>Ga0136620_10001769_pt1 | contig 10271 bp, 8 predicted proteins | sample AntDrymUQ4162106_2_FD_104806 | JGI IMG/M metagenome (GOLD analysis project Ga0136620, IMG submission 104806) | Polar desert sand microbial communities from Dry Valleys, Antarctica - metaG UQ416 (21.06) | ecosystem: Environmental > Terrestrial > Soil > Desert | place: Antarctica: Dry Valley... | reverse complement strand
GTTGTGAGCGCGCTCGAACCCGATCGTGGAGCTCACCTTGAGGTCCATCCCGGGCCCACCGCACATCGAGCCGCCCAGGTGCCCGGGCAGAGCTCGACCTCGCCCGGGAGCGAGAGCAGCCTCGCGCGCAGCGACTGGAACACTCCGCGTGCGCCCGCCTCGCGATCGACGGCGAGATCGGGCCGCGCGACGTCGCCCACGAACAGGCTGTCGCCGGAGAGCACCGCCCAGGGGCGTCGTCGCCGCGCGCGGTGTCGAGCAGCAGGAACGCGGTGTGCTCGGGACGGTGCCCTGGCGTGTGCAGCGCCTGCACGCGCAGAGCCCCCAACCGCAGCTCCCAGCCGTCGTCGAAAGGCTCGTGCGCATAGCCGGGCGCTGCCGCGCGGTGGATGTGGATCGTCGCGCCGGTCGCGGCGGCGAGCCGGCCGTGGCCCGACACGTGGTCGGCGTGGGTGTGGGTCTCGAGCACGTGCTCGATGCTCACGCCGAGGTAGCGCGCGAGCGTCAGGTACTCCTCGATGTCCAGCTTGGGGTCGACGACGGCGGCGACACCCGCGTCCTCGTCTCCGATCAGGTAAGAGTCGCAGCCGAGATCGTCGTGGATCACCTGGCGGAAGAGCACGCCTCGGACGGTATAGCGTGTCCGCCATGTGCCGAAACATCCGCAGCCTTCACAACTTCGAGCCGCCGGCGACCCGCGAAGAGGCGCACGACGCCGCACTCCAGTACGTCCGCAAGATCAGCGGCTCGACCAAGCCGTCCAAGGCCAACGAGGAGGCGTTCGAGCGGGCCGTCGCCGCCGTCACCGCGGCCACCACGCGGCTGTTGGACGAGCTCGTGTCCGCGGCCCCGCCGAAGGACCGTGAGGTCGAGGCCGCCAAGGCGCGCGCCCGCAGCGCGGAGCGCTACGCGGCGTAGCACCGCACCCGGCGAAGCTCACGCGGGGACGATGTCCGTCCTCGAGAAGTCGTCGCCCTTGAAGAGCAACGGCTCGCCGCGAGCTCGAGCGAGCGCGTAGCTGAAGCAATCGCCGAGGTTGAGCGCGGCTGGATGCCGTCCCTTTCCGAATCTGCGCCACGCGGAGCGGGCGAGCGTTGCCTGGCGCTCGTCGAGCGCGACGCAGAGCACACCGGCACGGTGCAGGAACAGGTCGAGCTCGCGCCCGGCGCTCTCTCCGCGCCTCGCCTCAACTAGGACCCCGGCCTCGACGAGCGTCGCGGCCGAGATCAGCAGGGTTCCGTCGGCGGCGATCCGGGCGAGGAACACCGGCCGCTCTGGCTCGTCGAACAAGACCGCCGCGAGCGCGGACGTATCGATGACCATCGCTCAACCCGCTGGGAGACCGCTCGAGTCATAGCCCAGGATCACGTCGTCAGGGCGGTCGTCCAACAAGGGTAAAGCCGCGCAGCGCAGCGCGATCACGGTCAGCTCGTCGGCCATGGATGCGGCTCCGGCCGAGCCGCGCACCCGGTCGAGTCGCTCGCGCAGCGCGACCGAAACGGCAGCCGTGAGCGATACCCCCGTGTAATCGGCGAGTTCTCGTGCCAGCCGATCAGCTTCAAGGTCCTTGATGTTCAACGCCATGCAGAAGGCAGAATATCAGGTTGATTCTTCACCACGGTTTCACGAACCGCGGTGCTCGTGGCTACTTGATCGAGTCGTAGACCTTGAACATCGGCATGTACATCGCGATCACGATGAAGCCGACGATGCCGCCGACGAGCACGATCATGACCGGCTCGAGGATCGACGTGAGCGCCTTGATCGCCGCGGCGACCTCGTCCTCGTAGAAGTCCGCGACCTTGGACAGCATCGCGTCCAGGTTGCCGGTCTCTTCGCCGATGGCAATCATCTGCGTGACCATCGGCGGGAAGATCGGCGCGTCCCTGAGCGGCGCCGCGATCGAACCTCCCGACTTGACCGATTCCACGACCGCCGTCATCGCCTTGTCGACGACGGCGTTACCGGCCGTCTGGCCGGTAACCTCGATCGCCTGCATGATCGGCACGCCTGCTCCGTAGAGCGCGGAGAAGGTGCGTGCCCAGCGCGCCAGCGCGATCTTCTGCGCCGTCTTGCCGATGCTGAAGGGGATCTTGAGGCGGAAGGCGTCCCATTGCGAGCGCCCCCATGAGGAGGTCTTCCACTTGCGGAAGCCGACGAAGCCACCGACTGTGAGCGCGATCAGGATGTACCACGACCCGGTCACGGCATCGGAAAGGCCGACGGTGAAGCGCGTGATCAGCGGCAGCTCGCCGCCGAAGTCTTCGAACACGCCCACGAAGACGGGGACGATGAAGGCGATCATGCCGATCAGGACGAGCATCGCGAAGCTGAAGACGACGACCGGGTAGGCCATCGCCGACTTGACCTGACGCCGCAGCGAGTCGTCCTTCTCGAGCTGGTCCGAGATGCGTTCGAGCGCCTCTTCCAGCACCCCGCCGGCTTCACCGGAGCGAACCATCGCGACGTAGAGCGGGTTGAAGACCTTGGGGTGGCGTTCGAGCGAGTCGGAGAAGGTCAGACCGGCCTCGACGTCCTCGCGGACGGCGGAGATCGTCTCGCGCAGCTTCGGGTTCTCGATCTGCTCCTCGAGCACGTAGAAGGCGCGCAGCAGCGTCATGCCCGCGGAGATCATCGTCGCGAGCTGGCGCGACATGATTGTCAGCTCGGCAGCCTTGACCCGCTTGGGGCCGAGGCTCAGCTCCATCTTGAGCCCTGACTTCTTCTCCTCCAGGGCCATCACCTTGAGGCCCTTGGCCTTGAGCTCGGAGGTGACGGACTTCTTGTCCGCCCCGTCGACCGTGCCGGTCTGCGGGATGCCCGAGAGGTCGACCGCCTTGAATGCGAAGGTGGCCATCAGGCGGCCCGGAAGAGCTCGCCCTCGCTGGGCGGCATCTCGATCAGCTTGCGCAGCTCCTCAGGGCTCGAGGACCGGGTGACGGCGATCTCCTCCGTGATCCGCCCGGCGCGCACCAGGCTCGCCAGCGAGGAGTCCATCGTCTGCATGCCGTGCGCCCCACCCGTCTGGATCATCGAGTAGATCTGATGCGTCTTGCCCTCGCGGATCAGGTTGCGGATGCCCGGTGTCGGCACGAGCACCTCGGCCGCGACCGCGCGGCCCTTGCCGTCGGCCGTCGGGACCAGGGTCTGGGTCACGATGCCCTGCAAGCCGATCGCGAGCTGGGCGCGGACCTGGCCCTGCTGGCTGGGCGGGAAGACGTCGATGATGCGGTCGACGGTCTGCGGCGCGTCCTGGGTGTGGAGCGTCGCGAACACCAGGTGGCCGGTCTCGGCCGCGGTCAGCGCCGTGCCGATCGTCTCCATGTCGCGCATCTCGCCGACGAGGATCACGTCGGGATCCTGGCGCAGCGCGGCCTTGAGCGCCATCGCGAATGTGTGCGCGTCGCTGCCGATCTCGCGCTGGTTGACGATGCACTTCTTGTGCCGGTGCAGGAACTCGATCGGGTCCTCGATCGTCATGATGTGGTCGTCGCGCGTCTCGTTGATCTCGTTGATGATCGAGGCGAGCGTCGTCGACTTGCCCGAGCCGGTCGGACCTGTTACGAGCACGATGCCGCGCGGCTTGCTGGCGAATCCGCGGATCACCGGCGGCAGGCCGAGCTGCTCGATCGGCACCGTCTCGGCGGGGATCAGGCGGAAGGCCGCGCCGATCGTGCCGCGCTGGAAGTAGGAGTTGACGCGGAAGCGCGCGTGCCCCGGGATCGAATAGGCGAAGTCGATCTGCCAGTCGGTCTCCAGGCGCTGGCGCTGGGACGAGTTGAGGATCGTGTAGACGATCTCGCGCGTGTCGGTCGCGGTCATCCGCGGGGCGCCCTCGATGGGCACGAGCGCGCCGCGGACGCGGAGCATCGGCGCAGCTCCGGCGGTGATGTGGAGGTCGGACGCCTTCTTGGCGACGACCTCGAGAAGCATTTCGGAGAAGTCGAAGTTCATCGCGTTCGATGTATCGGCATGCCCGGGGCCGACCTGTAGTCCGGTCGCGGCCCTACCTGTTGCCGGCGACGCGTGCGATCTCGGCGATCGAGGTGAGCCCGCGGCGAACCTTCTCCAGGCCGTCCTCGCGCAGGCGCATCATGCCCTCGTGTACCGCAGCGTGGGCGATCGCCTCCGCGGGCTCTCGGGCGACGGCGAGCGAGCGGATCGTCTCGGACACCCACATGACCTCGTAGAGCCCGATGCGGCCCTTGTAGCCGGAGCCGCCGCAGCGGGCGCAGCCGACAGGCTCGTAGCACTCGAGGTCCAGGCCGACGTTGAACCCGTTCGCGCGCATGATCTCGGCGGGCAGCGTGACGCGCTTCTTGCACTCCTCGCAGAGCAGTCGCGCGAGCCGCTGGGCGACGACGCAGTCGACCGCCGAACCGACGAGGAACGGCTCGATGCCCATCTCGATCAGACGCGAGACGGCGCCCGGCGCATCGTTCGTGTGCAGCGTGGAGAGCACGAGGTGCCCGGTCAACGCCGACTCGATCGCGATCTGGGCGGTCTCGCGATCGCGGATCTCCCCGACCATGATGATGTCGGGATCGGCGCGCATCATCGAGCGCAGGCCGGCCGCGAACGTCAGCCCCGCCTTCTTGTTGACCTGCACCTGGGTGAGGCCCTCGAGCTGGTACTCGACCGGGTCCTCGATCGTGATTATGTTCTGCTCGACCGTGTTGAGTACGTTGAGCGCGGCGTAGAGCGACGTCGACTTGCCCGAGCCGGTCGGGCCGGTGACCAGCACAGCGCCGTGGGACTGGCTGAAAGCCTTCGTGAAGCGCTCCAGCGCCTGCGGCAGCATGCCGAGCTGTTCCATGCTGATCATTGCCTTGGTCGAGTCCAGGATGCGCATCACGACGTTCTCGCCGTACTGCGCGGGCAGCGTCGCTACGCGCAGGTCGATCGCCTTGTCGCCGACGTGGGTCGAGACGCGCCCGTCCTGCGGCACCCGCCGCTCGGCGATGTCGAGGTCGGACAGGATCTTGATTCGCGACGTGACCGCCGGGATCGCCGAGACCGGCACGATCGCGGCCTCCTGGAGCACGCCGTCGATGCGGTAGCGGACGCGCATCTCCTCTTCCTGAGGCTCGAAGTGGATGTCGGAGGCGCCGCGCTCGACGGCCTCCGTGATCACCCGCTGGACGAGCTGGATGACGGAGGCATCCTCGCCGGAGGCGCCGAAGTTGACCGTCTGGGGCGTCAGGTCGTAGAGCGGGCCGGTCGCGCTGACCGACGGCGGCTGCCCGACCTCGTCGTCGAGCGCCTCCGGCTCGGGCGCCGCGCCGCCGCCGCTGCCCCAGCTGGGGTCCTTCATGCGCTCCAGCACGAACTCGATGTCAGCCAGCGAGGCCACGGCGGGACGCACCTCGTAACCGGTCATCACGGCGATGTCGTCGACGGCCAGCACGTTCGCCGGATCCGCCATCGCGACGAGCAGGGTGCGATCGGACGCGAAGGCGACCGGCACGGCCTGGTAGCGCCTGATCGCCGCCGGGCTGACGAGCTTGGCCGCGTCGGGGTCGACGCGGTAGACCTGCAGGTCGAAGTGGTCGAGGCCGAAGCGCTCGGCTACCGCCCGCGCGAGCTCGCTCTCGCTGAGGGCACCAGTCGAGATCAGCACTCGCTCGGCAGCCGAGCCTGCAGCGTGCGCCATCTCGACGGCGTCGTCCATCGCGTCGCGCTCGACGAACCCGAGGTCGACGATCACGTCGGTGAGCACGCGCCCCGAGCCACCACGGCGCGACGGCGTGCTGATGCCGTTGCTCCTGGCGGGCCGGCCCGGCGGTGCCGTGGGGGCGCTGATGGCTTGTGTCGGTGCGTTCATGGGATCTGCGGGTGCTCCTCGATGGCGGCGCGCATCGTCGCGCGTGATGCCGTCATGCCGGTCCAGCGCTCAAACGACGCTGCGCCTTGCGCGATCAGGATCTCCAGGCCGCTCACCACCGTCGCTCCTCGTTGCTGTGCCTGTGCGAGGAGCTGGGTGCCGCCGGCGTTGTAGACCATGTCCGCCACGAAGGTTCCGTCGTCCCACGTATCGGCCTGGATGGGCAGGCTCTTGAACGGGCGGTCCGTTTCGCGCAACCCGACGCTCGTGCAGTTGACCACCAGATCGACGGCCGGCGGCGCATCGACGACCCGCCCGCCGAGCTCTGACACGAGTCGCTCGGCGCGCTCGCGCGTGCGGTTCCAGACGAGCACCTCAGATGCGCCCGCACTGCTCAGCGCATAGACCGCGGCCCGCGCCGCGCCGCCCGCGCCGAGCACCAGCGCCGTCATGCCCGCAGGGTCCGCGGGGAGCGCCTCCAGCAGTCCGTCCACGTCCGTGTTGTCGGCCTGGATGGCACCCGCAGGCGTGAAGCTCAGCGTGTTCGCCGCCCCCACCGCGACGGCGGTCGCGCTCGCCTCATCCGCCAGCGCGAGCGCGGCCTGCTTGTGCGGGATCGTCACGTTGATGCCGCGAAAGCCGGCCGCCGGCAACGCGCGCACGGTCTCGGCGAAGCGCTCGGGAGGCAGCGGGAGCTTGAGGTAGCGCCAGTCCGTCAGGCCGGCTGCCGCGAGTGCCGCGTTCTGGATCGCCGGCGAGCGCGAGTGCGCCACGGGCCAGCCGGCCACGCCCAGATACGTCAGCACTTCTGCGGCGGAGCGTCGCCGCCGTTCTTCTCCCGCGCGGCCTCGTAGGCGGCGACGTCGCGCGCGAACTCCGCGTCGGTGCTGGAGAACGCGTGGCAGGCGCCCGGCTTGGCGACGTAGAAGATGAAGTCGGTCTTGGCCGGCGCAGCGGCAGCCTTCAGCGAGGCGCGACCGGGATTGCCGATCGGCGTCGGCGGCAGACCCTGGCGCAGGCGCGTGTTGTAGGGCCCGTCACGCTCGAGCTGGGAGACCTTCAGCGGGCTGTCCCAGTCCTTCTCGGCATACCGGATCGTGGCATCGATCCCCAGCGGGATCCCCTGCGCGAGCCGGTTGTAGATCACCGACGCGATCAGCGGCCGCTCTCTGTTCGACGACGTCTCGCGCTCGATCATCGAGGCGATGATCAGGACGTCGTAGCGCGTCAGGTTCTTGCGCTTCGCCCGGGCCAGGTCGAGCCCGTCGAAGGCGTCGCGGAACGCGGTCAGCTGCTTGGCGACGAGGTCCGCGGCGGTCGCCCCGGCGTTGAGGTCGTACGTGGCCGGGAACAGGAAACCCTCGAGCGTCTTGGCGCCCTTCGGCGCACCGAGCGTGCGGGCGCGCGCGAACGCCCGCTTGGAGGCCGAGGCCTTCAGGTAGGAGCCCTTGATGCCGCTCTCGCCGATCGCGGGCGCGGCCTCCCGGCGCGACAAGCCCTCGGGGATCGTGACCTTGAACGTCTTCACGACGCGGACCTTGGGGCCCTGCAGCAGCGCGTCGATCGCGGCGCCGTTGGTCATCTCGCCGCGCAGGACGTAGTTGCCTGTGCGCAGCTTGCCGCGCCGCAGCGTCAGCGTCGCGTTCAACTCGAAGAAGCGCGCGTCCGCGATCACGCCCTTGCGCTCGAGGAGCTTCCCGATGCTGCCTGCGTCGGCCCCGGCAGGGATGCGGACCGCGACGCCGCCTGCCGTCTCGCGCTCGTCCTGGAACGGCTGGAACGTGGCGTTGATGACGTACAGCGCGGCGCCGATGAAGAGCAGCGCGACCAGCGCGACGAGGCGCCGGAACCAGCGGCGCGGTCGCGGAGAGCTCGGCGGGAGCGTCGGGCGCCCGGGCCTGCCGATCCGCTGGGCGCGGGCCGCGCGGCTGAGGGGTGGTCGCTCGGCGACCGCGGCCCGGCGCGGCGCGGGCAGCGGCTCGACCTCGAACTCGGACGCCGGCTCCTCGCCGGCCTCGGGCGCGTACTCCTCGTCGCGGCTGCGCGACTCGCGTTGCGCCGCCCGCTCCTGCGCCGCCCGCCTGCGCTCGTCTGGTGTCCGTCCTTCGATCACCTAGATCGCTCGCTCGCGCTCCTCGGCTCGCAGCAGCAGGTGCGACGGCAGGCCGTCCGCACCCTTCACGACGGTGATCTCTCCGACGACCGGCACCATCAGCCCCTGCCCATGCATGAACGTGCTCACCACCGAGACGCGCTCGAGCCTGCCCGCGACCATGTCGGCGAGCTCCTCCTGCTGGGAGGCATAGACCTGCCGGTCGTGCGGAGACGGCCACGCCGCCTTCGCGAACTCGTGTTCCTGGTATCCCACGAGCCGACAGAATGACGGATTGAGCTGCTTGAACCTGCCGTCGACGCCGATCATCGCCATCGGGGCGGACTCGTCGTCGAAGCCGGGGATCGGAGCCCGCGCCTCGGGCGCGACCTGCACGGGCGGCTGGTGGAGCTTCTCGGGAGCGCTCTTGGCGGCGAGCCCGAGCATCTCGCGGAAGACCTGCGCAGCCTGCTCGCCCGAGTCGGCGCCGGCGCCCCCCTTGTCGACCTCGAGCTGCGCCTCGCCGGCGGCACGGGCCTTCTCGGCTACCGCATTGGCCAGTTCGGCGAGCGTGCGTACCGCGCGCAGCTCCGTGCGCAGCTCCGCGACCCCCGAGCCGGCGCGCTCGGCCAGCCGGCGCACGGCCGCGAGCTCGACCAGCAACTCGGCCGCATCAGCCTCGCGCTCGGCGCGTCCCGCGGCGACCTGGTCGGCGATTCGCTCGACCGCCCGCTCCAGCGCCTCGGCGTGGGTGCGGCCGGCCTGCTCTGCCTCGCCGGCGACCTGCTCGCGGAACGCGACCAGCTCGCGGTCCAGGCGAGCGACGTCGACCGCGGCATCCGCAAGCCGCTCGTGCTCTGTCGAGAGCTCGCGCCGCAGCTCTTGGGCGTCGGCGCGGACACGTCCCGCATCCTCACGGGCGGCGGCAGCAGCCTCGCTCGCGGTGGCGGCCTGCTCGCGCGCGCCGAGCGCGTCGCCGGCAGCCTGCTCGAGCTGCTCACGGGCGACCAGCAGCTCGCCGCCGAGCCGGGCCACGCCGGCGCGCAGCTCGTCCTGGTCCGCGCGTCCGGCGCCCGCGGCCTCATGCGCGGCCCGTGCCAGGCCAGCGACCTCCTCGACGCGGTCGCCGTTGGCCTTCAGCTCGGCGAGCGCGGAGCCGGCGCCGCGATCGAGCTCGGCTATGCGCTCGCTCGCGGTGAGCGCGGCGCGGTGCGCGGACTCGGCATCTGCGGCGCTCGCTTCGGCCTGCTCGCGCGCCGCGTCGAAGCGTTTGTGCAGCTCCACGAGCTCGCCACGCAGCGCCTCGATGTCCCCGCGCGGCGCGCGGCCGTCGCGCAGCGACGCGAGCTCGCCCTGTAGCGCCTCGATGTCTTCGCGTGCGGCGCTCTTGTCGCGCAGCATCCCGAGCTCGCGGCGCAATCCCTCGACCTCTTCGCGCGCGGCGCCGGTGTCGCGCAGCGACGCCAGCTCAGCCTGCAACGCCTCCACATCCCCACGCGCAGCGCCGGCTTCACGCATCGCCTCGAGCTCGCCGCGCAACGCCTCCACATCCCCACGCGCAGCGCCGGCGTCACGTAGCGACGCCAGCTCAGCCTGCAACGCCTCCACATCCCGACGCGCAGCGCCGGCGTCACGTAGCGACGCCAGCTCAGCCTGCAACGCCTCCACATCCGCGCGCGCCGCAACGCCGTGGCGGAGCGTCGCCAGCTCGGCCGTGAGCAGGTCGAGCGCAGCAGCCGGTGCCGTGCCTTCGCGCAGCTCGTCCAGCCGTTCGCCAAGGGCATCGATCTGGACGCGCGCCGCGCCATGCTCGCGGAGCTGATCGAACTGGCCGCGCAGCGCGTCGAGCTCCTCGCGGCCCGCGGTCGCACGCCGCGCCTCGGTCAACTGCGCGCGCAGCGCGTCGAGCTCGTCGCGCGCCGGGACGCTGTCGCCGAGCGCGACCAGCGAGCCGCGCAGCGCATCGAGGTCACCTTTGGCGGCCCAGCCGTCGGCGAGCGTGGCGAGCTGCCCGCGGATCGCCTCCAGGTCGGTGCGACCGACGCCGCCCTCGCGCAGCGCGTCAAAGGAACGCTGGAGCTCGTCGAAGTCGGCGCGCGCGACGGTGCGCTCGCGCAACAGCTCGACGTGGCGGCGCAACTCCTCGAGCGCGGGGTCGGGCTCGGCGTCCTGCAGCGCGGACAGCTCGCGGCGCAGGTCGTCCAGATCCTGGCGCGGCGCGACGCGCTCACCCAGCCGGTCGAGCTCGAGGCGCAAATCGTCGAGCTCCTGGCGCGGCGCAACGCGCTCACCCAGCCGGTCGAGCTCGAGGCGCAAATCGTCGAGCTCCTGGCGCGGCGCGACGCGCTCACCCAG
>Ga0136620_10001768_pt1 | contig 10272 bp, 9 predicted proteins | sample AntDrymUQ4162106_2_FD_104806 | JGI IMG/M metagenome (GOLD analysis project Ga0136620, IMG submission 104806) | Polar desert sand microbial communities from Dry Valleys, Antarctica - metaG UQ416 (21.06) | ecosystem: Environmental > Terrestrial > Soil > Desert | place: Antarctica: Dry Valley... | reverse complement strand
CTCTCGAGCATCCACTCCTCGTCGGGGTTGACGACGAAGCTGCCCTCCTCGTCCTGTCCGATCCGGACCGCGCCCACGGGCATCGGGAACGGTATGTCGGACACCATCAGAGCGGCGCTGGCGCCGTTCATGGCGAGGATGTCGTAGGGGTGCACGTGGTCGATCGACATCGGGATCGAGACCAGCTGGGTCTCGCGCCGCCAGCCCTTGGGGAAGAGCGGCCGCAACGGCCGGTCGATCATGCGCGCGGTGAGCGTGCCCTTCTCTCCTGCGCGACCCTCGCGCTTGAAGAAGCTGCCGGGGATCTTGCCCGCGGCGTACATGCGCTCCTCCACGTCGACGGTCAACGGGAGGAAGTCCACGTCTCGAAGATTTCCTGCGGTCGCGGTGGAGAGCACCATTGTGTCTCCCGACCGCACGACCACGGAGCCGCTCGCCTGCTTGGCGAGCTTGCCGGTCTCGAAGCTCAGCTCGGTACCACCGATCTCGAGCGAGACCCGGCTGACGTCAATACTCATATGTTCCTTTCAGTGGCCACCCGGTTGGCGGCCTGGCTTACAGACTTCTCGATAGAGGTCGCCGACGAGGGTAGCAATAGGTAGCTGAGGCGCCGCGGCTAGAGGCCGCGACGGTCCCAGGCGCGCAGGAAGCGCACAGTGCCGCTGCTCGTGGCCGTCAGCCGCTTGTTGCCGAGCCCCAGCTCGCGGACCCTGCCACCGCGGGTGCGGAACAGCAGGCGGCTTCGCTTGCCTCTGGCGGTGTACCAGACATTCCTGCCGACGCGGATGCGGCGCTCGCCCTTGAGGCGCTCGCGCAGCGTGCGAGTGCGCGAGCCGACGCGGAGCTTGCGCAAGCGCAAGCGCTTGCTTGTAGAGATGGCGAGGACGGCACGCTTGCGGATGCTCCGGCGCGTCCTGCTGCTCATGCCGACGTTGAGCCGGCGGGTGGGGTAGCCCGCGCGCAGCGTGCCGCCGCCCACGACGCAGTAGCGGTCGATGCCCTTGCGGCTCTTCAGCCGCGGGCGGCGCAGCACCCGCCTCTGGCCTCTACGCGTCCGGCCGAGGGCGGCCGGGCCGACGCGCTTGCCGCGGATCCCCCGCCGCGGGGACAGGCAGGTCCTGCGGGCGAACGCGATGGCATCGCGGCCGGCGTCGGCGCTGATGGAGCGCGGGCAGGCCGTTCCGAAGTTGATCGGCTTGCTCTCGCTGCGCGCGATGAGAAGCTGCTGGGTGGTCCTTACATTGCCGTCGGGCGTTTCGCACGTGAGCGTCCACGTCTCGGTTGTGCCCGGCTTGAAGGGCTCGGGGCCCTCGAAGGTGATGCGAAGGTCGTATGGCTCCGCCCCCGCGTAGTTGATCACTCGAGCGAGGTAGCGACCGGGTGGCGGGTCGGGGCCGATCTTGGTCTTCTCGTTGGTCGTGCCGCCCTGTGCGGAGGAGCCGATCGGCTCGCTCTCCGGCTCATTGTCCTCGTTGACGTCGCCGAGGTCGCCGTCGCCGTTGGCGTCACGGTAGATCTCCATGTCCAAGTCGGTGCTGGAGTCGGTCCACTCGATCTCGATCGTGGTGAAGGCGTTATCCACCCCGCCCCCGTTCTGCGGGACGGTGAACTCGTTGTCCTGGTAGGACGTCGGCGGACAGGCCTGAGAGCCCAGATCGAAGTAGGCTGGGCAGGGGGGCAACGGCGGCGGCTTGTCCTCCTGGACGATGGGCGGGCTGGGCTCACCGGTCCTCTGGCGGCCGCGGGCCTGCGCCGCGATCGGACGCGTTGAGGGGTTGATGTGCCACTCGAACAGGCCGGTCCCCCCGACCCTTGCGGTCGTGTTGAGCGTATCGTCGAACAGGATCGGCGGGTTGATCACCTCGTCGGCGTTGTCGAGGATCGGCGAGGTCGCGGTCTTGAAGCTCTTCTTCAACCGAAGGGTCGAACCGGCGGGCGCTCCGCCCGTGATGACGGAATGCCGCGCCGCGCGGGCCGTGCTCTCGAGCGCCTTGAAGTACGCCTCGCGGTTGCCACCCTTCCCCGCGCCGACCGCGGGCGCGGTGCCGTCGTACTCGGCGATCGTCTCCGCGTAGGGCGGGTGGAAGTTGCCCGGTCCGATCTCGTAGGTGAACCCGAAGCCGCCCGTGGAGTAGTAGGTCCAGTCCTCGGTGCCGCCGCTGGTGTCGTAGAGGCGAAAGCTGGGCTGGTTGCGGTAGCCGTTGTGGCCGGCCATCTCGCGACCGAGCGCCTTGTAGGTCGGATCGTCGAACGTCGGTCCCTGGGCGGCGATCGCCGGCGGGCGGAGCAGGAGGTTCGATAAGGTGTGGTTGCTGATCAACGTCACCACGTGACGCTTGGAGACCAGGTCACGGATGTTGCGGGTCTCGGGCTCCGAGAACGGCCCCGTGCCGCGGTAGTCCTGGGCGAAGTCGCCGCCGGGACCCTCGCCGCTTGCCGACGCCCCGGGGCCGCCCCAGAAGCCGCCGTAGTTGCGGTTGGGGTCCACGCCGAACTGGGAGATCCCGACGTTCGGCTTGCCCGGCTGGGTGCAGTCGCCCTGCGGCGGATCGTCGTCGGCAGCACTGTTGAAGTCGTCGGCGGCCGTGTTGTTGATCCGGCAGTTCTTGCGTTGGTACTCGTACGGAGAAGCCAGGTTGGCAACCTCGTTCGGCCCCCCGCGCCCGTTGTCCAATGCGCTCGCCGCCTCACGCGAGGTGTTGAACCCTTCGGGGTTGACGATCGGGATGACGATGGTTCGCGTGGCCCGCATCAGCCTGCGCACGCGCGCATCGTCGGATCGGTATCCGTTGACGAGCTCATGGGCCCATTCGATGGCGTGCTCGCTCGACGGCCACTCGCGGGCGTGGTGGGCTCCCATCTGCAGGAACACCGGCCTGCCGTCGTTGCGCTCGACGTCCTCGGCGATCTCGATCCCCTGGACGGTGCGTCCGGTGGCGGTCCTGAACGGAAGCGAGATTGGCTTGACGAGGTTGGGATTGCGCTCCGCCAGCGTCTTCATCTCGTTGTTGTAGTCGTCGAGGCGCCGGTATCCCGAGGCCCGCCCGCTGGGCAGAGCGGCCGCGGACGCGGTCCCGGCCGACGATGCGCGCGCAGCCAATCTGCGGTCGGCGGCGCGATCTCTCAACCCGCGCACCGTGAGGTCGGCAACCTCGGTGGTGAAGGTGAACTTCGCCTGTCGCAGAGCGCGTGCGTCGTCCGTGCCGTGCAGCACGATCTCGAGGAACCCGTCGCCGCCGTGCTCGGTGACGTCGAGTCCCAGCTCTGTGAGCTCCTTCTTGCGGGCCTCGTTGGGCGTGGAGACCTTGACGAGCGAGAGCTGCTCGGTCCTGCCGCCCTGCACACCTGTGTTCTCGACGCTCAGCCGGGCGGAGTCGCTACCCCCGGTGCGGCGGCAGGCCTGCACCGACAGGCGTTGGCCGGCGGCCGCGAAACCCTCAGCGATCTCCTTGGCGCCAAAGAAGGCCGAGCCTGCGATGCGGTTGCTTGTCTTCGGGTCGAAGATCGCCACGTCCCAGTCGCCAGAGCCTGCGCTCAGCCGCGCGGTGATCCAGCCCGACTCGGCAACGGTGACCGAGCGCTTGACCACGCCGGGCCCCTCGCGCAACGGACCCGCGATGCAGCTCTGCCGCTGCGCATCGGAGGCCGTGACCCCACCCGACAGCAGCTGTGACGCCGAGGCGCCGGACACGGCGACCAGGGAGCCGGCGAGCACGAGAACCGAGACGAGCAGGCCCATGGCGCGCCCACCCAATTGGAGGTCCAACCGCATCGGGCGCAGTTTCTATCGCAAGCGATCCTGTCTGCGCGCCACCAGACGCATTCATGGGCATCGGAGCCACAACGCCGTCCGGCCGGTTTCCTTGCGCAGAAGCTAGCCCAGCCGCGCCAGCAGCTCGGCGTTGGGCACGCCCGCGTGCTGCACGCCGTCCACGAACAGCGTCGGCGTGGTGGCTACCCCGGCGCGGATGGCCGAGCGAAAGTCGCGCTGAACTCGCTCTGCCACCTGCGCTGAGCGCCTATCGGAGTCGAACCGGTCGATGTCGAGCCCCAGGGTCTGACAGCGCTGCCACAGGTGGGGATCGTCCAGGTGCCCCTGGTCGGCCATCAGCGAGTCGTGCATCGGCCAGAAAGCGCCCTGCAGCGCGGCGGCCTCAGCCGCGCAGGCCAGCACCCTGGCGCGCGGGTGCTTGGACTCCACCGGGAAGTGGCGGAACACGCACCGGACGCCCGCCCGGGACAGCAGGGAATCGGCCTTGGCGCAGAACGGACACTCGTAGCTGCCGTATTCGATCACCACCGCGCCCTCGCCCCGAACGTGGTCCTCGGGGCCGGGTGGCGGAACCCCGGCGCTACTCAGATCGTCAGGCATAAGAGGGCCTGCGCCCCCTTACACGCGGCCTTCGGCCGCAACATCTCCCGAATACTCGAGCGCATCGAAGATCAGGTTGGCGCCCGGGATCTCGAGCGGGGTGGGAGCCTGATAGGACCACTTCACCTCGAGGTCGGGGCCAATCATCACCAGCGCCCGCTGATTGTGGCCGCGATCGTCGATGTAGACGCCGTAGGCCTTGGCCACCTCGCCCTTGGGCTCGAAGTCGGCCAGCAGCGGAATCGTCACGCCGGCCTGGTCCTGGAAGGCCTTGTGGGCGAACGCCGAGTCGACAGAGATGCCGTAGAGCTTCGCCCCCTTCTCCCCGAGCTCGCCGATCACCTCCTGGTAGACGTTCAGCTGGTCGGTGCAGGTGGGGCTGAAGTCCAGCGGGTAGAAGACCAGCACGCTGGTCTGGCCCTCGAGGTCAGACAGCGAGACGTCGTTGCCGTCCTGGTCGGAGAGGCTGAAGTCGGGCGCGGGAGTGCCGGCCTCGATGATCGGCATGCCTAGTCGGGGAGCACTTACCGGCGCAGGCCGAGCTCGGCGATGAGCGCGCGGTAGCGGTCCAGATCGGTGCGCTGCAGATATCCGAGCAGCCGCCGGCGCTTGCCCACGAGCATCAGCAGGCCGCGGCGCGAATGGTGATCCTTGCTGTGGTCGCGCAGATGCCCGGTGAGATCGTTGATGCGCGCAGTGAGCAGCGCCACCTGCACCTCGGCGGACCCGGTGTCCCCTGGAGCGCGGCCGTGCTTCTCAACGATCTCCTGCTTCATCTCGACTGTGAGCGTCATCGGCCGCGCAAGGTAGCAGGGCGCCCGACGCGGGGGAGGAGGATCGTGCGCAGCCGGCCGAGCCGGCTGCTTCGCCAAAGCGGCCACCGCCACCCGCGGCGACCGATTCGGTCGAGCCGCTGGCGGTCGGTGGCGGCCAGAAGCCCGGCGTCCGTGCCGGGCGATTGCGTACCCCTACGCAAGTTCGTGAGGCCCATAACGCAGCCCCCGCGGCAAACTTGCGCGGAAATTTCGAGATTCGTCAGGGGCGCTCGGCGGCGCAGATCTCGCGCGTCCGCTCGACGTCACCGTGCATCTGCTCGATCAGGGCGTCGACGGAGTCGAAGCGCTTCTCGCCGCGCAGCTTCTCCACGAAGGCAATCCGCAGCGTCTTCCCGTACAGGTCGCCTTCGAAATCGATCAAATAGGGCTCCACCAGCAGCCCCCGCCCAGTCTCGAAGGTCGGCCTGACCCCGACGCTGATGGCCGCGGGGTGCCCGTCGGCCCAACCGGCGTACACCCCGTGGCCGGGCGAGACCAGCCGGTCATCCGGCACGATGTTGGCGGTGGGCATGCCCAGCTCGCGGCCGCGCTTGTCGCCGTGCACCACCTCTCCCTCCAGCAGGAATGGGCCACCCAACAGCTTCGTGGCGCCCCGTACGTCGCCGGCGGCCACCAGGCCGCGGATGTGGCTGGACGACACGGTCTCCCCCTCGACGGCAACGAGCGGGACCACGCGCGTCTCGAACTCCCCGTAGGAGGAGAGCAGCTCGGGCGTGCCGCGGGCGCCGCGCCCGAAGCGGAAGTTCTCCCCCACCGATACATGGGAGGCGCCGAGCTGACCGACAAGCACATTCTCGACGAAGTCCTCGGCCTCGCGCGAGGCGAACTCGCGGTCGAAGGGGATCACCACCAGTTCGTCCACGCCCAGGCCGGCGATCAGGTCGCGCTTGATGGCGAAGGGCATGACGAGCTTGGGGGTGGCCTCGGGGTGGATCACCGACAGCGGGTGCGGATCGAAGGTGAGCACGGTGTCGTTGCCGCGCACCACCTCGCGATGGCCCACGTGCAAGCCGTCGAAGGTGCCGATTGCCACCCGCCGCGCCGGGGTGCCGGGTAGAGGCTCAGACGACATCTCCGAGACGCGGGTGAGCTTCACTCTGCGAACACTACGACGGGCTGCAGGTCAGGGCCACGCGGCTCGGCCACCGCCACCAGGAGGGCTCCGCGGGTCAGCCGCACGGGGCCCGGCGCCCCCTCCTCGGCGGCGGGCACGCGCATCCCGTTGGCCACCTTCGCGGCCTCGTTTGCGTCAAGGGCCCGCTCGGGCAGGAAGGAGAGCGCTCCGGCGATCGGCACCACCGCATCCGGGTCGGCGGCGACCACGTCGAAGTGCCCGATGCGCGTGCGGCGCAGCTCTTCGCAGTAGGCGTCGCCCAGGCCGGCCACCAGCTGGCGGACGTAGGTGCCCGAGCTGCACTCGATTTCGAACTCGGCACGATCGCCTTCGTGGTGCAGCAGCCCGGCCCGGTGCACGGTCACCGACCGCGGCTCCCCCTCGACCGCCTCCCCCCTTCGGGCCTTGCGATAGAGGCGCTCCCCGCCCACCTTGACCGCAGAGAAGGCGGGCGGGCGCTGCAATTGCTCGCCGGTTGGTATCCGCAGGCTTGCGGGCATGCGCCCCGTCTGATCGAGCTCCCCGTCGCGGTCACCGGTGTCCGAGCGCCAACCCAGCCGTGCGACCACGCGGTAGGCCTTGGACAGTCCGATCAGGTAGCGCTGCGCGCGCGTCGCGCGGCCGACCAGCACCAGCAGCAGTCCGGTGGCGAACGGGTCGAGGGTGCCGGCGTGGCCCACCTTCGTCCCGCGCGGAAGCGACCGCCGCACCCCGGCCACCACGTCGTGCGATGTCTTCCCCGCGGGCTTGTCCACGAGGATCACGCCGGCCTCGGTCACGCCCGTCACGCCGGAGCGGCGCTCAGGGGAGGAGCTGTTCGGCGATGCGCTCTCGCAGGGTGGCGACCAGCTCGTCCGGTGCCAGGCCGGTGGTCAACCCCGCGGCTTGCCGGTGGCCGCCGCCACCGAAGCTCCGCGCCGCGCGCGACACGTCCACTGTCCCGTCGGTTGAGCGCAGGCTCACCTTGGAGCAGCCGCGCTTCTCGTCGGACAGCAGCTCGCGCATCAGCACGGCGACCTTGGTGCCCTCCACCGCGCGGAGGTGGTCCACGACGCCCTCGGAGTCCGTTTCCAGCCCGCCGGTCTCCTCGAAGTCCGCGCGTGTGAGGAAGGCGATGGTGATCGCGCCGTCGTCGTAGCGGGCGATGCTCCGCAGGGCCCGCGAGAGCAGCTGCAGCCGCCGGAAGGGCAGATCCTCGAACAGTCGCCGGTAGATGGCGTGGGTGTCCACGCCCGCGTCGATCAGCTCAGCCGCCATGCGGTGAGCGGCGGCGGTGGTGTTCTCGTACATGAAGCGGCCGGTATCGGTGACCATGCCCACGTACAGCGCGTTGGCGATCGGGAGGGTGATCTCGGCGCCGAGCTCGCGGGCGATGTCGAACACGATCTCGGCGGTGCACGATGCCTGGGGCACCACCAGGTTCACGGTGCCGAAGCGCGTGTTGTCGTGGTGGTGGTCGATGTTGAGGATGCGGATCCCGTCGCGCTGCAGGAAGTCGACGGGCATGCGGTCGATGTTGCCGCAGTCGAGGAAGACGACCACACGCTCGTCGATGTCCTCGGGCGGAGCGCCGAGCAGGCCGTCAAAGGTCATCTGGCGGTACTCGTGGGACAGCGGGAACTCCTCGGGCGACATGTACATCACCGAGTCCTTGCCGATCTGCTCCAGGATCCAGTGCATCGCGGTGAGCGAGCCCAGCGCGTCGCCGTCGGGACTCTCGTGCGTGGTCAGCAGCAACTTGCCGGCCGCGCGCAGCTCCTCCACGATCTGGTCGGTTTCGGTGGCGATGCTCACGCGTCCGAGTCCCTTGATTCATCTTCCAGCAGCTCGGCGATGCGGAACCCGTGATCGATCGAATCGTCGTGTATGAAGTCAAGCGTGGGCGTGTGCTTCATCCTCAATTCACTTGCTATCCCGGCCTGTAGGAAGCCGTGGGAGGAGCGCAGGCCCTCGAGGGTCTGCTCGCGTTCGTCGTCGTCTCCAAGCACGCTGACATAGACGCGGGCGTGGCGAAGATCGGGGCTGGCGTCGACTGCGGTCACGGTCACGAATCCTATGCGGGGGTCCTTGAGGCCTGCGGTCAGGCGAGCCGAGAGGACTTCCCTCAGCGCCCCGTTCACTCGCCTCATTCGACCCCCCACCACACTAGCCTCCCGGCAAGTCTTCCGCAGACAGGATCGTGCGGTCGCAGCGCACGCCGTCCCCGACCCTCGACTCCGTAAAGCGGCGAATCGCGTCGGCGGTCTCCTCGACGGTGTGACGCTCGCGCCCGACCAGCGCCACGGCCAGGGTCGAGCGCTGCCAGAGGTCGTGGTGGTCGGTCTCGGCCACCGATGCCCCGAAGCGGCGCCGCAGGTGAGCCTTCAACGACTGCAGCTGCTTGCGCTTGCCCTTGAGGTCACCCGTGTCCGGGAAGTGCAGGTGCAGGTGCAGGAGGCAGAGGAAGGCCACGACGGAGCACGACCGAGCGCTAGCTCAGCTCGCGCTCCACTTGGCGCGTCTCGTAGATCTCGATGACGTCGTCCTGCTTCACGTCGCCGTAGTTCTCCAGGACGATGCCGCACTCCATGCCCGCCGTCACCTCGCGGACGTCGTCCTTGAAGCGGCGCAGTGACCCGATCCGGCCGCTGTAGACGATCGTGCCGTCGCGCACCAGGCGGCAGGTGGCGCCGCGGCGCACGGTGCCGTCGGTGACCATGCAGCCCGCGATGGCGCCGATGCGGGAAGCCCGGAAGATCTCGCGGACCTCGACGGTGGCCACGGTGGACTCGACCTCCTCGGGCACGAGCAGGCCCTCCATGGCCTGGCGCAGTTCCTCGACCACCCGGTAGATGACCGAATAGGTGCGGATCTCGACGCCCTCGCGGTCGGACACCTGACGGGCCTCGCCCACCGGGCGCACGTTGAAGCCGATGATGACGGCCTCGGAGGCAGAGGCCAGCATCACGTCGGACTCGGTGATCCCGCCCACGGCGTCGTGGATCAGGTTGACCTTGACCTGCTCCTGGGGCAGCTTGGCTACCTCGTCCGCCAGCGCCTCCAGGGAGCCGGCAACGTCGGCCTTGAGGATCAGGTTCAGCTCTGCCTGCTCGCCCATCTGGGCGCGCGCCATCACGTCCTCCAGCGATACCCTGACCCCGGCGCGCCGCGCGATCGCCTCGGTCTTCAGGCGGTTGGCGCGATCGCCCGCGATGCGCCGAGCCTCGCGCTCGTTCTCCACCACGCGGAAGTGCTCGCCCGCCTCGGGGACGCCGTCGAAGCCCAGGATCTCGACCGGCGTTCCGGGTCCGGCTTTCTTCACGCGCTCGCCGCGGTAGTCGTGCATCGCGCGTGCGCGGCCGGAGTGCGCGCCGGCCACCAGGGCGTCGCCCACCGAAAGGGTGCCGCGGCCGATCAGGACGCTGACGACGGCTCCCCTGCCCGGGTCCAGCCGCGACTCGATCACGGTGCCCGACGCCTCGGCCGTGGGGTTGGCCTTCAGCTCCTGGATCTCGGCGAGGGTGATCACCGTCTCGAGCAGCGCGTCGAGGTTCTGGTGAGTCTTGGCGGACACGTCGCAGAACTCGGTGTCGCCGCCCCAGTCGGCGGGCGAGAGGCCCTGCTCGGCCAGTTCGCCGCGCACACGGTTGGGGTCCGAGCCCTCCTTGTCGATCTTGTTGACCGCCACCATGATCGGAACCTCAGCCGCCTTGGCGTGGTCAATGGCCTCCACGGTCTGGGGCATCACGCCGTCGTCGGCGGCCACCACGACGACCGCGATGTCGGCCACCTGGCCGCCGCGCGCTCGCATGGCGGTGAACGCCTCGTGGCCGGGCGTGTCCAGGAAGGTGAGTGTGGCGTCCTCGTGGTGCACCTGGTAGGCGCCGATGTGCTGGGTGATGCCGCCGGCCTCGCCGGCCGCCACCTCGGTCTGGGGGATGGCGTCGAGCAGCGACGTTTTGCCGTGATCG
>Ga0136620_10001767_pt1 | contig 10274 bp, 13 predicted proteins | sample AntDrymUQ4162106_2_FD_104806 | JGI IMG/M metagenome (GOLD analysis project Ga0136620, IMG submission 104806) | Polar desert sand microbial communities from Dry Valleys, Antarctica - metaG UQ416 (21.06) | ecosystem: Environmental > Terrestrial > Soil > Desert | place: Antarctica: Dry Valley... | reverse complement strand
GTTCTCCACGCGGGCTGGGATCGCCTCCACTCGTCAACAACCTGGGATCGATTTCGATCGGTTGATCGACTCCGACGACACGCTTTACATTGTCGGCACGGAAGACGTTCAGTCTGAGCTGCGGCCAATATTTGTGGGGCCGATCGACGCCCTGATTGTCCGGGTGGGGGAGCGGGTCCAGCAAGGACATCGCGCTCCCAAGCCACTGCTGTTGTTGCTCGACGAGGCGGCCAACTCGGCGCCGCTGACCGACCTGCCGAAATACGCGGCGACGCTCCGATCGAGAGACGTTCAGCTAGTCACCATCTTCCAGGAATTCGGGCAGTTTGTGAACCGATGGGGTAGAGATCACGCGCGAAGCATCCTCTCCAACCACGTCACCAGGGTGCTTCTCCCCGGAATGGCCGACACCGAACTCCTTGAGGAATTCTCCAAATTGATCGGTGAACGCCGGGTCGTCACGCCGACCGTCTCGCACGGCTCCGGAGGACAGTCCACTTCTGAAACCCACCGCTGGGAACGCCTCGCCCCCGTCGAAGAACTGCGCACCCTCCCCGAGGACACCGCGGTCGTCGTCTACAAGAATCACGCGGCGGCTCGCGTTTCGCTACGCCCTTACTACGACCAGACGCCTTGGAGGGAACTCGGCGGCTGGCTCGACCGAGCGGGGACGAACAAAGAAGGATGAGCAAAATGGAAATAGGAAGGTGATTCGTTGTGGGCCAAACAACATCGATCGGTTTGCGAATCGCGTCTCTGAGTCCTCGGAGCGGGAAAAGCGGCCCAGATCTGCTCGAACCTCCTTGCCTCACGATCGAAGCTTGCCGGACTCACCTCGATAGGTGGGGCCTTCTGACCTAGCGCACAAGGATCGCCTATCGCCTTCGAGATCCCTCAGCGGACCCACCCGACGAGACTACCGGAGCGACGGTCGGCATCCGCTCTTCATGGCATCACATCAAGTACTGCCCTCGGGCTTGGATGCCCAGGCATAGCGAGTCAGAGGACCACCTCCGCTGTGCCGGTGACCGGGAACCCGCAATGGTGGAGGACATCTGCAACGTCGACAGGGGTTTCAAGCCGCGACCGGCTGCCATACGAACCAACGATGAGGCGTCCCCCAGGTTCCGCCCAGCCGTAAAAGACGTTCCAGCCAGTGACACCAGAGATCTACCGGGCTCAGATCCAACAGGGAATAGACGAAAATCCACGGTCGGGCGGGCTCCCGTGTCCAAGCATCCGCCACCCAGAAGTTCTGTGCGTGCTGAGGTAGCCGCTGCTCTGCCAGATCGATAAGCCGGACGCCGAGATCCACTCCCTACGGAACGAGATGGATGCCCCTCTCCAGTGTCCATCCCACCACATCAGATAGCAGAAGACCGTTGGCGCAGCCCACATCGAGAAAGTCTCCGCTCTTTTCGACAGCACCGACCAGAGGTGACCGCTCCGCAACCCATCTCTCTCGACCACCGTGGATCCCGGACTGGGCAACTGGATCGTCCCCTTCGAGGTAGGCGGCTTCTAGCGACAGAGCCTGTGCCATGAACTCGGGATCAGGACGGACTATCGGCCAAGTTTCGCAAGCCTACGCACTAGTACGATCCCATCCCGTCGATCCCTCGAAATGGCAGGTGCGTTACATCGACCTGACCGGGCGGGAACGATCCAAGACCTTCCGCCGCCGGTTCGATGCCGACAAGTTTCTGATCCAGATTGAGGCACAGAAATATCAAGGTACATGGGTCAACCCGGATCAATCGGCCACGCGGCTCGAGGATTGGGCACAGCACTGGATGGCGACTCGAGTGAACCTCAAGCCCAAGACCGTCGCCAGCTACCAGTCCCTGCTGGGAGTCCACGTCCTCCCCCGTTTCGGCTCGGCTCCGCTCGATCGAATTCAACGAATCCAGATCGAGGCGTGGGTGGCCGACCTGGCCAGCAAGCTTTCACCGTCCCGCACCCGCCAGGCCCACCAAGTATTGAATGCCCTGCTCGACGCTGCCGTTCGAGCGCGCTTCCTCGCCGCCAACCCAGCTCATCGGGTGGCGCTGCCCCGAGCGAAGCAACGAGAGCAGCTGTTCCTCACTCCGGAGCAGGTTCTGCAGCTGAGCAAAGCAACGCCAGATCCTTTCCGGGCCCTGGTGTTGGTGATGGCCTATGGCGGTCTGAGGTGGGGCGAGGCGGTAGCCCTTCGGACCAAGCGAATCGAGGTCCTGAGAGGCGAGATTCGGGTGGCAGAAGCGATGGCCGAAATCTCCGGAGCACTCCACTTCGGGCCGACCAAGAACTACAAGGCTCGAACGGTCCGGATTCCGGAGTTTCTGCGCCAGGTGCTCAAGCATCAGATCGTGACATTCGCCAATCCCGGCCTCGACGGACTCCTCTTCCATGTAGCGAACGGTGCCCCGCTCCGACACTCGAACTTCAGCAAAACGTTTTTGCAGCCGGCGGTCGAGGCTGCCGGCCGGCCCAGAGAGCTGCGTATGCACGACCTTCGGCACACCGCCGCAGCCCTCATGATCAGCACCGGAGCCCATCCCGAAGCAATCAAACGCCAGCTCGGCCACTCCTCGATCAAGGTGACGATGGACGTCTATGGACACCTATTCCCATCCGATGCGGACAAACTGGCGTCTGCTCTCGACAACCTCTATCGAAATTCTCAGACCTTGAAGAACAAGGCTCTTTGTTTGCTCCGGGGGCGAGAGTCGAACTCGCAACCTACGGATTAATAGATGGTGCCGAACACGGGATGGACGCTGAAGAATCGGACGAAAGTCAATAGCCAACGGGATCGTCAACCCCGGTTAGTTCTGGTCAGATCGCAGTTCTTGCTGTCCTCTGACGGACAAAATACGGACAAGAAACCGCATGGCGTCCTCGATCATTCCCTCTCGGTTGGTGGCCCAAAGGCCATATCTGCCTTGCTCATGCACCTCGATCAATCCGCAGTCTTGTGGGGTCGATTCCTGCTGTCCCGCCAGGTTCGACTTGGTGTCATCATTTAACGTTGCTGGTTCGATGCAGCCGATCGTCCTTGCTCTCATTGCGGTCACCATGCTGTCGTGCCAGATACCGGGCTCGGCGGCGAATCCTCCGACGACCGTCGTGGTGCCCCCTGACTTGGGGCCGGCCCCGGACCAGATTCCGGCTAATCCTCTTCAGATCGTGACGATGCGGCCAGGCCTACCAGTCGTCAATGAAGTCCACCGTGATTTCTTGGCCAAACTGCCTGGATATGTCGCAGGCTCAGCCAGGGTCGACGCGGTCTACCCAGGCAAAGATGGCGACCTATTCATACTTCTCTGGCACTCCAACGATCGCCAGAGCGGAGCTTTGACCTGTCGAACCACCGCACCCCCCGACGGTCTGCCACAAGGATTTGGATGCGATGCCATAGGAGAGGTCGTTCCCTTCACCATCGATGGCTACAGCTACACCTCTGGCCCCGGCCCTCAAAGGGTAATGGTCGAGCACAGCCCGGACGCCGACGCCACCGTCATTGAGCTAGCCGATCGCACCAACTTTGTCATCCGTCCGGGTGGTTCTTCTGTGTCTTACCACACTTGGGATGGGCCCCGACCGATTCGGATCACAGTCTTCTGGAGCAACGGCACCAGCACCTCTGAAGTCTTGGCTCCATAGCCCGGATCGGTTGGTACCCCAAAAGGCGGTGCCAGGAGGACCTGTCGGATTGCTGGATGTGGCGAGCCGAAGCAAGGTCCCATATGACCACTTGCAGCCGGACAAGGGTCGAGCTTGTTCATCGAGGATGAGTCGGCGTCGGCTATGACGATCGGAACTTCAGGCCGTTTTGAGTCCGTAGGTCGATAGCCAAGGAGGACCGAACTAAAGGCCGCCGCCTGATGGATCAAATCCCAACCAAGTGGCTTCGTTTCCATTTGACCAGGTCACGGTCAGGGTCACGGGCCCGCCGCCTTCCCATTCCGCATACGAAAACGCTCCTGTAGACCTCGTGCTGACAGTTCGACCATCGCTGGTCGATACGGTTAGCCAAAGAGCCCCAGGGGAATGTTCAACGAGCAGTTCGTTGACGTCGCCGTGAACGTCGTGGGAAACCCCCCCAACTCGGTCAGCAGGCACATCGCCCTCGGGAGCTCCTGAACACGTGGGATCCTTGGGCAGTTGTTCCGGCTCGACGACCGCGACGCACCGCGCTCGTGATCCCGGGTCGCTGCCGGGAAGGTGCACTGCCATCTCGGTCTCGTAGTACACCAGAACGACCTTCCGCCGCTCCGTCTCGACGACACCGAGACTTCTGGCGGTTCCTTCAATGTATGAGTCACCATTTCCTCCAGTGCGGATGAAGTTGAGTTGCTCCAGACTCACCTCCCCGCTGGAAGCGGTAGGCAACTGACAAGCTGTGAGAGTGATCGTTATTGCAAGAGCAATAGCAATCCTTCTTCCGGTTGTCCGGATACCCACCCTGATACCCTTTCAAAGGGGATGCCCTGGCAGCTTGACTATGGCAGCTCGGTGGGATCGCGGTGGCATACTTTCCGATTCCTTTGGAGCCAAGACCACCATGTGGATTCAATGCGTTCCATAAGCGCTTAGAAAAGAGCCGAGTACTCGGAGATCGACTACTTACGTGAAAGCGCGCATCGCCTTTAGTAGAGCCTTGATGTTGATAAGCGTTTTTGTCGCCGCTGAGGCGTGTTCAGTTGCTGGTGCCTGGTCGGTACAGGCGGACCCATTCCAGACCGAGGGCGTGACAGACATCATGGCCGAAGCAGACTCCTGCCTCAAGCCATTGGGATACCAGCTAGCGGCGACCACGGTCGTCCGCGACAATATCCCGGAAGAGTCGATTGGATTCGGCCCATCCGCCGACTTCGAGGGCGGAAAGTGGAATCTGGAAGACTCGCTCACACCGATAGAAGGCGGGAAACCGGGCCTTACCCCGACGCAGGCGCTTGACAGATGCGCAAACGTATTGACCGCGTCCCGCGGTTACGGGGTGAACCAGATCGAGGAGCGGCCCGCACCACCAGCCTTAACCGCGTCTATTGGCGACTGCATGACCAAAGCCGGCTTTGGACCCGACCGCATCACCATCGAGGTGCTGGAAATCGGAGACGAGGGCCAAATGCGCATCGATACGACACACTTCCTACCCGAAAGTGAGCTCAAACCATTCGAGCAAGCGCTCTCGACGTGCATGATTTCACACCTGGAGCCGGCTCCCTAAAGCAGTAACCCGAGCGACATGTGCCGTTCTGCTGCTCCCCGCTGTGGGCCGATATTGCGCATAACGATTGATAGGGGTCCACGGCCCCGATCGTGGTCGACATCGATTCCGACGATTTGGCCGATCTGAGCGATCCCCGCGATCGCTTAAATCATCGACGCCGCGGTATGTTGATTGAGTGAGGCTTTCGCGTTGGTTGGCCCTGCTGGCCGCCTTCTTCTTGATCGCGTGCACCCGGTCGTCAGCGCCGATGTCCATTGGCGCGGGTGTAACGGTCACCACAACGATGAGCGACTCGGCGAACACGACGATGTCAGTTGCTCCTCCATCGTGCGTCACGAACCTCCCCAGACTCTGGGACCCAGAGATGCCGACCATCTACGCTCTCTGTCAGGACATTTCCATGCTCCCGCAGCCGGTCGCCCGCCCCTTGATAGCCCCCACCACTGTCCAAGGTGCGGTCGCAGCACTGGTTCTCGGCACCTCACGGGAAGAGCAACAAGAGGGCCTGTATGTCGGCTTCGATTCTGTGGAAGCCGACGAGCGGAAACAGATAGCCGCCACCACCGAGCTGACGAACACCGGGCTACTCACCGTGGATTTCCTCTTCAATGGCGACGTGTGGGGACCGGGCACTCTGGCAGGCACCTCCAACCAGCTGTTCGAGTTTGTCGACCCGCTATACGCCACCGTGTTCCAGTTCCCTCAGGTCGCGGCTCTCGATATGGTGTGTTGGGGTGAACTCGACTGCACCGGTGTCCTGCCTCGGTCGGATTGGGAGGCGATGGTTGCCGACAATCACGGCCGCGATGTCAGACCCGGATGCGGCTTGCGGGGAGCATGGTTCGATCCAACCTGCGGAGCCGACGTGCCGCCATGCGGCTCTGAGCTCGACGTAGTTCCTGTGGTCGAGGGTGGGCTCGGTTCTGCTCATTACGGGCTGGAGCTTTCAGCCGCTTCCCCGTGCTTTGTGAATTGGACGGGAACCGCTGTGGTAAAAACCGCAGACGGGTCTGAACCAGCAGTCGAGGGCTCGCCGATCGATCTTCGAATACGCGGACTGGCTGACTCCCAAGGATTCTCAACCCTCGATGGCTCTCAGCCGGCCTGGTCAATGTCCAACTGGTGTGTGGGCGAGGCGGTCCTATCGGTTGATCTTGAAGATGCCACATTCGAGTGGCCAGCGGGGGGTCGGTGCCACACTCCGGGCGACTCGGCGAACCTCTTCTGGTCCGGGCCCAACCCCGACTTCGAATGACCTAGCTCGTGATTCGCCGACACGGTGCCCGGTGAGCCCTCTCCGCGACGCCCAATCCTCGCCGTGCCGATAATCGGGCATCTGAGCTAACGCTCGTTATTGCTCCGTAGCGGTTGTTCGGGGCCGAGCCGTCCAAATGAGCACGATGACGAGGACGAAGCCGGCGACGGCCAGGTATCTGACACCGTCAGCAGGCTCGACTTCGAATGGTGCAGCGGCGTCTGGGTTGGTTGAGGCGGAAGCTTCGAGGATCGCCTCTGGCGCCGGGACGGGGTCGCTGTCGGCTGAGGCTTCGGCTACTGCCGTGTTTGAGGGGAGTACGTCGTTGTTTGATTGTGGGGCCGAGATCGGCACACCCATCGCGGTCAACGTGTCTGCTAAACCGTCGGGAGCGATGAACCATCCGATGACGTCAGGTCCCCAACCTTCTAGACCGATCTGCGAGGGGGTTTCAATCACAGGGCCTCTCTCGGCCAGCGGATAGAGGATCTGGCGGATAGTCCGTTTTTCAACGGGATCACCGGGCGGGCCGGAATTGATCCAGGTCAGCGTGTAGGCCGGTCCCAGGTCCCAGGTCGGCTCGGCGGGTATTCGTGAGCCGCCGCCGGTTGCAACCCAGAGGCCTGTCTGTCCCATCAGCTTTTGGACGACGTCGGGGTGGGCGGTTTCGATCAGTTCGATCTCGATCGGCTCGTCGATGCCGGGGCCTGTAATCGTCGCCGATTCAGGACCCTTCGCGAGGGCTGTCCCACCGATGGCGACAACGATTGCACTCGTGAGCACGATGACGATCAAAGTTCGTTTGCTCATGGAAGCGCCTCCAGGGTCTCGACAATGGTTTTTGCTCATCCAGTGAACGGCCCTTCACGGAATCTCTCACCCCTTGATACACCGCGAGTCGAATTCGGGTTCCATAGAAACTACGCGGAACCTCGTTCCGGTTCGCGGAGCATGTGCCTACCAAGTGGAAATTGGCGAACTCAGGAAGCGCATAATCACGCTCGGGCGACCCCTGGCGCAGAGGCCTGAAACAATCCTCGAACCGGCCATCCGTTCGCCCCCAGGCCGAGCTGGACGTGCCGATCTCGTACACCTCCGCGTCGGAGCGTTACGCGCCCATAATCCTTGATATCGAGCGGTGGTCAGGACCGGACGTGGACCGCATCGACAGAGCGAAAGAGGTTCTCGGAGGGCGTGTTTCCGTCGGTTATGTAGAGGACGACTCGTTCTTGGCCATCATCGGCGAGGCGCGTTATGGCATGAGTGATCACGAGCCGTGCCAGCCCCTGTTTCTTGTGCGAGGGGAGAGTCATCACATAACCGATGAACGGCCGGCCCTGCGACATCGAAACCAGGACTGCGGAGACGATCTCCCCTTCGTCTTCCACGACGTAGGATCTGTCGAGCAACGAATCGTCATCATCGAGGAACGACTGGACCTCTTCCATGGCGTCATCGAGGTTTTCGCCCCCATAATCGATGGTGCCACGTATGCATCGAGCATGAGCCTGGCGAGACCGGCGAGATCGGCCGGGACGACGGTTCTGATGTGGGGGCCGTCTGCCGGTGGAGTCGGAACCAAGTTCGATATCTCGATCTCGTATCGCAGCTTCTCAGACACGTGGGCAGCGTATCTGATGACCCTGCTCGACTAGCAAAATCACGTTTGCGTCGCCCGAGCCGTAGGTGCCGTCTTGCGCACCTTCTGATCGGAGCGTTCCGCGCCGATATCAGCCGTTCAGAGGCGTGGCCGGCGGCGTAGGCAAGCTGGGTGAAACCGCGGTTCCCCATGCCGGGATAGCAGGAGCGGCCATAAGCGACCCGAACAGCATGAGCCCCTGCAGTGAATTAGGGAGGAGAAAGGCCAGGGTGAAAAGCAGCCAACCTGCAGATCTCGCAGTCATTGCGCGCCGACCTTTCCAGCCATCAAGGCCGATCAGATACAGAAGGCCGCCTGCGAGCGCTGCCACGCCGGCGGAGACAATGAGCGCTTTGACACCGCCCTCATAGCTCTCCGCGAACAGGTGGGAGGAGAGAACGACGCCGACGATCACAGCTCCCACAGCTCCCAGTCGTCCAAGAACCTCAAACACCCTGCGGGCAGGGGTCTTCACACCAAACATCCTACAACTACGGCATCCCGCTCCTCGAGGTGCTGATACCGGGCAGTCTCAGGACTGGGGGGTATCGCTGATATTGGGTGATAGCGGGCGGGTGGACGATGCGGGCGTTCGATGCGGCCGTTCTCCTCTGATCGGTTCACGGACGGACGAGCTTGGTTCACCTATCTCAGTGGTCTGGGAGTGGGATCACCGCCGCCAGCTTGTCGAGGATGTCAACCGGTGATGGTTTCGGCTTCCTCGGACGTGGTCAGCAGGATGGGGTTATCCTCCGTCGCTGCGTCTGGCCAATGGATCGGGTCCGGGGAAAGCCAGATCCTGGCGGTGAGCGGAAGATCGGGATGGTCGGCATGGAAGATCACCATGCCCGATCGGGATCGAGGTCGGTCCATACCAGCCAGCCATTGTCCCGGGGAACCTGGTTGGCGACGCAGATCGAACAGGTAGGCGTGCCAGCCCACCGGTACCACCAGTCGATCGATAAGGAGTCCCGGTTGCCGAGGCGGACTAACACGTGCTCGTTGATGACCAGCCCCTCTGCCACCGATGCGGTGTAGTGGTAGGGGAACCAACCATCGCCCGGCAGCTGCTCCAGCGCGACCCGGACCATGGTTTCCGCAGCTCGGGCCGTTCACCCCCGTCGAGAATCGATTGGATAAGCCCACGGACAAAGAAGGCAAAGCGTGAAAGCCGACGATCAGGGGAGGCTCGGAACGTCATTGAAGAACAAGGCTCTTTGTTTGCTCCGGGGGCGAGAGTCGAACTCGCAACCTACGGATTAACAGATGGCATCGAATACGAGGTGGACTCTGAAGAAATCGACGACAGTCAATAGACAACGGGATCTTCATTCCGACTAGTTCTGGTCCGTTCGCGGCTATTTCCATGTCTGACGGACAAAATACGGGCAAAGATCTGTCACGTTCTGAGTCGGTCGGAACCTCGGGTAGGTCTTCGGTGTAGTGGATGTGAGCAGATGGCAACGGCGAAGTTCACACCCCAATTACGTTGATGAGTCTGACGCTGACCTGGCCGTGTTTGCCTCCCTTCAGCCGGGGCGACGCCTCGTGAACTCCCACTGCATCCCCACCTACAGGGGCGCCAGCCTCCCCTACGTGTACCGATGACGGAATGAAACGGCTCGTTCTCCTCGCCGCGGCCCTCCTTGTGAGCGTGCCACTTACGGCCTCCGCCAAGATGCCGTCCTTCGATTTGGACGTGGAAACCCGCGGAAACAGTGTCCACGTCAAGGTGAGGATTCTTGGTGACGAGCCACTTATACGCAGTTTCGCGCCCGACCTCAACGGACTCCTTGCTGTTCTCCTGGCCGACCAGGTCGACGAAGAGGGACGGCCGTTTCTCGTGTTTGTATCGGGAAGGACCGATGTGCCCCTGAGCTGGGTCGAGCCAGGGACATACCAGGGGAATGTGGCTCTGGATCCCGGCCAGTGGGCCGTGGTCCCGTTTCCGGACACCGTGGGACCCCTACGGGTCGAGAGCGCCTACCCCAAGACCGTCATGATTCAAATCGGCGATTCAGCCGGCGTAACCTCGTCGCTGGTGGCCCTGGTCGCCTTGGCAACGATCGTCTTGCTCCGCGCCCTGCACGTCCGGTGTGACACCTGATGGACCCTCCGAAGGGCGGGATCCGACGGCAATGCCTGGCCACAACTGGAGTTCTCGC
>Ga0136620_10001766_pt1 | contig 10276 bp, 10 predicted proteins | sample AntDrymUQ4162106_2_FD_104806 | JGI IMG/M metagenome (GOLD analysis project Ga0136620, IMG submission 104806) | Polar desert sand microbial communities from Dry Valleys, Antarctica - metaG UQ416 (21.06) | ecosystem: Environmental > Terrestrial > Soil > Desert | place: Antarctica: Dry Valley... | reverse complement strand
GGGATCGGACCTCGGGTTGGGGGGGTGGTCGTCGGTCTCTGGTTCCCAGCCGTCGCCACCTTCGCCATCCAACTAGGCCTCCTCGTCTGGGTCATGACCCGGGATCCAGTCACCTCGATGGTGTGGACCGAAGCCCTAGCCGGACCGGTCCATGTCCTGTTCGCTGGTGCACTCGGAGCGGCGCTGACCCGTTGGTTGCCCCACCCGTCGACACCCTTGTTCGCCGTTCTCGTCCTGGTCGGGCTTATGATCGCCTTTCCTTACGACCAGTCGAATTGGGGACGGGAGATCGGCCTCGAGTGGATGTCTCCGCTGGCCCGGCCGCAGGACATTATCCCCTACGAGGTTGCCTTCCGCCCGGCGGGGTTGCATCTCGGTTACCTGGCCGGATTGGGTTTGATCGCGGCGGGGATCGCCATGCTCAGCCGGCACCGGGCCGTCTGGATCGTGCTCGGGCTCGGAGTCATCGCGGCCGCAACGTTGGGCCCGGCCCAACTCGGCCAAATCGAGGAAAGCCGTCGGGTCGAGACGATGAGTCGGCTGGTCGGCGACCAGGCCGACCTGACCTGTGAGAACCACGATGGAGTCGTCTATTGCGCCATGCCCGGCTACGAGGGGTGGATCGACGAATGGGCGGCGGCAGCGAAACCGGTACTGGAGGCGGCTCCACCCGACGCGGCCGATGGGATCGAGATCCGCCAGTACCCGGTCCACACCACCTTCCTGCTCGACGGCAACGACTACAACAACTGGTGGTGGATCGAGCCCGCCTACCAGGACTACATCTCGCGGGACGTGGTACCGGTGGGGTCTATATGGTCGAACTACAGCAGCTCATCCGTCGCAATGGATGCCACCAGCAAGGTAATGGGCTGCGAGCCCGCCTGTGATGGTCAGTCACAACAAGTGGCGTATCTCTGGCTGGCGTCTCACCATCCAGAGATTCGACTCATCGTCGAGGGAAACGTGAGCAGTGATGGAGCTCCACTCGCTGACTGCATGGTCGCCGAACTGTGGAGCAAACCCGAAGCTGAGCAGCTCATCCGCCCCAACTGGGGTTTTCTCAGCAACTCGGAGACGTCGTACGAGGAGGCGGCCGAGATCCTAGGTGTTTCTGTTCCCATTGGATACGACGAGAACGGCCGCTTCCAAAACGGTTGCCCGTGACCACCTCCTTGAAGGCGCCGATGCTTGCCTCGCCACCATCTACCAGAGCGGTTGTCCTCCAACTGGCTCGGTTCGAGGTCCGAACGGCGTTGCGTCATCAACTGACCTGGGTCGGATCTCTCGGGTCGCTGTGGCTGATGTGGATCCTGGGCGGGGACGTGGCCCCCATCCTGCAACGAGACTCCGTGTATCTGGCTGGAGCCATGCTCCCGCTTGCAGGCGCGACGCTGCTGGTGACGAACTACTCCACTCTCCGACAACGACGTCTCCCCGACATTCTCGACTCGTATCCCAGCGGGCCGAGCCTGCGAATCCTGGGCGTACAACTCGGGGTGACCGGCCCGGTGCTTCTGACATTGCTGATTCAGACGGTCGGCCTCTCCTATCTGCTGACGGGAGGGCCGATTGGCGGAATCGCCTGGTGGGAGCTTGCCGTCGGCCCGGTGATGGTCGCCCTCTTCGGGGTTGGTGGGGTGTTTCTGGGACGTCGGCTACCTCATCCAATCGTGGCGCCGGTGGTCCTGGTCGGCTTCGCCTTCCTTCAGCTCTTGGCTTCACCGGACGCGCAGATCTTCAGCTCCGAGCTGGGGCCCGTGGCCAATGTCGAATGGCTGGCTCCGTGGATGATGCCTAGTGCATTCGAGCCCATCGAGGATCTGGCTGCCCGACCCTCGGAGTTGCATCTCGGCTATCTGGCGGCTCTTGCATTGGTAGTCGTGACCCTCGCTCTACCGGTTAAGGGGTGGGCCCGGCTCGCCCGTCTCGCGGTGGCTGGCGTATTCGTTGCGGTTTTGGTTGGTATCTCTCTCAACCTGTCCTCTGAGCCGAAGTCCGGCTTCGATTGGAGTGAGGCTGCCGCTGCCCAACCCTGTTCTGTCCAAGACGGCGTCGAGTACTGCGCGTTCGAGTTCTATGTCGACTGGATTCCACGCTGGCAGGAGACGGTCGCGGCGGTGGATGCAATTGCCCCGGTGACCATCACGAAAGTGATGCAAAGACCTCCCAACATCGGCTTCGACGAAGAGGGAACCTTGGAAACGCCTGGCCTGGTCCTTGCCAACACCCACTGGGATCGGGTCGGAGCGACTCCATATCACCGTTTCGATCTGGCCCTGCTCGCCGCCCATTCCGCTGTGGGTCTACCCACCACTCGCCAGACCCGGCTCTTTACGAAGGAAGAGATCGAATCGATCGTTGAGCAGAATCCGGAGGCCCCGGGTGACCTACGAGCCCACCTTGAGAGCCAACCACCCTTTCCCCAGTCGTGTTCTGCCATAGGACAGGCCCGGGCCGTGGTGGCGGTCTGGCTGGCCGCCACCGCCTTGGACCATGGTCCGGAAGCAATTCAATCTGCCTTGGAGCGCCTCCCAACAGCCAACCTCTTCCGCCCCGGATATCAGCATTTTCACCTTCCGCCGACCTCCGTCGGCCGGTCCGACGCCGAACTGGCCTTGGGACTTCTCGCTCGGCCGATGGCAGATGTTCAGGCTGAGCTGGTCTCTCGCTGGCAGGAGGTCGTTGACCCGGCAACTACATCGGCAGACCTGGCATCGTGGTTCGGGCTTCAGGCGCCCATCTACCCCGCGACCGAGTTCGTCGAACTGCCCTGTCTATGACCCTGCTCCGCCGTCTCGCTCCTGGCGTCCCGTGGATTCCCTGGCTTCCGGTTGCCGGGCTAGTTGGGCTGCTCGCCTGGGCGATTACCGACCGGCCCGACTTCGCCAGCAGGCACCTGTACCTCCGAGCCGGGTTGCTGCTGGCGGCCCTCGGACTCAGTTTTGCCTTCGATGATCCGGTGGCGCCGACCACCGACTCGGTCCCCTCTCCACTAAGGCTGAGACGATTATTGCGAGCGGTCCTCTCTTTGGTCCCTTGGTCGCTATGCATTGCTGTCCTGGTCTGGGCTGGATCGCGGGACGGAGTGGACCCGGTGCTGATCCTCTCCTCCACAGCCGACCGTCCCCAGCTCCCGGTAGGTCGGCTCATCCTGGAAGCGGGAACCATGGCGGCATGGGGACTGGCCCTCGCCTCGGTCTTCGCCAAACGTTGGGACGAGGAGCCGGGAAAGCTCGCTTCAGTTGCCCTACTAGCCATGTACGCCGTCTCCTGGCTGGTGCCGGAGCGTTGGACACTGTGGGCACTGCCCAACGGCACCCAATGGAAGGCCAGCCATCCATGGTGGTGGGTTGCCATCGGGTTGGGGGCCATGATCGTGACCGTCGCGAGTTGGGACAGTCGACGACAGCGACCGGCGCTTCGCCCGGGTCGAGCAACAGGGCATGCTCGATCCCCGCACGGCGTGTCGACCGCCGACACATCCGATATCTCCCCCGAGAGCTCGGTGCAACAAGTTGTCGGACGACCAGCAGATCAACCCCAATCACTGCCCTAGCCTTCACAATGGCGTCATGACTGTGCGGCGTTAGTGCCGGGTTGACTTACCTCTTGTGGGGTGTGGTGGCGATCTTGGCGGTGGCAGCAATAGCGCGCACATGAAGCGAAGGTGCCGCGCCTGTTCTTCGACGTCCCATCGGCACCAATCGTCCTCTCGCCAACTGCCGCCGTTGCATCAGTGGCCGCGATCAACCGATGGCTGGATCAGTCTCGCGGCAAGTACCTTGAAACCCGGGAAAACCCGTCGGCGTAGTTGCAGAGGAGGGAGTCACGACTCCTCAATATGGAGCATGTCGCACGCCACAGACCGAGCGCCTAGGTGCCGATCTAGCGCACTCTCTCATCGGAGCGTTAACCGCCGATAACAATTGATCGGCGCTCGTCTCGCAGTTGCCCGTTCACTGGTCGCACCGCAACGCGGGGCTCGCTCGATTGGTGAGTCGGCCTTCGTCGACGATTCCGGTCACTCCGTACCACTGGCGGAAGGTGTGGCCTCGACCTGAACCCGAGGGTCGACAATATGAACCTATTTGGGGTGGCGGTCGTCTTAGCTTGTTAGGGACGGAGGTTCCATGCCGACGAGGCGCCTTTGCGCCTTCAGCTTGTTAGCGATGGTGATGGCCGCTTGTGGCACGGGCGGGTCTCGCGGGCGCGAGTCGGTGAGCACGGCCGCCGAGGGAACTTCGCCGACGATCATTGTTGCAGGCGTCACGGTATCTACACCCGTCTCTGACCAAGTTGTCCCTTTCGGTGCGCTCGGCGTGGACCTGTCTGGTCGTTGTCCAGTGGACTTACCGATGGCTCAGGGTGTGGTCGCCGATCCTCCTGTTCCCGAGGAAGCGGAGAGGTTGAAGGTCCCAATGTTCGTCGGTGTGCTCCAGGGCGAAAGTGCTCGCAGGGTGATATTCGACGGCGAGGTGACTTCGATTGAACCCAGCCCGAACTCCGAAGGGGCAGCCTGGATGCGGGTGGCATCACCCGGCATCGTCACCATCTACCAGGTCGACCCGCATCCACCGCTTGACGTGGGCAGCCATCTGACAGCCGGGGATGAGCTAGGTCCATTCGGTAGTGGTCTCTACTTCCTTCGTTTTGAGACACCGGAGGGCAGTCAGGTCGATCCGATTGGGGTGCTTGAGCATTTGGGATGCGACCTGTCACCTGAGCCGATAAGCACTATCGATGCGGTGATGCTGGACGGGTTGGCTTGGCAGGTGGTGCTCTCGGCTCCGATGGTGGCCGGAGTCATAGCTCAGCCCCATGGACGGTTGCAGATCGACGGCGGCTACTTGGTCGATGTCACCATCTGGACCGAGCCTCCCGACCCGAACCGCTCATACCTGAGCCCGATAGCACCAGCCGAGGTTTTGGAAACTTTCGCCAGGGCTGATGGGCTCCGAGCCGAGACCTGGCGATTCGACACGGGGATTGAATACGGTCATCTCACCTGGGTCGAGACACCTGCCGGTGGCGCGGTCATGTTCACCTCCGGCAGCCCCCACGACTTCGCCTCCGAGCTGGTCGCCTCGCTGACCTTCCAAGGGGGTAGCGTCAGAATCGGGTCGGACCGGTTCGCCATCACCGACCAGCAGATCCACGTCAGTCTCATTGACCCGTCGCTGCTGTTTGGTGGAGCGGACCTCACCATTTCTATCGACTGCATCATCACCGCCGGCGCGGTAGAACCCTGCGGACCACCGACCATGAGCATCAGCTCGGCGACACCTTTACAGACCGAAGCCCTCCACGACGCGACAGTCCAGCCTGCACCGTGACGTCGGTGCACGACGAACCAAGCCGCTCGTTTCCAACAAGCGCACGAGGTGCCGATCTCGGGCAATTACTGGTTTGGGCGTTACGCGCCGAGATCAGGTGATCGGCTCGCCACCTTCGAGATAGACAAAGCCAGCTTTGGGGTTATCGAGGAAGGCCCGGACCCGCTTGCCGAGCTTCGGGCGCAACAGCGACACCGCCTCGTGGGTATCCGTGAACTGCCACTCTGAGAGTTCGTCTTCTGGAAGGACAAAGCCTTGTGCGACTTCCTCCTCCACGGTGCCGCCATGGAAGAGCAGCTGGATGTTCTCGGTGGCACTCACCGTTGGGGGGATGTAGTCCATGCATACGAGCCGGCCAGGGTTGAGATCGACCCCAAGTTCCTCGAGCAGTTCCCGTCGACAGGCCGCATAGGGTGATTCGCCTGCGTCGACCACGCCGCCCGGGATGCTCCAGCCCTGCTTGTAGGTGGGGTTGACAATCAGGAGTCGTCCAGAGCTGTCGAAGAGAAGACAGCCCACACCCACCCGCTTTCCGGGGAGCGTGTTGGAGTAGGCGGTCCAAGTCGCTTCAGCCGCCCCGACCTCTGGTTCCGGGACCATCGCGCCGTCGGACACTAACTGTGCTGCCAGACTCGGCTGGTGGGTTCAAGAGGTGGCCTTGCTACCCGTCGAGTGGCTGGGGCTGCTGAACTCGGACGGATGAAGCTGCCACAGCGTTTGAGTACTGAGCGGCTTGAGCTGCGTCCAGCGACCATCGAGGACGCTGATGCGGTGTTCGGATACGCATCGGATCCCGGGGTGTCCCGATATCTTCCCTGGCGTCCCCACGCCTCCCGCGAGGACACTATCGATTTCCTTCGTCGCTGCGAACAGGACTGGCGAGACGGGTCGGCGTTCCCGTGGGTGATCGTCGAGGCGGGTCGGGTGGTGGGGATGATCGAAGCCGGCATCGACGGGTACCGAGCGTCGCTCGGTTACGTGCTGGCATCGGATGCTTGGGGTCGGGGGATCGCCACCGAGGCGGTTGAGGCGGTGGTGGGCGCACTGCTCGAGCTGCCAGAGCTGTGGCGGGTGTGGGCGACCTGCGACGTCGAGAACAGGGCATCGGCCCGAGTGCTCGAGAAGGCAGGATTCAGCTTCGAGGGCGTCCTTCATCGCTGGGATCGGCACAACGTGGGTCCCGAACCGAGAGACGCCCGGGTCTACGCCATCTGGAGGAACCCGTCCGGGGAGTGGGGGCTGCGGTGAGCGTCGTGGGGCTGCACCACGTCCAACTGGCGATGCCTCCGGGTGGCGAGGCTGAGGCGGTTGCCTTCTATGAGGGGCTGCTCGGCATCCCGCAAGTGACCAAGCCGGCGCAGCTCGCTGCCCGGGGTGGCTGCTGGTTCGAATCCGATGTCGTTCGGATCCACCTCGGTACAGAAGAGGGCTTCCAGCCGGCCCGCAAGGCCCACCCTGCCCTCCTAGTGGAGGACCTCGCCACTCTCAAGCATCGGCTTCGAGACGCAGGGTTGGACCTGACGATCGATCAACCGTTACCCGGGGTTCGACCGCGTCTGCATTTCGGATCCATTCGGGAACCGCATCGAGCTGCTCGAGGTACTCCAATGAGGAACCATAGGGTGAGGACCCTCGTCAGCTCCCCCAACTCTGCTCGTCCGCTCACGAGGTGCCGATAGCGGACATCCTGGAGAATGAGTGTTACTCCCCAGGATCAGGCGATCTGGATCAGGATTCCGACAACTGGCGAGGGAACCGGGGCCGGCGAGACTTCGACCCTTAGTGGAGATCCACTCGGTAGAGGACTTGCACGACTGGGTTGCCCTCGGGGATCTCTTCAACCTTTTCTGCAACGTCGAGAGACCAGCCGGCCTTCTCGTAGAAGCGGGAGGTCCGCTCGGCATCTCGCAGGGTCCACAACACCGCGTAGCCCCACCCACCAGCGTGCAGATACTTGAGGGCATGGTCCATGAGCAGTCGCCCAACACCGGTGCCGATTCGATCGGGTTCGATGTAGAGGCTGTAGAGCTCGTGGACCTGGGATGCGTCGAGATCCTCGGCTAGAGGTGGTCCCAAAATCACATGACCAACGACTTCGTCGCCCTCGACTGCTACCGCAACGTGGTACGGGGGCCCCCTTGCTCACCACTTCATTGACGAACGGCTCGCGTTTCTTAGGGTCCATTGCGTCGAGGAACTCGTTGGGAAAGAGGTGCCGAAATGCGCTCTGCCAGCCGCGTACATGATCTCGGCGATGGCCGACACGTCCTCGGAAGCCGCCGCTCTGACCTCGATCATCGGTTCCAACCTATACAGGTGACGGGGTGGGGGCACACCCTCATCAACTGGTGCTGCTTTTGATCCCTCGGTACATGGATTCACAACGAGCAATACGTGCCGATACTGAGCACGTTTCTATCGGCGTGTTATCGCTCGGGATCAGATGATCCCGGGGGGAGCGGGGAGGGAGTCATGCTTGACCTTGTGTGCTGGGAGGACGGGCCGGCTTTGCCAATGTGACTGGTCACTTAACGCTTTCGTAGCGGCTCGCCGATATCGTCGCTTCCGATCGAAAAAGGAGACGACGGCTGGTATGGAGACGGGTCCAGTGTTGTTTCGGAGGCAGCTGAGTGGGCGGGGTCTGGCGGTTGTGCGAGTTGTGTGGCTGTCGGTGGTCGTGCCCACCTTGGCTTTGACTGTCTTCGGTTTTGCGGTCGGGTTAGCCGACCTGACGATCCTTGGATCCGAGTCGGCGTTCGTCGCGCTCGCTCAGGCGGGCATCGATCCAGCTGTGGGGGTGGTGGTGGGATTGGTTCTGCCCCTGGTCTTGATGACGGCCATCAGTGCGGTGATGTTCTGGAAGAGGCCGGCCGATCCCATGGCGCTGCTCACGTCACTGATGTTCATAACGTTCACAGCCGCTTTGACCAAGTCGACCTTCGCAGCTATGAGCACCGTGCCCGAGCTGGAAGGGATCGTCCGTGCAGTTTTCTTTGTCGGTTTCGGCTCGTTTGTTTTGGTCTTTGCACTCTTTCCCAACGGCCGCTGGGTACCAGCCAGGGCGTGGATGTCGGCCCCGGTGCTGGCGACAATCTTGCTAGCCCTGCCTGGCCTTCCCAGGGTATTGGCGATGTTCCCCGATCGGCCGCCCGACTTCTCCGAGGGGACATGGACGCTCGACCTGACGCTCGTGATCGTCGTCTTTTCATTCGTCGTTATCTGTCAGGTGTACCGGTACCGGAAGGTGTCTACCCACCTTGAACGTTTGCAGGCCAAGTGGCTGATCCTGCCTCTTGGCCTTACGATCGTGCAGTTCTCTCTGGTCTTCGTCCTTTCGCAGCCAGTCTTCGGATTCGGAGCGTGGACTGGATGGGCCCAGCTGTCGCTGATTCCCGCCACGCTCATGTTTCCCGTCGGGGTTGCAGCTGCCATCCTCCGATATCGGCTCTACGACATCGAACGGATCGTCTCTCGCACAGTCTCGTACGGTCTCCTAACGGTCCTTCTCTTCGGCACGTACGCCACCCTTGTCTTTGTGCTGCGTCAACTGCTGCCCCTACAGGGCGACCTGGCGGTGGCAGGCTCGACGCTGGCCGTAGCAGCTCTGGCCAACCCGATGCGAAACCGGATACAGCGAGGGGTCGATCGTCGGTTTAACCGAACTCACACAGATGCCGCCCAGGCTCTGTCGGAAGTCACCGACACACTGCGAAGAGCAACCGACCTCGACGCAGTCTCAGCACAGTTGCACCACGCAGTGGAACGGACGTTCCAACCCGAGCGCCTCTCGCTATGGGTGCGGCCCTGAGCTCAAGCCACTGCCCGCGGTCATTAGGAAGCCGACAGCCGCCTCGATGCGTGATTCAATCCCGGTGCCGCTCTTGGCGTTTCGGTAACTCTGATGGCCGATGATTCGAATATTGAGAATCAATCCGGTTCCGAAGGCGCACCCCTAATTGAGGAGGGCAGTGAATCCTGACGATCCTGCATATCGCGGCCAGGCGGACTACACACCTCGGCTCTTGGCGATTTACGACCCTTTCGTGCTCGGATTCATGGCCCGAGCGGTGTGGCGGTGCCCCACCCCGCAGGTGATAGACCGCTATCGCCAACGTCTGGGGCATAGGCATCTCGACGTCGGTCCCGGCACAGGATACTTCCTCGACAAGTCCGGCCTCACCCCACAGGCTGAGGTGACCCTGCTTGACCCGAATCCCACCGTCCTGGCTCACGCCTCTCGTCGGCTAGCGCCGATGAAGGTGACCACCGTCGAGGCGGACGTATTGAAGCCATTGCCGGTGCGGGGCCCGTTCGACTCGGCTGCGCTGAACTACGTACTCCACTGTCTGCCCGGTCCCCAGCCTCACAAAGCCGTTGCGATCAGAAACGTCGCCGCCGTGCTCACGCCGGACGGCGTGTTGTTCGGCGGAACCGTCCTGGGACGTCCCGAACAACACACACCGCTTGCTCGGGCATCCCTTTGGGCCTTCAACCGCCGGGGTGTCTTCGACAACCTTGCGGACACCGAAGAAGGGCTTCGCAGGATCCTCGCGGAGTCGTTTCATGAGGTCGAGATAGAAGTGGTCGGCTCCATCGCACAATTCACCGCCACCGGCCCGCATTGACCCTAGGCAATCGATACGTGCCGATCGGGGGCACTCGGCGAAATGCGTGTTATTGCTCGGAAACGGTTGATCGGTGCTACCTCGGCTCGTCGATCGGCAGCGCAGTCTCCTGGGGCAATTGTCAGAGGTTGACGCCCGATCGCGCACCTCTTTGACCGGTTGTCGAGCAGTCCGGTCAGGTGCTGGTCTTTTCCCACACAGACACATGCGAAGTGCTGTCGGCGGTGAAGGGCGTGCGGTTCCAGTCGCCCCACCGCTCGCGGAGTGTGAGACCGGCGATACGCGCCATGAGGTCATATTCGGCCGGCCATGCGT
>Ga0136620_10001765_pt1 | contig 10283 bp, 13 predicted proteins | sample AntDrymUQ4162106_2_FD_104806 | JGI IMG/M metagenome (GOLD analysis project Ga0136620, IMG submission 104806) | Polar desert sand microbial communities from Dry Valleys, Antarctica - metaG UQ416 (21.06) | ecosystem: Environmental > Terrestrial > Soil > Desert | place: Antarctica: Dry Valley... | reverse complement strand
CGTCCACGGTGTTGTGGTCGGTCACGCAGACAGCGCCCAGACCCGCGGCCCTGGCGGCGTCGGCGAAGCGCGCGAGGGGCGTGCGACTGTCCGGCGAGAACTCCGTATGCGTGTGCATGTCGAGGCGGATCTTCGGCCGCTGGGCCACCGCCAGAGGGTCCGCGTCCCCCGCTGAGGCCCCCGCCAGGGATCTGTCCGCTTCGCCTGTTACCGGCTCCTCGGAGCGTACGCCGCGCGCGCTACCGACGGTCGGGGCCCCTCTCGTCGTGGCTCTCGCCGTCGCGATCCGCGTCGACACGTTCGGTCCGCTCCACGGGCGCGTCGCGCTTGCGGCCGGCGTTCGGGAGGAGCCTGAACCCCTTGCGCGGCGCGACCGGCTCCTGTTCGCGCACGACGGTCCGGTCCTGGACCGTAGTTGCCGGTGCTGTGCGATCGAGGGGCGGCGCGACCGGCGCGACGGCCGCGACCGCGACGGTCCGGGTCGGCGCGAGCAGCCCGCCGAGCCACCCGGCGAAGATCGCGGCGAGGAAGCTGAGGATCGCGCCGAAGGTGAAGGCATCTCCCACCGTGAACGTTCCGGCGGGGAGTCCGATGCGGAGGTCGCCGAGATAGCCGCGGTCTGCGGCGAGTCCCGTGAGGATCAGCGCGAGGATCACGAAGAGACCGAAGAACGCGGTCATCATCCCGTGCCAGCTCGTGCTGTGACCCGCCATCCGCCCGGCGACATATCCGCCGACCAGGTATGTCACCAGCACACCGAGCACGGCGGGGACCGCCAGCGAGAGGTCATCCGCCGTCCCTCCGCGCGACGTGACGATGCCACCGATGAGCGGCGAAAGCATCGCGGCCGCACCGACGGATGCGATCCACCCGCCGATCACGCTCATCCAGGACGTGCCGTTCCGGCGAACAGCGATCGACCTATTGGCCATTGCATTCCCCCTTCACGAAGGTCTGGCTCGCTTCGGCGCACATGGCATGCCACCCCGCCGAGACGTTGAACGGTCACCTCCTCGTGGTCACCCCTGAGGCCGCGCCGGTGCCCCGCCGGAACGTGTCCGCCAGATCGGTGCGCTCCCAGGGGAGCTCGAGGTCCGGTCGGCCGAAGTGGCCGTACGCGGCTGTCTGCCGGTAGATCGCGCGATTCAGCTTGAACCGCTCGATGATGGCCTGCGGCCGGAAGTCGAAGTGCTCGCGGATCAGCGCGTTGATCCGGTCATCCCCCACCTGGGCCGTGCCGAACGTCTCGACGTTAATCGAGACCGGGTGGGCCACCCCGATGACGTACGCGACCTGGATCTCGCAGCGGTCGGCGAGACGGGCCGCGACGACGTTCTTGGCGACGTAGCGCGCCGCGTACGCGCCGGAGCGGTCGACCTTCGTCGGGTCCTTCCCGCTGAAGGCGCCGCCACCGTGGCGTGCGTACCCCCCGTAGGTGTCGACGATGATCTTGCGTCCGGTGAGGCCCGCATCGCCCATCGGGCCTCCGATCACGAAGATCCCGGTGCCATTCACGAGGATCCGTGTCTCCGTGTCGAGCAGCTCCGCTGGGATCGCGCGCGCGATGACATGCTCTCGGATCTCGCCGCTGAGGCGTGCGTGCTGGATCTCCGGGTCGTGCTGGGCAGCGACCACGACCGTGTGCACGCGCTTGGGCACGCCGCGCGAGTACTCCACCGTGACCTGCGTCTTCCCGTCCGGGCGCAGCCACGGCAGCGCACCGGTCTTCCGCGCGGTGGCGAGCTCCCGGGCGAGGCGGTGGGCAAGCGTGATGGGGAGCGGCATGAGCTCGTCCGTCTCGCGGCAGGCGAAGCCGAACATCATTCCCTGGTCGCCCGCGCCCAGCTCGTGAGGGTCATGCCCCTCGCGGGCCTCGAGGGATTCATCGACGCCCCTCGCGATGTCCGGCGACTGTGGCTTGATCGCCGAGAGCACGCCGCAGGTCTGGTAATCGAAGCCGTAGTCCGCGTCCGTGTAGCCGATGTCCTTTACCACGCTGCGCACGAGCTGCGGCACATCGACGTAATGGGTCGTCGTGATCTCGCCTGCCACGATGACCGTGCCGGTGGTCGTCGCCGTCTCACAGGCGACGCGGGCGTTCGGATCGTTGGCCAGGATCTCGTCGAGCACGGCGTCCGAGACCTGGTCGCAGAGCTTGTCCGGATGACCCTCCGTGACCGACTCGCTGGTGAAGAGGATCTTGTCCGCGGAGAGGAAGCTGGTGCTCATCGTCTAGGTCCCCGCCTTCCACGAGCTCGCGTAGGTCCGCTGCTCCTCGGTCATCTCGTCGATCCGCATGCCCATCGCTGCGAGCTTGCGCCGCGCGATGTCGAGGTCGAGGTCGCGCGGGACGGCGTAGACCTTCGGCTGCAGATCGCGTCCGTTCTTCAGCAGGTACTCGATCGAGAGCACCTGGTTCGCGAAGCTCATATCCATCACTGCCGCGGGGTTCGCCTCGGCGGCCGCGTGGTTGAGAAGCCGGCCCTCGGCAAGCACGAAGACCTTGCGGCCCGGAAGCGTGAATTCCTCGAGGAACGGCCGGATCTCGCGGCGGCCGGTCGCCATCTCGGCGAGCGCTGTGAGCTCGATCTCGTCGTTGAAGTGGCCGACGTTCGCGAGGAGCGCTCCGTCCTTCATGGTCGGGAAGTGGGATCTGCCGATGACGTTGAGGTTGCCGGTCGCCGTGAAGAAGATGTCACCGATCGTCGCGGCCTCAGCGATCGTCATGACGCGGTAGCCGTCCATCGCCGCCTCGAGCCCGCGGAGGGGGTCCACCTCGCTGATGACGACCAGCGAGCCCATCCCGCGGAGACGTTGCGCCACGCCACGTCCCACCCACCCATAGCCGCAGACGACCGCCGTCTTGCCGGCGAGGAGGATGTTGGTGGCCCGCAGCAGGCCGTCGATCGCGGACTGCCCCGTGCCGTACTGGTTGTCGAACATGTGCTTGGTCTGCGCCTCGTTCACCGCGATGATCGGGTAGCGGAGCACGCCCTCGGACGCCATGGCGCGAAGGCGGATCACTCCGGTCGTCGTCTCCTCGGTCCCGCCCCGCACGCCGTCGAGCAGGTCCATTCGGTCCGTGTGGAGCAGTGTCACGACGTCGGCGCCGTCGTCCATCGTGATCGCGGGCCGCGTGCCCAGGATCGCTTGCAGGTGGGCGTAGTAGGTGTCCCGATCCTCACCCTTCCGCGCGAAGACGGAGATCCCTTCCTTCGCGACGAGCGCGGCCGCCGCGTCGTCCTGCGTGGAGAGCGGGTTCGACGCCGCGAGCGCGACAGACGCGCCGCCGTCGCGCAGCGCGATCGCAAGATTCGCCGTCTCCGTGGTGACATGAAGGCACGCCGCGATGCGGAGTCCTGCGAAAGGCTGCTCCGTCGCGACGCGCTCGCGGATCGATTCGAGCACCGGCATCTCGCGACCGGCCCAGGCGACACGTCGGGCACCGGCGTCCGCAAGGTCGAGATCGACGACGTCGTGCTTGGCTCCGATGGTCGTTGGCATTCTTAGGTATCCCTCTTTCTCAATATCCGGCTTCGCCGGGTACACGCCCTCAATATCCGGCTTCGCCGGGTACACGCCCCGGCGGGCGGATTCGCTCGTCGCGGCGCAGCCGCTCGTCGCTCATCTTGGCTTTCTCAATATCCGGCTCGCCGGGTACACGCCCCGGCGGGCGGATTCGCTCGTCGCGGCGCAGCCGCTCGTCGCTCATCCTGGAGTCTTTCCGAACATCTTCGCGAGCCGGTCCCAGGCGGCGCGCCGCACCGCGGGCCCTTCGATGAACGGCGCATGGGTTCGATAGCCGAGGCGTGTGTAGACCGCGACAGCGGGTCCGTTGTCATGGCGGACGTTCAGCACGACATCGCGGTGCTGCTCGAGCGCCGCCTCGGTCACGGCCGACGCGCAGGTCGTGGCGAGGCCCCGCCCGCGATACGCGACGCGTGTGAGTACGTTGCCGACGGCCGCGATGCCGAGCTCGGTCGAGCGCACGTGGGTGCCGGCCGCAGAAACGAGGCTGCGGCCCGCGTAGACGCCGAAGTAGACCTCGCGCGCGAGGCGGCGCGGCGTGAAGTAGGAGCGCGACGCGCTGCCATATAGATCGAGGACGTCGTCGAGCTGGTCGGGCCCGAGGCGCACGACCGCGTGGGCGACCCGTGGCCGGAAGGTCTCGATCTCCACCGCCATCCGGTGCATGCGATCGCAGCGGTCGAACCGGTAGACGCTCTCGATGCCTGGCCGCGCGGGTATCGGAGCGGCCACGATGAGGCGGGGCTCCTTGATCGCCTCGCGAAAGATCCCGGCCAGGGCCTCACTGTCGCCTGTCGCGAAGCACGGACGGAAGGGCAGCATTTCGACGAGCAGGACGCACGCGACAGCCTCATCCTCACGGCGCGCGAGCCACCAGCGTGCGCGCTCTCCGCTCTCCGGGTCGAGATCCGCCAGCGCGTACGCGGCCATCAGGCGGTCGCGCCCGAGGAAGGCGCGCATCTCCGCCGCGGGCGCGCGCTCGTCGATCTGGATCTGCGGGAGCAGGCGGGCCGCGGTCATGTGTCCTCCATCGACTGATGGGGCACCAAGCGGGCCTCCGCCGGTGTCGGGTCGGCCCAGTCTAACGCGTCAGCCGCGAGCGGATCCAGGCGGGTGAGGGCCTTGCCCGAGCGAGCCGCAGGGCGTGAGGCCGCCGCGGACGAAGTCGGCGCCGGGGCCGGGGATCATCTAGTAGCGGATGAGCGTGATGATGTCGTGTCCCTGCAGCCGCTCACGTCCCTTCAGGAACGTGAGCTCGATGAGGAAGGCGAGCGCGACGATCTCCCCCCGCAGCTGCTTGACGAGCTCGATGGTCCCGGCGACCGTCCCGCCGGTCGCGAGCAGGTCGTCGACGACGAGGACGCGCGCACCCGGTGCAAGCGCGTCCTTGTGCATCTCGAGTGTCGCCGACCCGTACTCGAGCTCATACTCGACGCTCACGACGTCGGCCGGGAGCTTGCCGAGCTTGCGGACCGGGACGAACCCGACGCCGAGCGCGTATGCGACCGGTGCGCCGAAGATGAAGCCACGCGACTCCATCCCGACGACCGCATCGACCGCGCGATCGCCGATCTGCGCGAGCAGGCCGTCGATAGCGGCCTTGAAGGACTCGCCGTCCTTCAAAAGTGTCGTGATGTCCTTGAACTGGATACCGGGCTTCGGGAAGTCCGGAATGTCGCGGATGCGCGAGGCCAGATCCACCGTTATGCGCCGGCCGGCTGTTCCAGTCCCCGTGACCGGATCGCGTGCGGCAGCGCGAGGAGCGCGACGAGTGCCAGCCGGATGCCGCTCATGATCTTCACCTCCGCGAAGCTATCAAAGGGTCTCGTTCGCGAGCCGCAGGTGGTGTCGCGTGTTCCGCTCGAGCGCGGCACGCTGCCGCTCGTCGATCATCTCGCACACCCAGTCCCAGTGGATCGAGACGAGGTCGCCGACGCGCGCGTCGTTGGCGAAGCCCTGGCCCTGCACGACGCGCGTCACCCGGTCGGTGCGAGGCTCGCCGAGCTCGAGCTTTCCGCCGCGGAGCTCCAGATGCGACCGGTCGACGATGAGCTCGCCGGCTTCGACGGAACGCACACGGCCCCAGCTGACCCGGCAGGAGTCCAGCATCGCCAGCACGTCCGCGCCGCTCCGGTCAGCGTGACGCCAGACATCGAACACGTGGAAGCTGTGGTGTGGCCGCGCGCCCGCCGGCGCCTTCCCGGCGACGCCGTCCATCGCCTTTGGCGAGAGCTGCGTCCGGTAGCGGTCGCGCAGCGAGCTGTACAGGTCGCGCGCCTCCACCTGCAGGAGCAGCTCGTTCCCCAGCCAGTAGGCCTCGACGACGCGCTCGTCGAACGGATCGGCGATGCCGTTGCCGCGGGCGATGAGCGACAGGTACGGCAGCGCGCCGGTAAATTTCCGGAGCATGCCGACCAGCGGGGGCTCACGAACACCCGCGGTCGCGTACTCGAGGATGGTCGAGTTGTCATCGCCGCCGCAGTAGCGCAGCCGGTTCGGCATGAAGGCGTAGCGGACGAACCGCGTGGTCCCAGCGACGGACCGTCCCGTCGCCTCGGCAAGTGTCACGCGATGCCCTCGCCGGCGATCGCGATCGCCCTCATGCGACGTCCTCGTCCGCGGGGAACAGCTCCTCGAGATCGCGGAGGAACCGCAGCTGCTCGTGGGCCTCCTCGGCGCTCACCTTCTCGATGGCCACGCCGGCGTACACGACCACGTACTCGCCCGCCGCGGCACCCGCAACGCGTTCCGAAGCCTTCATCCAGCGCGCCTCGCCGTCCACCTCCACCCGGACGCGGTCGCCCGCCGACTCGAGCACCAGGCGCGGGATCCCCTGGCACATCAGTGGCGATCCCTGGAGTGGCCCTGCTCGAACGGGGCTACCACGGCGGTGCTGCTGGGCGGGATGCGCGGTGTCTGCGCGTCGATCTCGGGGGTTCCTTCCGCAGAGGAGCCCGACACCGGGACGTGCAGAAGCGCGGGTTCCGCCCCGGGCGCGGGGTGGGATGCCCGATCGACAGCGGTCGCACATGCCACCGCGCGCTCCGCGGCGATCGGCACGGCCCGCAAGACGGCCGGCGTGAGGTCCAGCGACAGATCGTCCGTCTCGGCCACTTCGATGCCGACCACGTGGATCTCCGCCGGCAGCACGCCAAGGGCGCGCGCGAGCGTGAGCGCGGCGTAGGGCTCGGTGAAGTGCGCGTCCACGAGCGCATCATGCCCCGGGCTGGGACCCAGCCTCGGCGACAGCACGTACACCGTGCCTGGCGCGCCGCCGCGCTGGACCGCGTCAACGATGACAAGGCGCCGGCACCCGGCGAAGAGCTCGTGCAGCATCGCGATCCCGCCGATGCCGACCTCCGCGCAGCGCACGCCGTCGGGCACGCCGGCGCGCTCGATATGGCGGACCACCGCGAGCCCGACGCCGTCGTCGGCACGCAGCTCGTTGCCGAAGCCCGCGATCACGGTGGTCATGCGACCGGGCGGCCCTGCCGCCGCACGCTCACGCGCACCGCACCATCGTGCACCTCGAGCGGCACAGAAACGAGCGACGGTCCCTCGCGATCGAGGCGGCGGCCGGAGAGCGCGTCGTACCGGCAGTCGTGCCAGGGGCAGTGGAGCTCGCCGCCGCGGAGGATGCCCGAGCTGATCGGCATCGGGCTGCCGGGACACTCGTCCCTGTAGGCACGCAGCGCGCCCCGATCCGCGAGGAGGGCGACACGCTCGCCGGCGATATCGCGCCAGAGGACGACGCCGTCGGCGAGCTCGGATCGGTCAGCGGCATCGTGCCAGGCCAGCGGGATGGGCATCGAGGCCTCGAGGTCCGCGAGCGAGATCATCGCCGCCGGCGCGGCCTCCGCGGGCTTCGCGTGCGCGTCGGGCGCCACCAGGCCGTACATCTCGAAGAGCAGCGCGGCGACCTCGTCGCGCAGGAGGCCTTCTTCAAAGAGCTCGGGGGACGACGCATGGACGAGCTCTCCGACGCGCCAGACGAGCTGGCGGTGCACGGCGTCGATCGTGTCGAGAAGCTCGCCCACACGTTCGCGGAACGCCGGGTCGGGATCGGCCTCCGCACTCGCGATGATCCGGTCGAGCCGGGCGAGCGCCTGGTCCAGGTCTGGCCGCTGCTCAGGCACTCGCCGCCGCCCGTGTCACGCTCGGGCAGGGCTTGCCCTCACCCTCAGGCGAGTGGCACCAGCAGCCCGGCGCGCACTCGCCGTGCGGCTGCTTCGTCAGGTCGCGGAACTCGTCATAGAAGCGCCGCCCGCCCTCCTCGATACCGTGCTTCGTGAGCCGGTACGTGCCGGCGCCCGCGCCGCGCAGGACGAGGTGCGCATCCCGCAGCCCTTGGAGCGCGTGGGCGACGACCTCCTCCGGTAGGACCAGGAAGCGCGCGACGTACGCCGGATCGACCTCGTGGGAGATGCCCTCGCCGAGCATCCAGTACATGACCTGCAGCACCTCGTCGCGCGCCTCCACGCTGCGGCCACTAGACACGTGCGGCATCCAGGGCCTCGCCGCGCAGCAGCGCGGCGACCTCTCCCATCGCGCGCTCCATCGTCGGCGTCACCCCTTCGCCCCAGGTCTCGTTCTCCGGCTCGATCTCGACCAGCGTGACCTCGGGCGGCAGCGCGCCGAAGTGACCGGTGATCCGCAGGAGATTCTCCAGGCTGATGACCCCGCTCACGGCCTCGGCGACGCGCGCCTGCACCGCGTCGGCAGGCTCCGGCTCGGGGTCCCAGCGGCTCACCCGGATGGTGCCGGGCGGCGCGCCGCGTGACACCGCGCCCACGAACACGGCGCGCGCGTACGTCGGTCGGCGCTGCAGCAGGAACATCACGTCGATCGGGCTGTACGAGAGATCCTCGACGTCAACGTCCGGCCCGAGCCTTCCCGCGAGGCGTTCGGCGAGGAGCGGACCCGCCGAGCCATCGCGGAGGTTCGTGTAGCCGACGCCACCGACGAGCGCGCGGCCCCGCTCAGCCGAGGGCACCGGCCGGGACGGCATCGTCCTCCTCGTCGAGCGCGCAGGCACAGGTGTTCACCTCGCGCACCACCGTGACGTCGCCAGCGTACATGTGCGTCGTGCAGGGCATGCACGGGTCGAAGCTGCGGATGGTGCGGAGGATGTCGATGCCCTTGAAGTCGTCGGGCTTGGCGAAGCGCTCGATGATCGGCGTATTCATCACGGCCTCCTCGTACGGGCCGGCCTGCCCGAAGGGGTCCATGGGCGACGCGTTCATCGTTGAAGGCGTCAAGATCTGGTAGTTCGTGAGGGCGCCCTTGTCCATCGTGAGGTGGTGCGAGAGGTAGCCGCGGCCGGCGCCCCAGAAGCCGACGCCGACGCGCTCCCCCTTCGGGATCTCGTAGTCGCGGCTCACCGCGGTCTCGCCCTTCTTCTGGTGGTCGTACGCCGCGAGGAGGTTGTTCAGGGCGACGAGCGCGGTGTACGCCTGCGCGTAGGCGCGGGCGCGGTTGCGCTCGATCGCGTTCAGCTCGTTCGGGATCCGCCACGAGCACTGCATCTCCGGCAGCGAGGCCGCGGGCAGGAGCATGTCCAGGCTCTTGCCGGTGGCCTTGATGAACGGATTGCTCGGGTACTTGTCGATGGCGATCGCGGTCGTCCACATGCGCGCGTAGGCGCCCCCCTCCACGACCTGGCGGTCCCAGCGTGGCGAGGTGGCCCAGCTGTACTTCTCGCGCCAGCTGCGGCCCTGCGGCTTCGGCAGCGTCTCCTTGTTCCACATGTGGTACGGGGAGAGCGGCATGCCGACGGGGTCGGTGGCGAAGGGGACGGGCTTGTCGGCCCACTCGTCATAGAAGGAGTGGTCGACGAACTCCTCGAGACCCGCGTTGATGCGGTGCAGGTCGGTGGTGACCAGCTTGCCGTCGAGGATCACGCCCGGCGTGCCCCAGCGGCGCTCGCCCCACTCGGCGGCGTGCGCGTAGGTCGCGTCGTAGGCGTCGTGATGCTCCCAGACGCCGAGGTCGATGAGGTTGGTGGGTCGCTTGCCGACCTCGTGGAAGCGCGGCTCGACGTCGTAGAGGAAGTCGAAGACGTCGTCCCAGACGGCGATGATCCGCTTCGCGTAGTCGAGGAAGTAGAAGAGCCGGGTCTGGTACTCGTTGAGCGTCTGCGAGGTGACCGTCGCGCTGATGCCGCCCGGAACGATCGTCTGGGGATGGGGGTACTTGCCCCACACGAGCACCGTCATCTCCCGCGCGCGGCGGGTCTCCTGTAGCGCCTGCAGGTAGAGCGATCCGGTGAGCGGGTTGAGCGCCGTCATGATCTCGCCGATCGTCGCGCAGCCGTGATGCGCCTTGCCGCGCGCCGGGTAGGTCTGCGCGCGCGCGAGGATCTCCGGGTTCGTCGCACCGATCACGGCCTCCGAGTAGTCGGGACCGGCGAGCAGGTACAGGTGAAGCGGATGGTCGTAGAGGAACTCCGCGGCCTGGCCGAGGTTCCGCACGATCGTGCCCATCGGGGGCGGGGCCACTCCGAACGCCATCTCGATCGCCTCGGCCGAGGCGTTCGCGTGCACGCCGCCGCAGACGCCGCAGGCACGGCTCGAGATGAAGATGGCGTCGCGGGGATCACGGCCCTTCAGGATGATCTCGTAGCCGCGGAAGAGCGTCGCCATCGAGTGCGCGTCCTCGACCCTGCGGTTCTCGAGGTCCACGACGCTGTGGAACGCGAGCGCGCCGGCGACGCGGGTGACCGGGTCGATGCTCACCTCCTTGATGTGCCCGTTCTT
>Ga0136620_10001762_pt1 | contig 10297 bp, 9 predicted proteins | sample AntDrymUQ4162106_2_FD_104806 | JGI IMG/M metagenome (GOLD analysis project Ga0136620, IMG submission 104806) | Polar desert sand microbial communities from Dry Valleys, Antarctica - metaG UQ416 (21.06) | ecosystem: Environmental > Terrestrial > Soil > Desert | place: Antarctica: Dry Valley... | reverse complement strand
TTCGGGCTCTTCGAGGGAATGCTGCTGGGCTCGATGCTGGGTGGTGGCGGCTTTGGGTTCGGGGGAGGCGACTCGGGTGACTCGGGCGACTTTGGCGGAGGCGACGACTTTGGCGGCGGCGGAGATTTCGGAGGCGGCGGAGATTTCGGAGGCGGCGGCGACTTTGGCGGGGGCGACTTCGGGGGCGGCGACTTTGGCTGAGTCGCAACAACAGGCCGCACTCCAGGTACTGACGTAGCGTAGCCACAATTCTTTTCGGGAGGGACAGTGGACATCGGCAAGGAATCCAAGCCCATCGTGGTCGAACCCGTGAAGAATCCGGTCCCTCAGCCGGTTATCGAGCCCGCCGAGCCGCCCGTTAAGGAGCCCACCCAGCCGCCCGTCAAGGAGCCCGCCAGGAGGTGACCGACGTCTCCATCCCCGACGCCATCTCGCCCATCGTCGGCTGGCGGTACTGGAACCTTGATGAAAAGGGCGTCCTCAAGTCCACTGTGGTCGAGGACTTCTGGGAGCCGAAGTCCCCAAAGACGGCCATCTGCCGGCCGCTTCCGGGACAACTCGACCACAAACACGTTCCACACCCCTCACCGCACGCATCCTGCACCTGCGGCTGCTACGCGGCCAGGGACCTCGATAACCTGCGCAAGATAGTCCGCTTCATCTACACGAACCGGCTGATCGTAGGGGAAGTCTCGTTGTGGGGGCGGGTCATCCCCGCCGAGCACGGCTTCCGCGCCGAATACGCCTATCCGAAGAAGCTGTTTGTCGTGCCCGAGACGTTCAGACACGGGGATCAGGCGATCGAGATCGCGGCCGGGCTGAGGCGCCTCTACGGCGTCGAAACCGACCTCATGCCCTTCGACAAGAGCCGGCCCGTGCGTTACGCGAGCACGCCCGCGCTCGCCCCACGGCACATGGCGTTCAAGGTCCTGATTGCCTGGAGCGTCCTGGGACTCCTGCTGACCGGCATCAGGCTGCTGGTCGACCAGCTGGCGAACAACCCCCTCGGCCCCTGAGCACGACCCTTTCACTGCAGCCCGCACTCAGCGCGGGTTGTGGCGTAAAGATGGGCCGGCCTCGCAGGAGCACTAGCGGTGTCACGCGCAACCCGTAACGCTTCCGTGACGGTAGTGGGGGATGCTCGCGCCAGTTGACCGTCTCGGACGTGATGTGCATGCGCAAACGACTATGAGATTAATCCTGCGTCCCCGACCAGGGTGGCCGAGCAAGTTGGCGTGGACCCTATGGGCGTTAGCGATGCTCAGCATCGCGGCGACCGTGTGGCTGCATTACTTGCTGCGCCAGGCGGGCCGGCCTGACCTGATGACGCTGGAACCCCTCCTTTTCGTTGCGCTTGTGAGCTCGGCGACGGTGGGACTAATACTGGCGCGCCGACGGCCCCGTCACCCGGTCGGCTGGCTCCTGCTGGCCGTCGCCGTGTTCCTCGGCACGGACGGCGTGATCTCAGGCTATGCGCCCTACGGGCTGGTGGTTCGGCCCGACGTCCTCCCGGCCCCCGGCTGGGTGGCCGCGTACTATCCAACTTTCGCCCTGGCGGCGCTGGCGTGCATCGGCTTGATCTCGCTACTGACTCCGACCGGGTCGCCACCTTCGCCCCGCTGGCGCTCGTGGGCGTGGGTTGCGGCTGTCGCGCCGCTCGTCAACCTGGTAATGGTGTCGCTCGCGCCCAAGCCGTCGGCTCCCCACTTCCAGGCGCTGACGAGCCCGTTCGACTTCACAGCCTACGGCGGGATCCTGCTGGGCGCTCACCGGGTCGTCCTGGCGATCACCGTCTTGGCCATGGGGGTGGGGGCCGCATCGCTCGTGGTGCGCTTTCGCCGCGCCCGCGGCACCGAACGCCTGCAGCTGCGGTGGGTGGCGTTTGCCGCGGCACCGATATTGCCCTTGGCACTCGTCGGAGTGGCGGCCGACACGATGGGACACACGTCGCCGATCGGCGACATGGCTGTGCAGTTATGCGTGGCGCTGCTGCCCGTAGCGATCGGCGCCGCGATCCTGCGGTATCGATTGTACGACCTGGACCACATCATCAGCCGCGCGCTGGCGTACGGGTCCCTCTCCCTCCTGCTCGCCACCGGCTACGTGGCTGTAGTCCTGATACTTGGTGGGCTCCTGGGGCGGGAATCGAGCTTCTCCGTGGCAGTGGCGACTCTCGCAATGGCCGGATTCTTCCAGCCTGCCCGCCGACGCATCCAGGAGCTGGTTGACCGTCGCTTCAACCGCCGACGCTACGACGCTACTCAGACCATCGAGGCATTCAGCGCGCGGGTGCGCCAGGATGTCGACCTTGAAAGCCTGACTGCCGACCTCTTGGCCGTGGTCGATGAGACGATGCAGCCTGCCCACGAGTCACTATGGCTGCGACCGCCATGAGCGCCTGCCCCAGAACCCTGCCCTCGGCCCCTGAGGACGACCTTTTCATGCGTGTAGCTGCGTGTTGCCGAGCCAGCTCTGATAGAGGTCGGTGTACCGGCCCCCGAGTGTCAACAGCTCGGCGTGGCGGCCCTGCTCCACGAGCCGACCCTGATCGAATACGAACACCCAGTCGGCGGCCTCGGCCGTCGAGAGCCGGTGCGCGATCGTCACGGTCGTGCGACCTTCGGACAGCCGCCTGAGCGCCTCCGAAAGCGCGCGCTCGGTCTCGGGATCGACTGCGCTCGTGGCTTCATCGAGGATCAGTATCGAGGGCTCGGCAATCTGGGCACGCGCAAGGGCGACCATTTGCGCCTCCCCCGCCGAGAGGTCCTCGCCCCGCTGGCCCACCCGAGTGTCGATCCCCTGCGGCAGCCACTCAAGCCAGTCCTCGAGTCCTAACTCACGAAAGGCCGCCTCCACATCGGCTAGATCGGCCCGGCCTGCGCCCGAGCGGCCGTAGGCGACGTTGGCGCGAATGGTGCCGTCGAAGAGAAAGCCGTCCTGCGGAACCATACGGATGGCACGCCGCCGGGCTTCGGGTGCCACCTCCGTGAGGTCGACACCCCCCACCAGAATTTGCCCGGAGGTGGGGTCGGCGAGGCGTGAAAGCAACTTGGCGAAGGTCGTCTTGCCGCAGCCGGTCTCACCCACTATCGCCACGTGCGCACCCGCCGCCACGTCCAGGTCGATGCCTCTCAGCACCGGGGGGCCTCCCGTGTAGGAGAACTCGACCCCGCGCGCCTCGATCGAGAGCTCCCCTTCCGGAAGAATCACGCCGGGCGAAGGCTCCTCCAGCCCCCGAGGAATATCCAGGACCGCGAGAACCTTGCGCCACCCCGCGATGGCGGTCTGGGTCTGGTCGAAGTTCTCGGCCATCTCCGCCAGCGGGAAGGTCAGCAGGTTGACCAGGAACATGAATGCGACCAGACGTCCGGAGCTCAGCCCCCACGAAGGCCCAAAGAGCACGCCCACCAACACGACTGCGCCCATGGCCACCGCGCCGAAGAAGTTTCCCGACGGGAACACCATGGCCTGGAACTTCATGGCCCGCATCTGCGCCCGGTACTGGCGGTCGATGGCGCCCTTGAGCCGGCGGTCGATGCGCTCGTCGAGACCATAGGCGCGCACCACGTCGGCGCCCATGACGCTCTCCGATATCTCAGAAAGAGTCTGGCCAACCCGTGTTCGCACGAGGTCGTAGGAGGACAGAAGATTGACCTGAAGCAGCCGCAAGATCAGCGCCAGGGGAGCAATCGAGACCAGCACAATCAACATGAGCTGCCACGAGTACACCGCCATGAGAGCGAAGGTCCCGACGATCAGGACCGATCCCGTAATCCACGACACTCCGGACCACTCGAGGAAATGGCTAAGCGTGTCGACGTCGGCCGTTACCCGCGCCACGTACACGCCTCTCTTCTGCTCGGTTTGTTCGGCGATGCTGAGCGAGTGGATGTGGGCGAAGACTCGCACCCGCAGAGTTCTTAACGCCCGTTCCGATGAGGTGGTAAGCCGGGCGAAGGCGGCTCTGCCGGCGAAGTAGATGGCGCCGGTAACCACGGCGGTCAGCGCGCACACCCATAGCACGAAGCCGAGCCGGGGCTCCTGGTTGCCACCGAGCCCTCGATCGAGAACCTGCTGGATTAGAACCGGCAGGGCCAGAGACCCGATGGTCGAGACCACCGCAAGCGCGATCGTATAAAGCATCCCCGAGCGCAGCTCCGGCGACTCGGCCAAACCTCTGCGCAGGACGTTCCAGGCCCCATCGAGGCCGGGCGAGACTTCGGGGTCCTCGGCCGAGGCCGGCCTCATGCTCCGCATCATCTCCCGGCCCTCACCCTCGAAGCCCCGGCCCCCAGCTCGTACGCCCGCACCATGGCCTCGTAGGGGGCGAAACTCATGAGCTCCCCGTGCTTGCCCGAGGCTTGAATGCGGCCGCCTTCGAGGAACAGGACGCGATCCGCCAGGGCGATGGCCGAGACCCGGTAGGCAATCACGATCAGTGTGGTGTTGAGCTCCGCACGCAAACGGTTCAGGATTGCCGCCTCGACTGTGGGATCTACCGCCGAAGTGGCGTCGTCGAGGATCAAGAGGCGCGGTTTTCTCGCCAGGGCGCGCGCCAGGGCGATCCGCTGGCGCTGCCCTCCGGAAAGGGTCACCCCCCGCTCCCCCACCACCGTGTCGTAGCCCTGCGGGAGCACCCGGATGAAGTCGTCGGCCTGCGCTCGGCGGGCGGCGTCCACCACCTCTTCCTCGGACGCTCCCGAGTCGAGTGCGATGTTGTCTTTCACGCTGGTTGCGAACATGAAGCTCCGCTGGAACACGACCGCGGCGCTTTGGCGCAGGTGACCCGGCGCGATCTGTCGCAGGTCGATGCCGCCGAGCAGGATCGTCCCTTTATCGGGATCTGCGAGCCGCACGAGCAGCTCCGCAAGAGTGCTCTTGCCCGCGCCGGTGGGTCCAACCAGCGCCACCGACTCGTCGGCGGCGACCTCGAAGCTCAGGTCGTTCAGAACTCTGTGCTCGCCGTAGGAGAAAGCGACCGAGCGCAGGGACACTCCCACCGGCCCCGAGGGAAGATCAGCCCCCTGCTCCGGCGTAGACATCGAGGACGGCTCCACGAAAATGCCCTGAAGCCGCTCCCGCCCCACCACCGCGCGCGGTATCAGGGCCAGCACGAAACCGATCATCCGCATGGGAAACGCGAGCAGCTGGAACAGGCTTACGAGCTGCACCAGCGTCCCAACCGTCACGGCCCCCGTGGATAGTCGCCATGCTCCCATCGCAAGCAACGCAATGATTCCCAGATTGGGAACGGTCTCGAAAGCGGGCTCGAAGGCGGCTCTGAGCCTGCCCATGCGCACGCGCTCCTGCTCTAGCACGGCGGCCCTCTGGTCGAAACGAGACACCTCGGAATCCTCACGACCGAGGGTCTTTACCACCAGGGCGCCGTCGATGCTCTCGTGGGCGATAGCCGACACCTCGCCGATGGCCTGCTGCGCAGCGGTTGCCGCGGGCTCGACTGTACGCCCGTAGAAGCGATTCAAGAGGCCGAGAAGCGGCAGGATCACCAGTCCCACAGAGGCGAGCAGGGGATCGGTCAGGATCAGGGATATGACTGCGAACAGCACAAGGAAGATCACGGTTACCGAAAACGGAACCGGGTTCAGCACATCGGTTGCAGCCTGGACGTCGGCCTCGGCGTGAGCGAGCAGCTCGCCCGCCGGCCGGGAGCGGTGGAACGCTAGAGGCAGGTCCCGGTAGCGCTCGATCACCCGGGTCCTCAACGAGGCCTGCATCCTGTAGGAGGTCATGCCGGCGAAATAGCGGCGCAGGACGATGGCTCCGGCGCGCACCGCGACCACACAGACAAGAGCCGCAACTCCTCCCCACAAGGTCCTCGTATTCACGCCCGATCTGAACGCCGGATAGATGATCTCGTCGGTGACCCGACCCAGGATGATCGTTGAAGCCACCGTGGCGGCCGAGTACAACACTCCGCCGACCAGCGAGATCGTGAACGGGAGCGGGTGCATCCTGACGTAGGACACGATGATCCGAATCCCGCGCCCGAACACAGAGCGTTGTTCTTCGTTTTTTCGAACTTCAGCGCGCATGACCACTCCAGAGGACCAGATCGAGGGCCGGCGGCGGCCGCCCAGCAGGACGACCGGGAATCAACGAGTCTATCCGGCTCCTGAAGAGGAACTCGCCGGTATTGCGGCAGTGTCCGACGCAGCCGCGCTCTCCTGCAGGGAAGCTGCCACAAACGACACGCCCCAAAGAATCGCGAGCACACCCCAAAAGCCGCCCTGGGCGGAGGCGTCGGCAGGGAAGGCGAGGGAGGCGGCTCCGTAAACAATCAACACCGCCGCCGTCGTCCACGCGGTAATGCGCCAGCCCGCCGGCCTCGACGCGGCAATGAAGGAGGAAGCCACGATCGACAGCGCGAAGGCGCCCATCACCGACCAGTGCCCGTAGTGCTCGATAGCCTGGAGCGCCTCTCCCGACGCCGCATTTTCGAGTGCCCTGTCGACCTCCGCGTCGGTGGCGTCCTCGGGCAACGCATCGAACACCTGGGGAGCAATCCGGCCGGCCTCGGCCGCCACACGCAACTGGTCGAAGGCGAATAGCAGCAGCGGAATGGTCGCCACGGCCGCCAGTCCGAGCAACAGGGGGCTGGGGGCCAGGGCCGGCCGGAGCAGCTGGGAGCGGGCGGGGTGGAGCACCACGATGAGGAGGGGAAACACCACGAACAGGATCGTGATTGGGTCTCCCTCGCCGGCCACCACCGCCAGCACCACGATCGTCGTGGCCAAGGGAAGCACGACCTGATACATCGCCGCAATCTTGCTGTGAGGGCGGCGCAGTTGCGCGATCAGTCCCACCAGGGGGAGGAGGAAGAGGGCTCCGAAAGAGATCTCGTGCACCTTGTGCGACACCTCTCCCGGCCCGACCTCTACGAACCAGCCCAGAACGAGAAAGGGAACCGGGGTGAGCAGGGCCGTGAACAGGATGGACACCAGCACGAGGACCACGAACACGACTCGCTTGACCACGGGCAGGGCGCTTCGTGTCTCTGAAGATTCCATATGCCCACCCTAAAGCCGCCCCTCAGCCGGCTCTTTGCCAGCTCAGGGGCGGATTCCGCACGTCCTCTGGCACGAAGCCAGTTCCGGTGCGAGGGCCGAGCCGGGGCGGCCGAAGAAGTCAAAGGGCCAGGCCGCCCTGGCGGCTAGACGGCCGAGCCATCGGCCAGCATGAGAACCCCGGCGTCGCAGAAGTCGAAAACAGGACACTCGGAGCACAGCGGCCGGCGCGCACGGCAGACACGCCGGCCGTGCTCGATCATGAGCACGTGCAGCTGGTAACGCAGACCCGCGGGGATGAGGGCCGCAAGCTCACCGCTCGCCGTCTCGGCAGACGCTTTCCCTGCAACCCAACCCAGTCGCCGCACCACTCGATGCACGTGGGTGTCGATGGGGAACGCGTCTCGCTGCATGGAGAAGGCCATGACGCACGCCGCCGTCTTCGGCCCCACGCCGGGCAGCGACCGCAGGTAGGCGTAGACCTCGTCGTCCGGGAGCGGCTCGAGGCTGGACAGTTCGATCCGCCCCTCCCGCGCTCGAATCTCGTCGAGAATCGCCCTGATGCGCGGCGCCTTGAGCCGGGCCAGGCCTCCGGGGCGAATCGCCTCCTCGATCTCGTCCAATGAAGCCTCGCCGAACGCATCCCAGGACGGCCAGCGCTCCCTCAAGGCGCGAAAGGCCCGCCCCGAGTTGATGTCAGAGGTGTGCTGCGAAAGGACAGTTCCGACGAGGCACTCGACGATGGGAGCCTTGCGCTGTGCCTGGATCGGGCCGTATGCCTCGACCAAGCGGCGATGGACCGCTCGAATCCTTCGTGCCGACGGCGACTCGTTTCTTTGCTTACTCGCCAGGAAGCGAGTCACGCAACCGGTGCCGGGCCAGCGGCGAGCAGCGCCGGTCCTTCTTCTATCCTGCCGGTCATGACGTCGCAGCTTATCGTCGCCCGGCACGCAGAGACGAAATGCTCCCGGGCGGGGATGCTCAACGGCGACCCGGCTAAACCATGCCCTCTAACGACTCGCGGCCTCCAACAGGCGACGGACATGGGGCAGCGACTGGAAAGCTCATCTCTCGACCTGTGCATCACCACCACCTTCGAACGAACAAGGAAAACTGCGTGCATCGCCCTCGGCGGCCGAGACGTGAAGCGCGTGATCGAGCCGCTTCTCAATGACCCCGTGCTTGGAGCGCTCGAGGGCTTCGATGTAGACCGTCACCGCGACTGGTTGGAGCAACATGCCTGGGACCAGGCGCCTGCGGGAGGGGAGAGTCAGCTCGAGGCTATCTCCCGCTTCGTCGCGGGATGGAGGCGTGTTCTCGAGCGCCGAGAGAAGGCCATTGTCGTGATAGGTCACGCCTTTCCGATAAGTTTCGCGCTTACCCTTGCATCAGGTGAAGAGCCTGCATTGCGTCGACGCTACGATGAAGAGATTGAGTTTGCGCAGCTCATGACACTCGACGTAGTCGCCCTCGATAAGGGTTTAAGGCGTGCACAGACCGCGTTGACGGACCTTTCGATCACTCGGAGCCCCTAGCGTCGCTGTTGTTATTGGACACATCCCACGCCAACATGACGTCATCGTCCAACACGAACACGCTCCGGTTGGTGAGGGAAAGGCCTTGAGAGACTCTGGCAACTCTCAGATCCCCCACTGCCGCCACACCCCTTCCCAGAATGACCGGGGCACAGGCAACTACAAGGCGATCGACTAGATGTTCGCGCAGCAACTCGGTAATCACCTTCGACCCTCCCTCGACGAGCAAGGATTTAATCCCGGAACCCCTCAAGGAGGCCAACGCGGCGGGCATGTCCACTCCCGCGGGCCCCTCGGGCAGGACCCTCACTGAAACACCTTGGCGTCGCAACTGCTCTATCTTCTTGTGGTCGGCGCGCGCGGTAGTCAGGATCACCGTTGCGGCATCGCCTTCGAGCACGCTCGCCGCGAGCGGGATGCGCAGAGTCGTATCCAACACCACCCGAATCGGCGACGCCCCGGGGACCATCCGCACGGTGAGCTGCGGATCATCAAGTAGAACGGTTCCGATCCCCACCATGCAGGCATCGCAACGAGCGCGAAGCGAATGGGACACCGCCCGCTCACCCTCGCCGCTGATCCACTTCGAGTCTCCAACAGCTGTGGCAATGCGCCCATCGACGCTTTGTGCATACTTGACCGCCACATAGGGACGCCGGCTCGAAGATCGAATACTCCCCAAGAGCTTCCCGGGATCCGGAAACTGGAGACTGCCGACCTCGCCCGCAAGGGGGCGGAGATGACCCAGCCTGTTGCGCTTGGTCTGCAGGTAGTTGATGTTTCGATTGTGCGCAGCTACGTGCAGTGGCTCCAGGCCGACGACCTCCAAGCCGGCTCTGCGCAGCGCCGCTGCCTTGTCTGGATTGTTGGACAACAGGCGTATGGAGTCGATGCCAAGCGCACACAGCACGGAAGCAGCGTCATCGTACTTGCGGTCATCAACGGGGAGGCCAAGATGGAGATTCGCGTCGACGGTATCGGCACCGGCGTCTTGAACGACGTAGGAGCGAAGTTTGTTGATAAGTCCCACGCCGCGGCCTTCATGTCCCGTCACGTAGATCATGACTCCTCGTTCTCCGGCTGCGATGGCCCGTAGAGCTGTGTGGAGCTGAAGTCCACAGTCACACCTCAGCGATCCAAGAGAATCCCCGGTAAGGCATTCCGAATGCACACGGGTGAGCACGGGGCCGCCGGTTGAGAGGTCACCCACTGAGAGCGCGAGGTACACGAACCCGGATGAGGACTCGAAGGCCCGGGCGTCGAAGAATCCGTAGGACGTGGGGAGCTCCAGTCTGGCGACCTCCCTCACATTCACCCCGTGATAGTAGTCGCGGTTCCTTTCTTATCCGACGGCGTCGATGAGGGCACTTTGCGCAAGCCTCCCTCGCCGGCAACGAGAGCGCAGCGGAGGCCCAAAGTGTGGAGGCGACCTCCGAGACAAGCCTCTAAGATCGACTCTCTGGTGCAACAACCACAGATCCTCGGCAGCTCTCTTTGAAGACCCGTGCCCTGTTCTTCGTCGCAGCGGGGCGAGTCGAGTTGCGCTGGATCGATGTGGCCGATCCGGGGCAGGGGGAGATTCTTGTTCGCTCCATCTATTCCGGCATCAGCTCCGGGACCGAGATGCTTGTGTATCGGGGACTGGTCGAGGCCGAGTTGGCTCTCGATGAGCGCATCGACACTCTCGGCGGAACCTTCAGGTATCCCTTTCAGTACGGCTACAGCTGCGTTGGCGTG
>Ga0136620_10001761_pt1 | contig 10300 bp, 11 predicted proteins | sample AntDrymUQ4162106_2_FD_104806 | JGI IMG/M metagenome (GOLD analysis project Ga0136620, IMG submission 104806) | Polar desert sand microbial communities from Dry Valleys, Antarctica - metaG UQ416 (21.06) | ecosystem: Environmental > Terrestrial > Soil > Desert | place: Antarctica: Dry Valley... | reverse complement strand
GTGCTCGAAGACACCGCGCCCGAGTGGCCGCCGGTTCAGGTGGCCGACCTCGCCGCGGGCGCGCTCAGCGCGGTGGTCGAGATTCTGGCTGCGCTGCTCGTGCGCGAGCGCAAAGGTCAGGGCGCGCGAATCGTCGTCTCGATGACCCACCGCTCACACGATCTCGTCGCGCACCGTCTCGGCGGAGAGCCGGTGCCGCGCATGCTCACCGGCGGGCTCGCCTGCTACCGGACGTATGGGACCGCGGACGGACGGCACCTGACCGTCGGCGCGCTCGAGCCGAAGTTCTTCGCTCGACTCTGCGAGCTGATCGGTCGTTCGGAGCTCGTCGAGCGGCAGTACGCAGCCGACCAGCACGACCTCGCAGACGAGCTCTCCGAGATCTTCGAGGCGCGGTCGCTCGCCGACTGGCTCGTTCACTTCGGCGACGAAGATGTATGCGTTGGGCCAGTTTGGACACGCGATGAGGCGGCTTCGGAGTTCGGAGCCCGCTCCGCGGAGCACTCGCCGGCATTGGGCGAGCACACACAGTCCTGGCGCGAAGAGCTGCGGCTAGCCAAGTAACAGACTGTTACTTGGCAACGAGACCGAGAGCGGCCGGGAGCGCGAGCAACGTGTCGATCCGCCCCGGCTCGTCCGGGCGCAGACCATCGCGATCGAGAAGGATCGCTTTCATTCCGAGCGCCCGCGCGCCGGCGATGTCGTCTTCGTAGGAATCGCCGACCATCGCAGCGTCGACGGGGAGCACGTCGAGCATCCCGAGCGCGGACTCGAAGATCGATGGATGCGGCTTCGTCCGCCCGTGCAATCTCGATCCCACCATCGCGTCGACCTCGAGACTGTGGTGCGCGACGAACTCTTCGAGGTCCCGCTGGCCGTTGGTGACTAGCCCGATCTTCAGACCGTGCCGACGCAGCTCGTCGAGCACGGGGAGCGCATCGTCGTAGAGCGAGAAGTTCTCGTGCTGCTCCCACGCCCGCACCATGTCCATCGCACATTCCCGAGCGCCGTCCGCGTCACCGCCCATACCCCGAACGATGTGCTCCGTGAACGCGATCCAGATCTCGTCGTCGTGCACGAACCGCCCTTCGCCCTGCAGCGCCTCGATCGCCGCGGCGCGCGCTTTCACGTACCGCGCGGGATCGAGCGCGAGCCCATGTCTCTCCCCGACGCGCCGATACCCCTCCGGCCCGAGCTCAGGCCCGGGCCGAAAAAGCGTGAAGTCGACGTCGAAGAGAACTGCCCGAAGCACGGGACAGAGGATAGGCAGGAAAAGAAACCGAGCCTCGATCCGAGCCTCGTCCGGGCCGGAGGCCGGCTCAGCCGGCGCCTGACGCCCCAAGCGCGGTGCGTTGCACCAAAGGAAGGGCCACGTGGGGGAACCACGGGTTCCCCCACGATCTAGCTACGCTTTGCGCGCTCGGGGTGTGGCGCAGCCTGGTAGCGCGCTCCGTTCGGGTCGGAGAGGTCCCCAGTTCGAATCTGGGCACCCCGACAAGCGTGGGGGAACCCCCCGTGGTTCCCCCACGAACCCTCTTGACTCTGGAACGCGACCGAGATCGAGCCGAGTCGTCTACGCGCGCGAGGGCCGGAGGGCGATTTACTCGCCCGCAGGCCTGGCGGCGCGTCCCGCGAGACCAGTGGCTGAAGAAGGGGGCGCACGGGGGAAACATGGTTTCCCCCGTGCTTGAGGCGTTGCGCACCCTGCGGAAACCTGGGTATGCTCAGATGGATGCTTTCAGCTCTCGACAGGCGGGGCAGTTGACCTCGCTCGAGACGCAATCGACCGCGAGCCCGACCGCGCTTTCTGCGCTGGCGGGCTTTTTTGTTGCCGTTTTCCAAGCCCGGAGGAGGTCCTGATGGCCAACCACTTGACGCCGGAAGAGGTCGCCAAGGAGACGGGGATCGACCGCGACGAGGTCATCCGTATCTGTGTCGAAGAGGGTGTGCCGATCTACCAGGGAAAGATCGACAAGACACTGTTCCAGGCGACGCTCGAGGCCGTGGGCACGGCCGCCTCGACGCGATCGTAGAACGTTAAGACGCCTTCGCCCGGCTGCGCGGCTTGCTCTTCGCGCGCGCCGGCTTCTTGTCCGCGGCAGGCCCCTTCTTCGCCGCAGCGACGCTGGCTTTCAAAGCCTCCATCAGATCGATCACCGGCGCGTCGGCCACCGGCTCGGGCACGGCGATCTCCTCACCGCGCGTCTTCGCCTCCAGGAGCGCCCGCAGGTCACGCCGGTAGTCGCTGTGCAGCTCCGCGGGATCGAAGTCTCCTTCGAGACTCTCGATGACCTGCTTCGCAAGCGCGAGCTCCGTGTCCTTGAGCTTCGTCTCCTCCACGGCCTCGGCAATCTCGGCCTGGGAGTAGACGTCCTCGGCTACGAAAAGCGTCTCGAGCGAGAGCGCGTCTCCGCGTGCTCGAACGAGGCAGAGGCTCTCGCGTCCGGCGCGGACGAAGCGTCCGAGGGCAGCGGTCTTCGTCTCGCGCATCGCCTCGAGTAGGAGCACGTACGGGCGCCGCTGGGCTGCGTTCGAGCCTGGGACGAGGTAGTAATGCCGGTCGAAGTAGATCGGGTCGACGGACGCACCGGGGACGAAGCTCCGGATCTCGATCGAGCGCGAGTCATCGGACTGCTCGATGGCCTCCAGATCGGCGTCCTCGACGATGAGGAACTGGCCTTTCGCCACCTCGAAGCCGCGCACGATCTCGTCCTGCGTTACCTCGCGATCGTGCGTCGGGCACCAGCGCTTCTGCTTGATCGGCGTCGCGCACTCTCGGTGGAGCAGGCGGAAGGAGACATCGGACTGTCGCGCAGCGGGCTTCGTCGCCGGCGCGAGCCCGACGGGGATCGAAACGAGGCCGAAGCTGAGGGATCCGTTCCAGGAAGTGCGCATGTGTATGGAATTGTAGGGTCTGGCTGGAGCCAGGCTCCAGGACAGGGAGAATTCGCCGCTCCCGAGCAAACCCCTCCGAGTAAGGTCAGAGAGGTGACCGAGACGGCATCAGCAGCCCCAGAGACCCGCCCGCCCACCGGGGGCCGCACGATCGCCCGCCTCTGGCGCGACGCCGTCGCCGCCGACCGAGAGAGCCCCGCCTACCTCGTCGAGGACGAGGACAGGAGCGGCTGGCGCGAGGTGTCGTGGAGCGACGCGGACGAGCTCGTGCGCGCGTACGCGAACGGCCTTATCGCCCGTGGCGTGGGCAAGGGCGATGCGTTCGCGATCCTCGCGCAGAACAGCCTCGACTGGGCGCTGATCGACTTCGCGCTGGCGCAGATCGGCGCAGTCGGGATCCCGGTCTACGCGAACAACTCCGCGCGCGACGTCGACTACCTCCTGGCGCACTCCGATGCAGTGGGGATCCTCTGCGAGGACGCCGCGCAGCTCGCGAAGGTCGAAGAGGTCGCGGACGAGCTGACGAAGCTCGAGCACGTTCTCACCTACCACGACCTCGCCGGGCTGGCCACACACGGCGTCGACTTCGCGCGCACGCATCCGAAAGCCCTCGACGAGGCATCGGCGGCGATCGACGAAGAGGACCTCTACACGATCATCTACACGTCCGGAACGACCGGTCCTCCGAAGGGCTGCATGCTCAGCCACCGCAACTACTACGCGATGACGAGCGTCGTCGACTCGATGGACAACCACTACCGCGCGGACGACACGATGCTGCTCTACCTGCCCCTCGCGCACAACTTCGGGCGCCTGATGCTCCTGACAGGAGCCTACGTCGGCTTCCCGATCGCGTTTCTCCCCGATCCGCTGCGGGTCGCGGAGGCGATGCTGCAGGTGCGACCGACCGTGCTGCCGAGCGTGCCGCGCGTGTACGAGAAGGTGTATGCAGCCGTTCAGTCGCGCTTCGACGAGGCCACCGGAGTCAAGCGGAAGCTCATCGACTGGGCGCTTCCGATCGGCCGCGAGGTAAGCCGCTTGCAGGCCGAAGGGAAGCCCGTTCCGCGCGGTCTGGCGACGCGTCAGCGGCTGGCCGACCGGCTCGTGTTCAGCAAGGTGAAGGAGCGGCTCGGCGGCCGGCTGCGGATTCCCATCTCAGGTGGCGCACCACTCGCGAAAGAGATCGCCGAGTTCTTCGACGCCGTCGGCATCCGCATCCTCGAGGGCTACGGGTTGACGGAATGCACCACAGCGGCCAGCACGAACAGGCCGGATCGCTATCGCTTCGGAACCGTCGGCCCCGCTCTCCCGGGGTTCGAGGTGAAAGTCGCGGACGACGGTGAGCTCCTCGTCCGCTCCGAGACGGTCTTCCAGGGCTACTTCAAGGACCCGGAGGCGACCGCGGCCGTGCTCGGGGCCGATGGCTGGCTCCGAACCGGGGACGTCGGCGAGGTCGACGCGGACGGGTTCATCTCGATCACGGACCGCAAGAAGGACATCCTCGTCACGGCCGGTGGCAAGAACGTGGCGCCACAGAACATCGAGAACGACCTCAAGACGTCGAAATACGTCTCGCAGGCGCTCGTGGTCGGTGACCGGCGGCCGTATGTCGCCGCGCTGATCACGCTGGACGAGGCCGAGATGACACGCTGGGCGGCTGAGCACGGAGTCGACGACGACGTCTCTTCGCTCTCACGCGACGAGCGTGTCCGCGAGCTCGTACAGGGCGCCGTCGATGACACCAACCGTGAGCGCTCACGTTTCGAGCAGGTGAAGCGATTCGCGCTGCTCCCTCGAGATTTCACGATGGAGGAGGGCGAGGTCACGCCCACGCTCAAGCTCCGCCGCCGCGCGGTGAGCGAGCACTTCGGGGCCGAGATCGAAGAGCTGTACGCCTAAAGGATGCGCCGGGCGCCGACGAAGCCCGAGTAGCTCGAGAAGGTCGAGATCTTGACTACGTCGCCGGTATGCGGGGCGTGGATGAACTGGTCGCCGCCGATGTACATGCCCATGTGGCCGAGCCCATGGAAGAAGACGAGATCGGCCGGCTGCAGGTCGTCACTCGAGACCGGCGTCCCGTAACCGAACTGCGTCGCTGCGTGATGTGGCAAAGAAACCCCGATCTGCGCGAACGCGTACGACGTGAGACCGGAGCAGTCGAACCCCTGGGAAGGGCTCGCGCCGCCCCAGACGTACGGCACGCCCAGGTACTGCATCGCGATGGCGATGACCTGCGAGGCCTGGGTGCCATCGGGCGGCGGTGCAGCGGGAACGGGCGTTTCGGCGAAATCGGGCGTTTGGGTGTAGATCGTCTGATCCTGCGCGTCTTGCGCCTCCTGCGCCTGCTGGGACGCGATGATCTCCGCCTGCTCGGTCGCGAGACGCTGCGCTGCAAGCCGTGCTTGCGCCTGTCTTGCGAGCTCCGCCTGCCTGCGAGCCTCCTCGGCCTGCAGCTGGGCGATCTCGTGCTTGACCGACGAGAGAAGCTGCTGGCGCTCGGCGAGCCTCCCTTCGATCGCTTGCCTCTGCGCGGCTCGCTCGGCGACGACGTCGGCCTGCTCGACGCGCGCGTCCTTCAGGTTCGCGCGTCGCGTTTGCACCTCGTGCCGGAACTCCTTGACCTCGGCGAGAATCCGCGTGTCCTGGCTCGACACCCGCTCGATCGCGTCCAGGCGCGCGACGATGTCGTCGAGGCTCTGGGACCCGAGCAGCACTTCGAGCGTCGAGTCGCCGTCGCCGTTCACGTACAGATCGCGAAGGCGCTCCGCGATGCGGCTTTGCGCGACGTTCAGGCTCTTGCGGGCGGTGACCAGATGCCTGGCGTTGGACTCCAGCTCGCCGTCGATCCGGTCGAGCTCAACGTTCGCGTAGTTGTAGGACTCGATCGTCACCGCGAGGCTCATGTCGAGCTCCTCGAGCTGGGCGATGATCGCCTGTGCCTGCGCGCGCTTCTCCTGGACACCCGGATCGGCAGACGCCGAACCGGCAGCAAGCAGCAGCCCCGCGGCCAGTGCCGTGAGGAGGACGATTCTCGGCGCCCATCCGGTAGTCGAGCCCCCGAACTTGATCTTGCTTCGACCCCGGACGGACCCGCCGGTGGCGGTCCTGCCCGTCACAAGTCGGGGACCCTAGCACCCAAATCGGATGCCTGCAACCCGCAACAAGACTGAAAAAGTCTGCAAAGCGACCCCTTCCTCGGCACGCACAAACGAGGCTTCGTCGGCTCGTGCGCAGCAGCACGAAGGTGGGGATTGCTTTCTTGCTGCGGTCCTGTCGACCGCACTTGGACTCGGCATCGTTCAGGCGCGTTATGCCGCAATCGAGCGAGGACACCAGCTCGCGGGCCTTCCGGTGCGCGTCCTCTAGGCTTCCCAGCGCCAGATCGATCTCGATCTGAATGGCGAGCGCGGGTTGGAGTGCCTGCGGGTCCTTCGCCTTGCTCCGGCTGAAGCCTTGGTGCGACTGTGCTGACCTACAACCTCGCGGAGACGGCTATCCTCGCGCCGTGGCGCTCGAACGCCTGCGTGGACGGATGCCCCTATGGGCGTTTGTTCTGCTCGCGGTTCTGTGCCTAGCGCTCATCGGCCTGGCGTGCGCCTGTTTCGACGATCAGTTCGCTCAAGCCTTCGAGCGCGCGCTCCAAGCGCCGATCGCGGTCATGGAAGCATGGCCTGCCCTGGCGCTTGTCATGGTTGCCTCACTCTCGCTGCTCTTCGCGATACGCGCTTCGGAGCGCGCGTCGCCGGCCATGCTGCAGCGCTTCCTCTTCTGAGTCGCTCCCTTTCAGGGCCGCGCCCGGGACGCGCGTGGCAAGGGAAAATACAGACCAGAAAGGTGAGCTGATGACAAGAGGAGTGAAGTCAAAGGCGCAGCGCCGCGGACAGGCACCTCCGCCCCCGAAACGGTCGCCATGGCTGGAGCGGGGCCTGTTCGGACTCGCCGCCATTACGGTCGTAGTTGTCGGAGCGGGGCTATGGCGCATGAGCGGCGACGATCGAACGACTTCGGCGACGGATGCGGGGCCAGTGCATGTGCACGGTCTCGGTGTCAATCCGTTGGACGGGGCGCTCTTCATCGCTACACACACCGGGCTGTTTCGCTCGGGTGGCGGAGAGTCGACGTCCGCTCGGGTCGGCGACAGCTCTCAGGACACCATGGGCTTCACCATCGTCGATGCAGACCGGTTCCTGGGCTCGGGTCATCCTGACCTGCGAACAGACCTTCCGCCGCTGCTCGGTTTGATCGAGTCCACCGACAGGGGCCGGAGCTGGGAGCCGATCGCTCTTCTCGGCGAAGCTGACTTTCACGTCCTCCGCTCGGCCGGCGAGGTCGTGTACGGCTACGATTCCTCGAACGACCGGCTGATGGTCAGCGGGGATGCGGGGCGAACGTGGGAAGAGGTCGAGCGACCCGCGCCCCTCGTCGATCTTGCGGCTGATCCGGAAGACAGCCAGCATGTGGTCGCCGCCGGGGTGAGCGATATCTCTCAGGGGCTCTACGAGTCGCGAGACGGCGGACGAAGCTGGGACCGTCGCGGAGAACAGGTGGGCCTGCTCGCGTGGCCTGCTCCCGGACGGCTCTTCCTCGTGGACGGTGGCGGAAACGTCTTCCTCAGTACGGACACAGGCCGCCGCTTCGGGCGTCGCGGCACGATCGGCGGTCAGCCGGCGGCGCTGCTCGGGCAAGGAGCCGACGAGCTGTTCGTAGCGCTCCACGACGGCACGATCAAGCGCTCGACCGACGGAGGGTCGACGTGGACGATCCGGTCGACTCCATGAACGAAAGAGGAGGAGGTGAGTGATGGAGCTCTTGCTGATCCTCGCCGTGCTGATCTGTCCGCTGGTGATGGGCGGGACGATGGTGTGGATGATGCGCCAGATGCGCGGCGGGAACAGGGGTGGCGATCGGCCGCGCGACGATGGGCCAGAATGAGCCGTCGCGTTGTTGCTACGTGTGTGATCGCCTCCGCAATCGGGCTCGCTGTCGTAGCCGCAGTAGCGGCGTCTTTCGGCGGCGGGTCTTCCCCGGCTGGACAGGCGTCGTCGTACCGGGGTAGCGAGCCGCCCGGAGGAATTGCGATGCCCGATTTCTCTCTACGCAACTATGACGGGCGACTCGTCCGCTCGAGCGACCTTCGCGGTCGCGTGACAGTTCTCACCTTCCTGGACAGCCAGTGCAGGGAGTCGTGCCCAGTGATTGCCTGGACCGTTGCACGTGTCGTCGAATCTTTGACCCCAACCGAACGAAGGGGTGTGCGGGCGGTGGCAATCAGCACCGATCCGACTGAGGACACGCGGGTGAGCGTTCGGAGGTTTCTCGCGCGGAACCGAGCGCTCGGAAAGCTCCAGTACCTCGGCGGCGGCCAGCCGGAGCGTGCGTTGCGCCGCGTTTGGAAATCCTTCCTTGTCCTCTCCTCGCTGGAAAGTGGGCAGGACACGCTCCATTCTGCGCCCGTCCGGATTTACGAACGAAGCGGGACGTGGGTGGCGACGCTCCACACCGGCGCTGATCTCACGCCGGCCAACCTGGCGCACGACATCCGCGTCGTTCTCGAGCAAGGCTGATCGCGCGCGTTTGCGTCACTGGGCACTCATCGCTCACGTCTACGACTGGCAGCTCGTCCTCGAGCGACCCGCTCTCAACGCCGCCCTCGACCTGCTCGACCCAACTGAGAGCGAGCGGCTGCTCGACGTCGCGACGGGGACGGGGGCGGTCCTGCGGGAACTCGCCCGGCGGACGCGCCGGCCGGCCGAGGCGGTCGGCGTCGACCTCTCCTCGCAGATGCTCGCTCGCGCCGCGCCGGTTCCTGCAGACTGGAAGCTGGTTCAAGGCGATGTCGCCGCGCTTCCGTTCTCAGACGCAACCTTCGACGTGGCGGCCGCCGCCTACGTTCTCCACATCCTCGACGACTCGACACTGGCGCGAGCGCTCGCCGAGATACGGCGAGTCCTCGTCCCCCACGGAAGGCTCGTGACCGTCACGCCCGCCGCGCCCCGCTCACCGCTCAGGCGTCCGTACCTCGCAACGGTCGGGGCCCTGGCTCGCGTCGCCCCGAGCGCGCTGGGCCTGCGGCCGCCGGATCCGTCTGCCGCGCTGAGGCGAGCAGGTTTCGAGCCCGTCCGACGGCAATACGTCGCGTCCGGGTACCCGTCGCTCTGCATCCTTGCGAGGGTCGCCACGTGAAGCAGTCGAACCAGACGACGATCGAAGCCTTGCCCGTTTAGCAGGAGGGGCAGCAGCCTTCGCCGCGCCAGCTCTCGCGCCCTTCCCTGACCGCCACCGCGGCGACGACGAGCGCGGCGGCCGGATCGAGCCACCAGAACCCGAAGAGCGCGTTGCCGAGCAGGCCCACCAGGACGGCGCCTGCGAGATAGGCACAGAGGAGGTTCTGCGTCCCCTCGCCTCGGGTGGCGACGGAGCCGAGCTTGTCAGCGAGGCGCCGCTTGGCGATACCGAGAAGCGGCATCGCGATCAGGCTCGACGTGACAATTCCGACCCCAAGCCAGCTCGTGTCGGCTCGCTCACCGGTGGCCAGCTTGTCGATCGCTTCGTAGCCGACGAACGGGACAAGAAGAAAGAACTGGATGGCGACAAACTTCTGCGCTCGTCCCTCGGCCTTATCCGAGTGCAAGCGAGTGCCGCTGAAGAGCCAGACGATCACGAGACTGGCGAGCCCTTCGATGAAGGACTGGATCCCGAACGCCGTCAGCGCGATCGACCCGGCGAGAACGCCCGTGACGACCCCGAGCGTTCCCTCCGCTCCCATCCAGAAGAGGCTGAGCCAGGAGAGCTGGCGCGCCCGCTTCGCTGCGCGAAGCCACTCCGGCGAGCGAATCGGCTGCACCCGAACGAGCGGCAGCTCACGGACGGCGCTCATACGAACACCTCGGAACCGACTGCTTCGAGGAGAGCATTTGCCTCGGCGGTCAGTGAGTAGAAGACCATCCGCGCCTGGCGCCGGGAGGAGACGAGCCTCGCCTCGCGCAGAGCGCGGAGGTGATGGGAGATGAGAGCCTGCGATCGGCCGAGGATCCAGGCGAGATCGCAGCCGCACAGCTCCCCTTCACTTCGGAGCGCAAGGAGGATGCTCAGCCGGGTCGGATCGGCGAGTGCGCGAGCCCGCTCGACTACCGTCGCGAGCGCCGCCGGATCGGGGAGTTCGTGCCGCAGCCGCTCGGCGACGTCGAGATCGATGCAGAGAAGGTCGCAGGTGTCGTCGGCTGCCACGACGCCATTCTAACGATCGTTTGAATGTTACTTGACGAGATTGACAAGTGCTGGCCACTCGCTATGGATTGACCGACGATGAGCTGGACATGGTCATCAACTACGACGTGAAGTACCGCATCGGCGCGCCGTCGTAGTGACGCCTCCCGACCGGGGTGTCTCGTAGTCACGTTTCCCC
>Ga0136620_10001760_pt1 | contig 10302 bp, 10 predicted proteins | sample AntDrymUQ4162106_2_FD_104806 | JGI IMG/M metagenome (GOLD analysis project Ga0136620, IMG submission 104806) | Polar desert sand microbial communities from Dry Valleys, Antarctica - metaG UQ416 (21.06) | ecosystem: Environmental > Terrestrial > Soil > Desert | place: Antarctica: Dry Valley... | reverse complement strand
TCGGGCTGGGACCGATCATGGTGGTCGGGGTGGTGATGAGCGGGGTCGGAGCTTTGATGGTCCCGCTGGCTGGGGGCCCCCTGGCGACGACGCTAGCGATCCTGGCGTTCGGCGAGGTGTTGGACGGGTTCGGTGGGGCGACCTACAACATCAACGCGCTGAGCCTGCGACAGGCGATCACACCAGATCAGCTGCAAGGAAGGATCAACGCAACGATGCGCTTCTTGTCGACCAGCGCCACCCCGGTCGGTGCCTTGCTGGCCGGCGTGCTGGTTGGCGTGATCGGCGTGCGCACGGCGCTCGCGATCGCAGCCGTGGGGATGATCCTGGCCGGTCTGTGGGTGTTCTTCTCGCCGCTACGCGGCCTTGTTCAGGCGCCGTCAGGCAGCTCGAAGGAGTTCGTGGCGATCACGTCGCGGTAGAAGGCAAAGCTGTCCTTGGGAATGCGGCGTTGGGTCTGGAAGTCGACGTAGACGATCCCGAAGCGTGGGCTGTAACCGAAGGCCCATTCGAAGTTGTCCAGCAGAGACCACACGAAGTAGCCGCGCAGGTCGACGCCCGCGGAGATCGCTTGCTGCGCGGCCGCGAAATGCCGGCGCAAGAAGTCAACCCGGCCCGGATCGTTGACCCGCCCGTCCGGCTCGACCTCGTCGGCGAACACCGCCCCGTTCTCGGTGACATAGAACGGCATGTCCCCGTACTCGGCGCGTAGGCGCAGCAGGGTCTCGGTGAGGCCGGAGGGGGTGATCTCCCAACCCAGCGCGGTCGTCGGGACGCCGGGATCGGGGTGCTCTTTGACCTTCCACCCGAACTCGGCACCCGAGGCACTGACGCGGCGCGGGAAGTAGTAGTTCACACCGAGGAAATCAGTCGGCTCGGCCATGGCCGCCAGGTCCGTGTCCTCGACGAAGTCGATCCGGGCCCCAGCTCGCTGGAAACGCTCGATCATGTCGGCCGGGTAGCTGGCGCGAAAGATGGGGTCGAGGAACCAGCGGTTCGTGTAGCCGTCGGAACCCTCTGCCGCCGCCCGGTCCTCCTGCGTGTCGTCCACCGGATAGGTGGGGTGCAGGCTCAGCACGATGCCGATCTGTCCGGAGCGCCCGCTGGCGCGATACGCGGCGACCGCCTCGCCATGGGACAGCAGCAGATGGTGGATGGTCCGCAGGGCGGCCTGCAGGTCCGTCGAGCCGGGCGCGTGCACGCCGCGAAAATCGCCCAGAAAGCCCGCCACCCACGGCTCATTGTGCGTCATCCACAACTCGACACGGTCGCCGAGAGCGTCATAGAGGGTTTCGGCGTAATGGCTGAAGCGCGCCACGGTGTCGCGATTGGTCCAGCCGCCGCGGTCCTGCAGCGCCTGCGGCAGATCCCAGTGGTAGAGGGTCACCGCCGGGGCGATCCCTCGGTCCAACAGCCGGTCGGTGAGGCGCTGGTAGAAGTCGAGGCCCTTGCGATTCAGCTGCGTGCCACCGTCCGGGAACACGCGCGGCCAGGCGACGCTGAAGCGGTAGGCGCCCACGCCCAGCTCGGCCATCAGCTCGATGTCGTCGGCGTAGCGGTGGTAATGGTCGCAGGCGGCATCCCCGTTGTCGCCGTTGTCGATCTTGCCTGGCGTGTGGCTGAAGCGGTCCCAGATCGACTCGCCGCGGCCGTCTTCGGCGACCGCTCCTTCGATCTGGTACGACGACGTCGCCACACCCCACAAGAAGTCGGGGGGAAGCTGGATCTGCCTGTTCATCGGTCTTCCTCCAGGATGGGCACAGACCGTGGTGGCGTCCGGATCGACGACCGCGGCGTGGGGGGTGTAACACGGCCTGCGCAAACCACTCGAATCGACAGGTCGGGCGTCATCAGAATCTCGTTCATGACCGCCAACTTCGTGTCCCGCGAGCTGGGCTATGAGATGTCAGGTGGCTGGGGGCAGGGCGACCACGCCACGCGCGAGTGGTTCCGCCCCACAGGCACCTTCCGCGGCCGGTTCGAGGCGCTGCTCGACGAGATGGTCCGGCTCGGCTTCGAAGCCATCGATCTGTGGAACGCTCACCTGGACCCCGGCTGGGCGACCGACGCGCACATCGCCGAGGCCCGTGACGCGCTGCACGCTCGTGGCCTGCGCGTGGCCAGCCTGGCCGGCGGGCTCGGGGACAGTCGCCAGCGGCTGGAGGCGACCTGCCGGGTCGCGGTGGCGCTCGGCGCTGGTGTACTGGCCGGCGGGACGCCGCTGCTCGCCGACGACCGTGCGTTCCTCGTCCGGACCCTGGAGCGCCACGAGCTCGTCTTCGGGATCGAGAACCACCCCGAGCGGACGCCTGCCGAGATGCTGGCGCAGATCGGTGACGGGGCCGGCGGGACGATCGGCACCACCGTGGACACCGGCTGGTACGGCACCCAGGACTACGACGCGGCCCGTGCGATCGACGAGCTGGCGCCGCACGTGGTCAGTGTGCACCTCAAGGACGTCCGTCATGCCGGGATGCCGCACGAGGCCTGCCGCTACGGCCAGGGCATCGTTGCGCTCCGGCCCTGTGTGGAGGCGCTGCGACGCAATGGCTATACGGGCACGATCAGCGTTGAGCACGAACCGGAGAACTTCGACCCGAGCGAGGACGTGCGGGCGAACTGCGAGATGCTCGGGGCCTGGCTTGCGGACCCACCGCGATGAGCACCGAACCGTTCGGCGTCGCGATCGTGGGCTGCGGGAACATCGCGGCCCGTTACGCCGAGGATCTCCGACGCTACCCGCACCTGGTGCTGCGGGGCGTCACCGACCTCGACCCGGCACGGTCACACGCGATGGCCACGGACGTTGGGTGCCGGACCTACCTCGATTCCGACGCCCTGCTTGCGGACCCGGAGGTGGCGGTGGTGGTGAATCTGACCAGCCACCGCGCGCACGGACCTGTCACCCGCGCCGCCCTCGAGGCCGGCAAGCACGTCTTCAGCGAGAAGCCGATGGCCCTGCGCGCCGCCGAGGCGCGATTCCTGAACACGGCAGCCACCGCGCGCAACCTCCGGCTCGGGGCTGCACCAATCGTGCTGCTCGGCGAGCTGGCGCAAACGGCGTGGCGCATGGTGCGCAACGGGGGTCTCGGAACGGTCCGCTTGGCCTACGCGGATGTCAATCGGGGGCGAATGGAGCGCTGGCACGCGGCACCGCAGCCCTTCTATGACGCCGGGCCCCTGTTCGACGTTGGGGTCTACCCGCTGACGCTGCTGACCGGAATCCTCGGTCCCGCGGTGCGGGTCACGGCCTCCGCCACGACGCTATTGGCGCAGCGTTCGACGCGTGAGGGCCAATGGTTCAACGTCGAATCGCCCGACTTCGTCGTGGCCGTGGTGGAGCTCGCGGACGGAACCCTGGTGCGGCTCACGACCAACTTTTACGTGCACGACCCAGCCCGCCAGTGCGGCGTCGAGCTTCACGGGGATGAGGGCTCACTGTGGCTTTCAACCTGGTTCACTTTCGGCGGAAGACTGGAGCACTCCCCGTCGGGTGAGCCGTACCGAGACGTTCCGCTGATCCGGACGCCGCAGGTGATGCTCCCATGGGCAGCGGGCGTCGAGGAGTTGGCCCGCGTCGCCATCGAGGGTGGCGTTCACCTCACCAGTGGCGCGCACGCCGCCCACGTCGTTGAGATCATCGAGGCGGCGCTGAGCTCGGCTCGCGGCGGGACACCGGTCCAGATCCAATCGCGCTTCCCGCGGCCACAGCCACTGGCCTGGGCTGCCTGACTCATCTCACCTCGAGGCTGTCGGCGACGGGTAGCGCGTAGTGGGCCGCGAGGAGTGCGCCGTAGCTGGGGACGAACAGCGCCGGCACGATCGTCTCGACGGTGACGGCGATCAGCACCGCCTCCAGCGACGCGATCACCACGAGGCCGACTGGACGTCGCAGGACCACGGCGATCGCGAGCCGGAAGGCGGCCCGCAGGGGCATACCCGCCCGTTGCGGGTCGAGCAGCACCGGCCAGGCGGCGGTCGCCAACAACCATGTCGTCAGCGCCACGTAGCCGGACACGACCGCCGCCAAGATTGGCAGCCCCCCCCCGGCTGTAAGTCCGATTGCGACGTTGACCGAGGCCGCGGCCAACACCAGGGACTGGCCTGCGCCCAGGGCAAGGTGCAGCCAGAAGCGGTGGCGGACGCCGTCGGTGAAGTGGCGAAGACGCACGGCGTCACCACGAGCGGCGCGCCCGGCGATTCGGGTCAATCCGCAGGTGACCGGCACCAAGAGCAGGCCCACCACAAGCGCGGGTGGGTAGACCGTACGGGCGAGCGCTGTCAACCCCGCCACCAAGGCCCACACCAGGTTCGCTACGACGAAGGTGCCAAGGTCGTCGACGAGGCTTGCCCCGGCACCGCGCAGACTGCGCCAGACCGACGGTCCGGGCCGCGCGGCCCCACTGGCAGGCGCCGGACGGTCGCCCCTCACGGCAACGACAGCCAGACTCTCACCCGGCCAGCGTATCGACCAGCCGCCAGACCAGAGCCAGCAGCGGAGGCGTTGACGGCCATTCAAGCGTTGTCGGCGGAGTGAATGGCTGTATCACGGTAATGGTTGATCGTGATACGCTTTTGGGATGAAAAGTCTTCGGCTGGATCCAGAGCTCGAGGGTCGACTCCAGCGGGCGGCCGCGATCAGGGGTGAGTCGCTGTCGGAATTCATCCGCCGGGCCGCCGCTGAACGCGCTGACGCAACCTTGGTGGTTGGCCACGTTGCAGATTTCGATGACGTCCTGGGTGTCATACATGGGGGTGGCGGCCGGGCGCGACGGACTGCAGCGGCGTTCACCGACATCGTGGCCGAGCGAGCAGCGAAGGCGTGACCCTCACCGACGCCGGGCCACTCGTCGCTTTGATCGATGCCGACGAGGCCGATCATGAGGTGTGCCGGTTGGTCTTGGCTGGCCTTCGGCTGCCGCTGGTGACGACCTGGCCAGCGTTCACCGAGGCGATGTACCTGCTGTCTCGAGCTGGGGGGCAGGTGGGGCAGGGGGCCTTGTGGAAGCTGACGTTGAGCGGCCGTTTGGACATCGCCGCTTTGTCCCGGTCAGCCCTCGAACGCAGTGCTCAGCTCATGGCGAAGTACGCGGACCTGCCCATGGACCTCGCGGACGCGACCCTCGTGGCCCTGGCGGAGGAGCGGGGAGACCGGCGTGTGTTCACACTGGACACCGACTTCCAGATCTACCGCCTACACGGCCGGCAGCGGTTCGAAGTCGTCCCCGGCTGAGTGTGAATACTCTTTCGGCGCCGGCGAATCCGGCTGGCGTTGACCTTGTGGTGTACGGGGCCACCGCCGGCGGTGTGGTGGCGGCGATCGCCGCCGCCCGTCAGGGCCTGCGGGTGGCGTTGGCGGACCCAACCGAACATGTCGGTGGCATGGTGTCGGGCGGGTTGGGTCGGACCGACGTCGAGCGCCAGGAGACACTGATCGGCGGGCTGGCGCGAGAGCTGTTCGCCCGGATCGGCCGCCGCTACGACGCGACTATTGCCTGGCGATTCGAGCCCAAGGTCGCCGAACTGGTCATGCGTGAATGGCTGGACGAGGCGGGAGTGACGCTCTGGCCGCAGTGGCGGCTGGCCGAGGTGGAGCGGTGTGGCGACCACATCGAGGCCATCGTCTCGGACAACGGTGACCGGCTAGACGCCCACTGCTTCATCGACGCATCCTACGAGGGTGACCTGCTCGCCCACGCCGGCGTCAGCTACGCGGTCGGGCGCGACGGGCAGTCGCGGTTCGGGGAGTCGCTGGCCGGAAGGGTCGAGCTCCTCCCCAACCACCACCAGTTCGGGGTGGCCGTCTCGGCCGCGGCGCAGGGTGGTGGGCTGTTGCCGTACGTCCAGCCCTACGCAGTGATCGGCCCGCCCGGCCACGGTGACGGCAAGGTGCAGTCCTACTGCTACCGGATCTGCCTGACCGAGGACCCCCCGCACCGGCTTGCGCTGACCGAACCCGCCGGCTACGACCCCGATCGGTACATCCTGGTCCGCCGCTACCTCGCCGCGCTCGCTGACGCCGCCGATCTTCGCCACTTCATGGGGATCGGCCAGCTTCCCAACGGCAAGGTCGACGTCAACAGCGGCGGCCCGGTCTCGACCAACCTGCTCGGGGCGAGCTGGGACTATCCCGAGGCCGACGCGAAGCGCCGAGAACAGATCGCCACGGAACACCGGACGTGGGCGCAGGGATTGCTGTACCTCCTCGCTGCCGACACGGCTGTGCCGACACGGCTGCGCCAGCAGCTTGGCCGCTTCGGGTTACCGGCCGACGAGTTCCCCCGTACGGAGCATTGGCCACCGCAGCTGTACGTGCGCGACGCCCGCCGGATGCTCGGCGAGTACGTGCTCACCCAGCACGACCTGCAAGCCGACCGCTCCCAGCGCGTCACGGACACCGTCGGGATGGGTGGCTACAACATCGACATCAGGGAGGTGCAGTGGGTGGCGGCCCCGATCTCCCGCTTTCCGGACGTGTTCGACGAGGTGCTCACGGAGGGCTACCTGAGCGTGCCGGTGCCGCCCTATCCGCTGCCCTACCGGGTGCTCCTGCCGCGACGCGACGAGTGTGCCAACCTGCTGGTGAGCACCTGCGTCTCGGCCTCGCACATCGCGTTCGCCTCATTCCGGATGGAGCCGCAGTTCATGATCGCTGGCCACGCGGCGGGCGTGGCCGCGGCGCTGGCGGTGGAAAGCGACAGCGCCGTCCACGACGTCGACATCGGGCGTCTGCAGGCGATCCTACGGACCCAGGGTCAGATCCTGGAGCCCTGAGCCTGAGTCCTGAACCAGGGCAGGCGCCGGGCAGCTACTTGCCGGTGGAGCCGGTGGTGGCGATGCCCTCGATGAAGTAACGCTGGAAGGCAAAGAAGATCAGGATCATCGGCACCGTGACGATCACGCTGCCCGCAGCCAGCAGCTCCCACTGCTGCTGGCCGCCGATCTGCGGGTTGTCGATGATGGCCTTGAGGCCGCGCGGCAGGGTGAACAGCTCCACATCACGCAGGAAGATGAGCGGTCGGACCAGATCGGTCCAGGCGACCTTGAGCTCGAAGATGAACACGACGATCAGCGCCGACCGGGTCAGCGGCAGGGCGATCGACCGCCACATCCGAAAGTAGCCCGCGCCGTCGACGTTGGCGGCCTCGAACAGCTCGCGTGGCAGGCCAAGGAAGAACTGCCGCAGCAAGAAGATGTAGAACGCCGACCCGAACAGGTTGCCGGCCCACAGGGGGAACAGCGTGTTGTTGAAACCGAGGTAGTCCCAGATGAGGAACTGCGGGATCATCAGCACCGCGCCGGGCAGCATCATCGTGGCCAGCACGATGGAGAAGATGACGTTGCGATAGGGGAAACGGAAGTACGCGAACGCGAAGGCCACCATCGCCGAGCTGATCGTGACTGTCGATGCAGCCAGGAACGACACGATGACGCTGTTCCAGGTCCACGTCAGCATCGGCGCCATCGCGAACAGGCGGGTGTAGTTGTCCCAGCGGATCTCGCTGCCGATGAAGTCGGAGCTGAATACTTCTGCCGCGGGCTTCAGCGACGCGGACAGCAGCCAGATGAGGGGGTAGACGAACAGGGCGGTGGCGGCGAGCAGCGTGGCCAGGAAGAACGCTCGGGTAGCCAGGTTGGCGGCCCTGGACCCTGGCTGGGTCGCCTCCTGCGGGCGATCGATGTCGGGAATGTAGGAGCGGTCGATCTCACGGTCTTTGACGGCCATGTTATTCTGCTCCTTCGTAGTACACCCAGCGCTTGCTCGCCTTGACTTGAACCAGCGTGATGAGGCCGATGACCACGAACAACAACCAGGCCATGGCGGACGCGTAGCCCATGTTGAAGAACTCGAAGGCGTTGCTGAACAGGTAGATGACGTAGAACAGCGCGGCCTCCCCCGCGGCCCCGGACTGTTGGGAACCGAAGAACATCGCGTACACCTCGGTGAACAGCTGCAGGGAGGCGATGGTGTTGATGATGAGGGTGAAGAAGATCGCCCCGCTGATCATCGGCACGGTGATGTTGCGGAACTGTTGCCACGCGCTGGCCCCGTCGACTCGCGCGGCCTCGTACAGCACCTGCGGAACGTTGCGCAAGGCGGCGTAGTAGATGATCACCGTACTGCCGACGCTCCACAGCATCATCATGATGATGCCCGGCTTGATCCAGGCGGGGTCGTTCAGCCAGCTGGGCCCTGGCAACCCGACCGACCGCAAGATCTGGTTGACGATGCCGTCACGCCCGTTGAGCAGCAGCAGGAACAGCGCGCCCACCGCGACGGCGGGCGTGATGTTGGGCAGGTAGAAGGCGGTGCGGAAGAAGCCCGCCGCGCGACCGACCTTGTCCAGCAGCAGAGCGAGGACCAAGCCCGAGATGATCGTACCGGGGACGTTGAAGATCGTGAAGAAGACGGTGTTCCACAGACTGGTGCGGATCTTGGGATCGGAGAACAGCTCCTGGTAGTTCTCCACGCCGATGAAATTGGTGACAGGGACGAGGGGGTCGTAGTCGGTGAACGACAGCCACAGGCTCCATAGCATCGGCCCCGCCATGAAGATCAGGAAGCCGAGAATCCACGGTGACATGAAGATCAGCGCCCACAGCAGCTCCCGCCGGCGGTTGGTCATCCGCTTGCTGGCAGCCTTCGGCTCATCCGCGGGGCCAGTCGCGTGTTGCTGAGGGTCAGTGCTGCGAATGGCCATTGCCGGCCTCCTGTGGTCACCGGGTCACGTGGTCAGCGAGCGGCGGCGTCGATGGCTTCCTGTGCCTCCTGGTCGGCCGCGGCCAAGGCCTCGGCCGGGTCGTCCCCCCCGGTCATCACCCCGTCGACCGCGGAGATCCAGGCAGTCTCGAACGCCGCGGCGGCGGGAGACGGCGGGATGCTCCGGGCGTTCTCCTGCACCTCCAGGATCGTCTGCACCGCCTGCTCGAAGCTCGGCCACTTGCCGAGGCCGAGGTCTTCAAAGATCACCTCGTCGGCTTCCCGGTTCCCGGTGTAGACGCCCAAGTTTGGCTTGTTCTCCTTGTTGCGCATCTTTGCCCGTGCCTCGCCGGCTTCGACCCAGGTGTCCTTGGCGGTCATCAGGGCGATGAAGGCACAGGCCGCGCCGGGGTTGTCGGCATCGGCGGTGATCGCCCAGGCATTGCCGTCAGACCAGGTGAACGGCTCACCGTCACGTGTCTCGAACGGTCGCACCGTGATGTCGACGTTGGGTGAGACGTCGGCGAGGACGTTGAGGTACCACTGCTCGAAGGGGTTCGCTCCCAGCTGGTCGGCGGCGAACTGGTTCTCTTCGCCGAAGAAGTCCCAGGTGTCGCGGAAGTCCAGGAACTTGGTGCGGCCACCGGCTGCCTCGTGAATGCTGTTGGAGTACTCCAGCGCCTCGGCGACGCCGGGAGTCTCCAGTTGTGAGGTCAACCCGTCCTCGCTGATGATGTCGCTGGCGTTGGCCCATGACCACAGCGGCAGGAACTCCGGCAGCTTGGGGTCGATCCCGATGCGAGTGAGCCGGTTACCGTTGGTCTTGGTCAGCTGCTCGTTGGCTTCGGCGATCGCGTCCCAGTCGGACACGTCGAGTTCCTGCGGGTCCAGGCCCGCATCCTTGAAGGCCTTGTTGCTCATGATCCAGATGCGGCTGTTGAAGAACTCCGGCAGCGCATAGGTGGTGCCCTCGACGGTCACCTGCGACACCGCCGCGTCGTAGAAGACGCCCATGTCGATGCCCTGTTGGGCGATGCAGTCGTCCAGCGGCGCCAGGACACCACGGGCGATGAAGGTGCCGATGGTGTTGCGGGGCAGGTTGACCACGTCGGGCGGCTCACCGCTGGCCAACGCGGACAGGAACGGCTGCTCCTCGAAGCCGCTCTCGCTGAAGCTCACCTTCGCGTCCGGGTACTCCTCGCGGAAGCGGTCGACGCGCACCTTGGCGATCTCGTCGCCCGACTCGTAGCCGAAGCCGAAGGCGAACAGCGAGCCGCTGACCTCGGTGGCGCCCTCGCTGCCGCCAGCCGAGGCCGGCGGTGTCTCCTCGCCGCCGCCACATGCTGCCAGCAGCAGCGCGACGACCATCAGGGCTACAAGCGGCATCCGTCGAGGCGACATCTCATCTCCTGGTTGGGGCTCCTGCGCACCCCGCGGGGCCGCCGTCGGTGTCAGCATCGCTGCTGTGTCAACCCTGTGTAACCCTGCCGGGCCTAGGGCCGGGCGATTACGAAGCGGTCCAAACCCGTCCTCCACCGCCGGTCTGTCCCGTCTGGTCGTCACGCGAGCGCAGCGACCGGGCACACTGCGCGGATGCTACT
>Ga0136620_10001757_pt1 | contig 10309 bp, 7 predicted proteins | sample AntDrymUQ4162106_2_FD_104806 | JGI IMG/M metagenome (GOLD analysis project Ga0136620, IMG submission 104806) | Polar desert sand microbial communities from Dry Valleys, Antarctica - metaG UQ416 (21.06) | ecosystem: Environmental > Terrestrial > Soil > Desert | place: Antarctica: Dry Valley... | reverse complement strand
GAGACGAGCAGCACGCCGCGCCCCGCGTTCCGCTCCTCGACGAGCCGGCGGTGCACGAACTCGATCGCGCCGACGTCGAGACCGCGGGTCGGCTGCGCCGCGATCAGCACGCTCGGGTTGCGGTCGATCTCGCGCGCGAGCACGACCTTCTGCTGGTTGCCGCCCGAGAGCCCGCCGGCTCGTGTCTGGGGGCCGCCGCCGCGCACGTCGAACTCCTGGAGCAGCTTCCTGGCGCGAGCGACGAGCTGCTTCGGGAAGAGCCAGCCGAAGCGCGAGGCGGGACGAGAGTCGTAGTCGTGGAGCGCCAGGTTCTCCGCGAGCGAGAAGTCGAGTACGAGCCCGCGTCGCTGACGATCCTCCGGGATGTGGCCGAGCCCGGCGTCGAGGCTGTGCTTGGCGTTCACGCCGGTGACGTCCTCGTCGCCGACGAGGATCCGGCCCGCTCCGACGCGGAGCAGCCCCGTGATGGCGTCGATCAGCTCGGTCTGCCCGTTGCCGTCGACCCCTGCGACGCCGACGATCTCGCCGGCCCGGACCTCGAGCGAGAGCCCGCGTACCTTCTCGAGCCCGCGGTCGTCCGTCACGTGCAGGTCCTCGACCCGCAGCAGCGGCTCACCCGGGCTCGAGGCGCCCTTCTCGACCCGCAGCAGCACTTCGCGGCCGACCATCAGCCGGGCGAGCTGCTCCTCGGTCGCCCCTTTCGCCGAGAGCGTCTCCACCTTCCTCCCGCGCCTCAGCACGGTCACGCGGTCCGCGATCTCGAGTACCTCGTTCAGCTTGTGGCTGATGAAGATGATCGACATCCCCTCGCGCGTCAGCGTGCCGAGGATCTCGAACAGCTCCTTCGCCTCCTGCGGCGTCAGCACCGCCGTCGGCTCGTCGAGGATGAGGATGTCGGCTCCCCGATAGAGCGCCTTCAGGATCTCGACCCGCTGCTGCTGACCGACCGAGATGTCCTCCACCCGCGCCTCCGGGTCGATCTTGAACTTGAACGTCTCCGAGAGGTTGCGCACCCGCTCGGCTGCGGCGTCGTAGTCGAGCAGCACCTTCTCGCGCGTCGGCTCGTTCGCGAGCACGATGTTCTCGGCGACCGTCATCACGGGGATCAGCATGAAGTGCTGGTGCACCATGCCGATGCCGGCGTCGATGGCGTCACGCGGCGACCCCATCGACCTCGGCTCGCCCTTCACCCTGATCTCGCCCTCGTCAGGGTGGTAGAGCCCGTAGAGGACGTTCATCAGCGTCGATTTCCCGGCACCGTTCTCGCCGAGCAACGCGTGCACCTCGCCCTGTCGGAGGTCGAGACTAACGTCGTCGTTGGCCACGATCCCGGGGAAGCGCTTGGTGATCCCCCGGAGCTCCAGAACGGGCCGCTCATCCACCGGGCGATCCTAATCCTTCTCGCTGCAAGCGGGCCTGGGCAAAGCCCGCGCCCGCGCCGAGGTCAAGTTCTGCGCGGGGCCGGCAAGCCCGGCCCCGCGGCAAGATCCCTGAAGGAGGCCACTTCGCGGCCTCGCCTACCGATTGATCGGCCGCTCGGTCGTGCCCGTGGGTTAGGCCACGCGCTGACGGTTCCTGGCGTGCGGCTGAGCGTGCGCGGTCGGAGGGGATAGGTCGGGAGGCCAGACCCGGAGAGCCGCGTGCGCTCAGACGTGCGAGGGCGGCGGAGCCGGGCTCCGCCCGGCGGGAGCCACCCGACCAGGGGCGGTCAGCCGACTTCTTCCGGGATGTCGGTGAGCTCGCCGGAGGCGATCTGCTCCTGCACTTCGTTGACCTGCGAGATGATGTCGCCGGAGACGTCCGCCGAGACCTCGCCGAGCCCGACGGCACCCGAGGCGGCGTCGAAGGTCGTGTCCTCGCCGCCCGTGAAGCTGCCGTCCTGCACGCTCTGGACGGTCTGGAAGACGGCCACGTCGACCTTCTTGAGCGCGCTCGTCAGGACGTGCGCCCCCAGGAAGCCCTGGTCGGCGTCCACGCCGATCCCGTTCACGTTCTGCTCCTCGGCGGCGTTCAGCGCCCCGAGGCCGCACTGCCCGGCCACCTGGAAGACGACGGTCGAGCCGCGTGAGATCTGGTTCAGGGCGATCTCCTTGCACTTCGCCTGGTCGACGAAGTCCTGCGAGTAGCCGTTCAGGGTCGTGATCCCGGGGTTGGACGCTTTCGCGCCGGCCTGGAAGCCCGCGATGTAGCGGTCGACCGGCGGGATCTTCTGGCCGCCGACGGAGCTGACGGTCGGGTTCGCGCCACCGGCCTCGGCAACCACGAGTCCCGCCAGGTAGCCGACGAGGTAGCCCGCCTCCTGCTCCTTGAAGAGGAGGCCGCGCACGTTCTGGGGCGCGGACTCCATCGCGACCTGCGGGAAGTCGATGATGGCGAAGCTGACATCGGGGAAGCGATTCGCCACCGTCTCGATCGCCTCGGCCATCAGGAAGCCGACCCCGATCACGACGTCGTAGTCCTGCTGCGCGAGCGAGGAGAGATTCGGGACGTAATCCGAGTTAGACCGGGAGATGACGACGCGTCCCTCGACACCGAGCTCCTCCTCGGCCCGCTCGAGCCCCTGGTTCGCCAGGAAGTTGAACGACCGGTCGTCGAGGCCGCCGACGTCGGTGACGAGGCCGACCCGGATCGCCGGTCCGGTGTCCCCGGACGTGTCGGTGCCGGTGTCGGTTGCCGCGGCGGTGTCGCCGGCCGCGCCGTCCTCGGAGTCGTCCTCGCCTCCGCACCCGGCGGCCACAGCCGCGAGCAGAAGCGCAAGAATCGCGAGCAGGCTGAGCCGGCGCATCGCGGGGATAGTATCGGCCGCGAGCAGCGGCATGAGCTTTCGTGCTTTCACGTGCCCTCCTTAGGAGTTACAGATCGATCCACCGCGAAGCTTGGACGCTTGATCTAACCCTAAGTTGGCGCCGATTGAAAGACCCCGGCGTGAAGCTCGAGGGTTACGGCGCGGCGACGAAGCGTTCGAGCTCCGCCTCCTCGACGAGCACGCGCCGGGGCTTCGACCCCTCGTAACCGGAGATGATTCCGCGGCGCTCCAGCATGTCGATCAGCCGGCCGGCGCGAGTGTAGCCGACCCGGAGGCGCCGCTGGATCAAGCTCACGGAGGCGGTCTGCGTCTGCACGACGATCTCGATCGCCTTGTCGAGCAGTGGATCCTCGTCCGGGTCGAAGTCGCCGTCGTGGGGGTCGAGGTCGTCGTCGGCGAGGGACTCCGGCACCTCGAGGAGCGTCGCGTCGAGCTCCTGCCCGCGCTGGTGGCGGCACTGCTCGACGATGAGCGCGACCTCGTCCTCGGTCACGTAGGCGCCCTGGACGCGCTGGAGCCGCGAGGTGCCGAGCGGCTTGAAGAGCATGTCGCCCTGGCCGAGCAGGCTCTCCGCTCCGGACCCGTCCAGGATCACGCGCGAGTCCGTCTGGCTCGAGACGGCGAAGGCGATCCGGCTCGGCACGTTCGCCTTGATCATGCCCGTGATCACGTCCACCGACGGGCGCTGCGTCGCGAGCACGAGGTGGATGCCGACCGCGCGAGACTTCTGCGCGAGCCGGATGATCGCGTCCTCCACGGCTTGGGGGCTGATCATCATCAGGTCGGCCAGCTCGTCGATCACGACCAGCAGGTACGGGAGCGGGTCCTCGCCGCGGGCACGGAAGGCACGGTTGGCCTCGGGCAGGTTGCGGGCGCGCACGATCGAGAGGCGCTCGTAGCGGCGCTCCATCTCCGCGACGACGTTCGTGAGCACCGCGCTCGCCTCCTTCGGGCTCGAGACGACCGGCGTCAGCAGGTGTGGGATCGACTCGTAGTAGTTCAGCTCGATTCGCTTCGGGTCGATCAGGATCATCCGCACCTCGTCCGGGGTCGAGCGAAGCAGGATCGAGGTGAGGATCGTGTTGATGCAGCCCGACTTGCCCGAGCCGGTCGTGCCCGCGATCAGGATGTGCGGCATCCGGGCGAGGTCGGCCCAGACCGAGTTCCCGGAGATGTCCTTGCCGAGCCAGACGGCGAGTGGGCTGGCGCTGCCGGGCAGGTCGTCGTAGATGTCTCCGAGCGTGACGAGCTTCGGCGCGAGGTTCGGCACCTCGACGCCAACCGCCTGCTTGCCCGGGATGGGCGCGAGGATGCGGATCTCGGTCGTCGCGAGTGCATAGGAGAGGTCGTCCTTCAACCCCGCGACCTTCGAGACCTTCGTACCGGCAGAGAGCTGGAGCTCGTAGCGCGTGACGCGCGGGCCTGCGATCTGGCCGACGATCGTGGCGTCGACACCGAAGTTCGCGAGCGCGGTCACGAGCGTCTCGGCGGTGCGCGCGTTTGCCTCGGTGGTGTTGCCGGTCTGCGCCGGCGAGATCTTGAGCACCTTGCGGTCCGGGAGCACGTAGTCCGCCTCGGCCCGGTCGACATCGAAGCTCGGCGCCACGTACTCGCCGGTCGGGTCGTCGTCGGGGCCGGAGTCGAGCCCGACGGAGACGACGTCCGGATAGTCCTCGACCACGTCCACCGGCGGCTCGTGCGCGGCTGCGGGCGGGCGGTCGGCGAGATAGTTGCTCTGAGCAACCAGCTCTTCCTCGCGCTCCGGTCGCTCGAGGGAGCGGCGGGCGGCGGTGTGCGCCCGGCGGAGGTGCGTGCCCGAGCTGCGCAGGATCGCTCCCGCCGAGGCGCCGGTGAGGAGCAGCGCTCCCGCGGCGAGCGCGGTCGCGCCGACGAGGAACGAACCGGTGTTGCCGAGCAGCTTGGCGAGACCGCCGCCCAGGATGTCTCCGGCGACGCCGCCGTGATCCGAGCCGAGTGTCGCCAGCAGTCCCACGCTCGCGACGGCGAGTCCCGTGCGGAAGGGATTCACGTCGACGAGCGCGCTGCGGAAGAGCATCAGGCCCCCGATCGCGATCAGCGCGATCGGCGCGACGTATGCGGCTCCGCCGACCGCGTCGCGCAGCGCCTGCTCGATCTTGTCTCCGGCCAGGCCGCCCTCCCAGTCCAGGTAGAGCAGCGTGGTGAGGAAGAGCCCGGAGGTCGCGAGCGCCAGCCCGGCGAGCTCCGGATGCTGATGCGCCGCTCTCGCGCGCTTGCGCTTGGACGTGCGCTTGCGAACGCGCGCGGGTGTGCGTGGTCGCAGCGGCCGCTTCTTCCTGGGAGCCGTGCTCTTAGGAGACATCGTGTGGCGGTTCGACGTGCTGGGACGAAGCCCTGCCGCCCATGTGGGCGCGGACCTCGGTTCGCGTCCGGCAGAGTCTGCGGATGCCGCGCGCCGCCCGGACCGCCGTGACGGTTGCGTTCTTCGCGAGTGGCGCCGCCTACGGCAGCTTCGTGTCGAGGATCCCGGCGCTGAAGGAGAAGCTCGGCGACGGCGAGGCCGAGCTCGGGCTCGTCCTGCTCGCGGGAGCGGTCGGCGCCGTGATCGTGCTCCCGGCGGCGGGATGGCTCGCTGGGCGCGTCGGCAGCCGGCGCGTGACGCGGGGAGCGCTCCTCGCCGTGGCGGCGAGCCTTCCGCTCCTGGCGCTCGCGCCGGCGCTGATCGCCTTCGCGATCGCGTTCGCCGTCTTCGGCGCGTGCACATCGACGCTCGATCTCGCGATGAACGCCCACGGGGTGGCGGTCGAGGAGCGCTACGCACGCCCGATCTTCTCCTCTTTCCACGCGTCCTGGAGCCTCGGCGGACTGACGGCTGCGGGCGCGGGCGGCGTGGCGGCCGCGCTCGACGTGTCGCCGCTCGCTCAGCTCTCCGGCGTCGCCCTGATCGTTGCGGCGATCTTCGTCTGGAGCGCGCGGGGGCTGCTGCCGCGCGAGGCGGATGCACAGCCGGCCGGCTCCGGCTTCCGTAGACCCTCGTCGGCGCTGCTCGCGCTCGCCGCGCTGGCGTTCGCGGGCCTGCTCGCCGAGGGCGCAGCGGCCGACTGGAGCGGCGTCTACCTCCGAGACTCGGTCGGGACGAGCGAGGCGGCGGCGACGGTGGGCTTTGCCGCCTTCGCGGCCACGATGACGCTCGGTCGCGTCGTCGGCGATCGGCTGACGGAGGCCTGGGGGCCGGTCGCGCTCACTCGCCGAGCAGGCCTGCTCGCCTCGGCGGGGATGGCGCTCGCGCTCGGAATGGGCGGCGCGGCCACCGGTGTCGCCGGCTTCGCGTGCCTCGGTATCGGCCTCGCGACGATCGTGCCCACGGTCTTCCGGGCGGCGGGCCGGCGAGCATCGTCCCCAGGGGCGGGCATCGCCGCGGTTTCCACGGTCGGCTACTCCGCCTTCCTCGTCGGCCCGCCCGCCATCGGCTTCCTGGCGGAGGCGATCGGGCTGCGTGCGGCGCTGACGGTGCTCGTCGCGCTCTGCCTGCTGATCGTCGCGCTGGCGGGGTCTACGCGCGTGGCCTGAGCAGGCTCCAGCCGAGCAGCGCTGCGCCGCCGACGAGGAGCAGGACGCCCACGAGGCTGCCGTTCAGGAGCGCGACGAGGCCGACGGCGAGCGTCAGGCCGCCGATCGCGGCGGCGGCGAGCTGCGGCAGCCCGGGCAGCACTAGCCGAGTCTCGCGATCCGCTCGAGCAGGAGTCCCAGGAACGCGTTGCCGTCCACTTCCACGCCGACGTGGGCGTTCGACTCCCGCTCAGTTCGATTCCAGCGGTCGACGACAGTGCGGCCGCGGCAGAGCTCGGACTCGAGCTCGATCTCGACGTTGACATGCTCCGTGCGGACGAGCCCCGGCCGGAACGCGTGCGCGAGCGCGAGCGCGTCGTGGATGGGCGCGCCGTCCCAGCCGTAGGTGCGCGAGTGGTAGCGCTTGAAGAACTCGACGAGCTCGGCCACGAAGGTGCCGACGCGGCCGGCGGCACGGAAGCGCTCGGCCCAGGCTGGCGTGAGGAGCGGGCCGTGCGTCACGTCGAGGCCGATCATCGTGACCGGCAGGCCCGCCCTGAACACCCGCTGCGCCGCCTCCGGGTCAGCCCAGATGTTGAACTCGGCGGCGGGCGTCATGTTGCCCTCCGCGATCGCCCCGCCCATCAGGACAATCCTCTGCGGCCGCAGTCCGCGGTCGAGCGCGAGCGCGACGTTCGTCAAGGGGCCGACGGCCACGAGCACCACGTCAGGCGTGACGTGCTCGAGGAGGAAGTCGACCGCGCCCTGCTGGAGCGGTCGGGCGGTGGCAGCGGGCAGCGCGGGGCCGTCCAGGCCGCTGTCGCCGTGCACATGGGCGGCCACGTGCAGGTCCCGGACGAGCGGGCGGTCCGCCCCTCGCGCAACCGGCACGTCGCTCCTCCCGACGAGCTCGAGCACGCGCAGCGCGTTCTCGGTCGTCTTGTCGAGCGTCTGGTTGCCGTGCACGGTCGTGACCCCGAGCAGCTCTACCTCGGGGCTCGCGAGGGCGAGCAGCAGCGCGATCGCGTCGTCATGACCCGGATCGCAGTCGACGACGATCCTCACGTCCTCGGCCGCCTTCCGCTCCCGCCCGGCGGAGCCGGGCTCCGCGGAAGGCTGATGTCGCTCCGAGCACGTGAGGTGGAGCTTCATGCCCCGAGTATCTCGTCTACCTCGGCCGCGGTCGGCAACGACGGCTGGGCGCCGAAGCGCGACGCGGCGAGCGCCCCGGCGGCGCAGGCCCGGAGCAGCGCCTCCTCGCGGGCGCGGCCCTCGAGCAGCGAGACGAGCAGGCAGGCCGTGAACGCGTCGCCGGCCGCGGTGCCGTCGACGGCCTCGACCTCTGGCGGCTCCGCGCGGGCGACCTCCTCCCCATCCTCGAGCAGGACGGCCCCCTCCGCGCCGAGCGTCAGCGCGATCAGGCCGTCACGGCGGGCAAGAGCCTCGAGCTCGTAGCGGTTCACGACCGTCAGGTCTGCGTCGACGGCGACCGGCCGCGCCGGCGCGGCGTTCAGGCAGAAGAGGCCGGTCGCGCCGTGCCAGGCGCTGACGACCGCCTCGTCCGGTATCTCCAGCTGGCAGAGCACCGCATCGGTCGCATTCAGCTTGACCTCACCGAGTCGGGCGTTCGCGCCAGGCGCGACCGCGATCTGGTTCTCGCCCGCAGAGTCGACCAGGATCAGCGCAACGCCCGTCGGACCCTCGACCCGTGTGGCGGAGACGGTGAGTCCGGGCTCCCTGGGGAGCGCCTCCTCTGCAAACGTGTCGCTTCCGACGCAGCAGACGAGCGTGACCTCCGCCCCGAGGCGCGCCGCCGCAACCGCCTGGTTGGCGCCCTTGCCGCCGGGGATCCGCTCCAACGTTGCGCCCGTCACCGTCTCCCCCGCCCGCGGCAGCCGGTCGCAGCGCGCGACGAGATCGAGGTTGACGGAGCCGACGACAGTGATGCGCGGAGGCGCCAAGTAACAGACTGATACTAGGCGGCGATCGCGCGCAGGTCGTCGACCGTGGCGCCGAGGAGGGTGTCGCGGAGATCGAAGAGACCCGCCCAGAGGGAGGAGGCGTCGAGGACGGTGTTCAGGCGCGCGCCGTCGGAGAGTCCCTGGAGCGCGCGCACCAGGACGGCCAGCTCGAGATAGGCCGCGGCCACGCGGTTCGGGCACGCCGTGACCCCGGCGCGAGTCAGCACGGGCGTCCACTCGACGAGCTCGCCTGCCCCGGGACCGCCGTACCATGAGCGGCCCTCCGCGGTGTCCGCCTCGAGCTCGAGAAGATAGCGGGAGAGCGGGGTCTCGAGCCCGGCAAGGGCGGTTTCGACGCGGTCGGCGGCGTGTCGCAGGGCGGCCTCACGGCCGCCGACGGTGGACGGGTCGGCCTCGCCCTTCCCCCAGCGCTCGAGCAGGCGGCAGAACGCAAGCGCGGAGGCCTCGCAGGCGCGGAGCTGCGAGATCAGCCGCCGCGCGGTGGCGTCGTTCGGCGCATGCCGGACGAGCACATCGGGCCAGTCGGCCATCAGACCTCTATGACAACCGGCAAGATCATCGGACGTCGCCGGGTGCGGTCGTAGACGATCTGGGCGACGGCCGCGTGCAGGTGCTCCTGCAGGAGCTTGATCTCGCGGATGTCGTCCTGCTCGAGCTGCTCGAGCACCCGGGTTGCCTCCTCGCGCAGCTCGTCGAGGAGATGGTCGGACTCCCCGAAGCCCCGCGCGATCAGCTCGGGCGCCGCGGCGTTGCCGTTCCCGCTCGAGAGCGTGGTGACGATGATCAGCACGCCGTCCTCGGAGAGGTGGCGGCGATCCCTCAGCGCCACGTCCTGGACGTCGCCGACTCCGAGGCCGTCGACGAGCGTCACACCCGACTCCACCCGGTCGACGATGCGTGGCGGGGAACCGGGCCTCAGCTCGATCACGGAGCCGTTCTCCGCGATCAGGATGCTGTCGGCGGGCACACCGGCCTCGCGCGCGAGCTGACCGTGCGCCGCGAGCATCCGGTACTCGCCGTGCGCGGGCACGACGCTTCGCGGCCGCAGCAGCGCCAGCATCGTCCGCAGCTCCTCGGAGCACGCGTGCCCCGAGACGTGGACGTCCGCGATCTCCTGATGGAGCACCTCGGCGCCGATCTTGGCGAGGCGGTTGATGGAGTCGTGTACGCGCAGCTCGTTCCCGGGGACAGGCTTCGCGGAGAGGATCACGGTGTCGCCGCGGTCGATCTGGATCGACGGATGGTCGTTGTAGGCGATCCGCGTGAGCGCGGACATGGGCTCGCCCTGGCTGCCCGTACAGAGGATCATCACCTCGCTCGGCGGCAGCGCCATCGCCTCCTGCGGCTTGACGAGCATCCCCTCGTCGACGGTCAAATAGCCGAGCCCGCGCGCGATGTTGAGGTTCTTCTTCATCGAGCGGCCGACGATCGCGATCTTGCGGCCGACCTGGCCCGCGACGTCGATGGCCTGCTGCATCCGGTGCACGTTCGACGCGAACGAGACGACGAGGATGCGGCCGCGGCGCAGCGGGATCAGCGTCCGGAAGGCCTCGCCGACGAGGCGCTCGGAGCCGGTCATTCCCGGCCGCTCGGCGTTCGTCGAGTCGCCGAAGAGCAGGTCGACGCCCTCGTTGCCCAGCTCGGCGAAGCGGCCGACGTCCGTCTTCAGGCCGTCGACGGGCGTGTGGTCGAGCTTCCAGTCGCCCGTGTGGACGACCCGACCCGCCGCCGTGTCCACGACGACGGCCATCGCGTCCGGGATCGAATGTGCAACGCGGACGAAGTCGAGCCGGAAGGAGCCGACCTGGATCGGCTTGCCCATCTCGGCCTCGCGCAGATTGGTCGAGCTGCCGAGCCCGTGCTCGTCGAGCTTCGACTTGATCAGCCCGAGCGTCAGCTTCGTCGCGATCACCTCGTCGCAGTCGACCTCCCGCAGCAGGTACGGCAGCCCGCCGACGTGATCCTCGTGCCCATGGGTGAGCACGACGGCGCG
>Ga0136620_10001756_pt1 | contig 10314 bp, 9 predicted proteins | sample AntDrymUQ4162106_2_FD_104806 | JGI IMG/M metagenome (GOLD analysis project Ga0136620, IMG submission 104806) | Polar desert sand microbial communities from Dry Valleys, Antarctica - metaG UQ416 (21.06) | ecosystem: Environmental > Terrestrial > Soil > Desert | place: Antarctica: Dry Valley... | reverse complement strand
GATGCCAACCCCGCCGACGTTGGCAACGGCTTCGACGACGACGCCGACGGCGCCGTGGACGAGGCAGTCGGGCATGGCACGCACGTGGCCGGCATCGTTCGCCTGGTCGCTCCGGCGGCGAAGATCATGCCCCTGCGGGTGCTGGATTCGGACGGCCGCGGCAACGCGTTCCTGGCCGCCGAGGCGTTCCTCCACGCAGCGGAACAGGGTGCTGACGTGATCAACGCCAGCTTCGGCGTCTCCAACGAGTCGGAGTTGATGGAAGACGTGGTCGAGGACGTCACCGAAGATCATGGGGTGGTCGTCGTCGGTGCGGCCGGCAATGCTGGCAGCACCGCGAAGCAGTACCCGGCTGCGGGGGAAGACGTGCTCGCCGTGGGCTCGGTGGGCCCGACCGGCACCCGTTCGGTGTTCACCAACCACGGCCCGTGGGTGCCCGTGTTCGCACCCGGCGAGAAGATCGTCAGCACGTTCCCCGCCAATGGCTACGCGGCCTGGAGCGGCACGTCGATGGCTGCGCCCTTCGTCGCCGGCCAGGCCGCGCTGCTGCGGGGGCTGGACAGCAGGTTGACGGTGGAGCAGATGAGCGCTCGGATCGTCACAACCGCCAAGCCGTTGGTGGGCGGCCCGACCGGCGCGGCAGTGATCGATATCCCCGCCAGTCTCAACGCCTCCGATCTCGAGGAGGATGACAATGACGGCGACGCCGACGACTAGCCCCGTCGCCTCCACGCCGGTGACCCAGGACGCGGGACTCACCGTCGGCCAGGCAGTGGGCGCGTCGTGATCGCGCCAGGGCGGGCCGATGGAGGCCGGATCCTGGTCGTCGAGGACGACCAGCGCATCGCCAGCGTTCTCGTCAAGGCCTTCGAGCACACCGGCCAGGAGGTCGTCGTCGCGGCTGACGGAGACGTTGGACTGTTCCTGGCCACTACCGACCGCTTCGACGTCGTCCTGCTCGACCTCGGCCTGCCTGGCCAGTCGGGTATGGCGCTGCTGCACGGTATCAGTCGCGTGCGACCCGACCTTCCCGTTGTCATGCTCACGGGACGGGACAACCCCAGTGTCCGCGCAGGCTGCATGGACGCGGGCGCCAGCAGCTTTGTCACCAAGCCCTTCATCATCAGCGAGTTGCGCGGCGAAATCGACCGCTTCCTGCCGCAGCGCCCGGGGAGTGGCACACGCTTCAACCGAGTCAAAAAACCTTCATCCGACGGTGAGGGACCGGCGAGAAGTTGATGACCGGCGCAGAGACCGTCTGGGTGTTGACCGACAGCCGCTACCTGGCGCAGCGGATGCCTGGCGCGCTGGTCACCCCACTGCGAGCGCTTCACCGGCGGCGTGTCGTGGTCGTCTGCGCAGATCGGCTCGTCACGGAGGTCGGCTGCGCCGGCGGCTGGGCCCCGCGCGCCGGCGACCTCGTCGTCCCACGCACGCGCAGTCCCTTCGCGCTGGAGCTGCTCGCCACCGCCGAGCGCGCCGGTGTGACCTGCCTGAATTCGTGGTCGGCCGTCGCGGCCGTGCGCGACAAGCCTCGCGCCGCACTGATGTTGGCCACCGCTGGCGTCGCGATGCCCCGCACCTGGTTGGCCGACAACCCGCGGGCGTTGCGCGATGTGCCTGCCTCGGCGTGGCCGCTGCTGCTCAAGCCGCACCTGGGGGACAACGCCCGCGGCATCGTCAAGGTGGCCGACCTCGACGGCCTCGACCGCCTGTCGTGGACCGACGGCATGGTCCTGGCGCAGCAATACGTGGACGTCGACGGGGTGGACCTCAAGCTGTATGGGGCCGGCGAAGCTGTGTGGGCGGTGCGCCGGCCCTCCCCCCTGCGCGCGAGTGTGGCGTGGTGCGAGCCCGTGACCGTCACCGCCGACTTACGCCGCCTGGCCCGGACCTGCGCAGCGACCTTCAACCTGACCGCCTACGGCGTGGACGTGCTCGACTCGGCAGCCGGCCCGCTGGTCGTCGACGTCAACGACTTCCCCAACTACACAGGCGTCGATGAGGCGCCGGAGGTGCTGTCCGACCTTGTCGCGACGCTGCTGACAGGAGCGGTCACATGCGCCTGGTGATCGTCGGCTCGGGCAAGATCGCCTGTGGCTACCTGGCTCCGCTGTTCGCCGCCGCTGGCTGGCAGGTGACGCTGGCCTGCCGGGCCGCGCAGACCGCCGACCGCATCCGCCGGGCCGCCGGATGGGGCGTCGAGGTGACCGGCGCGTCGCCGTTCGCGCGTACCGTCACCGGCGTCGCGGCCGTTCGCGCAGGCAGCTTTGCGTTCCGCCGGGCCGTCGCCGACGCGGATCTGCTGGTCACCGCCGTGGGGGTCGGCAACGTTGCCACCCTCGGTGAGCCGCTGGCCGACGCGCTGGCCGGTCGCAGGCGCCCGATCGACATTTGGGTAGTGGAGAATGGGGACTGCGCGGCGGGGCTGCGGTCGGCCATCCTGGCTGCCTCCTCCGGCCGGCCGCTGCCGGCGTTCGGCATCGCGGGCGCCGTGGCCACCGTCGCCGTCGGGCGCGGCGGCTGGGGGCCGGGAGAGCGGCCGGTGTTCGTCGGCGACGCCGACCGCGTGCTGACGGTGGACCGTAACGGGCTGCTTGGCCAAGTCCCCACCCTCGATGGTGTACGAGCCACTGCGAGCTACCTCGCGAGGCTGCACGAGAAGCTGTACGTGTTCAACGCCGGCCACGCCATCACCGCCTACCTCGGCTGGCTGGGTGGCCACGACTCGATGGACCGAGCAATCGGTGACCCGCTGGTTCGCCCCATCGTGGTCGGCTGCTTGCTGGAGGCCCGCCGCGCCGTGCTGGCCGCGTACCCCTGTCTGGTCGGTGGCAGCGAGTTCAACGCGGCCGCCGACATCCACGGACCCGTCGCCGCTGCGCTGGCGCGTTACGCCGACCGGCAGCTGGCCGACCCGGTGAACCGCGTCGCGCGCGAGCCGATCCGCAAGCTGGCACCCGGCGACCGGCTGTTGGGCCCGGTACGGCTGATCCGCTCGGTCGGAGGCTCGGTGCCCGCCCACTTCGCACTCGGCGTGGCTGCGGCATTGCTGTACGGCCGCGGCCGTGACGACGCCGCCGGGCGTGACGCGCAGGCCCGTGTATTGCGTGGCCAGCTGGCGTCGCGTGGCGTGATGGCCGTGCTCGACGAGTTCTGCTGCCTATCCGAGGACGATCCGTTTACGCACGCCGTCGCCGAGCGATACCGCGGCTTTGTCTTCGCCGACGATGCGGTGCTGTTCCCGCCCGTCCACACCACCGACGCGCTGCTCGCCCCCCGCATGGATGGCCCGTCTACTGGTCGCTTCTCGCCATCGGCCCCGCATGCCCTTGCGTCTGGGGCGTTGAGGAAGGGCCAGTGAAGATCGCCTTCATCCTGGTCCGCCACCCGCCGTCGCGGCTCAGCCCGATCGTGCCCGAAGTGATGCAGCGCCTGCGGCAGCGGGGCGCCACCGTCACCGAGGTCATGCCCGACGAGGGTGTCACGGACCTCGGGGCGCTGACCGTCGAGCACGACCTGTACGTCCTCAAATCGGGTGCCGAGACGGCCCTCAGCCTGGCCGGGGCGCTCCACTCGCTCGGCGCGACCCTTCTCAACCCTTATCCGGTCGCGGCGCTGTGCCGGGACAAGGTGATGGTCACCCGCGTCCTACAGGCCGCCGGTGTCCCAGTGCCGGCGACCTACGTCACCGCCGACCCCCACCGGCTCGCACCGCTGCTTGCCCACAGCGCCCTCGTGGTCAAGCCGCACCGCGGCTCGCAAGGCTACGGCGTGCGCATCGTGCGTCAGCCCGATGAACTGGCCGCGGCCGCCGAGCAGGCTGGCCGGCCCGTCTATGCCCAGGCCTACCACCAGCCAGACGGCCTCGACCGCAAGCTGTACTGCATCGGCGGCGACGTGTTCGGGGTACAGCGGGTGTGGCCGGTGGGTAGCTACGCCGACAAGCTCGGCCGGCCCTTTTCGGTGGACTCCGAACTGCGCGACATCGCGCTGCGCTGCGGTCGCGCGGTCGGGATCGACCTGTTCGGCCTCGACGTGGTCTACAGCGACGGTCGGCCCTACGTCGTGGACTTCTCCAGCTTCCCCGGCTTCAAGGGCGTCCCCGACGCAGCAGCTCGCCTCAGCGACTACATCGCCCGCACCGCAGCGCTTGCCACACACCCCGCCGCTCGGCTGGAGCCCTTCTCGTGAGGCTGCACTTCATGGTTGTGCGACGCGTGCCGCCGGTGCCCAGTCCCGTGCTGCGGCAGGTCTACGCGCTGCTGGAAAGCAAAGGCTTCACGGTTACAGACAGCACCGCTGAGGAGACGCTGGCGCGCTGCGACACCGTCGCCATCGATGCGGATCTGTATGTCTTGAAGTCCCATACCGAGCTGGCGCTGAGCATCGCCGGGGTTCTACATCACCAGGGCGCCCGCCTGCTCAACCCCTACCCGTCGTGCAGTTTGGCCCAGAACAAGATCGTGGTGTCGGGCCGGCTGCGCGCAGCCGGGGTACCCTCCCCGCGCTCCTGGGTGACCGGTGACCCCCTGCTGCTGGCCGAGGTCGCCGCCTCCACCCCGCTGATCTTCAAGCCCTACTGCGGTCATCGCGGCGCCGGCATCCGGGTGGTCCACCGCCCTGCGCAGCTGGCCGAGATCGGGCGGCTGCAGTCGGCGACCATCGTGCAGGAGTACGTTTCCGGCGACGGCGAGGACCTGAAGGTCTACGTCGTCGGTGAGCATGTCTTTGCGGTCCGCAAGCCCTTCTCGGCGACCAGCTTCACCCGGCCAGGGCGTCCCTGCCCGGTCACCTGCGAGGTCCGCGACATCGCGCTGCGCACAGGGCAGGTGCTGGGACTCGGCTTGTACGGCCTGGACATGATCGAATCACCCGACGGGCCAATGGTGGTGGACGTCAACTACTTCCCGGGCTACAAGGGCGTGGCAGACATCGCGCCCCGCATCGCCAGCTACGTCGCCGAGTACGCACACGGTCACCGCCAACTGGTCGCCCCCCAGCCGGCTCCCCAGCGAGTCGGACCCGTGGTCTAGATGCGTCAGCGGATAGGCCGCGCGGACCCAGCGCTGCTCGCGATCGTCGGGGAAGGCTTCCTGTCGCGGTTGAGCTTCGGGCTGGTCAGCTTCGCGCTACCGCTGTACGCGCTGCAGCTAGGGATGAGCCTGACCCAGGTCGGCCTGCTGACCTCGGTCAACATGATGGTTGGTTTGGCGTTCAAGCCGGTCGGCGGCTGGGTCGCCGACCGCTTCGGGCTCAAGCCGAGCCTGTCCGCCGCGATCGGCTTGCGCAGCGTCGTATCGCTGCTGCTGGCAATGGCCGGCACGCCGTGGCAGCTGTTCTCCGCGCGCAGCGTGCATGGGCTGTCGATCGCCCTGCGCGACCCCGCAGTCAACGCGCTGCTGGCCGACTGCGGCGGCAAGAAGGCAGTGGCGTCCTCTTTCGCCTGGTACCAGACCGCCAAGAGTCTGGCCGGGGCCCTCGGCAAGGCCGCCGCTGGGGTGCTGCTGACGCTGACCGCCCGGGACTTCTCGCTGCTGTTCGTGGTTGCCTTTGCGTTGTCCGCCTTGCCGATCTACGTCGTCGCCCGCTACGTTCCCCGCCGCGAGGGATCCGGCTCGGCCACTGTGGCGGAGCCCGCCTCGTCGGCCGCCGTCACCGCTGATCGGCCGCCCCCCACTGTCCAACCCACGACCCGGCGTAGCGGGCCGGCGCGGCTGCCGTTCATCGGACTGGGCTTTCTGGTCAGCGCGACCGCGTACATGCTGGCCAACCTGTTCCCGATCCTGGCCACCGAGTACGCGGGACTCAGCGAGGCCCAGACCGGTGCGATCTATCTGATCTCACCGCTGCTGGTGCTATCCGGACCGCTGTTCGGCTGGCTGTCCGACCACATCGGCCGTAAGCCGGTGTTGTTGGTCCGCGGCGTCGCCAACACGTTGTCGTCCGTGGTGTTCCTGGTGTCCCCCGACTTCGCGGGCATGGCAGCCGGGAGGGCGCTGGACGATGTCGGCAAGGCGGCGTTCCGCCCGGCTTGGGGCTCGTTGATGGCGCACGTCGCCAGCTTCGACCCGCGGCGCCGCGCGCAGACGATGAGCCTGCTCAGCATGGGCGACGACGCCGGCGAGATCATCGGCCCGATCCTGGCCGGGTTCCTGTGGAGCACGTGGGGGGTGGCCGTGCTCCTAACGGTCCGAGTCGTGCTGGCGTTGGCGACGGAGGTCTACGCGCTGGTCGTTGCCAGATCGCTACCCAAGCCCGGCCAGGAATCATCCGAGGCGACGGTCGACGCGTCGACAGCGACCGGCTGACGTCACACGCGCGAGTCTGCGTGCCGTCGCACATGGTGGACGGCTAGACCGATGGACTGCACGCAGAAGGAAGGCACGTCAAGCGGGACGTCGGTGAAGGGCTTCGGCAGCTGAATGCGTCATGCGCGTAGTCGGCCAGCCGATCTTCGGGTTCCCCGTACCTGTGAGGTCGGATGCTTGCCGAACTCGAACTCCACCACTGAAGTCAACAGGTCAACAATCTGTAGTCCATCCGACGCACGTGAGTCAATGCGGGCAAGTGTCGCGACTGCGCACAGCTTGAGTCTACGATTCATGTGCTCTCGCACGTAAACCTCGAACTGCATTTGCGGCGGTGTGGAGTAGTTGTCGGCAAGGACTGTCACGACCTCAAAGGGACGGATGCTGCCCACTAGCAGTTGTTCTGCAAGTTTCTCGTACGCAGTCCAGTGGGTGTGCCATCGAGCGACGGTCGGCCAATTGCTTGTCGGTGACAAAGCAGTCGAACGTGAGACCCCTACGGGCAGCCACGAGGTCTACCAGGCGTTTGAACTTCGGTAGCGAACCGGCGGTCATGTTGGCGAAGGAACTCTGTATGCCACTGCTCGCGATCGCGGTAGCGCTGAACGCTGACGAACGTCGTTGCGGAGCTCGCGCTGCGTAATGATTCTTTCCGTAATGATTCTTGCCATCACTGCACCGTAGTGCGAGTGCTAGCCAGCCTCGGCAGCAGATTCGTGGACGCCTGACGGACACGTCGTCCGGTCAGCGTCCATAAAGGGATCAGGGCTCGCGACGGTCCCTGGGAACGACAGCCCCCAGCTCCTTACGGGGCGGCGAGCGCGGTGCGGGCCTCACCGACGGTGTACAGCGAGCCGGTGACCACGACGAGATCGTCGGGCTCGGCCATGCCTCGGGCGGTCGCCAGCGCGGTTGACACGTCGTCGGCGGTCACCACGGTGCGGCCCTGCAGCAGCGCGGCCTTGGCCAGGCGGTCGGGCGGCGCGGCGCGCCCGCAGGACGGCTGCGTGACGACGACCTCGTCGGCCACCGACAGGATCTCCGCGACGATCGCCTCGACGTCTTTGTCCCCGAGCACGCCGAGCACCACGATCCGGCGGCGGCCGCCGAAGTCGCTGCGCAGCGCCGCGGCCAGTGAGTGCGCCCCCGCCGGGTTGTGGGCGCCGTCGAGGACGACCGGCGCCAGCCCCGGCAGGGCGAAGACCTCGAGACGACCCGGGGACCGGACTTGAGCGAAGCCAGCGCGGATCCGGTGGTCCTCCAGCTCGCCCGGCCCCAAGAAGCTCTCTGCGGCTGCCAGCGCGCAGGCGGCGTTGGCGGCCTGGTGCGCTCCGTGCAGGGGCAGATGTGCCGCGACCATGCGACCAGCCGCGGGGCGCAGCACCAGATCCTGCCCGCCCGCTGTCGCCGTCCGTGAGACGACGCCGAAGTCCCGGCCCGCCAGCCGCAGGGTGGCGCCACGCTCGACGGTGACCTCTGCGATGACGTGGGCAGCTGCGGGTACCTGCACCGCGGACACGACAGCCGCCCCGTCCTTGATGATGCCCGCCTTCTCGCGGGCGACCGCCTCGACCGTCGCACCCAGCTCGGGGTGGTCCAGCGCCACGCCGTTGATCACCGCCACCCTGCCGTCAACCAGGTTGGTCGCATCCAAACGGCCGCCCATGCCGACCTCGAACACGCCGGCGTCCACCCGCGCCTTGGCGAACGCCAGACATGCCATCGCGGTCAGCGTCTCGAAGAACGTCACCATCTCACCGCGTCGCTCCTCGACGGCCCGCACGTGCGGCCTCACCATCTCGAGGGTCGCGACGAAGTCGGCGCGGCTGATCGGCGCGGCGTCCAGGCACAGCCGTTCGCGCACGTCCTGCAGGTGGGGAGAGGTGTACGTGCCGACTCGCGCACCATGGGCCCGCAACAGGCTGGTCACCATGCGCGCGAGGCTGGTCTTGCCGTTGGTGCCGGTGATGTGCACCGCCGGATAGCGCTGCTGCGGCTGTCCGAGCGACGCGCAGACCGCCGCGATGCGGGAAAGGCCTGGGACCAGCCGATCTGGCCGCCGGGCGAACAGGCTCCTCACGGCCGCCTGGTAGATGGCGTCACTGACTGACATCACGTCGCTGACCGGCATCACGTCGCTGACCGGCGTCATGCCGACACCCTGCGCACGTCACCGCCCGGCAGCCCGTAGCCCTCGCGGGACGGTTGCGCCGCCTCGGTGGACAGGGACAGCTCGGCCGCGGCAACCGTGTTGCGCAGCAGCCACACGTCGGTGACGGGGCCGACGCCGCCGGGCACCGGCGAGAGCGCCTCGGCCTTGGTGGCGACGCTGTCGTGGTCCAGGTCGCCGACCAGCCGTGTCCCACCCCCAGAGCGGGGCACGGCGTTGATGCCGACGTCGATGGCGATGACGCCGGATTTGACGTGCTCGCCACGGATCAGACCCGGCACACCCGCGGCGACGATGAGCACGTCGGCGGTGGCGGTGTGGTCGTACAGACGGCCGGCGCGAAACGTGTGCTCGTCACAGGAGATGACCGTGGCGTTGCGCGCCAGGCCCAGCAGGATGGCAGGCTTGCCGACGTTGGCGGAACGCCCGACAACGACGATGGTGCTGGCCGCGTAGAACTCCGGAAGTTCACGCCCGGTCGAAGCGAGGTAGCGGTCGAGCATGTAGAAGCACGAGGCGGGCGTCGACGGGATGTAGCGGGGGCGGCCGAGCGCGAGCAAGCCGGCGTTGACCGGGTGCACCGCCTCGATGTCCTTGAGCGGGTCCAGCGCCCGGTACAGCGCGACCTCGGCGATGCCGGTGGGCAGCGGTCGCAGCACCACGATCCCCGAGATGCGCGGGTCCGCGTCGAGCTTGCCGACCGTGGCGACCGCATCGGCCTCCTCGGCGTCGGCGGGCAGCCTCTCGCAGACGTACCGGCAACTGACATCGGCCGCCAGTCGGCGCAGGCGCTGCTCGTAGGCCCGCGCCGGGTAGTCGTCGCCGATCAGGACCGTGGCCAGTCCCGGCCTGCCACCCTGGCGCAGCAGCGCGGCCAGCTCGCTCGCCACCTCGGCCTTCAGCTCGGCGGCGTAGCGCCGGCCGTCCACGATCGACGGCCGTGTCACGGCTTCTGGCCGACGACCGCTCACGCCTGCACCGCCCTGACAGCAGCGGCCAGCTCGTCGCTCCACGTCTCGGCCTGATCCAGCCGGCCGTCGTCCAGGTCGCCGAGCCTGACGTTGCAGCGCACCAGATAGGTGGCGCTGCGCGCCGCGGCGTCGGCCAGCAGCACCGCCGTCACGGCGTCGCCCCGCAGGTTCGGGTTGCCCTCGGCGGCTAGCGTCATCGCCACCTGTCCCACCTCGCGGGCACACGCCACCAGCGCCAGCGGGACGTCGGTGGCATGCGACAGTGCTTGGCGGATGGCGTTGCGACGACCATCGGAGTGCCCCTCGCCTTGCCGGCGGTAGGCGGCGAGCACGGCCGCATACGCCCGCGCGTCGTCATCGGCGAGCCCACCAGCCCGGGCGCGCAAGGCGTCGGCGCGTTCCGCGAGGGCGGCCGCGCCCGCGAGTTCGTCCGAGAAGCGGGCTGCCATCGCGGCCAGTCCGGCGGCGCCGGCGACGGTCACGGCGGCAACCACACCCCCGCCCGGAGCGGGGTCGCGTGACGCCACCCGCTCCAGGAACGCGTCGAGGGTCAGACTTCCGAAGCCAACCCCCGCATCGCTGCCAATCGTCGCGTCGCTCAGGACAGCCCCACGATCTCGCCGTCCTCGTCGATGTCGATGTGCCGCGCGGCGGGACTCGACGATAGGCCCGGCATCGTGCGCATGTCACCGCAGATCGGGTAGATGAACCCGGCGCCGACCGAGGCGCGCACCTGACGCACCGGCAGCGTCCAGCCAGTGGGGGCACCCTTGAGCGTCGGGTCCGACGACAGCGACAGGTGCGTCTTGGCGATGCACACCGGCAGATCGCCGAAGCCGTTGCGCTCGTAGGAGTCCAGCTG
>Ga0136620_10001755_pt1 | contig 10319 bp, 11 predicted proteins | sample AntDrymUQ4162106_2_FD_104806 | JGI IMG/M metagenome (GOLD analysis project Ga0136620, IMG submission 104806) | Polar desert sand microbial communities from Dry Valleys, Antarctica - metaG UQ416 (21.06) | ecosystem: Environmental > Terrestrial > Soil > Desert | place: Antarctica: Dry Valley... | reverse complement strand
GGATCGTCGTTCGTGGCAAGGACGCAGGGAGTCCCGATAGTGGTTCTATCGGGGCGACCGAGGACGCAGCCACGGGCGGCGAGACGCCGCCGGGCGCGTGCCTGAACTTGCGGACGGGTGCACTAGCTCGCGAGATAGAGCAGGAGAATCGTTCCCGCGATCATGCCGCCCGCCGCGGAGACCGCAGCGATGGAGCGCACCCAGCTCAGGCGGTAGACGATGTGGACACCGATGACGAGGAGCGCGAGCATCCAGACGACCATGCCGAGCTCCACGAGGCCGAGCCCGCGGGCTAGCGGCCCGTCGTCGGCGCCGCCCGAGCGGAAGGCATCGCCACCGTAGAGCGCAAGTCGAAGCGGCCAGAGGAGAACGAGCGCGAGCGCGAGCGGCGCGGCTGCGAAGGCGAGCGTGTGGCGCGCGCTGCGGTAGCTGCGCTCGCCTCCTGCAACGCGCGTGCCGAGCGACAGCGCGCCGCCGCCGATCCAGTAGCCGAAGCCGCCGTAGAGCCCCCCGGCGAGAAAGGCGAGGACGGCCACGAGGACACCGTCGATCGCGCGGTCGTCGAGCTGCCTCCCGGTCGACGGAGCGGCGAGGATCGCCCCCAGCCCGCAGAGGAGCACCAGAGCCGTGACGGGGTCCTGCCGCGCGCTCAGGGCGTGGTCGGACTCGTCCCGGAGGGCTGCGAACACGGGACGGGGGCTCTGGAGGACGAGAAGCGTGCGGAGCCACCAGGCGCGCTCCTCGCCCGGGCGCGGCTCGACGTAGGCCTCCACGGGGGGCAGCCTAGCGGCGCTACGCTGCCGCGGCGGTGCGCGCAGGAAGTGCGTCGCGCAGGAACTGCCCGGTAAACGACCGAGCGACTTCGGCCACCTGTTCCGGCGTCCCGGTGGCGACGACCTCGCCACCCCCCTCCCCACCTTCGGGGCCGAGGTCCACGATCCAGTCGGCCTGCTTGATCACGTCGAGGTTGTGCTCGATCACGAGGACGGTGTTGCCGGAATCGACCAGCCGCTGGAGCACCTCGAGCAGCTTCTCGATGTCCGCGAAGTGGAGGCCGGTCGTCGGCTCGTCGAGGATGTAGAGGGTCCGCCCGGTTGCGATCTTGGAGAGCTCCGACGAGAGCTTCACGCGCTGCGCCTCGCCACCCGAGAGCGTCGTCGCGGGCTGCCCCAGCTTGACGTAGTCGAGCCCGACATCGTGCAGCGTCTGGAGCCGGCGGCGGAGCTTGGGGATCTTGGCGAAGAATCTCAGCGCCTCCTCGACCGACATCTCGAGCACGTCGGCGATCGACTTGCCCTTGAACCGAACCTCGAGCGTCTCGCGGTTGTAGCGGTGTCCGTGACAGGTCTCGCACGGCACGTAGACGTCGGGAAGGAAGTGCATCTCGATCTTGATCGTCCCGTCCCCCTTGCAGGTCTCGCATCGCCCGCCGCGGACGTTGAACGAGAAACGTCCGGGCTTGTAGCCTCGAACCTTCGCCTCGGGCGTCATCGAGTAGAGCTCCCGGATGTGATCGAAGAGCTTCGTGTAGGTCGCCGGATTGGAGCGCGGCGTACGTCCGATCGGCGTCTGGTCGATGTCGATCACCTTGTCGTAGCACTCGATGCCCTCGCAGCCGAGGTGATCGCCCGGCTTGACGCGCAGGCGGTGCAGGCGGTTGGCGAGAGCCTTGTAGACGATCTCGTTCACGAGCGTCGACTTGCCAGAGCCCGAGACCCCCGTCACACAAATGAACCTGCCGACCGGAAAGTCGACGTCGATGCCCTTCAGGTTGTGCATCGACGCACCGCGGATCGAGAAGATGCCGTTCTCGACGACCCGGCGCTCGGGTACGGCGATGCTGCGCCGGCCGGACAGGAAGTTGCCCGTGACCGAATCGGCATTGCGCTCGACGAGCGCGGCCGGGCCCTCGGCGACGACATGTCCCCCGTGCTCGCCGGCTCCGGGGCCCATGTCGACGAGGTGGTCCGCCGCGCGCATCATCTGCTCGTCGTGCTCCACGACGAGCACGGTATTGCCCAGGTCGCGGAGCCGCTCGAGCGTCGTGATCAGCTTGTCGTTGTCGCGCTGATGAAGACCGATTGAAGGCTCGTCGAGGATGTAGAGCACGCCGACGAGTTGCGAGCCGATCTGCGTGGCCAGTCGTAGCCGCTGCGCCTCGCCCCCCGAGAGGGTTGCGGCGGCGCGGTCGAGCTGCAGATAGCCGACGCCGACGTTGTCGAGGAACGTCAGACGCTCGCGAATCTCCTTGATCACCCGGGCCCCGATCAGCTCCTCCGTCCGCGTCAGCCGGAGCTCGTCCAGAAACGCGATCGCTCCAGTCACCGACAGGCGCGCAAAGGCGTGGATCGACCTGGCGCCGACCGTGACGGCGAGCACCTCGGGCTTCAGGCGAGCGCCCTTGCACACCGGGCAGGGCCGGAAGCTCATGTACTCCTCGATCCGCTCGCGCTGCTGGGCCGACTCCGTCTCGCGGTAGCGACGCTCGAGGCTCGAGACGATGCCCTCGAAGGCCATCGTGTACGAGCGCCGGCGCCCCATCGTATTGCGGTAGCTGATGTAGATCCGCTCGCCCCCCGTGCCGAGAAGGAACTTGTTCCGCTGCTCCTCGGTGAGATCGGCCCACGGCGTGTCGAGGCTGATCTCGTAGCGTTCCGCGATCGCCTGGATCACTGCCTCGTAGAAGTTCCCCGACCAGGGAACGAGCGCCTCCGCGAGCGGAAGCGACGCGTCGGGAACGATCAGGTCGGGATCGATCTCCTGCTGAGAGCCGAGCCCGGTGCAGCGCGGACAGGCTCCGTGCGGCGAGTTGAAGGAGAAGATCCGCGGCTGAAGCTCTGGCAGGGAGACTCCGTGCTCCGGGCAGGCGAAGCGCTCGCTGAAGGTCATCGACTCGCCGCCGATCACGTCGATCACGACGAGGCCTTCCGCAAGCGCGGCCGCGGTCTCGACGGATTGCGCCAGGCGAGTGCGGAGGTCCGGCTTCATCACGAGCCGGTCGACGACCGCTTCGATCGTGTGCTTGTACTTCTTGTCGAGCTCGATCGGCTCCTCGAGGAGGCGCTGCTCGCCGTCAACCTTCACGCGCGTGAAGCCGTCGGCGCGCAGCTCCTCGAGCACGTCGCGGAACTCGCCCTTGCGATCCCGCACGACCGGCGCGTTGACGGTGAAGCGCGTTCCGTCGGGCTGCTGGAGCACCTGGTCGACGATCTGCTCCAGGCTCTGGCCTGCGATCGGCCGGCCGCAGACGGGGCAATGGGGGCGCCCGATGCGCGCGTAGAGAAGCCTGAGGTAGTCGTAGATCTCCGTGACGGTGCCGACCGTCGAGCGGGGGTTCCGGGATGTCGTCTTCTGGTCGATCGAGATCGCAGGTGAGAGCCCTTCGATCGAATCGACGTCCGGTTTCTCCATCATCTGCAGGAACTGGCGCGCGTAAGCGGAGAGCGACTCCACGTAGCGGCGCTGACCCTCGGCGTAGATCGTGTCGAAGGCGAGCGAGGACTTGCCGGAGCCGGACAGCCCTGTGATGCAGATGAGCGCGTTCCGCGGCAGCCGCACAGTGATGTCCTTCAGATTGTGCTCGCGGGCGCCGTGAACGACAAGCTCGTCGGCAGCCATGCTGCTCCATTCTAGCGAGCGAACGTGTGTTCGTCCACCCCACTTGTGGAAGCGCGGCGCCAGCGTGTCGCCGCCCAGGGCCAGTCCGCTGCTCGCGCGCAGAGCCCGGCGCGGACGGGGTTAGAGATGACATACAGGCACGCCGTCTCGAGGTACTCCTCGGAGTCGATGACCGCTGCGGCGAAGCGGCTACCGAAAAGGTGGCCGCTTCTCCCGTAGCGGATGTTGAAGCACTGCGCGTGGACGGCATTCAGACGCTTCATCCCCAGCGAGAGGTGCACGCGAGTCGACTCGAGTACGAGGTGGTAGTGATTGCCCATCAGGCAGAAGGCGTAGCAGCACCAGTGGAAGCGTCTCACGCAGTCGGCAAGCAGCGAGAGGAACGTGCGCCGGTCCCGATCGTCGAGGAAGACTGGCGCCCGAGCGACTCCCCGTGCGGTGACGTGGTAGAAACCGTCGGGAAGATCGCTGCGGAGCTGGCGCGCCATAGCGGCGACGGTACATCCAAGCGCGCCAAATCTTCGACGCGCGGACAAATCGGCACACCTTTGTGGCGTTTGACAGCGCTCGCCGGGACAGTGTCTGGGGTCAGACCCCAGTATTCGGCGTTCGCCAAGAGTTCCAGCAGGCGCGCCGGAGGCCCGCGCCGCCGGCGCTCACGACGGCCGCGGACGCGCGCTGAAACGCTCGAGAAGCTCGGCGACCCGCCGGATCTCGGGGACATAGTCGACCTCCAGCTCCCCCGCGGTGACCGTGCCGTATCCGAGCAGGCGCCCCAGAAGAGTCTGGTCCACCTCGAGCGCCCCCAGACCGGCGAGACGGACTGTCGCGATCCGGCGGCGCAGCGTGCCGTCCCGCACGACGAGCTTGTCCGTCGTGAGGACGAGAACCGTGCGCTCCCAGCGCCAGACCGCCAGCAGGCCAAGGGCGGCGCCCAGTCCCAGGAAGAGGGCGCCGGCGAGCGTGAACGGCCAGCCGACGAAGACGAGCACTGCGCCCGCGCCCGCGAAGACCAGTGCCCGGGCAAGCGGCCGGGCCAGCACGACTCCGTGGCGCCGAGCCTCGAGCGCTACCCGCTCGTCGGGAAGAAGCCTCATGACCGCCGCTTCGCCGATACGAGACCCTCTCCTGCCTCTGTTTGCTGTTCGCGATTTCCGGCGAGAATCGAACGAATGCGCGAAACGGCCCGTCGAGTCTTCCTTGCGACCCTGATCGTGATCGCGATGGTCGCGGCCGTGCTCGCCCTCTGGAAGATCCGGATCCTGATCGCGCTCCTCTTCCTCGCCTTCATCGTCACCGCCGCGATGCGCCCCGGCGTCGAGGCGCTCCGACGGCGTGGCATCCCACGCGCAGTCGGAATCCTCGCCCATTACGCCGCGCTGCTCGGCGCTTTCGCGCTCCTCCTCTGGCTCGTCGTTCCCCGGGCTCTTACGCAGGTGCGGAACGCGATCGGCTCGGGCTCGGGGTTCGATGAGGCGACAGCGGAGTCAACCGGCCTGCAGCACGATCTGCTCGTCGGCGTCCAGAGGCGCCTCGAGGACCTCCCCTCCGGGACGGAGCTCGTCGACCCCGCGCTCGAGATCGGGGTCAAGGGCTTCGAGGTCGCGATCGGCATCTTCTTCGTCCTCGCGAGCGCTGCGTACTGGATCTTCGAGCGAGACCGCGCGGTCGACCTCGTCGCGTCCCTCCTTCCCCGGCCGCGCCGCAAGATCGTGCGCGACACCTGGACGCTGATCGACCTCAAGCTCGGCGCCTACGTCCGGGGCCAGCTCATCCTGATCGTGCTCGTCGGCGTCGTGCTCTCCCTCATCTTCTGGGCGATCGGGCTCCCCTACTGGATCCTGATCGGCGCATTCGCCGGCATTGTCGAGATCATCCCCGTGATCGGCCCGCTGGCCGCCGGCGCGCTGGCGGTCGGCGCCGGCCTGACCATGTCGTGGCAGGTGGCGCTGGGCGCCGGCCTTGCGGTCCTGGTCGTGCGGCTGCTCGAGGACTACCTCGTGATCCCGCGCGTGCTCGGCGAGGCGGTCGGGCTCTCCCCGCTCGTCGTGCTCTTCTCGATCACCGCCGTCGCGCTCATCTTCGGCGAGTTCGCCGTGCTGCTCGCGATCCCGATCGCCGCGGTCGTCTCGACGCTTGTCGATGTCGTCGTTCGCGGCAAGGACCCCGCGGAGGAGGATGTGCCGACCGTGATCTTTTCGGCACAGGACGCGGAATGAGCGGCGCGGCTCAGGCCTTGCGCCAGCGGCCGAAGATCAGACCGCCGAGGGTGAAGCCGAGACCGAACGTGCCGACGGAGAAGGCCCCGAGCGCAATCGCCTTCCGCCACCGGGACAGGCGCTGCCAGCGGCTCAAGACCTCCTGCTCCTCGGTCGTGAGCGCCTCCCCGCGGCGCTGCTTCCGCATCGCCCCGCCGGCTCGGAGACCGACGTAGAGGTCGTCGAAGATCTCGATCGGCTCGTCAACCACCGGGGTCAGTCTATAGCCTCCTCCGGTCGTGGCGACCCGGTTTCTGCACCTCTCTGACCTGCACACGGGAACGCAAGAGGACAGCGAGGTCGAGCGCGCTCTCGTAGGCCTGATCGAGCGGGTCGAGCCCGAGCTGATCGTCGCGAGCGGCGATCTCACCCACAGAGGGCGGCGTGACCAGCACGAGCGGGCAGCCACGTTCCTGCGCGGGCTGGGTCCCCCGGTGCTCGCGGTGCCCGGAAACCACGACATCCCCTACACCTTCCCTGCTCGCTTCACGAGTACGTTCGCCGAGTTCGAGCGGCAGTGGGAGACGACGGAGCCCGTCTACCGGAGCTCTGACATCTTCATCGTCGGCCTGAACTCGGTGCGAGCCTGGCGCCACCAATCAGGCGGTATCCGCGAAGACCAGCTCCTCCGCACGGCTGAGCTGCTCGCGGAGGCCTCGCCCGAAGCGCTGCGAGTGGTCGTCCTTCACCATCATCTTCTCGGCGCCCCGTGGCGCTCCCGCAAGAAGCCGGTCTCGAAGCGCTCGCAGGTGCTTGCGGCCCTCCTGGACGGCGGAGCCGAGCTCGTCCTCGCCGGGCACATCCACCAGGCCGCCGTGAGCGAGCGCCGCGAGTTCGAGCTCTCGCGGGGAGGCGAGCGTAGCGTCACGGTGTCGATCGCGCCGGGCCTCGGCCAGCCGCGCCCGAACCGCCGGGGTGAGGCGCGTGGCCTCCACGTCTACGAGGCCTCGGCGGCATCCATCCGCGTCCAGACCTACGTCTGGCGCGAGGAGGACTGGGGACTCACGGCCGTGCGGGTCTTCCCGCGCGGCCGTGAGCCGCTCGCAGTCGAGACGCTCTAGACCGCTGCTCGCCTGCCGGTGACCATGCGGTAGATCACGAGCAGGACGATCGCGCCGACGATCGCCGTCAGCCAGCTGCTGAGATCCCAGAACTCGTCCATCGGGTGGGCGTCGAAGAGAACCTGCGCGAGAAATCCGCCCAGAATCGCGCCGACGATGCCGATGATCGCGGTGATGATGAAGCCGCCCGGATCGTCGCCAGGCAGGAGCGCCTTGGCGATGACCCCGGCGATGAGGCCCAGAATGATGAACGCAATGATGCCCACGAACCCTCCTTGGATCAGGGAAGCACGGCTATGCCAAGCGGTTGATTCCCGCCGGGCGACTCGGCCAAACGTACTCTAGTCGCGAACGACGAGCGCTTTCTTCGCCTCGAACTCCTCGGGGGTGAGGACGCCGGCGTCTCGAAGCTCACGCAGCTTGCGCAGGTTCGCCTCGCCGGGCCGGCGCCGTATGCCGATCCCCCAGGTCGGCTGCAGCTTCGCATCCGGACCCGTGATCCCGCGACGCTGCACGAAGCGCCTGTAGCCGATCACGACGCCGACCGCGCCGAGAAAGGCGAAGAGGAGGCTTCCGGCCGAATCGATGAAGAGCTGGCCGACGAGGCCCCCGGCAACCGACCCGGTCACGCCGACGGCGACTGTCAGCCAGATCGGCATTGGATCCGGCCCCGGGACGGCGAAACGGGCGAGCGCCCCGATCACGAAGCCGAAGAGGAGAAGGCCGACGCTGAAGGCAAGCTCCACGACGCGCCAAGCTAGTACGCGAGACCGCTGAGCGCAACGCACACACCCCACCCCGCGTGTCGTGTCGGCGCTCTACGGCCCTCCTGTCGAGACGATTCCCACTAACCCGGCGCGGCAGCTGGCGCTACCGCTACATTCGGCCGGTGCGCCCGATTGCTCTAACTCGCTGGGCCCTCGCCGCCGGACTTACGGCCCTGGCGTTCGCCGCCGCGGCACCCGCCACGCAGCCGAGCGCGCAGGAATCCCACCGGGTGGACGTGTTGCTCAAGGACGCGGCCGGCAATCCGCTGGCCGGCGCCGCCGCCGGAATCTGCGTCACGTTCCTCGAAGTGAAGGCGGAAGGCGGGGCCTTCACCGGCGGGAACTGCTCGCCCGGCACGGCGCTGGCCGACGCGAACGCCACGACCCAGACGTGGATCATGGATCCGGCCCTGGGGACGCCGGCGCAGCTTTACATCACCGTCCCCGAGCCCGGCGCGTGTGGACGTGCCGCCTTCTACACCGTCGTGTACGCGTCAGGGGCGACGACCCGGATCGATACCTGCAACCCGCCGCCCGAGGTGTTAGTTCCCCCTCCGCCCCTTCCCCCACCCCCTTCCCCAGCGCCGCCGCCTTCCCCACCGCCGCCGCCTTCCCCACCGCCACCGCCCCCGCCGCCACCACCGCCTCCGGTCGCGCCGCCGCCTCCGGCTCGGCCGCCAGGGCGGGCGTGCGTCGTTCCGAACGTGAAGGGGCGCACGCTCGGCCAGGCGAGCTCGGCGCTCGGTCGGGCCGGTTGCAGAATCGGTGCGGTGCGCCGGCACTCCTCCACCCGGGTCGCGAAGGGGCGGGTCATCTCCCAGAGAACGCCTGCTGGACGCCGATTACCGGCCGGCGCGCGTGTCGCCCTCGTCGTCTCGAGCGGCAAGCGCCGCTGAGCGTCCTCAGGCCGCGCTTCCGGCGAGCGCCACGAGTTCGCGCCGGAGCTCCTTGATCTCGTCTCGGAGCTTCGCCGCGTACTCGAAGCGGAGCTCCTCGGCCGCGGCGAACATCTCCTCCTCGAGCGTGATCACGAGCTTCTCCAGGTCTTCCCGGTCCATGCCCTCCACTTTCCGCCCGCGGCGGCGGCGGCCGGGTACGTGCGGCTGCTCGAGCGAGAGGAACTCGGCGATGTCTGAGACGCCCTTGACGATCGACTCCGGCGTGATCCCGTGCTCCTCGTTGTAGGCCAGCTGGATGCGGCGCCGGCGCTCCGTCTCCTCGGTCGCGCCCTTGATTGCCTCGGTCAGCTTGTCGCCGTAGAGCAGCACCTTGCCGTTCACATTTCGCGCGGCACGGCCGATCGTCTGGATCAGAGCCGTCTTGCCCCGCAAGAAGCCTTCCTTGTCGGCGTCCAGCACGGCGACGAGCGAGACCTCGGGTAGATCGAGTCCCTCCCGCAGCAAGTTGACCCCGACGAGCACGTCGTACTCGCCGAGCCGCAGCTCGCGGATGATCTGGATGCGCTCGAGCGTGTCCACTTCCGAGTGGAGGTAGCGCGTCTTCACCCCCGACTCGAGCAGGTAGTCGGTCAGATCTTCCGCCATCTTCTTCGTCAGCGTCGTCACGAGCACGCGCTCGCCCGCTTCCTCGCGGCGGCGGATCTCGTTCAGGAGGTCGTCGATCTGGTTTCGCGTCGCGCGGAGCTCGACCTCGGGGTCGACGATGCCGGTAGGACGAACGAGCTGCTCCGCCACGCGCGTCGAGTGACGTAGCTCGTACGCCCCGGGCGTGGCCGAGACGAAGACGAGCTGCGGCACCTTGGCGAGGAACTCGTCGAAACGCAGCGGCCGGTTGTCGAGCGCCGAAGGAAGGCGAAAGCCGTGCTCGACGAGCGTCTGCTTGCGCGAGCGGTCGCCCTCGTACATGCCGCCGATCTGCGGGATCGTCTGGTGCGACTCGTCCGCGAAGACGACGAAGTCGGAGGGGAAGTAGTCGAGCAGCGTGTGCGGCGCCGACCCCGGCGGCCGGCCGTCCAGGATGCGCGAGTAGTTCTCGATGCCGTTGCAGAAGCCGAGCTCCTTCATCATCTCGAGGTCGTACTCGGTGCGCTGGCGAATGCGGTGAGCCTCGAGCAGGCGCCCCTGCGACTCGAACAGCTTCACCTGCTCCTCGAGCTCGTGCCGGATCTCGTCGGCGGCGCGCTCGATCGTCGGCTTCGAGGTGACGTACTGCGTGGCCGGAAAGATCGTCAGGTTGTCGAGCCGCGCGTAGACCTCGCCCGTGAGCGGGTCGAAGTGGCTGATCTGCTCGACCTCGTCGCCGAAGAAGGAGATCCGGTAGGCCGACTCCGAATGCGCCGGCTGGATCTCGACGACGTCACCCTTGACCCTGAACTTTCCCCGACCGAGCAGGGTGTCGTTGCGGACGTACTGGATGTCGACGAGCTTGCGAAGCATCACGTCCCGATCGGTCTCCTCGCCCACCGCGAGCCCCACCACTCGCTTCTCGTACTCCTCCGGCGATCCCAGTCCGTAGATGCAGGACACCGACGCGACGATGACGACGTCGCGTCGTTGAAGCAGGTTCGAGGTGGCCGCGTGGCGAAGCCGGTCGATGTCGTCGTTTCGCGAGGAGTCCTTCTCGATGTAGAGGTCGGCCTGGGGGACGTAGGCCTC
>Ga0136620_10001754_pt1 | contig 10324 bp, 12 predicted proteins | sample AntDrymUQ4162106_2_FD_104806 | JGI IMG/M metagenome (GOLD analysis project Ga0136620, IMG submission 104806) | Polar desert sand microbial communities from Dry Valleys, Antarctica - metaG UQ416 (21.06) | ecosystem: Environmental > Terrestrial > Soil > Desert | place: Antarctica: Dry Valley... | reverse complement strand
GTTCGAGGGTGAGTTGCGCGGGGACTATCTCGTGGGCTCCGTGACCGCCGCGGACCATGCCCTCTATCCGATGCTGGCCTTGACGGTGCGCGCAGATCTCAAAGACCCCCGCACCGACGTCCGCGGCCTCATCGGGCCCAAGCTCGCCGACTGGATAGGGCGGATAGAGGGCCTGCCGTACTACGAGAAGACCTATCCACCTCATTGGAAGCCGGTCTGAGAAATGTGTGACGTCCTGAGGGTCCAGGGTCGGAAGACGACCGAAGAACGGCCCAAGGGGGAAATGGGCGATGCGTAATACACCGAGGGAGATCGTGGGTTCGCGGGTTCGCCGCGGGCGCGTGCTGGCAACCGGGCTCGCGCTCGCGGGCGCCATGGGCCCGGCCCTGTCCGGTGACTACGCCCCCATGACGCGTGACCAGGCGCTGGCGGTTCTGGCCGGCGCCGGCGGGGATCAGCGGCCGGACCTGCGCAACCGGGACTTCCGGGGACAGGACCTGTCCGGTGTGGACTTCAAGGGCGCGGACCTCTTCGGCACGCACCTGCACGGCGTGCCGCTCAAGGGAGCCAAGCTCGCGCGCACCAACCTCGACATCACTATACTGCGCGGGGCCGATCTCGAGGGGGCGGACCTGCGCGGGGCGAGCATCTTCGGGGTGGTGCTCGTGGACGCCAACCTGAAGGGCGCCGATCTCACGGGGGCGCGCCTCATCGCCGATCTTCAACGCGCCAACCTCGACGGGGCGAAGCTCGTCCAGGGGCGTTTCGGCGCGGACATGAAGAACCAGCCCATGGGCAAGCTCAGCACGCTCATGGTCAGTGCCAAGCTCAGAGGGGCGGATCTGACCGCCACCGACCTGTCCGGCTGCGACGTGCGCTTCGCGGATTTCACCGGCGCCAACCTGACCGATACCGATCTCTCGCGCTGCGATCTGCGCGGCGCCGACTTCACCGCGGCCGACATGACCCGCACCCGCCTCACCAGCGCCACCCTGGATGGGGCGAAGTTCCATCAGATCAAGGGCCGCGACACGCTCGTCGGCCTCGACAGCGCGAAGGGCCGGGACGCGGCCATCTTCGACTGAAGCCGCAGCCCCGAGCCGGTTCCTCGTCCGTGACCGAGGACGGCAACCTCCAATGCTGGGCGGAGACCGGAGCGAGCCAGGCACAGCGCATGCGCTCCTTCACCATCGCCATGAACGGGGAGCCGGTGTACAAAGGACTCGCGATTACCCTGTTCGCCGCCCGCCCTTTTGCAATGCACGCAAGTACGCAGCGGTGAGGGATCCTCTGCGACGCCAGGTGGGATCAAGACCGCTTTCATTCGTTTGCTACAATTTCTGTGAGCTACAATCGGGATCATGCCGGTCAAGCAAGTCCTCACCGAAAGCCGCGTCCCGGTCAAGGTCTACACCGACGAGATTGAGGGCTCGGCGCGCCAGCAGCTCCTGAACGTCGCGACCTTGCCCTTCGTGCATCACCATGTCGCGGCGATGCCCGATGTGCATACCGGGATCGGGGCCACGGTCGGGTCCGTGATCGCCACCCACCGCGCCATCATCCCGGCCGCGGTGGGGGTGGACATCGGCTGCGGCATGATGGCCGCGCGCCTGTCGCTCACGGCCGATGCGCTCGATGAGAAACGCCTGAGACTGGTGTTCCATCAGATCGGCCGCGACGTGCCGGTCGGCCGCGGTCAACACCGCGAGGAGCGGGCGGCAGGTCACGAGGCGCGGCCGTTCGAGGCTGGCCTCGCTCGGATCCTCGAAAAGCACCCCGGGGTACAAAAGGCCTGCGGCAAGTCCACCAACTGGGCACTGCAGATGGGGACGCTCGGCGGCGGCAATCACTTCATCGAGCTGTGTCTCGACGACGACGGGCGGGTGTGGGTCATGCTGCACTCGGGCAGCCGCGGGATCGGCAACGCCATCGGCACCTATTTCATCGATCTCGCCCGTCGGGACATGGAGCGCTGGTTCATCCAACTTCCGGACCGCGATCTCGCCTATCTCCCCGAGGGCAGCGAGCATTTCGAAGACTACATCGAGGCCGTGGGCTGGGCACAGGCCTATGCGGCACGGAACCGCGAGACGATGTTGAGGCTCATCCTGGCGGCGTTACGGAGACACCTGCCGCCCTTCGAGGTCACCTCGGAGGCGGTGAACTGCCACCATAACTATGTCGAGCGCGAGCACCATTTCGGCGCCGACGTGTGGGTGACCCGCAAGGGCGCCATCCGCGCGCGTGCAGGCGATCTCGGGATCATCCCCGGCAGCATGGGCACCAAGTCCTACATCGTGCGCGGCAAGGGCTCGGAAGACAGCTTCCAATCCTGTGCTCATGGTGCCGGCCGGCGCATGAGCCGGGGTGCGGCCATGAAGTCCTTCACTCGCGAGGACCTCGCGCGCCAGACCGAAGGCGTCGTGTGCCGCAAGGACGAAGGCGTCATCGACGAGATCCCGGGCGCCTACAAGGACATCGACACGGTGATGGAGAACCAGCGCGACCTCGTCGAGGTGGTGCACACCTTGAAGCAGGTGGTGTGTGTGAAGGGTTAGAGCCGGACCGAAGGGAGGGAACCGAGGCCCACACTGTGGTCAAGGACGCCTCCGTCCGGTCGAGCCCCTCCCACCACTCCCTCAGGCCACCCGCACCGTCGTTCTTGTGGTGGGCCGCTTGAAACCCTGCTCCCTCCCACTTCCGCGACGTATACGGAAGCGGCCGCAGGGCGTCTTGCGCTTCGGCCTCCCATTGACCCTTGCCTGGTCCAGGACCATCCTCCCCGACCAGCCCAACTCCCAGATCCACAAAGGGAAACCGAGCCATGATCGACGTTCTGAGCTCACCGGAACCGCCTCTCGTCCCCGCCCAGCGCCTTACATCCCCAAGACGCATAGCCTTCGAGGTTCAGTTCAACAGAACTTATCCGCACTGCACGGCGGATAAGATACTATCCGTTTCCACCCAATGCCTGATCCGCCGGCGATGACAATTGGAAAGAGTATACTGATGCGCATGTTTGGTCGTCCCAAGGGCAGCCTTGGGAGGGTGGGCGGCATCATCATGGCGCGCATGAACCGGAAGGTCGCCGCCTGGGCCATCGACCTGCTCGGCGTCCACCCGAGCGACAGAGTACTCGAAGTGGGTTTCGGGCCCGGTGTGGGCATTCAGCTTCTAGCCGAGTCGGCATCGTCGGGGCGTGTGGTTGGTGTCGATCACTCCAAGGACATGGTCGGGCAAGCCACGGTTCGGAATGCGAAGGCGATTAAAGCTGGTCGCGTCGACCTCCGGCAGGGTTCTGTGGAACGGTTGCCGTTCGAAGACGAGAGCTTCAATAGCGCGCTGGCCGTCAATTCCATGCAGGTCTGGCCGGATGCCGTGGCTGGGCTGCGAGAGATACGACGTGTCATGAAGACTGGTGGCCGGATTGCGCTCGCTTTCACCCGGCATTCTGGGCAGCCGAAGAGCGGATTGACTGACGCGCTGGCCGCCGCCAGCTTCACAGGCGTGCGCGTAACGGAGACGGACGACGGGTTCTGTGCGCTCGCGACGAAGCCCTGACCGAGATAACGGGGAGATGCCATCTAACCAGTAAGGATTGAGAACGACAGGTCGTTTCAATCCGTTGTTCAAGAAGCCCGGACGGAGGGCGAGACACTTTCATATAGGGGGGAATGCTTCGGGCAGTGGAGACCGCGGTAGCGCGCCAGTGGTGGGAAGAATGGGGGAAACGAGCCGTCGGCGACTTGGCCAGTCTACAACGGGTGATGCGTAGGTTCCAGTGAGGGGTGGCGCGTGGCGGGCATCCCAGGGCGGATTGCGGCGCCACGAGGCAACAGCTGAGGCTACCTGCGACTGCAAAAGCTGGGAGGTGGCAGAAGTCCACAGGCGGCCGCGGCCAGTGCCGTGGCCTAGACCCTCGGACTATATGAATTGAGCGGCTACGGGGGCGAAGCGACCCTGCCGCGCAGCGGCTTACTTGAACCCTTCCATCGAGCGAACACACCCCGGCAAGCTGGGGTGCACCGCTCATGTCAAACATTAGTGCTGAGGAGAACCATGGTCTCTAATCGCATTCTACCGACGGAGAACCATCATGACTAGGAACACTCTCGCGGCCGCGCTGGCCGCAACGATCGCGGTCATCGTACCCACAAGCCCTTCGGCGTGCATCCCGGCTATCGCGCGAATCACGCGAAGGGCATCGTCGTGGAAGGCAGTTTCATGGCATCGTCGGAAGCCGCGACACTGAGCAAGTCACCGTTGTTCACCGGCGCGAAGCTCCCGATGACCGTGCGTTTTTCCGATGCGGGCGGAATGCCTGATCTGCACGATGCCGCGCCGGCTGCGAACCCGCATGGCATGGCGATCAAGTTTCATCTACCCAGCGGCGGTGAAAGCGATATCGTCGTCAATTCGCTCAAGTTCTTCCCCGTGGCGACACCCGAGGATTTTCGCGATCTGCAGTTGGCAGCCGCCTCAGGCCTGCCCGGATCACCGAAGTCGGCCCAGCTCGACGCATTTCTCGCCAGCCACCCGAGCGTGGAGAAAGCCAATGCGACGCTCGGTACGCCGGACAGTTTTGCCGACGAACAGTATTACGGAGTCAACGCGTTCGTGTTCATCAACAAAGCTGGGCAGAAACAGTCCTTCCGCTACATCATCGCGCCCGAAAGGGTCGTGCACTTGAGCCAGGCGGAAGCCGGGAAGCAATCGCCGAACTGCTTGATGGATGATCTACCCGTGCGCCTCGCCAAGAGGCCGGTGACGTTTCATATCAAGGTGCAGCTGGCTGCAGCCGGCGACTCTACGAAAGACCCGACGCAGGCCTGGCCCGATGATCGCAAAGTCGTCGATCTCGGCGTGCTGACGATCGACAAGACCGTCGCCGACAGCGCCGCTGCGCAGAAGAAACTGCTGTCCCTGCCCGGGCGTCTCACCGATGGCATCGAGCCATCCGATGATCCTCTGATTGCTGCGCGCGACGGTTCCTATGCCGTGTCGTTCGGACGACGCAGCGCACCCTAACATGGCGACAGGCGAAACCAGCTAGGGTGGGCAAAATCGAAGCGTTGCCCACCGAGCGTCACGTAACTTGGTTCTTGGGCGCGGTGGAGAACTTCCGCTTCTTCGACCTCAGGGCGTATTCCTTAGGCGATCCGGAAGCGGCCGTCGCCGAAGCCAAGGCTGAGGCGTTTATCAAGGCGCCGGGGCGTATCTATCGCTAAAAGTATGCGTTTTCCCTGCGTGCTAAAGGCGGCAAGATCGCGCACCTTCGCGCGAGCGTAGAGCACGTGGCGGAAAAAGAACGGGACACCCCGGCGCGCGGTGGATCCTAATGGTAAGCCGGTGCGCACGGCCCATCGAATTCGGCGGCGCGGCCCGGCGAGGCCGAGCCCGTCGGTTAGCTGGCAGCGGGAAAGATTGCTGATACGCTGGAAGCCCATCAACACGAAGCATTGGAGCGCATCCGGTACAGACCATCCCGAGGTAGTAGATACATGAAAACCTCATTCTCAGGCAAGGGGCACGGCGGATTCATCACGATCGACGAGCTGGTCAAGACCGAGGCTTGGCGTTGGGAGAGGCCGACTTCAGTGGCGGACTGTCCTGGGAGACTTCGAAGCCCCGAGATGAAACCTATCAATCCGATGGTAAGAATCGAAAGGCTTGCGGTGTGCATTGGTTGCAGCTGCGACGACCTGCACGCCTGTATGCACAGCATTGAGCCATGTCACTGGCTCAGGGTCGATCGGAACACGGGGCGCGGTATGTGTTCCGTATGCCCAGAGCTCGTAGTGAACTGGGACGCCGGAGAAATGGGGGAGCGTTAAGGCGGGTTTGTCCGGCACCGAACGGGCCGCGCGGCGCTTGCAACGTCGTCGCCAGGCGGGAGCTACGCGTACGGCGCTGATAGGCTGGCGTCGCTCACCTCGATAGTTAGGCGCTGCAAATGACAACACTCTTTTCTATGTGGTGGATCACGATCACGGCTATGCTCCGAACCCGTATGGCGGTATTTGCACACTTGTGCATTCCAAATTTGGTGACGAGAACGGCAAGCGGAATATCGTTGAACTTGCAGAAGTTGGGGACTGGATTCTTGGCTCTGGCGGGATGGGCCGAAAGAGCGCGGGTAATGACAAAATCATTTACTTTATGCGAGTGGATGAAAAACTTGATTTCGATCGCTATCTACAGGATCTGCGCTTTCTCCGTAGAGAAGATCATGTCGATTGGGGTCACGGAAACAAATTTGCCCTGATATCGCACCGCTATTTCTACTTCGGCAAGAATGCCATAAGCGCTTCTAACCTGCCGCGCACTATTTCATTGCAACGCCTATTCACGAAGGGGCCGAATTTCCGTCGCGATTTTCCGATTAGCTCTCTTATAAGGCTGGTTGAATGGTTCGAGCGTACTTACGAGGTTGGAATGCACGGCGACCCTTATACGGCAAAGGCAGTATCCGTCAAACTGAGAATGCGCCTAATCGGGTAGCCGGGACCGGTCCTTGAGTGCTGCCCAAGCCGCTCCCAAAAACGCTCGCTAAGCCGTTGAAAAGATTAGGCCGGGCGCAGAACCGGGCGGGCTTGATGGGGCGATGCCCGTCGACAGCCGCTCGCCCGAGGGTTGGTCGGGCCGGTGGCCGTGAAGGCATACAGGTCGATGTCGGTGAGCGGTTGGCGCTCGCTGCGCATTACGGGGTGGAACTCGCGATCCTGCCTGGCATACGCGACGTTCATGAGACCTGCTCCACGTTCATCGCATCGATGAAGCGATTTGCCTCTCGAATCGACGCCTCCATCTCCCGGATAAGCACCGCGATGTCGGACTCGATCGAAGCCAGGTTGCCCTTGAGGGAGGCGATCGCTCGTGCGTTTAGGTTGTGCTTGAGAAATAGCACCTGGTCGTGAAAGGCGGCCAAGACGGGGGCCATCTTGGCTTCAGCGCGCTTCATCGCCTGGATGAGCTGACCATACTGGGCGCGGGTCTGTTGCCGCCGCTCGCTGCTACGCCGCAAGAACGCGCTCGTATATTGATCGAGCTCGGCCTCCCACTCATCGAACAGCGCCTCGGCCACATCTTCCACTCCCGCGACGCGTCGGTGTACGTCGGTGGCTCGCGCCTCACTTTCTTCGTACTCGCTTTGGAGCTGATCGTACTTCTCTTGGAGTGCGCCGCCTTTAAACCCGGTGACCGCGATAAATTTTTCCAACGCGTCCTTGAACTGTTCTGCCGCTTGCTCCTGGCTATCTCGCGCCTCCTCCACCCGGTCGACGAGGATGTCGCGCTTGGGAAACCCAAGATGTTCCATCACGTTGTAATAGGGTGAAGCGCAGGCAGAGAGGAGAGCGACGACTAAGGTGTACCACAACGTACGCTCCGATCGACCTGATTTTGGTAACCCTATCAACGTCGTTTCCTTCGCCCGAACCGCGAGATGAGGCGCACCGCGGGTGGCCCGGCTCACTGCCTCAGCTTGCCGGTCGGCGCATGTCGGCTGGGGAAGGGGTGAGCGCATATGTCGCAAGACCTCTTCGGCATCGTCGACGAAGATGAAGCGCAGCTGGCGCTGGAGCTTCTGCCGACGGACGACGTGCACAGACCGGCATGTCACGTTTTATCGCCCCTTAGCGAACGCTCTCGCGCCGAAAGTTGTGTCATTTCGCAATCGGTCCGACACGCTGCTAGGAAGCCACCGGGGCCGGCCAAAGCTATGTGCATCCGTGCTGCTAATCGACGCCCCGCCCGGTCTTCTGTTGTAGTTCCTCGATGCGTTTCGACGCTTGTGCTTTGGTGAGATGCTCATCGAAGGGCTCGCCGGCCTCCTCGGAGAGCGTCTTGAGATAGGAGCGTTGCGCGCCAGTCATGGGCTCTTCGCCGGTGGTCCATTGGTCGGGGTCTTTGAGCATGTTGCCCTTTGGGGCCTGTTCTTGGGTCTGCTTATCGGTCATGGTATTACCTCCTATGTGGTCAGAGAACGGGTGGCTACAAAGTCACCACATAAAGTACGCGGTAGGAGGGCACCGAGTAAAGGCGGCCAAGGTTCCCGGAGGCATTCCAAGCTGGTTGTGTGGCCTTCTTCGGCCCTTGCTGGTCGGCTTCGGTGGGTTGCAGGGCTGAATCAAATCTCCATTGTTCGGATGAACAGCCGGAAACGGGCCAACGCGCTAGAGGATTTCGGGCAGATGGCCCTTCTGAAACGGCGGGAAATGGAGCACGATGAAGAAGCTCGCATGAATATCTGGCCGAAGTCCTTCCTCGGGGATCATCGCCCTTCTATCGCGAAGGAAATCTTGACATTGACCCGGTAGTAGGTGATCCGATCGTTCTCGACCTTCGCCTCCATCTCCTGGATATAGACCGACTTGATGTTGCGCACCGTCTTGGCAGCCTCCTGAACTGCAAGCTGCGCGGCGTCCTCCCAGTTCTTCTCGGACTGCGCCAATATTTCGACAACCTTTAGCATAGTCATGGTCGCGCCTCCTTAACTTAAGGGGACAGCTCAAAAGATAAAGAATAGACCTAACAACAGAGATCTTGAGGTGGATTAGTACGTTGAAACTCCAGAGTAATTACCGACTTGAGGAAGACGCAGCAGGTAGCGCAACCCAGCCATTCTTTGATTCACTGATGCAGAATCTCCCCCATCACTACGCAATTTGAGATGACTCCATATCTTTCGGCAATCTACATGCCAGTAGACCCCGGAGCTGTGCTGGGGCCCCACTGGAGATGAGTTTTCCGATGGGGACAGCGACCTCGACCCATAAACAAAGAGAGCCACTCACTCGTATTGAATCGCCCAATTGGAGCGCCAAAGAAGTATAGCATGTAACTCTTACAAGCGACCGGTAGGCTTTACAAGGAGCGTCCAGATTATTGTGGTGCCAACTAACGGTTGGGCGGGCGTGGAAGCCGATCTCAGAACGGCAGTGGAACGGGGATCGCCGGCCGCCGTGAGGCGGGGAAAACGGCCAATTCGGCGAAATCTGAGATCTGGCTGCCCTTCTTGGACGCTTATAGAACCATGTGCAGCGCGCCAGACCAAGAATTTCGGCATGTCCTGGAGGAAGTGCGGGAGATGCGTTTGGCGGCCTAGAGCGGTGCGAGCAGCATCGCCCAGCAGTAGCGGGCGCGCGGGCGGCGTAGCGTCGCACGCGCGTTGCTGTGGCCATCATACCATTCCTTCCCCGCTATAGTATCCTACGAGGCGCTGCGGGCCAGTGGGGGTCACCAAGCGCTACCGTCCGCCGGCACAGGGCTTTCCCCGCCAGTGGCTGCCGAAGAACCACCTGGCGCGTTTCGTGGCGGACCGCTCCCGGCAAGGAAAGGGGGCTTTAGGTCCCCACCCGCTCGTAGAGCGTGACGTATTCGCTCGCCGCGCGCACCCACGAAAAGTCCTGCCGCATAGCCGCCAGCTGCAACTCCAACCAGACTTGCGGATCGCGCATCAGCTCCAGCGCGCGCGTCAGCCCCCACGTCACCCCGCTGACATCGGCGTAGTCGAACAAAACTCCGGTAGCCGTGCCGTCGGCAAGACTCGCGGCGCTGGCATCCACCACGGTATCGGCGAGCCCGCCGGTGCGCCGCACGACCGGGACCGTCCCGTAGCGCTGGCTATACATCTGGTTCAGGCCACAGGGCTCGTAGCGCGAGGGCATGAGAAAGAAATCGGCGCCGGCCTCGATGAGGTGCGCGAGCGACTCGTCGTAGCCGATGCGCGCCGCGACTTGGCCCGGCAGGCGCCGCGTCCAGTCCGCGAAGGCCTGCTCGCTGGCGCGGTCGCCGGAGCCGACCATCGCGATCGCGATGCCATGTTCCTCGATCCAGGGCGCCGCCTGCAGCACGAGGTCCGTGCCCTTCTGCCAGGCCAGGCGCCCGATCAGCCCGAGTAGCGGTACGTCTTCCGCCTCGACCAGGCCGAGGCGGCGCTGCAACGCCGCCTTGTTGGCGCGCTTGCCGGCCACGACGCTGGTCGCGTCGTAAGAGAGCGCGAGGTGCGGATCCGTCGCCGGGTTCCAGATATCGACGTCGATGCCGTTGGCGATGCCGGTCAGGGACTCCGCGCGCCGGCGCAGGACGCCGTCCATGCGCTCGCCAAAGGCCGGGGTCTGGATCTCGCGCGCGTAGGTCGGGCTCACGGTGGTGAGCGCGTCCGCCATCACCAGCCCGGCCTTCATGAAGGAGAACTGGCCATAGAACTCCAGGGCCTCGTGGTGCCACAACTCCGGAGGCAACCCGAGCCGGTCGAAGTCGGCACGCGGGAAATTGCCCTGGTAGGCGAGGTTGTGGATCGTGTACGCGATTCCCGGCCGGC
>Ga0136620_10001753_pt1 | contig 10329 bp, 9 predicted proteins | sample AntDrymUQ4162106_2_FD_104806 | JGI IMG/M metagenome (GOLD analysis project Ga0136620, IMG submission 104806) | Polar desert sand microbial communities from Dry Valleys, Antarctica - metaG UQ416 (21.06) | ecosystem: Environmental > Terrestrial > Soil > Desert | place: Antarctica: Dry Valley... | reverse complement strand
TGATCATCAGCTTGAGCTCCTCGGCGTAGCCGTGCCCCGAGGCGTGGATCGGCGCGTCGCGCGCGGTGATCACGTCGGCGCCGAGCTGGTAGATGCGGTCGACCGTCTCGTTCACGGCCCGCTCGTTGCCCGGGATCGGTGTCGCCGAGAAGATCACCGTGTCGCCCTCGCGCAGCTCGACCTGCGGGTGGTCGCCGTGCGCCATCCGCCGCAGCGCCGACAGCGGCTCGCCCTGGCTGCCGGTCGAGATCACGACGAGGCGGTCGTCCTGGAAGTCCGCGATCTCCTTGACTCCGACGAGCATCCCCTCCGGCACCTCGATGTGGCCGAGGCGGCGCCCTATGTTCACGTACTTGCGCATCGAGCGCCCGACGAGGGCGACCTTGCGCCCGAGCGCCGCCGCGGCGTCCACCACCTGCTGCACACGGTGGATGTTCGAGGCGAACGACGTGACGATGATCCGCCCCTCGCAGCGCGAGAAGACCTGCTCCAGATGCGGCCCGACGCTCGACTCCGAGGCCGCCACGCCCGGGCGGTCGACGTTCGTCGAGTCTCCGCCGAGCAGGAGCACGCCCTCCCGCCCGAGCTCGGCGAGCCGCGAGACGTCCGCTGGGATCCCGTCGACGGGGGTCTGGTCGAACTTGTAGTCCCCCGTCAGCAGCGCGGTGCCGAGCTCGCATGTCAGCGCGACCGCGCAGGCGTCGGGAATCGAGTGCGCCATCTTGATCATCTCGAGCGTGAAAGGCCCGGCATCGACCACTTCGCCGGGAGCGATCGGCTCGAGGGGGGCCTTGCGCAGCTTGTGCTCGTCCAGCTTCGAGCGCACCATCTCGATCGTGAGCGCGCCGCCGTAGATCGCGGGCACGGTCGTCTCGCCGAGCTCGCGCAGCAGGTAGGGCAGTGCGCCGACGTGGTCTTCGTGCCCGTGCGTCAGCACGATCGCCTCGATGTCGCCCGCCCGCTCGAGCAGGTAGGAGAAGTCGGGCAGGACGAGGTCGATGCCGAGCTGGTCGGGCGTCGGGAACATCAGACCGGTGTCGACGACGACGATCGCGCCGTCGTACTCGACGACGGTCATGTTCTTGCCGATCTCCCCGAGTCCGCCGAGCGGCAGGACGCGCAGGGTGGCGCTCAAACCGCGCTCAACAGCCCGTGGCGCTCGAGCGCCGCGCGAATCTCGAACAGCTCGTCCTCGGAGGCCTCGACCATCGGCAGGCGCAACCCCCCGACCTCGACCCCGAGCATGTTGACCGCGGCCTTGACGGGGGTCGGGTTGGTGGTTATCGACATCGTCCGCAGGAGCCCGGCCAGCGAGTCGTGGATCTCGCGGCGCGACTCCGGCTCGTCGATCATGCGGCGCATCTCGGGGCCCACGATATGCGAGGCGACGAGGATGCCGCCCTGCCCGCCCATGTCGAGCACCGAGGCCAGCATCTCGTCGTTTCCGGCCAGCAGGTCGAGGCCCTCGATCGGCTCGACGTCCTCGAAGCGCGCCTGCTTGACCGCCGACACGTTCGGGATCTCGCCGAGCTCGCGCAGGAGGTCGTTGGGGATGTCGACGACGCAGCGCGAGGGGATGTTGTAGACGACGACGGGTCTGTCGGTAGCCTCCGCGACGGCCTCGAAGTGAGCAATGATCCCGCGCCGGTTCGGCTTGTTGTAATAGGGCGTGACGACGAGCACCCCGTCCACCCCGAGCTCCGTGGCCTGCTCGGTCAGGTGCACCGAGTGCGCGGTGTCGTTCGAGCCGGTGCCCGCGATCACGGGCGCGCCGCCGGCCTCCGAGAGCACGAGCTCGAACAGCCGCAGCTTCTCCTCGTCGGAGAGCGTCGGCCCCTCGCCGGTCGTGCCTGCGACGACGAGGCCGTCGGATCCGTTGTCGAGCAGGTGGCGCACGAGCGCGACGGTGCCCTCCTCCGACACGCGCCCGCGCGCGTCGAAGGGCGTCACCATTGCCGTGATGATCCCGCCCAGGCCCATTCGACTCGGATTATCCCTACCCGGGCGGCGGCTTGCGCGCCCGCCCGCTGAACGGGTAGATTTGCAGCAGTTTCATGCCCCCGGACAAGGACTTCAGCCACCGGACCGTGATCCAGAAGCTCGGCCTGGCCGCGCACCAGCGGGTCGAGCTGAAGGGGGACCTCGGAGCGGACCTACGAGCCGACGTGAAGGCGACGCTCGGTCGCGGATTCGCCCGCTCGGGCGAGCTCGACGGGGCGGTCGTGCTCGTCGAGTCCGTCGAGCAGGCATCGGAGGTCCTGCGCCGCTACCGCCCGCGGCTGCGCGACTCGGGCTACCTGTGGCTCGTGACCCGCAAGCGCGGCCACGACACGTACGTGAACCAGATGGCCTTGGTCCCCGAGGCGAAGCGCCACGGCCTGATCGACAACAAGACGTGCTCGATCGACGAGGGGCGCTCGGCGATCCGCTTCGTCGTGCCGCGCGCGCTGCGCAAGGCGGCCGCGAGCCGCTCCGCCGCCTGAGTCGGCGTGCCTTTGCCGCGCTCGCGCTCACCGCGGCGCTGGCCGGCTGCGGCGCCGGCGCGCCCGTGCCAGCGCCCCAGGGCCCGCCGGCCGCTCGCCACGGCGAGCGTGCGCTGCTCGAGCTGACGGTCATCGAGGAGGTGCGAGCTGCGCTCGTCAGCGCATCCAACCTCTACGCGGCGCAGCGCGCCGCCGAGGCCCGCAGGCATGTGCGACGCGCGCGGGCGCTCTACGCCGCCGAGCTCAGGCGCGGCGTACGCGGACGCGACGACGTGCTCGATCGAGAGGTCGTCGCGGCGTTCGCGGCGATCGACGCGGACCTGCGCCGGGGCGCGCCGCTCGCCGTGCTGCGCGAGCGGATCGGAGCGCTGAGCGGCCAGCTGCTCGACGCCGTCGAGGGGCTGCTCGTGCCGGCGCCGGCCCGGGCCGACGCCGGTGCGCGCGCCGAGGTGCTCTCCCGGACGCTCGGCACGCTGGATCGCGCCTACGCGTACGGGCTCGGGCCGGGATCGGGCCGGCCCGAGCGGCGGTTCCAGCTGGAGCGCGCCTACGGGCTGCTGGCTCGCTCGCAGTCCTCGGCGCGCGGCCTTGTCAGCTCGCTCGGGCCGGACAAGGACCCCGTGTTGCTCGCGCTTTCGACCGTCCGGATGCGCGCCTTTCCCGTCGGCATCCTGCGCCCGCCGGGCGCGGCGCCTCCGGCGGAGCTGCACGGAAGCGTGCGGCGCCTGCAGCAGGCGCTCGCGCGGCGCTACCGCCTCGAGTGAGATCCGAGCCGCGTGCGCCTAGTGGTGCCTGCCGCGGCTCGAGCGGAAGTCCAGGTGGACCCGCGGGGGCGCAGCTTGCCTCGCCACCGACAGCCAGACGGCGTGCACGAGCTGCGTCGTGTCGAGGATGGTGTAGGAGGGCCCGCTCGAGCCTGCATGCGGCAAGGCTCGCGCGCCGGCAACGGATGCGTGCGACCCCTGCGCGGGCGAGAAGGGCGGTCGGTTCTGGGGCGCTGCGATGCAACGACGGTACAGCGTGAACCCGCGCTCGGCAATCGAACATCCGTCCGCGCGTCCTACAACAGGTGCTCGAGCCCGACGGTAGGTGAGCGCTCGAGCTCGCCCACCCGGCGCACGGCCAGCAGCACTCCGGGCATGAACGACTCGCGCGTGAGCGAGTCGTGGCGGATCGTGAGCGTCTGTCCAGGGGCGCCGAATATCACCTCCTGGTGGGCGACGAGGCCGACCAGGCGCACCGAGTGGATCGGCTCGTGCGGGCGTCCCCCGGCGGCGCGGACCAACTCGGCCGTGCGGGCCGCCGTGCCCGAAGGGGCGTCGAGCTTCTGGTCGTGGTGGAGCTCGATGATCTCGCAGTCGGGCATGTGGCGGGCGATCGTCTTCGAGACCTCCATCATCAATACGGCGCCGATCGCGAAGTTGGGCGCCGCGAACAGGTTGGCGTCGCCAACGCCCTCGAGCTGCGAGAAGTCGGCGCCGGTCGTGCCGGAGACGCAGTGCACGCCCGCCTCGAGGCACATGCGCGCATTCGCGAGCGCGGTGTCGGGGCGGGTGAAGTCGACGACCACGTCGGCGTCGCCGAGCACGTCCTGGAGCGCTGTGTCGAGCAGCGGGTCGGCGCGACCGACGAGCGCCATGTCCTCGGCGTGCTCGACCGCCTCGCAGACCGCCTGTCCCATCTTCCCGGCCGCCCCGGCGACTGCGACGTTGATCACGATGCTACGCCGCGAGGGCTGGGTTGACGGCGTCGAGCGCGCTTCGGAATGCCTGCTCGTCGGCGCCGACGCCCGCGGCCGACATCAGCTCCGGCGCGAACATCACGCGCGCGAGCTCCGTGACGTCGTCGTGTGAGACGGCGTCGATCGCCGCGACCAACTCGTCGAGCGTGAGCACGGGCACGTCCATCACGACCGAGCCGCCGAGGCGGCCCATGCGCGCGGAGGTCGACTCCATCGCGAGCACCGTGCGTCCCTTGACGTTCTCCTTGGCACGTTCGAGCTCAGTAGCGGAGATCGGCTCGTCCTGGAGGCGGCGGAGCTCGGCGCCGATCACGTCCATCGCCGCGCTCACGTTGTCGGGTCGCGTGCCGACGTAGACGCCCACGTGGCCTGAGTCGGCGTACTGGCTCGCGTAGGAGTAGACGGCGTAGGCGAGCCCGCGCTTCTCGCGCACCTCCTGGAACAGCCGCGACGAGCTCGAGCCACCGAGGATCGTGTCGAGCACGCGCAGCGCGAAGCGGCGCTCGTCTGCGCGCGCGATTCCGGGACCGCCCAGGCAGAGGTGGTACTGCTCGGTCGCCTTCTCGTGGAAGCGAACGGTGGAGCGCTCGACCGCGGGCGCCGGCTCGAAGCGCGCCACATCGCCCGCGGGCGCCGCGAAGGCGTCCTCGGTGAGCGCGACCAGGCGGTCGTGGTCGATCGAGCCGGCCGCGGCCACGACGAGGTTTTTGGCGACGTAGCGCGCGTCGTGGTAGGCGGCAATCTGGGGCACGGGCACCGACCCGATCACGTCCGCGCGCCCGATGATCGGCCGCCCCAGGGGATGGTCGCCGAAGAGAGCGTCCGCCAGCACGTCGTGGACCTTGTCGGATGGCTCGTCCTCGTACATCGCGATCTCCTCGATCACGACCTGGCGCTCGGAGTCGATGTCCGGGTAGGAGGGGCGCAACACCATGTCGGCCATGACGTCGTAGGCGCGCTCGAGATGCTGGTCGAGGAAGCGGGCGTAGACCGAGGTCGTCTCCTTGCCCGTGCCCGCGTTTATCTCGGCCCCCATGCCGTCGAAGATCTGGTCGATCTCGGTCGAGGAGAAGCGCTCCGTGCCCTTGAACAGCAGGTGCTCGAGGAAGTGGGAGATCCCGGCCTCCTCGCGCCCCTCGTTACGTGAGCCGACGCCGACGTAGAAGCCGAGCGCCACGGATCGCACCGACGGCATCGCGTCGGTGACGACCCGCAGCCCCGAGGGGAGCTCGGTGAGGCGCGGGGCCTCGCTTGCCATCTGTCGCTCGGCGCTTAGCGGCGGTCGCGGCGGTGGTCGCCGCCGCCCCCGTTGCCGCCGCCGCGAGGCGGGCGACCGCCACCGTCACGGCCCCCGTCGCGGCCGCGCCTGGGGCCGCCACCGCCGCCACCGCCGCCACCGCCGGTGCCGACGGACGCGAGCTCCTCGGCCGACTTGCCGGCGATGTCTGGATCGTCGGCACGGCGCAGCCCGATCCGGCCGCGCTCGCGGTCGACCTCGACCACGCGCACGTCGATCTCGTCGCCCCGGTTGAGCACGTCCTCGACCGTCTCGGCGCGCTCGCCGGGTGACACGTTCGAGATGTGCAGCAGGCCGTCGGTGCCCTTGGCGAGCTCGACGAAGGCGCCGAAGGTCGTCGTCTTGACGACCTTGCCCTTGAACTCGTCGCCGACCTCGACCTCCTTGGTCATCGAGTGAATGCGATCGACGAGGGCGTCGCCCTTGTCGCCGGTCTGGGCGTAGATCCTGATCGTGCCGTCGTCCTGCACGTCGATCTGCGACTCGTACTCCTCCGACAGCGCGCGGATCGTCTCACCGCCCTTGCCGATGACCATGCCGATCTTCGACACGTCGATCTGGATCGACGAGATCCGCGGCGCGAACTGCGACAGCTCGGCGCGTGGGCCGTCGATCGCCTTCGCCATCTCCCCGAGGATGAACGTCCGTCCCTCCTTGGCCTGCGTGAGCGCGTCGCGCAGGATGTCGAAGGTGACGCCCGAGATCTTGATGTCCATCTGGAGCGCCGTGATGCCCAGCTCGGTGCCCGCGACCTTGAAGTCCATGTCGCCGAGATGGTCCTCGACCCCGGCGATGTCGGACAGCACGATGTAGTCCTCGCCCTCCTTGATCAGCCCCATCGCGATGCCGGCCACGGGCCGCTTGAGCGGCACGCCGGCGTCCATCAGCGACAGGCTCGACCCGCACACCGAGGCCATCGACGACGACCCGTTCGACTCGAGGATGTCCGAGACCACGCGGATCGTGTAGGGGAAGTCCTCCTGCGACGGGATCATCGGCACGAGCGCCCGCTCGGCCAGGGCCCCGTGGCCGATGTCGCGGCGCTTTGGGCCGCGCATGAAGCCCGCCTCACCGACCGAGAAGGGCGGGAAGTTGTAGTGGTGGAAGTAGCGCTTGGTGGTCTCGAGCCCGAGCGTGTCGAGGCGCATCTCCTCGCGCGTGGTGCCGAGCGCGGCGACCGAGAAGGCCTGCGTCTGCCCGCGCGTGAAGATCGTCGATCCGTGCGCGCGCGGCGCCACTCCGACCTCGATCCAGATGTCGCGGATCTGCTCCGCCGCGCGCCCGTCGGGGCGCTTCTTGTCGACGGCGATCCGCCGGCGCACGGTATCCTTCTCGAGCCGGTCGAAGGCGAACTGGGCCGCCGAGCGACGCTCGCGGTCCTCGCCGTCGGGGGCGAGCGCGGCGAGCGCCTCCTCCCCGACGACCTTGGTCGCGTTCTGGCGCTCGAGCTTGTCCTCCACCTGGGTGGCGGCCTCGAGCGCGGGGCCGAAGCGCTCTGACAGCTCCGAGGCGATCGCGGGGTCGACCTGCGGCGCCTCGATCTGGAGCTTCGGCTTGCCGGCCTTTGCGGCGAGCTCGCGCTGCGCCTGGCAGAGCTTCTTGATCTCGGAGTGGGCGATGTCGAGCGCGTCGAGGATCTCGGCCTCCGAGATCTCCTTGGCGCCGGCCTCGACCATCAGGATCGCCCCTTCGGTGCCCGCGACCACGAGGTCGAGCGGGGACTCGAGCAGCCACTCCTCGTCGGGGTTGACGATGAAGCCACCGTCGACGTCCTGGCCGATGCGCACGGCGCCGACGGGCTCGGGGAACGGGATGTCCGAGAGCATCAGCGCCGCGGAGGCGCCGTTCATCGCGAGGATGTCGTAGGGGTTGACGTGGTCGACCGACATCGGGATCGACACGAGCTGGGTCTCGCGATGCCAGCCCTTCGGGAAGAGCGGGCGCAGCGGACGGTCGATCATGCGCGCGGTCAGCGTGCCCTTCTCTCCCGCGCGGCCCTCACGCTTGAAGAAGGAGCCGGGGATCTTGCCCGCGGCGTACATGCGCTCCTCGACATCCACGGTGAGCGGCAGGAAGTCGACGTCGCGCTCGTTGCCCGCGGTCGCGGTGGAGAGCACCATCGTGTCGCCCGCGGTGACGACCACGGAGCCGCTTGCCTGCTTGGCGAGCTTGCCGGTCTCGAACGAGAACGTGGTGCCGCCTACGTCTATGGAGACGCGGCTCGGACCTTCAGTCATGTGTTCCTTTCAGCGCCGCCTCCGGTTGGCGGCTGTCTTTACAGACCCTTCGGAAAGAGCTCGCTGAAGGCTAGCAATGGTCCTGGCGGCGCCCGAGGGAGCGCAGCGCGGCGCGCGCCGCGAGGTGCCCGCACATGCCGTGCACCGCGCCCCCAGGCGGCGTCGAGGACGAGCAGATGTAGACGCCTTGCGCGGGTGTCGAGTACGGCACCGCTCGCGCGACCGGGCGCGCGAAGAGCTGCGCGAGGTCCTGGATGCCGCCGTTGATGTCGCCGCCGACGAGGTTCTCGTTGTGGCGCTCGAGCGCTGCGGGCCCCATCACGCTACGCGCGAGGATGCGGTCGCGAAAGCCGGGCGCGAAGCGCTCGACCTGGGCCTCGAGCCGAGCCGTCATGTCGAACGTCGATCCGTTCGGCACGTGGCAGTAGGCCCACAGGGTGTGCTTTCCCTCCGGAGCACGGGTCGGGTCGAAGAGGCTCTGCTGGGCCGCCAGCACATACGGGCGCTCCGGGTGCCCGCCGCGAGACACCGTGTGCTCGGAGGCCGCGATCTCGGCCATCGTGCCGCCGAGGTGCACCGTGCCCGCGCGCGCGCACTCGGCCGCGGCCCACGGAACCGGCCCGTCGAGGGCGAAGTCGACCTTGAAGACCCCGGCGCCGTAGCGGTAGCGCTCGAGCCCGCGACGGTAGCGGCTGGGGAAGCGGTGCCCCACCAGGCGCACGAGCTGGCGCGGCGTCACGTCGAAGAGCACCGCGCGGGCCGGGGGCAGCTCGTCGATCGACTCGACACGGCGGCCGGTCACGATCTCGCCGCCGAGCGAGCGCAGGTAGGAGCCGAGCGCGTCCGCGATCGCCTGCGAGCCGCCGCGCGGGATCGGCCAGCCGACCGCGTGGCCGAGCAGCGTCAGCACGAGCGCGAATGAGGCGCTCGGGCGCTTGTAAAGCGACAGCGTCGAGTGGGCCGCAGAGCCTGCGAGCAGCGCGCGGGCGCGCTCGCCGGCGAAGCGGGCGCCGGCCAGCCCGACCGCCGAGCGCAGCCCGTCGAGGCCGAACCGCGCCATCAGCATGGGATGGCGGGGAGGCCAGAGCGGCGGGCGCAGGATCGAGGGCACGAGCCGCGAGGCGCCCGCGACGAAGGGTCCGATCAGCCTCCGATAGGCATCCGCGTCCGGGCCGAGCGAGACGGCGGTGGCATCGACCGAGCGCTCGAGCACGGCGGCGGTGCCGTCGTCGAACGGGTGCGCGAGCGGCGCCGGCGGGTGGATGAACTCGAGCCCGTGCTCGTGCAGCGGCAGCGCGCGGAAGAACGGCGACGCGAGCACCATCGGGTGGATTGCGGAGCAGACGTCGTGGCGAAAGCCGGGCAGCGTCAGCTCGGAGGTGCGGGTGCCGCCGCCGATCGACTCCTGCGCCTCGAGCAGCAGCACCGAGCGGCCGGCGCGGGCGAGCGTGATCGCGGCGGCGAGGCCGTTCGGCCCCGCCCCCACGACCACCGCGTCGTGCGGAAGCTCAGGCACTCGGGCCCCGTTTGCCCCCCGCGTCCTTCTTCCTACCGCCGGCGATCATCCGAAACGGCGCGCCGACGGCGTAGAGGCCCGAGCGGATCGTGGCGCTGTGGCGGATGTTTCCCGCACGCCGCCACTGGCGCCTACGGTCCACGCAGACCACCTGCGTCTCGGGATCGCCGTCGACGCCGAAGCGCTCCGCGACGTTGCGCAGCGTCATGAACGTGAACGACTCGTCGTCGGCGTACATCCCGAAGATACCGGTGGAGAGCTTCACGCGCCCGGGCATCGGCAGGTTGAGCACCGCGACGTCGCCGGGCTCGATGCCGGTCAGTGGCCCGTAGAAGTGGTTCTTCTCCGGCCAGAAGCTCCCGAAGTCGCGCTTCCAGGCGGCGATCACCTCCGTCGGGCGCACGTCAGCGCCGTAGAGGCGGACCCGGTAGGTCTTCTGCCACATCTTCCCGAAGCCCTGCATCGGGCCGAGTACGCGCTTGCCCTCGACGTTGCGGTTGATCGCCTCCTGCGGCACCTCGCCCACGCTCAGCGTGGAGATCGACTGCGCCCAGTTGGCGGCGTCGCGTGCGGTCGGCTCGGCGGGCTGCGCCTCGTCGGGCTGTGCGCGCTCGATGACCTCGGCCTGCTCGGTCTGGTCGGGTGGGGTGGTCACCGTCGTCTCCTCTTCTCTCACGAGGCGCCGGCCGCGGCCAGGGCGTCCTCTTCGCTGTCGTACATGCCGATCGCCTCGTCGATTCGCGTCAGCTCGAGTATCTGGCGGTAGTGATCGGTGAGCCCGAACGCGAGCAGGCGCTCGCGCTGGCGGTTGGCGCGCACGAGCAGCGTGACGAGCAACCCGATCCCGCCCGAGTTCATGTACTCGAGGCCGCTGAAGTTGAGCACGACGACGCGCACGCCATCCGCTGTCGCCCGTCCATAGGCGTCCATCAGCGCCTCCTCGGAGCCGCTCGTGATGTCGCCGCGGATGTCGACGATGCTCGCCTTGCCCCCGGCTGGGCGGACCTCCATGTTGAGGGTCGCCTCGGTCATGCCTGCCTCCCGGTGTCGTGGTT
>Ga0136620_10001752_pt1 | contig 10337 bp, 13 predicted proteins | sample AntDrymUQ4162106_2_FD_104806 | JGI IMG/M metagenome (GOLD analysis project Ga0136620, IMG submission 104806) | Polar desert sand microbial communities from Dry Valleys, Antarctica - metaG UQ416 (21.06) | ecosystem: Environmental > Terrestrial > Soil > Desert | place: Antarctica: Dry Valley... | reverse complement strand
TTCGCCGAGGAGCCGGGCGACAACGAGTGTCTGGTCGAGATCGGCTGCTGGGGTCCGGTGGTGCAGTGCAACATCGTCGAGCGCGGCGCCATCAACCACATGGGCGGCTGCATGGTGGCCGGCGCCGCATGCATCGGCTGCACGATGCCAGGGTTCCCTGACAAGTACTCACCTTTCTACAAGGCGCCCCCGGGCTCCGCCATCTCCGGCGGGATGTCCAAGATGTACGGCGGCGCCATCCGGCGACTTCGCCGGCTGTCCATGCGCAAGCTCAACAAGGAGCCGCTGTGGGACAAGACCGGGGAGGTGCCCAGCGGCTGGATGGACTCTCAGCCGAGGGTCACCGGCGTCGACAAGAGCGCATCATTCTTCTACAAGAAGCTCCAGTACAACGGCTCGGTGAACCAGGGGAAGCGCAACAAGAAGCAGCCGGTGCCTCAGAGCCGTGACATTCTGCGTCAGAAGGGCCTCTAGACCGTGACCTGCAACGACATCGTGAGAGAACGGGATAGATCCCGGAAGGAGCTCCGAAATGTGCTTTAAGAACCTGCCCGTCGAGTTCGACTCCCAGGGCAACGCAACGCTCAAGCCGGGCGCCGTCGATCCGTACCTGTATACGGAGACGCCGCTCCAGACCCCGATCGAGGACGACCCGCAGAAGATGCGGGAGCTGCTCGAGCGCAATGGGCACATCCGCAAGGTGGACTTCGACCCCGTGACCCGCGTCGCGGGCGCGCTCGCCTTCCACACGGTGGTGGACCTCGACAACCGCGAGGTGCTGGAGACCGCCTCGATGGCGACCCTCTTCCGCGGCTACGAGATCATCCTGCAGGGTCGCGACCCGCGCGACGCGATCTTCATCTCCAGCCGCGCCTGCGGCGTGTGCGGTGGCGTCCACGCCACCTGCTCGGCGCTCGCAATCGAGATGGCGTTCGACATCTCGCCGCCGCCGATGGGCATCGTGGCGCGCAACCTGCTGCTCTCGGTCGAGTACCTCTACGACCATCCGATCCACCTGTCTCTCCTGGCCGCCCCCGACTTCTCCGAGCCGGCGATGCGGGATACAAACCCGGAGATCTGGGAGAAGGCGCTCACGACCCGTGTCAAGGGTCGCGCCGTCCATGGCTACGAGTTCATGCACGAGATCATGACGGACTTCACGCCGCTCACCGGCAAGCTCTACCTGGAGGGTCTGCACTACACGCGCGTCGCGCGTGAGGCATACGTCCTGATCGGGGGCAAGTACCCGCATCCGCAGACCGTCGTGCCAGGCGGGGTCAGCACCACGATCGACACCTCCGACCTCAACGAGATCATGCTGCGAGTCGTCCAGTACATGGACTACGGCCGCAAGGTGGTCGCGCTCTGGAACGACGTGTGCGACTTCTTCTACGAGACCAACCCGAAGTACCGCGACATCGGCACCCGCCCCAAGAGCATGATCGAGCCGGGCCAGTGGGACGATCCCTACGCCTATGACGGTTCGTTCGAGAACGCGGACGACTGGGGGCGCAAGCGCTGGGCGCCTCCCGGCGTGATCGTGGACGGCGAGCTCGCCACCACGAGCCTTCAGATGCTGAACGCCGGCGTCGAGGAGTTCGTCGAGCATGCGTTCTACGAGGAGTGGGTCGGAGAGAACGGGGACGCCCACGCCAACTACGCGCATCCCACCGATCCCGCGGGCAATCCGCTGTCGCCCTACCACCCGTGGAACAAGGTCACGATCCCCAAGCCGACCGGAACCAACTGGAAGGAGAAGTACTCCTGGGCGACCGCGCCGCGCTGGGACCGCCAGACGATGGAGACGGGCGCCTACGGGCGGCTGTGGGCGGTTGCGATGCAGACGGACTTCACCAAGGACCGCTTCATCGAGCCCACTGGCCACAGTCTCAAGGTCGACCTGCCGAAGGCCGAGCTACCCAACGACCTGATCGAGTGGCACATCCCGGAGACCTGGGGCGCCTTCGAGCGCAACCGGGCCCGTGCCTACTGCATCCTCTACACGTCGGCAATCGCCTACGACAACCTGTTGCTGGCGTACGACCTCCTGCGTAAGGGCGGCCCCGACGCCAAGATGTCCGTGCCGTACAAGGTTCCGCAGGACCACCGCATCGGCGTGGGGCTGTGGAGCGCGGGACGTGGCTACTTGACCCATCACCTCGAGATGGACGAGGGCGTCATCCAGAACTACCAGATCCTCACGCCCTCCACGTGGATGGCCTCGCCGAAGGACCCCTTCGGTAACCCGGGCCCCTACGAGGAGGCCGTGCTGGCAACGCCGCTGCTGGAGAACTACGAGAAGCCCGAGGACTTCAAGGGCATCGACATCCTCCGTGCGCTCCGCAGCTTCGACCCGTGCATGCCGTGCACCACGCACATCCACACCGACGACCGCACGATCTCGCGCGAGGTCGTCACGTGCGCATGCGGGGCCGAGGGCGACCACGAGCACTAGGCCGCGCGCCATCCCGAGCAGCTCGAATCGCTAGGCCAGGTCCGTGCGCATACTCGTCGGCGGGGTCGGCTACCGCTATCTGCGCGATGGCGCGGTAGGGGTTCACGTAACCGACTCGCTGGCGGGGCGCGCGACCAACGGGATCGAGGTCGAGGATCTCGGTTACCACCCGGTCGGCTTTACACAGAACCTGCAGGACCGCCCGCCCTACGATCGCATCATCTTTGTTGGTGCGATCGTCAGGGGCCGGGAGCCCGGCACGGTGAAGGCGTATCGTTACGACCATGTGTTGCCCCCCACCGAGGAGATCCAGGAACGGGTGTCGGAATCCGTTACGGGCGTGATCTCGCTCGACAACCTCCTCATCGTCACCGAGGCCTTCAAGGCCTTTCCCGACGACGTGTGGGTGGTCGAGATCGAGCCGGCGGATGAGGGCTGGGGCGAGGGCTTCAGCCCCGAGATCGAGGCGAAGCTGCCCGAGATCGAGGAGACGGTATGGAATTTGACAAAGCCGTAAAAGAGCTCGAGCTTCTGATCGACACGCTTGAGCGTGACGAGGATGAGCGGGCACTCCTGCTGCTCCAGCTCGTGGATGACATCCATCGGCCCGCCATCGAGTTGATCGTGGCGGGTGAGGCTGACCATCCGGTCGCAAACGCCCTGCTCTCGATGTATGACCTCGCGCCGGTCGACGAGCAGATCCAGGTCGAGGAGGCGCTCGATGAGGTCCGCCCCTACATCGAGTCCCACGGCGGCGAGCTCGAGCTGCTCGACGTGGAGGACGGCACCGTGCACGTGCGCCTGAGCGGCTCCTGCCACGGCTGCGCCGGCTCGGCCATCACGCTCAAGCGGGGAGTCGAAGATGTCCTGCGCGAGCGCTACGAGAACTTCAAGGAAGTCGTGGCGCATGAGCCCGACGGGACCGAGGTCGCCGACGAAGAGCAGAATGGCGGGGGCGGGGCCCAGCTGCTTCAGATAGAGGGATTGACCAAGCCCGCGGAGACGCCGCAGGCCCCGCCGGGGCTCAAGCGGCCGGTCTTCCTCGATGCCGGCACCCTCGACGATCTCGCACCCGGCTCGATGAAGGCCGTCGAGTCAGAGGGCAAGTCGATCCTGATCGTCAACGTCGACGGCGAGCCCTACGCGTTCAGAAACGTCTGTCCCCTTGACGGGCGCCTGGCGCTCGACGGGGGCCGTCTCGCGGGGAACGTGATCGTCTGTCCGTGGCACAACTGCGGGTACGACGCCCGCACGGGCAAGCGGGCCGACAACGAACCTGACCATCCGGATCTGGCCGTGGTGCCGATCGCGGTCAGGGACGGCGTTCTCCAGGTCGCGGTGAACGTGGCGTGAGCACGGCGGCCTCCGACCCCGCCGAGATCCGCGCGAAGCGGATCCTCGTGGCCGGCGTGGGAAACGTGCTTCGCGGCGATGACGGCTTTGGGCCGGCCGTCACGGAGCTCCTCACCAATCTGCCCGAAGAGGCAGACGTGATCGAGACAGGGATCGGCGGTGTCGCGCTGCTGCAGGAGTTGATGCAGGGCTACGACGGGCTCGTGCTGATCGACGCGGTTGAGCGGGGCGCCACCCCGGGCACCGTCTTCCTGATCGAGCCCGATGTCCAGGAGGGCGAGCACGTCCCGGACGTCCACCTCGCCAACCCGCACCGTGTGCTTTCGATGGCAAAGACAATGGGCGTGCTTCCAGAGCGGGTGGTGATCATCGGCTGCCAGCCGGCGGACAACATGGACGAGCTCTGCCAGGGGCTCTCGCCCGTGGTGCAGCGCTCACTCGCGATCGCGGCGGCCAAGATCGAGGAGACAGTGAATGCGTGGCTTTGACACGATCGACGCCCTGCGCGCCGGCCTGACCCAGGAGCGTTACCTCGTGGACGAGGGTCTCGGAACCGTGGTGTTCCTCGCCCTGAAGCTGCGCCGCCCGCTCCTGGTGGAGGGGGAGCCGGGGGTCGGAAAGACGGAGTTGGCCAAGGCGCTCGCGGCGGCCACGGGCGCACCCCTGATCCGTCTCCAGTGCTACGAGGGCATCGACGTTCACCACGCGCTCTATGACTGGGACTATCCACGCCAGCTCCTGCAACTGCGGGCAGGCGGCTCGGCGCAGCTCTACTCCGAGGAGTTTCTCGTCCGCAGGCCGCTGCTCGAGGCCCTCGCGCACCCCGGCGCGGTCCTCCTGATCGACGAGCTCGACCGGGCCGATGACGAGTTCGAGGCTTTCCTGCTCGAGTTCCTCTCCGACTTTCAGGTCACGATCCCCGAGATCGGGGTCATCAAGGCCGAGCAGCCACCCACCGTGATCATCACCTCCAACCGCACGCGCGACCTTCACGAGGCGCTCAAGCGGCGCTGCCTCTACCACTGGATCGACCACCCCGGCCTGAAGCGGGAGGTCGCGATAGCGCGCGCACGGCTCCCGCATGTGAGCGAGCGCCTGGCCGGCCAGGTGTGTGCGTTCGTGCAGGACCTGCGCTGGCTCGACCTCTACCGCTCGCCGGGCGTCGGGGAGACTCTTGACTGGGCGGAGGCCTTCCACGTGCTCGGGCGCGAGACGATCGACCCGGCGACAGCCGACCGGACGCTTGGCACCCTTCTCAAGGAGCGCGACGACCTCGAGCGCGTCCGCCAGCAGGGGCTCGGAGCGCGGATCGAGCAGGCCGAGCAACTGGCCGGCAAGCTCCGCGACCACGGGGGCCCTGGTGGCCCCAACCACGGGGGCCCTGGTGCCCCTGCCTGAGCGGCCACAGAGCCCGCCAGACCAGCAGATCCTCGCGGCCGCGGTCGCCTTCGCGCGCGCCCTCCGCGGTAAGGGGCTGTCTGCCAGCGTGGACAGCGAAATGGTCTTCATCCGCATGCTCGCCGAGCTCGACGTCCGGGAGCGCCAGGAGGTCTACTGGGCTGCGCTGGCAACCTTCGTTCACAGTCCCGACGAACGGCCGACCTTCGACACGATCTTCGAGTCCTTCTGGGAGGGCCGTCCTCTCAATGCCGGAGAGCGCGGGTCCGAGCACGGAGAGGCCGATGCCCGGATGGTCGGCCCGAATCAGCAGGGTGGCGAGGCGCTGCCGCAGTTCCGCCAAGAGGGCAAGGAGAAGACCCAGCAGGGAGATGGGGCAAAGCAGAAGGCATCCCGCGAGATCCCCACCGGCAACGAGGACGAGGGCGGGAGTCGCCAGCAGCACGGAGTTCTTGCGGCCTACAGCCCCGCCGAGCAGGAGGCCGACAAAAAGAAGCTCGACCTGGTGGAGGACGAGCTTGCGGCGGTCCGCCGGCTGGGCGATGACATCAAGCGCGCTGCTCCAAGGCGCCGATCGCGGCGGCTGCGGCCCGCGCGAGGCGGCGACCGGCTGGACATGCGCCGCACCGTGCGCAACTCGCTCGAGACCGACGGAGAGGCGCTCAGGCTGGCCTACACGGCGCAGAGGCTGCGCCCGCGCCGGATGCTCTTCATCTGCGACGTCTCCGGATCGATGGAGCGCTATTCACGAACGTTGCTCGGCTCGCTCAAGGCGATCGTCGGAGCCAACAACAAGGCTGAGGCCTTCGTCTTCGCCACGAAGTTGACGCGCCTCACCAAGTCGCTCAGCGGGCACGATCTCGAACGCGGGATCGAGCGGGCTCGAGCTGCCGTGCCGGACTGGTCAGGCGGCACGCGCATCGGTCAGGCGCTCACCGAGTTCAACCACACCTACGGCCGGCGCGGCTTCGCACGCGGTGCGATCGTGATGGTCGTGAGCGACGGCTGGGACCGCGGCGCACCTGAGGTGCTCGCAGCAGAGGTCAGGCGGATTCAGCTTCAGGCGTGGCGACTGGTCTGGATCAACCCGCGGCCGATGGTCGTGGATAAGCAGCCCTTGGCGATCGGGATGCGCGCCGCGATGCCCTATATAGACGATTTCGTCCCCGGCCACGACCCCCGGGCGATCGCTGGGCTCGCAACCCTGGTCGGCGGCCTCGGAACCCAGCGGCCTCGCCGCCGCATGGTCGCCGCCTCGGAGCTCAAGCCGCGACCGCTGCCGATAAACGGCGGTCAGCAGCCGCTGAACAAACCTCCACCGGCCGACCAGTGGCCGGCCGCCGCCAACTACTAGCGGCCCTCGCCGGAGCTGCAGTCGTTACTCACGCTGCGCCGGAGTGCGCGGCTGCGCCGGAGTGCGCGGCTGCGCCGGAGTGCGCGGCGCGGAGCGTAACCCCGCCCGACACCCAGAGCTACTCGCCGCGCCAGTGACTCCAGGTGGCGCTTACGCCGGTGGTTTCCTGCTCGGGGGCGGGCTTGCGGCGCTCCAGCCTCCCGGCGGCCGCCTCGAAGGCTTCGCGGCCGGAGGCGAACTCCTTGTTGATGTCGTCGATCATAGCGCCCATCGGCTGCGACTCCTGTGCGACTGCGTTCACGGCACCAAGGATGGTCACGAGGCGATCGATCACGTGCCAGAGGATCAGGGCGATCCTGATCAGATAGGCCGCGATCACGGCAACGATGAACGCCGTCGCGATGAGCGTCACGACTGCGTGCGCCCCCATCCCCAATATTGCGATCTGCAGCATCGTTCCCCCTATGAAACGTCGTCGAGCGCTCTGCCGTAGCGCGTGAGTCCGGAGTTGACCTGCCTTGCGAGATCACGCGTCCTACCCAACTCACGCAGAGCTTCGAGATGGCCCGGGAACTGCGCGCCGCTATCGAGGATGTCGTCGGCGTAGTACTCGATCTGCTGCGCCGGCTCCAGAACCCTGTTTAGGATCCAGATCACCAGCGGGATAATCACGCCGGCGAAAAGGATGTTGCCGATCCACCAGAGGATCATGACCTCACCGCCCCGCGTCCGGCGCGCTCAGCGTTGTCGGCCACGCTCGGGAGGGTTGCAGCGATCTCCTCCATGGCCCAGTTCGTCTGGTTGATGTTGGAGCGCACGGCTCTCAGCTGCTTCTCCACGGCCCGGGCGCCCCAAGCCACCTCTTGCAGGGTTGCGGCGATTGAGCGGAGCTGGCCCGCCACGACGAGCAGATAGATCGCGAGGATCACCACGAGCGCCACGATCTCGGCCACGGTCAGGAATGTCAGTAGTCCCTTGCTCATCGGCTTGAAAGCATCTTGTCGTGGCGGATGAGCTCCTCGCGCAGTGCGCGGAGGATGGAAGCCGTGCCGGCGAACTGGTACATGCCGGTGGTGTTCTGCGCCCACCGTTTCGTGACGGTCCAGAGCCGGTCGACGTTGACGTCGATGTCATCGACCAGGCGGCTCAACATCGTCAGGAGGAGGATCACCACCAGGATGACCACGAACCCCAGGCCGAGAGCGACATACCAGAACACCTTCTCCTGCGAATCGACGTCCACGCCGAGAAGCATCATGTGTGATCCCCCGTGAGAGTTTTCCGAGCACGCTCAGCCGACTTCCAGATCGAGGTGGCCGAGACGTTGATCAACTGCAGATCCCAGACGGGGAGCGATGCCTCCCTCGCCTCGTCCATGAGGTCGATGCCATCGAGCGCCTGATGACCGATCCGGGACGCCTGCATGAGAATCATGCCGACAAGGATGACCACCACGGTCACGATGATGAAACCGATGGTGAGACCGATGTACCAGCCGGTGTAACCTTCTGCATTGGTTGCCGCGATTAGCATGTTTGTTCCCTCCCGCAGCGCAATCTATCACGAGATCGGCCGCTGTGGGTAAAACGCATATACTTGGCGCAGACGGGCACCTGCAGCGCCATATACTGAGGTCTACACTGAGGCGGCGGGGCTTCCGCCGCCTCGAAAGTCCGAGGAGGGTCTGAGACTAATGGGAGGAAGCACCAACAACAACGCGGCAACGGTTTTCGCTGTGGTAGCGGGGGTCGCCTACACGGGCCTGGGCATCATCGGCTTTGCCTTTGCAAACACCGGCTTCGTGGCGGACACGGGCGAGTCCTTCATAGGCTTCGACCTCAACATTTTCCACAACATCGTCCACCTCGCCATCGGCGTGGGTTTCCTAGTGGCCTCGAGGCTGGATGACACGATCACGCAGGGCGTGATCATCGGCGGTGGGCTGGTCTACGTACTCGCGGCCCTCCTGGGCTTCCTGAATCAGCTCCAGATCCTGTCGATCGACGAATCCCTCGCCCCCGTGAGCTTCCTGCACATCGTCTCCGGGTCTGCGGCGATCATCTTCGGCCTCATCGGCGCACGTCAGACCGATGAGCTCGTGGAGCGGGGAAGCCGTGGGGCCAGAAACCGACCAAGCCGAGCCTGAAGCCGCCTTTCAGCCTCTCTGAGGTACCCCGCAGGTGGCTCATAGCCGCCGCGGCGGGCCTCGCCGTCTTGGGCGTCACCGCCGCGGTGGTCGGTCGGACGATCATCACGCCCTCCAAGCCTGCCGCGAGGCCCGCACTCGAGGAGAAGCGTGGGCTGGTGCCCTTTACGGACAAGGCGGCCGGCTTCGATATCTCCATTCCCGCTAGCTGGCGGAGGCTTCCCGGCGGAGGTGAGGTGCGCCTCGTGGCAGGTCGTGGAAGTGCCTCCATCCTGGTGAGGACCGCATCCATCGGCTTTAGGATCGGCCCCGAGAACATCCGGGACGCGCGCAAGCTCACCGACAGCCTGGTCCGCGCGAGCAGGCAGGCAGAGCTGCTGCGCCAGCCCAAGCGGACGCTCCTCGGGGGCCTTCCCGGATACGCCTACCTCTACACGTTCCGAGACACAAGCGGCCGGCTGGGCGCCCACGTCCATTACTTCCTCTTCCGTGACGACACGATGATCACGCTCGTGTTCCAGGCGTTGCCAGCGGATCGGCTCACCGCAGTGGCACCGCTCTTCGACCGGATCGCGGACACCTTCACCGCCCGAGCCCCGTCCCGGCGGGGTTGAGACAGGCGACGGCAACGGCGTCTGGGGGCGCGAGCAGCCCATCTCTCCACCGGGATCTGTGCCCCGGTTCTCCCGCCCTGAGCTGAAGTTCCTGATACCGGCGGGAACTTCAGCCTAAGGGGAAGCCGGCATCCCGGGCCCCGGGCCGCTCAACTGAAAAGAGGCGGGCGCCGGAGCGCCCGCCTCTTTGTCAGCAGAACCTTGCCGGTACTACCTACCGGCCGCAGTAGAACGTGGCGCCCGCGCTGTTGACGAGCGGTGAGCAGTCGATCGAGTTCGTATGGCCGTGGATCCCTGCATTGCCCGGCGTGCCGTGATCGGGGCCCCCGGCGGTCAGGCCGAAGCCCACGTTCGCAAGGACGCGCTCGAGGTCGTCGTCGATCCCGCGGACCTCGACGATCCCTTTGCTGGCCCGCCCGTTGATCGCGGCCACTCCGGGGTCGATCGACTTCGTATCACGGTCGATGTCCCTGAGCGACCCGAGGATCCGGCCCACCGACGCCTTGATCGAGGTCGCGTCCGTGGCGTTGGACGGACCGACCGAGGTCAGGATCGACCCCGCCAGTCCGTTGATCGACGAGACCTTGGTGCCGATCGAGTTGACCGTCCCGTTGATCGACACGACCGAGCTGCCGATCGAGTTGACCGACCCGTTGATCGAGGTGACCGTCCCGTTGATCGACTTCGCCGTCTTGTTGATGGATCCGGCCGTGCCGAGGATGGACTTCACATTCTTGTCGATTCGCCCCGCTGCCCCGATGATCTCGTCGGCCTGCCCGCTCAGGGGCTTTGCCGACGCGTCGATCTTCACGGTCGACCTGGTCACCTCCTCGAGGACCTTGACGTTGTTCAGCTCCTCGTCTATCGGCGATACCTGGGTGTTGATCACGTCGACCGTGTCGTCGATCTCCCGGGCGTTGATGAGCGTCCCCGTGAGCATCAACACGGCCGCCAGGGCCCAGAAGATGAGCACCACGAGCACCAAGCCCGGCAGCATCGTGGCCAGCCCCATGGTGG
>Ga0136620_10001751_pt1 | contig 10340 bp, 13 predicted proteins | sample AntDrymUQ4162106_2_FD_104806 | JGI IMG/M metagenome (GOLD analysis project Ga0136620, IMG submission 104806) | Polar desert sand microbial communities from Dry Valleys, Antarctica - metaG UQ416 (21.06) | ecosystem: Environmental > Terrestrial > Soil > Desert | place: Antarctica: Dry Valley... | reverse complement strand
GCCTTCGCCCTCGGGGCCGCCTCGCCTCGTTCCTGCGCTCTGAACGTCTCGCTCGTCTAGATGCTCCTCGCACTCGACGTCGGCAACACCCAGACCGTGCTGGGGCTCTTCGACGGTGAGCGGCTGGAGCGGCATTGGCGCGTTGCGACCGAGCCACGGCGGACGGGTGACGAGCTCGGACTGACGCTCGGGGGCTTCTTCGAGCTCGAGGACGTCTCCGGCGTCTGCCTCTCCTCGACGGTGCCCGCTCTCATTCGCTCATACGAGGAGTTCGCCGAGCGCTGGGCGCGCGCCCCGCTGCTCGTGGTGGGGCCGGGAACGCGGACGGGGATTCCGGTGCGGACGGACGATCCGCGGGAGGTCGGACCCGACCGGGTCGTGAATGCCGTCGCCGCGGCGGAGCGCTACGGGGCTCCTTGCATCGTGGTCGACTTCGGCACCGCCACGAACTTCGACGTCGTCTCACCCGCCGGCGAGTACGTGGGGGGGGTGCTCGCACCGGGCGTCGAGGTCTCGATGGACGCCCTGTTCGCACGCGCCGCGCGGCTCGTCAAGGTCGATCTCGTGGCCCCCCCGACGACGATCGGAACGTCCACGGTCGCCAACCTGCAGTCGGGATTCGTCTACGGCTTCGCGGCGCTCGTGGACGGCCTCGTCGAGCGGATGCGGAAGGAAATCGGTGGACAGCCGAGCGTGATCGCGACGGGCGGCCTCGCCGAGGTGATCGCTCCGCACGCGCGCTCGATCGAGCAGGTCGACCCGTACCTCACCCTCGAAGGACTCCGCATCGTCTGGGGCCGGAACGTCTCGTAGCGGCGTTTGTGAGCAGACCTAAAAGGAAGCGGAACCCTGTCCTCACCGGGGCGTGGCTACCGTCGCGCCATGACCCAGCTCGCCGCTCCGCCGGGAGATCGGAGCCTCCATCGGACGAAACCCGCGCTCGTCCTCTTCGGCTCTAGGCTCTCCGGCCGCTGCCGGCGTGTGGACGGATTCCTCGCGCAGGTTCTCCAGCGGCGCCACAACCATGGGACCTTCGACATCGTCCGGGTCGACAGCGAGGAGCGGCGCGACCTGCTGGAGCGCTTCCGCATCGAGTGCCTGCCGACCTTTCTCGTCGTCCAGGAGAAGCGCGTCCGCGCTCGCCTCGTGGATCCGCGCGGGTGCCGGGACATCGAGGCCTTCCTCGCGCCCTGGCTTCGGCGCTCCGCCGAACACCATCAGCTCGCTTCGTAGCTGACGTTTGCCGACCGGCCAGCCGGGCATGGAGCGCTCATGAAGCTCCTGCTGATCGCGCTGGCCGCAGCGCTGACAGTCCTCTTCCTCAAGCGCCGCCGGCGCCCTGACCCCTGGAGTGCACCCATGCCCGAGTCGTACAAGCCGACGCCCGGAAGTGAGCCGACGCCCGGAAGCGAGTCGCCCACCGAACTGCTGGCCCCGATGGACGCTCCGGCGGTCGACGAGGCCGTCACCGTCCCATTCGCCTACGAGCAGGGAACTGTGCCCGGCCGGGAAGCACGCGCACTCGAGAGCGAGGTCACCGAGGAAACGAGGTACGACCGGCTCGGCGAGGTGGAGCAGGGGGAGCGCAGCGACGCAGCGGCGCGGCTGCGCGACGATCCGCTCGTGCGCCGCGGCGAGGACGACACCCCCTAGCTGTACGCAGCGGCCTGGAGCGCGAAGAGCTCGGCATAGACGCCGCCCTTCTCGCTCAGCTCTCGATGGCTGCCCCGCTCGACGATCGCTCCGTCCTCGACGACCAGGATGAGGTTCGCCATGCGCACCGTCGAGAAGCGGTGCGAGACGAAGACCGCGCGATACCGCGGACGCGAGACGCCTTGACGATGCTGGGGCAGCCCTCAGCGAAGGTCGAGCACGAGGACGAGCGCCTCGTCGACCCTTCGCAGCTCGTCGAGACGAAGGTGACCAACGTGCTCGCCGAGGCCGCGCGAGTCACCGCTCCGACCATTTCGCACATGACCAGCCGTCGCCTCGCCCCGAATCGTCACCTCGGGATGGAAGCTGGCGGAGGGCGTCGAGCGAGATGTGGGGCAGACGACGACAGTCGAGAGAGCGAGCAGGTCGTCCGCCTGGACGACCACGGCGAAGCGGACACCGTGCTCGACGCGACCTCGGCGGCGAGGCATGGTGATCGCGTGAACATCACCTCGGACCACGCAACTGTTCCATGAGCGCAGCCACAGCTCGGGCCTCGGCTACGTAGGCGGGGTTCGCAGCGAGCGTCCTGGCTTCCGCGGCGAGTCCCGCCTGCCTTCGCTCACGCTCGGCCGTCTCCGCGATCGCCTGACGCGCCGCCTCGGAGCGGCTCACGCCGCGACGCCGGGCGATCTCGTCGAGCGCGCGCAAGCCTTCGCGTCCAAGCCGAAGAGACAACGGCGAGCTCGCTGCAGCCACAGCCCTGACGTGGCGCGTTTCGCACTACGACTCGGCCGGATTCAACGCTGACTCATACATCGCTCCCGCGCGGCGTGCGCTTCGAGGAGAGTCGAGCACGTCGGTCGAGTCGACGAACTGGTCGATCGAGCCCACGAGCGGGAGCGAGCGCAGCCAGGGATCGGAGATCCGGTCGAGGCACGCCTCCACGAAGCGGGCGGAGCCGAGAACGCGGAACGGCCGGGCGTGAAACAGGCGCACGTGTGTCTCGAGCTCGGCGGTGAGCCCGAGCGCGTTGTGGCGGCGGGCGAGCTCCTCCACGGCGTCCACCAGCGCGGCTTCGCGATTCGGGTACTCGTCGGCCGCCAGCGCAGCGGAAAGCGAGCTCTCGATCGCGGCGTGGACGTCGAGCTCGCGGAAGGCCGAGCCGAGCCACTTGCTGTACGGCGCATAGCGGCGCTCGAGCAGGAAGCACAGCCGCACGACGTCACGAACGAGGCGAGCCGCGACCACCCGAGAACCGAGCTCGTCTCCGACCTCCGCCGCTCGTCCGACGAACGGCTCTTCCTGGTCGAGCCGGTGCCACTGGCATGCCAGCAGCCAGAGCCAGAGCTCGTCCGGATACCAGCGCAGGGCTTCTCGTACGGGCTCGACCTCCCCGAGACCGTCGTGGAAGACCGCGCCGGCGGTGACTTCGAGCAGGCTCTGCTGCGGCGCGGTCAGCCAGTCCCGCGTCGACAGCCCCGCCCGCGGGTCGAAGCCGAGCTGCTGCTCGAGCCACTCGCCGAGCGCCGTCACCTCGACGTGCTTGCTCACCGGAACGGCGTCCCACCCGAAGCGAACCGGCCACCCGCGGTAGTGCTCGGGCAACTGCGCCTCGATCACCTCGTCGACCGCCTGCACGTCGCTCTCCGCGACGAACACCTGGAGACGCGGTCCCCACCCGTGGTCGGTCGACCGCTCCGTGTCGAAGCCGAGGACGTCGGACCCGAAGCCGAGCAGCGCCGCCGAATGCCGAACCGCGCCGAGCAGCGGCCCCACGGCGTCCTCGTAGAACGCCCGCGCGAGCTCGAGGCCGGGAACGAACTCGGCCGTCAGGCTCGGACCCAGGCGGCACCGCCCGCCGGAAGCCGGCCCTCGGCCTCGCCCTCGCTGGCGAGGAGCAACTCGCCCCCCGGCAGCTCGAGCGGGTCGGCGTCGACGTTGACCGCGCAGACGACGGTCTCCTCCTCCGTCGCGCGGGCGAACACGAGCGAGCCGGGCGGGCTCTCGAGCCACGCGAACGAGCCCCAGCGGAGTGCTCGGCCGGTGCGACGGAGGGCGAGCGCCGCGCGGTGGAGCCCGAGGGTCGACCCGGCGTCCGCTCGCTGCGCCTCGACGCTTACGCCGCCCCATGACTCGGGCATCGGGAGCCACGGCGAGCCTGCGGTGAAGCCGAAGCCCGGGGCCGCGGAGGTCCAGGGAAACGGGACGCGACACCCGTCTCGCCCTTTGCGCGCGCCCTTGGAGCGAAAGAAGATCGGATCCTGGCGTTGCTCGTCCGGCAGCTCGACCTCCTCCAGGCCGAGTTCCTGGCCCGCGTAGAGAAACGCCGTCCCCGGCAGGGCGAGCAGGAGCAGGGTGGCGGCCCGGGCCCGGCTCCGGCCGACTTCGCCGCCGCCGTAGCGGTTCGGCAGCCTCGTGACGTCGTGGTTCTCGAACACCCAGGTCGAGGTCGCCCCGACCGCGTCCAGGGGCGTCCGCGTCCGGTCGATGGTCGCGCGCATCGCCTCCGCGTCCCAGCGCCCGAAGAGGAGGGTGAAGTTGAACGCCAGGTGCAGCTCGTCGGGACGGACGTAGCGAGCGACCTCCTCCTGGTCGGCGAGAACGATCTCACCGACGAACATCCGCTCGCCGGGATAGTCGTCGGCGAGCCGCCGCCAGCCGCGGTAGAGGGGGTGCAGCTCGGCCTGGCCGATCGCCGTGTGCCAGTCGGCGAAGGGTGACCTGGGAACCGGCTCTCGGACGTCGTGGAGATCCCGGGCCTTGAAGAGCGCGTGCGCAACATCGACTCGGAAGCCGTCCACGCGGCGGTCGAGCCAGAAACGCAGGATGCGCGCGAAGTCGGCCTGGACGACGTCGTTGTGCCAGTCGAGGTCGGGCTGCTCGGGGGCGAAGAGGTGCAGGTAGTACTCCTCACTCGCCTCGTCGAGCGTCCAGGCCGGGCCGCCGAAAGCCGCCTTCCAGTTGTTCGGCGGTCCGCCGTCCCGGCCCGGACGGAAGAGGTAGCGGGCGCGGTCGGTGTGGGTCTGATCCGAGATCGCGTTCCGGAACCAGGCATGCTCGTTCGACGTGTGGTTCGGGACGATGTCGATGACGACTCGCAGCCCAAGGGCGTGTGCGTCTTCGACGAGCCCATCGAAGTCGGCGAGCGAGCCGAATTGCCGGTCGACGTCGACGTAGTCCGAGACGTCGTAGCCGTGGTCGGCGCCGGGCGAAGGGTAGAACGGCGTCAGCCAGATGCCGTCGACTCCGAGCTCACGCAGGTAGGGCAGGTGCGATCGGATTCCGGGCAGGTCGCCGACGCCGTCGCCGTCCGAGTCGGCGAAACTGCGCACGTAGATCTCGTAGAGGACGGCGCTCCGCCACCACTCGGCTGGCGGGTGCGGGGGCACGCTACGGAGAAGTCGCGGTCGCCAGCTCCTCGATCCGGAAGCGCGGTCGCGTCGTGTGGAAGGCCTGATTCTGGCCGCACACCATCAGGCCCTGGCCCCAGTTCACGTGCTCGGTGCCGAGCGGCAGGTCGGCCGGGTCGCGGTACTGGAAGAGCATGTTGCGCCGTGTGCGGCTGCTCCGGTTGACGCCCGACCCGTGGATGGTCAGGTAGTTGAAGAAGACGACGTCGCCGGCTCGAGCCGGGATAAGGGTCCCGACCTCGAGGGGATATTCCTCGGGGTCGAGATGATGTGAGCCGTCGTCGCTCGAGCGCAGGGGGCCGAGGTTGTGGGAAGCCGGTACGACGCAGAGGCAGCCGTTCTCCTCGTCCGCGTCGTCGAGGTGCACGCTCGCGGCCAGCATCGTGTGCTGTGCGTGCGGGAAGTAGGGATAGTCCTGGTGCATGGGGAACGGAGCCCCCCGCTCGGGCGGCTTCACCAGCATCTTGGAGTGGTGCAGCTGCACGTCGGGGCCGATCAGCCGGCGCAGCACGGCAACCATTCGGGGGTGGGTGAGCGCCCGCGTGAAGCTGCCGTCGTGGTACTGCAGATCGTGGAAGCCCTTGAGCACCAGTTGCTTGCGCTCCTCCTCGTCCAGGTAGGAGCCGCCCCACGTGTGGTTGGCGTCCCGCTGTGCCGTTACGGCCCTCTCGAGGACGCCCTCGACGGCCGAACGGAGCTCGGCCACTTCGTCCGCATCGAAGACGCCGCGCACGTGGAGGTAGCCCTGCTCGACGTAGCGGTCTTGCTCTTCCTGTCCGATCATCGAAGCGCCGCCGGGGCTCGGGCGGACTCGAGGAGGTCGACGACGGCCTGCGCCTCGGCGCCGCCTGCGCGAGCATGGGCGAGGAGCGGGATTCCGTGCGGGCCCTTCGCCTCGAGCGACGCGGGAACGGCAGTGGTCAGCGCGCGCACGAGCTGGACGTGTCCCAGCATCGCGGCGGCGAAGATGTCGATCCGCGCCCCGTGCTCGAGGAGCAGCTCGGCGATCTCGCGGCGTCCCATGTGGGCGGCCGCCCCGAGCGCGGTCTCCCAGTCGCCATCGCCCCAGTCCCATGCGGCGTTGACGAGCGCCGGTTCCCGGCTCAGAGCCTCGGAGACGGCGTGGAGATCTCCGTGCGCATCGGCGACGAAGCTCTCGACGGTCGCGGGATCCAGGCGATCGGGGTGTGCGGCCACGGTCTCTACGTTACGCGACCGGCGCCGCAGGCAGCGAGGATCTCTGCCACGGTTCGCTCGGGCGTGTGGTCGGAGGTGTCCAGCCACAGGCCGAGACGGGGCGTGGTCTCGGCGAACGCGTCGTAGAGCTGCTCGACCGAAAAGTGCGTGTAGCCCGCGGTCGAGCGGGATGCCTCACGCGCGGCGACCGTCTCGATCGACGGGATCAGCACGACGACGTGAAGCGGTCGGCTTCGGATCAGCTCGACGCACTGGGCAAGCATCGGGACGGCGATCACGTCCACCCAGACGACCGTGAGCCCCTCCGCGAAGTAGGCGTCGGCAGCGGCTGCAGCGACGCGGTAGCGCAGCCGCAGCTGCGCGCGCGCCTCGGCGGACGCGTCGGGGGTCATCTCGTGCCGACCCGTCACGATGGCGCGGCGGAATACGTCGCCCTCGAGAAACACACCTCGAGGGAACGTTGCCGCGAGTAGCCGTCCGACCGTGGACTTTCCGGCCGCGGACGGCCCGGTGATCAGGAAGACTGCATTGTCAGTCATTGCGGAGCCGGTCAACCAGGCTCGGGGCTCGTTCTTGCTCGCGCTTCCCGAGCTCCTCGAAGAACGCGAAGCGATCCTCTCGGGCAGGCGCATGGCCGTCGACTCCGTGACCACAGTCGTACTCCGTCCAGAACTTCGGCTCGGCGGCGGCGCGGTAGAGCGCTTCAGCCGCTCCGCGTGTCACGCTCTCATCGTGGCGTCCGTGCTGGAGCAAGATCCGCCTACGGCCGGCAACATGGACGAAGTTGACGGGGTCGAAGCGGTTCAGCGCGTCGAGGTAGCCCCTGTCGGAGAGACCCTGTTGCATCGCCCAGCCCGTGAGCCCGGAACCGGTCCCGGCGATCACGATGCCGTCGAGCCGAGGCTCGACGGCGGAGAGGATCGCACCCTGAGTGCAGCCCGCGCTGTGGCCGAAGTAGCCGAGCCGCGTTGTGTGGCAGACGGAGACCAGGACGTCCAGTCCTCGCCTCTTGGCGATGATCGCCGTCACGATCGCACGCTCGTCTGAGACCGCTTCGCCGAAAGGCGGGAAGACGGCGTCGGGCAGCAGGACCGCGATCCCTCTGCGACCCAGCTCGACGGCCTCCCCGAGCAACACATGCTTGCCGGCCGCTGAGCCACCGTGCGCGTAGACGACGCCGGGGAGCTGTCCCCCGGCTACTCCCTCCGGGACGACCAGCAATGCGGCCGCTTCGCCGCCGGTACCGTTGGCGTAGCGCACCTCGCTGATCTCGACGCCTTCACGTTGCTCGTGTCGAAGGGTGATCAGCTCCAGCGGAGCCGAGCGGTCGTACTCGAACAGCGGAGCCAGAGACTCGAAGGAGACCTCCGGCGGTCTGTAGGGGCTCAACGGTACGGGCTGGCGACGCGAGCAGCCACGGCGTCGCCGACCTCCGACGTCGTTGCCGCCCCGCCGAGGTCGCGCGTCAGGATACCCTCGCGGCAGACCGCCTCGATCGCGCGCAGCAGGCGCCCGCCCGCCTCCCGCTCGCCGATGTGCTCGAGCATCAGCGCCGCGCTCCAGACGGCGCCGAGTGGGTTCGCAATGCCCTGACCGGCGATATCCGGGGCGGAGCCGTGGACGGGCTCGAAGATCCCCGGGGTGCCCGAGCCGGGCGCGACGCTCGCGCTCGCGGCCACTCCCATGCCGCCCTGGAGCTCGGCGGCGATGTCGGTGAGGACGTCGCCGAAGAGGTTCGACGCGACGACGACGTCGAGGCTCGCCGGGTTCCGCACCATCCGTGCGGCGAGCGCGTCGACGAGGACCCGCTCGAGGCGTACGTCCGGATGCTCCGCGGCAATCTCCTCGGCGACCTCGTCCCAGAGGACGTAGCCGTAGCGGGAGGCGTTGGACTTCGTCGCGCTGGTGACGACTCCCCGCCGCTCCTCGGCGAGTTCGAACGCGTATGCGATCACCCGTCGTACGCCGGTGCGCGTGAACACGCTCGTCTCGATGGCGACCTCGAGCTCGAGGCCCTGGTGCGCGCGACCCCCCACCCCCGAGTACTCGCCCTCGGTGTTCTCGCGCACGAACAGCATGTCGACGGCCGGCTCGCCCGCGAGCGGCGACGGCACGCCCGCGAGCAACCGCGCCGGACGGAGGTTCGCCCACAGGTCGAGGCCCTGCCGCAGCGGCAGGAGGAGCCCCCAGAGCGTGACGTGGTCGGGCACGGACGGATCGCCGACGGCGCCGAGCAGGACGGCGTCGTGGCCCCGGACGACCTCGAGCGCGTCCGGCGGCATCATCGCCCCCGTCTCGTGGAAGTGCCGCGTGCCCCACGGGAGCTCGTTCCACTCGAGCGGGAGCTCGAGTGCGTCGACCGCCTTGCGCGCTTCGGCGACGACCTCGGGGCCGGCGCCGTCGCCGGCGATCACGGCGATCCGATGGGTCACTCCGGCCGCCAGGTCGAAAGGAAGTGGAGGAGGCGTGGCCATACGATCGCTCGCGCCCGCTGCTCGTCGTCGAACGTCGTCGGATCCTCCGCCACACGCGGTTGGTACGGCACGAGCGAGCCGACGCTGTGCCCGGCGCCCGGGAAGGCGTACAGGCGGTGGCCGAAGCGGTGGCCGCGTGCCTTCAGACGGGCGCTGATCGCTCGCGAGAAGGCACACGAGTTCCAGATCTGATCTGCCCCGCCGCAGACCAGGAGAATGGGCCCCTGAATCCGCTCGACGGGGATCACGGCGGCCGGCTGGTCCGAGGGACGTGGGTTGTCGAACTCACTCGTGAACGGCAACGGGTGGCCTCGGAGAGTCCACGCGGGCCCGGTGCACCCGGGAAACGAGCAGAGGGCGACATTGCTCGGGACGGTGGCGACGACGGCGTGCTTTTGCGTGGGGCAGTGGCCACCGAGAAGGAGCGCAGCTTCGCTGCCGCGCGAGCCGCCGAAGGCGGCGATGCGTGTCGGATCCACCTCGGGCCGGCGAGCGAGCCAGGTGAGCGCACGGCTGAAGTACTCAAGCGGGACGTCGAACAGCGTCGGGGACAGGCCCGGCTCGCCGAAGTAGGCGAGCGCGAGGACGGGATACCCTCGACCTGCGAGCTGAGCGTCGTCCAGGGAGCGGAAGACGCCCCCTTCCGATCCGCCGAGGCGGAGGATCGCCGGGCGCCTCTTGCCGCCGGCGGGGTAGGTGAAGATCCCGGAGAAGCCGTTTGATCGCAGTGGCAAGACCTTCTCACGGATGCTCGCCTCCGTGAGCCGGCGCCGGAAGCTGGTCGACGCGACGTTCTTGCCGCGGACGTTGACGCGCAGGGTGAACGTCCGCGGTTGCGTCGTCGGCCGACCCCACCAGTACGCGCCGGCGGCGGATCTCGTTCGTGGCTGCATCGACCAGATGAGCCCCATGCCCGACGTGCCCCCGTAGCTCCCCGATACCGCGGCGGCGCGATCCAGGTCGAGGACGCCGCGCTCGTCGGCTCGAAAGGTTGCGGACGAGCTCCAGCGGACGCCACGAGCGTCGGTCGAGCGAAGCTCCAGGGACGCGAGCTCCTCAGCGGCGAGCCCGCTCACGGTCATGTGTACCGCGTCGTCGGCAGGTGAGTCTGCAGGATTCACCTCGACGCTCACCTCCGAGCCGCTGCTGGCGCACGCCGCGAACATGACGACCGGCAGGAGGACGAACAGCTTGGACGCACGGGGGCTCACCTGCGGATGGGCACGGCGGGCATCTCGTCGAGGGTGGGAATCGCAGACCGTCCGTCGAGTGCACGGCACGAGAGCGCGGCGCAGGTATTGGCGAACCCGAGCGCGTCGCGAAGCGGCACGCCTGCGACAAGCTGCGCCAGGAGCGCGCCGTGGAAGACATCGCCGGCGCCGAGCGTGCTGACGGGGTCGACGGGGTAGCCGGGCGCCTCGACGATCTCGCCGTCGGGCGTGAACGCGACGCTTCCGTCGGCGCCTCGCGTGACGACGACCAGCTTGGCGCCCGCATCGAGCGCGTCTTCGGGAGAGCCGAAGCGCTCCCGCAGAGCGCCCTCCGTCGGTGCGTAGAGCGCCACGCCGCGGAGGTCGAGGCCGTCGATCGGGTTGCCGCCGTC
>Ga0136620_10001749_pt1 | contig 10343 bp, 12 predicted proteins | sample AntDrymUQ4162106_2_FD_104806 | JGI IMG/M metagenome (GOLD analysis project Ga0136620, IMG submission 104806) | Polar desert sand microbial communities from Dry Valleys, Antarctica - metaG UQ416 (21.06) | ecosystem: Environmental > Terrestrial > Soil > Desert | place: Antarctica: Dry Valley... | reverse complement strand
GCGTCACCGTCGTTGTCGATGTTGATTTCGTAGAGGACGTCCTCGCCGAAGTTATAGAAGTTGGGTCCGCCCGCAGGCTCCTGGAACGGAATCCAGTTGGAGATGAGGGTGACGGTGTTCGGCTTGTCGGGGCTGACGAACGCGTAGACGTCCGTGTTGTCCGCGACGGGGTCCTCGGTGATCAGGGGTGCTTCACGGTGACTGGAGGCGCCGACGCTGGAGAGCATCGACAAGCCAAGTGCCACGGTAAGGCCCAACGCGGCGAACGCGCGCCAGGCAAACGGACGGGTTTGGGTCATTCGGTCCTCCTCGAAAGTGTGCACAACATCTTGTTTCAGCCGTCTCGGCCTGGGGGACCACGCGCCTGGCAGGCCCAGGTCACGGGCGCGCCTCCAACACGCCGACGACGGTCCAGTGATCCGCAACGGGCGCGAGGACGACCCGCATCGGGGTCGGTCCATCGAAGGCCACGCTGCGCATCTGTGCCAGGGCTTCGGCTCCGTAGGCGGCGATGAACGGCTGGCCGTCGGTGACGTCGGTCAGCGGTTCCATCACACCGGCCGAAAACTCGGCGTCCATGCCGCACAGGGACTCGGCGAGGTCACTGTCCCCGAGCAGGCCGCCGGGGTGCTGGTGGGCCTTCTCGCAGGCCAACCGGTCGGTTACCCAGGTCGTGGCCGCGTCCGTGGCTCCTTGGTCCGACGGATACAGCCACTTGATGGCGCCCTCGGTGTAGGCGACCCGCCAACCGTCGGACTGCGGGCGCACCGTCCAGGTGGCGTTGGCTCGAGGCGGGACGAGGCCGACGATCTCGTCGAGCGTTGACCGCAGCCGCAGTGCCGTGGTGGCCTGGACATCACCCTCGGTGGCTCGCAGGCTCTTCAGCCGGAAGCCCGTGATGGGCGGCAGGTCGGCGTGCGACGCGATCCAGCCTTCCCGGCCGCCGAAGGCCTCCTGGTCCTGCGCCGACAAGAAGCCGTAGGACGTTGCGAAGTCACCTGCCACTTCCGCGTCGAGGAATCCCGTGACGGCGTCGCGGGCGCGCGCCGCGACGGCGGGAGATGGTGGCTCGCCTTCGGCATCGCCTGCGTCAGACTCGTCCGCCTGACTGGTCTGGGGCGCGACCGGCAGCTGGGTGGCCGACGACACCGGATCGGTCTGCGGTGCTCGTGGCCGAGCGATCCAACTGGCAAGGCCTACACCAAGGAGCAGTCCCACGATCAGGACGGCGATCGTGCGCAGGGTTCCCGTCGAGCCCGGTCCGCTGGTTTGCAATCCGCATCCTTCGTGTCGAGCCCGGCGCGTGTGTCCATGCACACGACGTGCAGGCCAAGCCCTGCGGCCGCTGTGGGCCGTCGAACTGGCCTGCCGGTTGCCGGGTGTGCTTTCGGTTCGGCGCTGGTTCGTTCGCCAACCGCACAATGTGCTGGTGGGCGCCTGATTCAGCTGCTCCGGAAGCCGACCTGCTGGCAGTTGTCAACCGTCCGCAGCGGGCCATCCGCAAGGCCGTCCCAGAAACCTGAGGGATGGCGGGACACCCCCGAGTGGTGTGCCGTCTGGCGCGCCGGCGGATTCCGTCCTACGCGGTGATGCTCATTGGGGGTAGGGTCGCGGCGGTGGGGGCTACGGGGGTGGGTTTCGCGAGTGAGCTTGCGGGGTTGTGTGCCCGCAGGCCGGAGGCTGCTGCCCTGCGCCTGGCCGCGCTGGGATGCCTTGACGACACCCTGGACTTCGATGCCGCCTGCATCGGCACCCTTGACCCCTCCAGTGGGATCGTGACCAGCGTCGTCACCCGCGGCCTGCCTGCCGTGCGAGCCTGGCGGTTTCTCCAAGCGCAGGCACCGGGTAACGCCGGCTGGTCGGCGGTGCGCCTGCAGCTGGTCGCCGACGGCGTGGCCTGGGGCAGCATGGTGCTGCTGCGCAAGCCCGGCCGAGCAGCAGAGTTCTCCGCGCGGGAGGCCGCAGCCCTGGCGATGGCTGGTCCGTTGCTCGGGGCGGCGCTGCGCGATGCCGCGCCAGGGCCGGCGTGGGAGGGGGAGCTGGTCAACCGGCCGGGTACCGTCGTCGTCGGCGGGGATGGTCTGCCAACGCGCATGACTGACACCGCTCGCCGCCTGCTTCGCGAGCTGGCTGGACTCGACGACCCGTCCCCGGGCGTGCTGCCTACCGTCGTCAGTGCCACGGCCTCGCGAGCTCTCGAACGGGGCGCTGCCACCAGGGCGCGGGTGTACAGCCTGGGCCGACGCTACCTGGGGGTGACCGCCGAGTGCCTACCCGGCCAAGGGCCCCGGGGCGACGTCGCTGTCGTGGTCGAGCCCGCCCGACCCGACGAGATCGCGGCGGCGATGCTGTACACGGCTCCGATGACGCCACGCGAGCGCTCCGTGGCGGCGCTGGTCGTGCAAGGGCGGTCCACGGCGGAGATGGCTCTGGCCTTGGGCATCAGCAAGTGGACGGTGCAAGACCATCTCAAGGTCGTCTTCGACCGGCTCGGAGTACGCAGTCGACGGGAGCTGGTGAGCCGGCTGCGAGGCGTCTAGCGCTCAGGTAGCGAAGCGATAGCACACCTGTATAAGAGCTCAGGTAGCGGCAACGCACCGATCTAGCGCGCCGTGTCGGGGCGGTGGCGCCGGGGCTCGTCTTCCTCCTCGACGGCGTCGAGCAGGATCACCGCATGGTCCCGAGCTTCGCTGGTCAGCACCGGCGGTGTCGAGGGCAGCTCGGCGATGAGGTCGAGCAACTCGGCGATGCGGAGCACGGTGCCGGCATCGAGGGTCACGGCCATCAGGATCCTCCTGGTCTCAGCCAGCCACTTTCCCATCTTGGCTACCCTGCACGCATGTCGTCCCGCCAGCGGGTGCAGTCCGGTTCACCGTATGAGCCTCGTGTGGGGTTCAGCCGGGCGGTGCGGGTGGGCGATCGGGTCCTGGTAGCTGGCACCGCGCCGGTCCAGCCCGACGGTGGCTGCGATCCGGACCCTCGCGCTCAGGCCGAGCGCTGCTGGGCGATCGTGGCCGAGGCCCTGGCCGCGGCCGGGGCCGGCATCGAACAGGTCGTGCGCACGCGGATGTATCTGACCGACGCTGCCGACGTCGAGGCCATCGGCGCGGCGCACGCCGCCGTCTTCGGCGACGTCCGACCCGCCGCGACCATGGTGGTGGTGGCCGGCCTGGTCGATCCGCGCTGGCGGGTGGAAGTCGAGGCCGAGGCCGTGGTCGACTCCAGCCCGGCCGCTGATGAACGCAGATCGAGCCATGACGACCACCATCGCGCAACGCGACCTACGTAACGACAGCGCTGACATCCTCCGCCGCGTGGAGGCGGGCGAAGAGTTCATCGTGACCCGCAACGGCACCCCCGTGGCGGAACTCCGCCCGGCCGCTCGCCGCCGGGGGGTGTCTCGACAGCGACTGACCCAGGCGTTCAAGGGGGTGCCCACCGTCTCCTTGCACCAACTTCGGGCAGATCTGGACGAGAGTGCGGACCCCACCATGCGTGGTCCGTGGCAAGCGCGTGAGTGAGGGGTCGGGGACCCGGGGACTGCTCGACACCTCCGTCATCGTTGACTTCGGGAAGGTCATCGACGATCCGGAAGCGCTGCTGCCAGAACGAGCGGATATCTCGGCGATCGCGCTGGCGGAGCTGTCGGCCGGACCGCTGCTGACCGACGATCCCGATGAGCGCGCCCGCCGGCTGCAACTCCTCCAACGCGTGCAGGCGGAGTTCGACCCCCTGCCGTTCGACGACCGCTGTGCCGCGGCCTACGCCCGGGTGGCCGCTGTCACGCGGGCGTCCGGCCGATCCCACCGCAGCCGCGTTGCGGACCCCCTCATCGCGGCGACCGCCCTCGCCCACCAGTTGCCGCTCTACACACGCAAACCCGATCTCGCGCACCTGGCCAGAACGCTGGACGTCGTAGCGGTCTAACGGGCGCCCCCGTCCATCGCTACAGCGCCGCGAGGGCGGTGACCCGGGCGTTGGAGCCGTTCGCGGTTCTGACCACCTCGATGCCGGCGGTGATCCGTTCCCGCAGCGTCCCCACGTGGCTGATGATCCCGACCAGGCGGCCACCCTCGCGTAGCCGGTCGAGTTCGGCCAGTGCCTGTTCGAGCGCCTCGGCGTCCAGCGCGCCAAAGCCCTCGTCGACGAACAGCGTGTCGAGGTGCACACCACCCGCGTGGCGCCCGACCACGTCGGCCACGCCCAACGCCAGCGCCAACGACGCTTGGAACGTCTCGCCGCCCGAAAGGGTGGAGGGGTCACGCTCGGTGCCGGTGTAGGCGTCGGAGACGATGATCCCCAAGCCCGAGGCGCCACCCCCCTTGACTCGCGCGTCGCTGTGACGCAGGGCGTAGCGGCCGCCTGTCATTGCCAGCAGCCGCACCGAGGCCGCCTCGGTGATCTCTTCCAGGTAGGAGGCGAGCACATAGCGCTCCAGCGACATCCGCAGCGGGTTGCCGGTACCGCTGCAGACGTCGGCGAGGTGACGGAGGCGATCCGACTCCTCCAGCGCGGGTCCTAGCCGGCGCGATTCGTCGGCGTACTGGGCTGCCAGCCGTGACAGCTCCTCGGCCGCGCCCGACCGCACGCCGTGGCGGCGGTGCGCCGCGCCGACCGCATGGTCGAGCTCCTGGCAGACGGTCCGTAGCCTGGCCAGATCCGGCGGATCTTCGGCAGGACCGAGGTCGACGAACTGTTGACGGGCGGCTCGGCGGTCCTCGTCGTAGGCGGTGATTCGGCCGCGCAAGCGGTCCACGGCGGCGTCGGCGAGTAGCGCCGCGCGCGCCCGCTTCGCGTCATCGAACCCGCGCTCGACCAACAGCTCAGCCAGGCGACGGGCGCAGGACGCTGCCTGGGCCTTGGCGGCGCCGCGCTTGGCGGCCAGTGCGGTGACGGCCTCGACGGCGGACAGCAGCTGCTCAACCTGCTCGGCGGCACCGCGCGGGTCGCAGGCGCCGGGAAGGTCGCGATGCAACGCCTCGGCTTGTTGTGCTACGGCGGTCTCGGCGGCGTGCTGGCGACCGCGCGCCGCAGCGGTGTCGGTGCGCGCAGCGCTGGCCCCGCCGCACGCCTGATGCAGCTGGCGCTGGAGGTCCTCGATCCGATCGCTCAAGCCGGCGGCACGGCTGGCAAGATCGTGGTCTGCCTCAAGGTCCGCCGCGGCGGTGGCGGCCTGCCGTTGCGCCGCAGCGGGATCGTCCCCGGCGGCACCGGCCGCGGCCGTGGTTGCGGCCAGGGCACGATCGTTGACGGCGACGATCTCGGCGAGCCGGTTCGCGCCCTGGCGGCTGCGGGCGGCCGCGGCTGCCGCAACGGAGATCTGGTAGTCGTCGACACCAGTGATCCCATCGCGGGCGGGGGCAGGGTGCGTCGTGGAACCGCAGACGGTGCAGGCCACGCCGTCGACCAGGGCGGCGGCCAACTCGCCGGCCATCCCGTCGATCCGTCGTTGTAGGAGCTCCAAGTGCTGCTCGTTGGCATCGGTGGCCTCGGCCTGGGCGTCGCTGAGCTCCTCCAGCGCTGTCGCGTGCCGGCGTCGCAGGCCAACCAGCTCCCCGGCGGCCGCAGCGGCGGCGCGCAGCTGCTGCACCTGTGCCGCGGTCGCCGTGATGCGGTCGATCGCGCGTCGGGCGGCGTTGTCGTCGCTGGCGGCGACAGCCAGTGCCGCCTCGAGCCGACCGGCGGCGTCGTCGAGTACCTCGGATCGCGCCTGCAGGTCATCGGCGTCGCGGGCGGCCGTCACCGCGGCGGTTCGTGCCTGCTCAAGCGCGTCGTGGCGCCGCATGAGCGCCACGATGTGTGACGCGGCGTCGCGGACGGCATCGCGTGCCCGCCCGGCGCTGTCGACGCTGATGCCCTCTGGATCCGTGAGCTCGGCCAGCGGACGGCACAGGTGGTCGAGCCAGGCGGGCAGGCCTGCCGCGGCTGAGCGAAGTCGCGCGACGGCGACGTCGCAGCGCCCGTCGAGGTCGACAAGGTCGGCGTCGGCGGCCGCGACCGTTTCGAGCAGCGGCGCGCAGGGTGCGGCCAGCTCGGCCGTGCTCAGCTGCCGGCGTTCGATGGCGACCTGGTTGGCGTCGGCGTCGAGGCGTCGCAGCGTGGTGAGGGCTTGGGAGCGCCGGCGGCAGCGGTCGGCTCGCAGCGTGGCCTCGGTCAGCTGCGCGTCAGCGTCCCGGGCCGACGCCTCCGCCGTACGGGCGCGGGTGCCGGCCTCCTCGACGAGCTCGGTCGCGGCAAGGGCCAGACGATCGAAGCGTGGCTGCATCCCGCACGGCAGGTGACTGGCGTCATCGGTGTCGCCGGTGGCTGGGACGGCCTCGACTTCGCTCTCTCCAGCGATGTCGGCCCAGCGCACGATCGCCTGGCGCCACAAGCCGTCGAGGTCGGCGCGCCGCGCTGCCTCCGCTGCCTCCGCCTGGCGTGCCCGTTCCAACAGCTGCTGGGTGTAGCGATCGAAACGCTCGGTGCGAAACAGTGTCGACAGCAGTTGTCGCCGGTCGGACGGATCGGCGCGGAGCGCGTCGGCGAACTGCCCTTGCGGCAGCACGACGACCTGAGCGAACTGCTGGCGATTCAGCCCGATCAGGTCGAGCACCGCGCGGCCGACCTCTTCCACCCCTTCAGCCAGCGGGATCCATGTCGCCTCCTGGCGCCGCGCCAGCGTGGCCTTGGGTTTCTGCTGCGTCGTGCCTCTGCCAGTTCTCTTGGCCCGCTCGTGCTGGGGGACCCTGGAGACGCGGTAGTCCTGCCCACGCAGGCAGAACTCGAAGGCCACTCGGCTCTCGGTCTCGGGGTCAGCGTGGTCGCTGCGAAGCCGGTCGATCCCTCGGTCACCGGCGGGACGCCCGTACAACGCGTAGGTCATGGCATCCAACAGCGACGTCTTGCCGCCACCGGTGGGGCCATGGATCAGGAACAGTCCTTCCTCGGCGAGCACGTCGAAGTCGAGCGTCACGGCCTCGGCGTACGGTCCGAACGCCGTGATTTCCAGCCGCCGAGGTCTCATGCGGCCGGCTCTCGGGCGGTGTCGTCGATGACGGAGGCGCAGACGACGAGGCCTTGGTGGTCCAGCGGTGCTCCGGTGACATGGGTGACGAAGTCGCCGACCAGGTCGAGATCGTTGCGGCCGGCGACTCGCTGGCGATATGTCTCGGCGTCGCCGCCAGCTGCCACCGGCGGTTCGTGCGTCAGCGACACCGCCCAGGGAAAGCGGGAGCGCAGCCGCGCCATGGGATCACGTGGCACGACCTGGTCGGTGACCACCGCCTGCACCCAGCAGCGTTCCGCGGCGGTCCAGGTTCGGCTGGTAAGCAGCTGGTCGAGGGGCCCTCGCACGCAGGCCAGCGGTCGCCCAGCCGGCAGGTCGGCCCACTCCAGCTGCAGCCCGCCGTCGGCCGCGATGTCCACAAGCCACGCGCCCTTGCGCTGCTGCCGCTCCGAGAACGAGTAGGGCAGTGGCGAGCCGGCGTACTGCATCCTGCCGTCGGCAAAGGTCTGGCGCCCGTGCAGGTGTCCCAGCGCCACGTAGTCAAAGCCGCCAAGAATGCCGAGCGGCACCCGGTCGGCGCCGCCGAGGCGCAACACCCGTTCGCTGTCGCACGGCTGCCCGCCTGCGGCGAAGGCGTGGGCCACGGCCACCGACCGCCGCCGCGACCCTGCGGCGGCCAGATCGGTGCGCGCCCGGTCCAGCGCCAGGTGCAGCACCTGCGCGTGTGTGCGGGCCTCGGGGTCGCCGAGCTGGTGGCGGGCGATCTCCGGTTCCAGGTAGGGGATCGGGTAGACCGCGAGGTCCGGTCCGCCGTCGTTGGCGGGCACCACGACCGGCTGCCCGGCGGTGCGCGCGTCGCTGCGCATGTGCACGCCGGCGGTGGCCAGCAGCGCGTCGGCGAACCGCAGGCGGGCAGCAGAGTCGTGGTTGCCGCTGATGGCCACCACCACGGCGCCGGCGCTCCGCAGGCGCGCGAGGGTTTCCGACAGCACGGCGACGGCGTCGGCCGGGGGGATCTGCCGGTCGTACACGTCGCCAGCGATCACCACGACGTCGACGGACTCGGCAGACACCAGTTCCACGAGCGCGTCGAGCGCCGTTACCTGCTGGTCGAGCAGCGGGGCGCCGTGGAATCCGCGCCCCAGGTGCCAGTCGGCCGTGTGCAGCAATCGCATCTGTGGCACGGTACGAGGGGAGTGCGACAGATCCGGGCAGGTCTGACGGGCTATCCACCGGCTGCGGATCAAGCGGCTGGGGCTCAACCGGCCACCGCGCGATCCTGGCTCAGCCGCGCAGGCTAGCCACGTTCAGGTCTGCGACACCTACCTCGTCGTCCGGGTCGAGTTGCGTCAGGAACTCCCGGCAGCGTTCCGCCTCGTCCATCTCGCCGATCTCCGCCGCCGCGCGCATGAGGACGTGCAGGCTGCGCAGGAATCCGCGGTTGGGCTCGTGGCGCCACGGCACCGGACCCTGCCCGCCCCAGCCCGCCTTGCGGATGCGGTCAAGGCCACGGTGGTAGCCGGTGCGGGCGAAGGCGTAGGCGGCGACGGGGTCGCCCTCCTCCAGCGCCCATGCGCCCAGGTGCGCCCATGCCTCAAGGAACGTCGGTTGCTTGCGGACCAGGCGCCGCAGGCGGCGTCCTAGCTCCAGCGGCCCCTCGTCGGAGGCGCTCAGCGCCTCGTCAAGGCCTTTGGTCGACGCGGCTGGTTCTGGGTCGAGCAGCGTCTCGCGGACTCCGTGCAGTGGCAGCTCTGGCATACCAGGGTTCTACCCGATGCCAGGCGGCCCCAGGATCAGTCCTGCACGACCTCCACGGATGTGGTGCAGGTGATCTGCGGATGGATGCTACGGAACACCGGGCAATGCTGGGCGTGAAACCCATGCACCCGCTCCACCGTGTGGCGATCCGTTTCCTCGTCCACAACCAGTCGGTAGCTGACGTGGATGCGCTTGATCACCAACGTCTTGCCTTCCAACTCCACCTGCCCGACCGCCGCCGACGTCAGCCGGCCGTCGTCCGCCCGGATCTTCCTGGCCTCCAGCGCACCGCCGAAGGTTCCTGTCAGTCACCCCGCAGCGGCCGCCACGACGTAGTCGAGGGTCGTGGAAGTGGGCTCGTTGTGCGCTGACGTCACGCCGTAGTGCTCGGCTACCGCCCCGTGCACGCCGAACGCCACCAGCTCACCCGCGGGTAGCTCGGCGCTTCGGTTCGGGCCGCGTTCGCGCACCACGCGGACATGCGACTCGTAGACGACCTCTGCCATGACAACCTCCTCAGGGGCGGCGAGACTACTCCGGCACTACGAGGTGCTCTCCAGGCGGCGATCATCGACGTCGAGGACCGGGCGGTAGCCGATCCATTGGTAAATGGCGTTGGACGTCGGGTTCGCAAGAGCGGTGAACAAGAAGCAGAAGCGCCTGCCGTTTGCCAGCAGCCGTTCGGTGAGCGCCGCGACGCAGGCGGTCGCGTAGCCTCGGCGGCGCAGCGGCGGCGGCGTGTAGACAGCGAACACCCGGATCCCGTTCGGCGTCGGCCCGCCGTAGCCGGCCATCGACACAGGTTGGCCGTCGACCTCCCAAATGACGAGGCCACGGTCGTTGTTGGGCTGCAGCATGCGGTCGGCCCACCGCTGCGCCTGCTCGTCGTCGGGTTCGTTGGCAACGGCTTCGAACTCGAACGCCCGTCCCCAAGCCATGGCGATCGTGCGGTCAGTTTCGCTGGCCTGACGAAGGCAACCGGCAACGCCGGAAGGATGGCGAGCGTGGCTGGCGCGGAAGATGCGCATGGACACGGCCAGAGCACTGGTCCGGCCCGTGATCTCCTCCCACCGTGATGTGAAGGTGGCGGCGAGTTCCGTAGGGCAGGTGACGCCGGGCAGATCCACGGCGGCGCGCGACAGGTCAGCTACAAGTGGATCCACCAGGGCCGTTGTCGCGGCGGTCGACAGGACCACGTTGTGCGGTGGCGTGCGCACCGCGACGAGGGCGACCCGTCCCGCGTCGTCCCGCACGAACGCCAGGTACGGTTCGACGTCCGCGTAAGGACCGCCTTCCTCGCGGATGCCGCCGAGGATGCCGAGCAGCAGGTTGTGCTCGGCCTCGCGGGCGAGCAGGAAGGGACCAACCTCGCCGGCGAACTCGTCCGCGTCGTTACGGCGGTGAAGCTGCATCGCCTCGGATGCTAGCTCAGGGCAGCGGGCGGAAGGAGTTGACGATCGCCAGAGCCTCCGCCCGTCGTCGTGCCGAGGCCTCGGCGCCCAAGGCCACCATCACGTAGTGGCCGTCGGAGGCACCTTCGTCCGCGAGGGCGAGCCAGTGCAGATCAAGCTCGTCGGCGTTGGCGAAGCAGTCGCCG
>Ga0136620_10001745_pt1 | contig 10352 bp, 10 predicted proteins | sample AntDrymUQ4162106_2_FD_104806 | JGI IMG/M metagenome (GOLD analysis project Ga0136620, IMG submission 104806) | Polar desert sand microbial communities from Dry Valleys, Antarctica - metaG UQ416 (21.06) | ecosystem: Environmental > Terrestrial > Soil > Desert | place: Antarctica: Dry Valley... | reverse complement strand
TAGATGGTTGATTCCGAGTTCGCGTGCCCGCGGGGGCACGCCAGATCAAGCTGGGCGCCGCACGCGGCCGAAGCAGGTAGCGGCGATACCTGCAAGGCCGCGGGTGGCGATCCAGCGCCGATATGGCGGGTCATCCGTGGGTGCGGGAATAAGGAATCAGTCATCTAGATCGTGCGGACGTTCACCGCCTTGGGTCCTTTGTCGCCGGCCTCTTCGTCGTACTCCACCTTGGAGTTCTCCGGGAGGGACTTGAATCCGTCCCCGGCGATCCCCGAGAAGTGAACGAAGAGATCCTTGTCGCCCTCATCCGGGGAGATGAAGCCGAACCCCTTGTCGTCGTTGAACCACTTGACAGTTCCGGTAGCCATGCGGGGAGAAGCTAGCAGCCAGCGCCTGTGGAAGCCGGCCTTGCCCGGTCCGGCGTCTCCGCGGCGCCGACAGGCCACCCGAGTCAGGGGCGCAGCTCGGCGGCCACCTGCGCCAGCTCACCCTCCTCGAGGTCGAGCGGCTGGCCGGGGAGGCGCAGCGGGTCGCCCTCGTAGCGGGGAATCACGTGGACGTGCAGGTGAAAGACAGTCTGCCACGCCGCCGGCTCACAGGAGTTGAGGAGGTTGATGCCGTCGCAGCCCAGGTGATCGCGCATGCGCTCCGCCAGGCGCTTGGCGGCCACCACCGTGTGGCTGAGATCTTCTGGGTCGACCTCGTAGAGACCGCGCGAGTGGTGGCGCGGGATCACGAGCGCGTGCCCCCGCGTCCACGGGTTGATGTCCATGAACGCGATGGTGTGCTCGTCCTCGGCGACCCTCTCGGCCGGCAGCTCACCCGCCACGATCTTGCAGAAGATGCAGTCGTCGCCGGTCACGGCGAAGTACCCTAGCGCCGCGCGCCGGCTGGGTCAGAGCCAGCCGACCCGCTTGAAGTAGCGGTAGAGCGCCAGGCACACGGCGGCCATGATGCCGAGCGCCATCGGGTAGCCGTACCGCCATCCGAGCTCTGGCATGTGCTCGAAGTTCATGCCGTAGATGCCGGCGATCATCGTCGGCACCGCGATGATCGCGACGGCGGCGGAGATCTTGCGCACGTCCTCGTTCTGCTGGACGGTGACCTGGGTCAGGTTGGCGCTGAGCACGCTGGTGAGCAGGTCGCTGAAGCCCTCGAGTCCGTCGTTGACCCGCTTAAGGTGATCGCTCACGTCGCGGAAGTAGTGCCTGCTGTCCTCGGGGACGATGTCGTAGCGACCCTCGGCGAGCCGGTCGATTGGGTCCACGAGCGGAGCCGTGGCGCGGGTGAACTCGAGCACCTCGCGCTTGAGCGCATAGATGCGCCTGGCCGAGCTCTTGCGCTCGGGAGAGAACACCTCGCTCTCCACCTGCTCCACGTCCTCCCGCAGGCCCTCGAGCGCCGGCACGTAGTCGTCGACCACCCGGTCGAGGATCTCGTAGAGCACCGCACCGGGCCCGCCCTTGAGGCGCTCGGGGTCGCCCTCCACCTGCTTGCGGACGTCGTTCAGGTTCGAGGCCGGCCCGTGTCGCACGGTGACCACGAACCCCTTGCCGAGGAAGATCAGGATCTCCCCGAACTCCACGACCTCCTCGGAGTCGACGTAGCGCGCGGTCTTCAGGACCACGAAGATCGTGTCGCCGTACACCTCCAGCTTGGGGCGCTGATGCGCGTTGATCGCATCCTCCACCGCCAGCTCATGCAGCTGGAACTCGCGCTGGACGGACTCGAACTCGTCCTCGGTGGGCTCGTGCATGCCGAGCCAGACGAACTCCTCGTTGCCCTGGCAGCGCCGGAAGGCCTCACCGAGGGCGAGGTCGCCGTTCTGGCGCCGGCCCCGCTCGTACACCGCACAATCGACGATCATCGTCGCTGATTCTGGCGCACGCGCCGGGCGTACTCCACGGCTTGCTCGCGGTTGCTCACCTCTCCCGCGTAGACCGCCTGCTCGAGGCAGGCGAGCAGCTCGCCCAGCTCAGGCCCCGGCGTCATCTCGAGCTCCCGTGCCAGCTCGTCCCCGCGCACGAGCGGCGCGGGCGGGCCGTTGGCCCGCCAGGCCAGCGCCGGGCCCATCACCTCCCGCGCCAACTCGAGGTGGGCCGCGATCCAGGGCTCCTGCCCGTCCCCGAAGGTGGCCATGCGATCCGCGCACGAGAGCAGCGTGACCTCGACCTCGACCGGCTCGGTGCGGCGCAGATAGGAGTGCATCGCGCGGGCGTCGAGCGGGCGCCGGCGCACCAGGAAGCCCAGCACGAGGTGCTCACGGGTCAGCTTGGCCACGTAGGCGCGCAGCCGCTCGCTGGTGCGCAGCCGGCGAAAGATCTGGCCCACCATCTCCTCTCCCGCGGAGTCGTGGCCGATGAAGGTGACCTTGCCGTCGGCGCGCACGCCGCGGGTGGCCGGCTTGGCTACGTCGTGGAACAGGCATGCCAGCCGCAGCGCCTGCCCGCGCGTGAGCTCGTCGGCCAGTGGCTGCCCGAGCTGCTCGGACAGCGGTCCGGCGAGGTCGCCGAACACCGACGGCAGATCGGCCTCCAGTTCGATCAGCCGGTGCAGCACCTCCATGGTGTGGCCGAAAACGTCGAGATGGTGGAAGCGGCTCTGCTCGATGCCTTCGAGGGCCGTGAGCTCGGGGAGCACCGCGCCCAGCACGCCCAGCCGGGCTCCCATACCCAGCCCTTCGAGCGCGCCGGGCGCGACGATGGTCCTGCGCAGCTCGGCGAACACGCGCTCGGGCGAGGGCTCGGACAGCCGCGGCGCCGCGGCGGCGGTCAGGCGCTCGGTTTCGGCATCCGGCGCCAGACCCAGCTCGGCGGCCAGGCGCACCAGGCGCAGCGCCCGCAGTGGATCGTGGTCGTATGCCTGCGCGCCCAACACCCGCAGCCGGCGGGCCTCCAGGTCGGCGCGGCCGCCGTGGGGGTCGATCGTCTCCCCGCCCGTCAGCGGGACGGCCATCGCGTTCACGGTGAAGTCGCGGTGGCCGAGGTCCTCCTCGATCGTGGCGCCCTGCAGCGGTGAGATGTCGCAGACGAAGCGCCGGGCGCCGTCGAGCACCCTCCAGGCGCCGAACTGCTCCGAGAGCGGGAACACCGGCCCGCGCAGCTGGCCGGCCACCGCCCTCGCCGCGGCCTCGGGCTCGCCCCGCACGGCCACGTCCACGTCGCGCAGGGGCCGGTGAAGAAGGCCGTCACGCACCACGCCGCCCACCAGCCAGGCGGCGGGGCCGTCACGCAGCGCGGCTTTGACGCGCGTCACCGGCTCGGCCTGCAGCAGCTCGCTCATCGCTCGTGGCGGCGTATGACCCGCGCGCTGAAGCCACACGTGACCTCGTAGTTGATCGTGTCCATGCGGGCCGCCACCTCTTCGCACAGGATGCGCTCCTCGCCCTGGACGCCGATCAGCACCGCCGGATCGCCCGCTTGGACGTCGGTGTCGGGCCCGAGGTCGACGGTCAGGTTGTCCATGCTAACCGTGCCCACGAGCGCTCGTCGGCGACCTCTCACCAGCACGTCGCAGTCGTTGGTCAGCGCCCGGCGCCAGCCGTCGCCGTAGCCGATCGGGATGGTGGCGACGAAGGTGGGCTCGGAGGCGGTCCAGCGCCGGCCGTAGCCGGCGCTCTCCCCTGGTTCGAAGCGCTTGACCGCGGCGACGTAGGACTCGAGTCCGAGAGCGGGGTCGAGGCCGCGCGGGCCTGGGTCCTCCTGGAAGGGATCGAGGCCGTAGATAGCCACGCCACAGCGCACCATGTCGAAGTGGCAGGCGCGGTCGCGGAAGGTGGCGGCGCTGTTGGCCGCGTGGACGAAGATGTCCTCGCGGCGATCGCCCAGCTCGGCCACGAAGGCTCTGAAGCGCTCGAGCTGCGCCGGGAAGTGCAGGTCGCCGAGCACGTCGGCGGTCGCGAAGTGGGTCATCAGCCCGGCGAGCTCCACGCCGGCGTCCGAGTCGGCCCGTTCGATCAGCGCCCGCGCCTCGCCGGGATCCCTGGTGCCGAGGCGGCCCATGCCCGTGTCGAGCTTGACGTGCACCCGGGGCGGGTGGGCTCCACCGGTCGGGATCGAGTCGAGGAAACGGGCGTCCCAGACCACCACGTCGGCCTCGGCGTCGACCGCGGTCCGGGTGTCGGCGGCCGTGAGTGCCCCCATCACGAGCACCCTCCCGTCGAGGCCCTCGCGGCGCAGCTCGGCGGCCTCGTCCGCGGTCGCGACGGCAAGCCACGTGGCTCCCCCCTCCTGCGCCGCCCGCGCGCTCTCGGGCGCGCCGTGCCCGTAGCCGTCCGCCTTGACCACCGCGCACAGCTGCGCGTCGTCGCCAAGCAGCAGCCGCAGGCGCTCGCAGTTGCGCCGGATGGCGTCGAGGCGCACCCGTGCGACGGCGCGCTCGGGAGACGTCACTCGGAAACGAAGGCGCCGAGCACGTCCACGCGGGTGACGACCCCGACCAGGCGGCCATGCTCGGTGACCGGCAGGCGGTTGTGACCGGTCTCGTGGATGATGCGCGCCGCGTCTGGGACCGTGCTGTCGATCTCGACGGTGACCGGATCCTCGGTCATCAGATCCGACGCCTTGGAGGCGAACGCCTTGCGCAGGCGGTCCTCGAAGTGCTTGAGCGGCTCCAGGAAGATCGTGCCGCCGAAGATGTTTACGTAGTGGGGCAGGTGCAGGTCGCCGCTCTCGTCGGGCAGCACGAGGTCCGCCTCGGTCACGATGCCCACGCAGCGTCCTCCCTCGTTGACCACCGGCACCCCCGGGAGCTCGTTCTCGCGCAGCACCCCAATCACGCTCTCGACGTCGTCGTCCGGAGCCACCGTCGCGGGCTGGGGATCCATGATCTCGCTGACCGTGCGCGCCACGAGCCTGACCTTACCGCGAGCCGCAGAGCGGTCGGGTGCTCAGACCGGCGGGCAGGAGATCGATCAGGTCTCCCGCGATCACATGGTCGGCCCCCAGCCGCTCCGCCGCCAGGAGCCCCGCCCGCACGTGGGCCACCGTGCCCAGTGCAGCGGCTTCGAAGGCGTCCATGCCCTTGGCCAGCAGCGCTCCGATCAGGCCGGAGAGCACATCCCCCGTGCCGGCGGTGGCCAGCGCCGGAGTGCCGCCCGGGCTCACCGCGACAGGGCCTTCCGGCGCCACGACGAGCGTGTCGTGGCCCTTGAGCAGCACGATCGCCCCGCTGCGCCGCGCCGCCTCCCGCGCGCAGGCCAGCCGGTGGTGGCCCACCTCGTCCGGGGTCCGGTCGAGCAGACGGGCCAGCTCCGCGGCGTGCGGGGTGAGCACGGTTGGGGCGCGGCGGCGGCGCAGCGCCTCGAGTTGGCCGGCGTGGGCGTTCAGCCCGTCCGCGTCGATCAGAAGCGAGACCTCCAGCGCCTGGGCCGCCTCACGGGCGAAGGCGGACGCCGCCTCGCTGCGGCCGACGCCGGGACCAAGCACCACGGACCCGGCCCTCTCGGCCATCGAGACCAGCTCTTCAACCCCCGCCGGGGTGTGGGAGCCGTCCTCGTCGGGCAGGCCGCGGGTCATCGCCTCGAGCAGCCGCAGCTCGAGCACCGTCTGCGCCGGCGAGGGCACCGCCACCTGCACGTAGCCGGCGCCGGCCCGCTGCGCGGCCAGCGCGGCCATCGTGGGGGCTCCGGTCAGGCCCCGGGCGCCACCCGCCACGACCACGACGCCCGACGTGAACTTGGACCCGTCGCTGCCGCGGCGTGGATAGCTCGCGAGCACCCGCTCTGAGATCAGGCCCAGGCGCGACGGCGCCGGCGCTCCGCGGGGGACTCCGATCGCGACGGTCTCCACCTCCCCGGCGTGGAAGGCGCCGGGCGCGACGTACAGCCCGGCCTTGGGGGCGTGGAAGGTGGCCGTGAGGGTGGCCCGCACCGCCTGGCCGGCCACCTCGCCGGTCGAGGCGTCCACGCCCGACGGCACGTCGCAGGCCACCACGGGAGCGTCCTGGGCGTTGATCGCGGCGATCGCGCCGGCGGCCGGCTCGCGGGGCTCGCCCGAGAACCCGGTGCCCAGCAGCGCGTCGAGAACCGCGCCGGACCCGTCGAGGCACCCCTGCTCGAGCGCAGTGGGCGGCGCTCCGGGAAGGCGGTGCAGATTGGCGGCGGCGCCGCCGGATACGCCGTCCAGCGGCGCGGGGGCGATCACATCTACCTCTCTGCCCTCCTCGCGCAGCAGCCGCGCGACGACCAGGCCATCGCCCCCGTTGTTGCCCTTGCCGACCACGATGCGAATCGGCCCGGGACGGGCCGTTCTCACCACGGCGCGCGCCAGGCCGATGCCCGCCCGCTCCATCAGGTCGAGAGAGGCAACCCCCTGCTCCTCGATGGCCCAAGCATCGACGGCCCGCATCTCATCCGCCTCGTAGAGCGGGTCGAGCCAGGACGGAGGGCTCACACCGGCAAGGCGACCGCCACGGCCCCGGCGGTGGAGTGGGTGTGCGTCAGCGTCACCGAGCACCCCACACCCAGCTCGCGTGCCCGGTCGGCCACCGCGCCGTGCAGGAGCACCGCGGGGGCCGCACCCCGAGACACGACCTCGACGTCGCGGAACGCCCACCCTCCCAACCCGAGCGCCTTGGCCACGGCCTCCTTCGCGCAGAACCGGGCGGCCAGGTGCTGTCCGGGCCGGGCCCGGGCGTCCGCGTAGGCCAGCTCGGATTCGGTGAAGAGCCGCGAACGCAGCCGCGGCCGGCGCTCGAGGGCGCGCTCGAAGCGCTCGATCTCCAGCAGGTCGAGTCCCACCCCCGCCTGTGCCCCGTGATGGGGCGTGGGCGCTTGGCTACTCAACGGTGACGGTCTTGGCCAGGTTGCGCGGCTGGTCCACGTTGAGTCCCTTTGCGCTGGCGATGTAGTACGCGAGCAGCTGCAGGGGGATCACCGCCAGCAGAGGCTGGAGCATCCAATCGGTGCGCGGCACGTACACGACTTCCTCTGCGTAGTCGGCCACGTCGGTGTTGCCCTCGGTGGCCAGGGCCAGCACGTGTGCGCCGCGGGCGCGGGTCTCCGACACGTTGGACAGCATCTTGTCGAGCACCGGCGAGTCCGTGGCCACGCACACCACCGGCGTGCGCTCGTCGAGCAGGGCGATCGGGCCGTGCTTCATCTCCCCAGCCGCGTAGGCGTCGGTGGGCACGTAGGCGATCTCCTTGAGCTTGAGCGCTCCCTCGAGTGCCACCGCAAGGCCCGCGTGACGGCCCAGGTAGAGATAGAACCCCGCGTCGCGCCAGTGTTCCGCCATCGCGCGCACCGGAGCGTCGACCGACTCCACCAGGTCGCGGACCTGGTGCGAGAGGTCGCGCAGCTCGGACACGAGCCGATCGAAGCGCTCCTGCTCCAGCGTTCCGTGCACGGCGGACAGCTTGAGCGCGAAAAGGTACATCGCGGCCACCTGGGCCACGAACGTCTTGGTGGCGGCCACCCCGATCTCCAGCCCGGCGCGGGTGAACAGCACCCCGTCGGAGTCGCGCGTGGCCTGGCTGCCCATGATGTTGGTGACGGCGAGGACCTTGGCGCCCTTCTCCCGGGCGAGGCGCATCGCGGCCAGGGTGTCGGCGGTCTCGCCGGACTGGGTGATGCCGATCACCAGGTCGCGCCCGTCGATCACCGGGTCGCGGTAGCGAAACTCCGAGGCCACGTCCATCTCGACCGGCACACGGGACCACGACTCGATGGCGTAGCGGCCTATGAGCCCGGCGTGGTAGCTGGTGCCACAGGCGACGATCACCACGCGGCGCAGCCCTGAGAGGTGATCGTCTGAGATCCCGATGTCGCCCAGCTCGACGGTGCCGTGCGCCAGGCGGTCGGCCACCGTCTCGGCCACGGCGTCGGCCTGCTCGTGGATCTCCTTGAGCATGAAGCTCTCGTAGCCGCCCTTCTCGGCGGTCTCCACGTCCCAGTCCACCTCCTGCACGCCCCGCTCCACCGCCGCTCCCCCGGCGTCGAGGAAGCGCGCGCCCTCGGGCGTGACGGCCACGATCTCTCCGTCCTCGACCAGCTGGATCCGGCGGGTGTCGCCGAGGAAGGCCGGTATGGCTGAGGCGATGAAGCTCTCACCGTCCCCCAAGCCCGCAACGAGCGGGCATTCGTGACGCGCGCCCACCAGGGTGTCCGGCTCGCCGGCGTGGATGGCCACAAAGGCGTAGTGGCCGCGCAGGTCGTTGTAGGCCAGGCGCACCGCCTCGACGATGTCGCCGTCATAGAGGGAGGCGATCAGGTGCGCGACCACCTCGGTGTCGGTCTCCGAGGTGAAGTTGGCACCGCCGGCCTGCAGGCGCTGCTTGAGATCGGTCCAGTTCTCGACGATCCCGTTCATCACCACGTGCACCTGGCCCGAGGCGTCGTCGTGGGGGTGGCAATTCTCCTTGGTGACCCGCCCGTGGGTGGCCCAGCGAGTATGGCCGATGCCGCTGACAGCGGTGCTCGAGGCGCCGTTGATCGCCGCCCGCAGCTTGGACAGGTTGCCGACCGCCCGCACGCATTCGACGCCGCCTTCCTCGCTCAGGGAGAGCCCGGCGGAGTCATAGCCGCGGTACTCGAGCTTCTCTAGCCCGGCAAGCAGGATCTCCTGGCAGGGACGGGTCCCGGTGTATCCGACGATGCCGCACATGAGAGAGGGGAGGGTAGTCGGCATCAAAGGGCGCACTGCCCGCCTTTGCGAGCCCCGCGCCGGGTGGACCCGGGTCAGGCTCCGAGCTCGCGCTGCACGACCTCCACCAGCCGGTCGGTGATTGCGCCGCACTCCTCCTCGCCGGGAGCCTCGACCATCACGCGTACGAGCGGCTCCGTGCCCGACGAGCGCACCAGCACCCGCCCGCGCCCCTCCAGGCCGCGGCCCTCCGCCTCGATCGCCTCGTGTACCGCGCCGGCCCCGTCCAGCGCTCCCCGGTCGGCCACCCTCACGTTGACCAGCCGCTGCGGCAGTTTGCTCATCGCACGGCGATCGGCCAGGTCGCCGTCGCCGAGCGCCTCCAGCGTGAGCAGCGCGGAGGCCAACCCGTCGCCTGAGGGGACGAAGCCGGTGTCGATGATGTGGCCCGACTGCTCTCCGCCGAGCGCCCATCCCCGGCGCATCAGCTCGGCCAGCACGTGCCGGTCGCCCACGGGGGTCACCGCCACCTCCACGCCGGCTTCACGCATCGCTGTGTGGAAGCCGTAGTTGGTCATCACGGTGACCGCAACCCCGCCGCCGGTCAGGCGACCCTCTTCGCGGAGGTGAAGCGCGGCGAGCGCCAGCAGCTCGTCGCCGTCCACCACCTCGCCGCGGCGGTCTACCGCCAGCACCCGGTCGCCGTCCCCGTCGAAGGCGAAGCCGAGCTCGTACCCGCCCTCAGGCACCCGCTCGGCGAGTCCGTCGATATGGGTGGAGCCGCAGCCGTCGTTGATGTTGCGCCCGTCGGGTGCGGCCGCCACGGCATCCACGTCAGCGCCCAGCCGCCGAAAGATCTCCGGTGCCACGCGGTAGGTGGCCCCGTTGGCGCAGTCGATCAGCAGCCGCCGCCCGGACAGGTCGAGGTCACGGAAGCGCAGCTCCAGCTCGCGGAGGTAGTCGCCGGATGCACCGTGCAGCTCGCGCACCCTGCCGATTTGGGGGGGTTGCGGGGGGGATTGCAAAGGGGGGCGGTGCCCCCCTTTGACGTCATCCGGGCGGTGCCCCCCTTTGACGTCATCCGGGCGGTGCCCCCCTTTGACGTCATCCGGGCGGTGCCCCCCTTTGACGTCATCCGGGCGGTGCCCCCCTCTGACGTCATCGGGGCGGTGCCCCCCTCTGACGTCATCCGGGCGGTGCCCCCCTCTGCTGCCTATCTGGGCGGAGCTCGGGATCTCGCCCGCGGAGACGACCCGTTCGATCTCCGCTTCGCGCTCGTCGGAGATCTTCATGCCGTCGGGGCCGAAGAACTTGATGCCGTTGTCGCGGTACGGGTTGTGCGAGGCGGAGACGACCGCGGCCAGGTCCAGCCCGTGACGACGCAGGAGCAGCGCGGCGCCGGGTGTGGGCAGCACGCCGCCCAGCAAGGCGTGGCCGCCCCCCGCGGCGACGCCGGCAGCCAGCGAGGCTTCGAGCATCTCGCCTGATTCGCGCGTGTCACGCACGATCAGCACTTGGGGGGCTCCCGATTCGCCCGGCCGCGCGCCGGCTGCCGCGGCACGACCGAGCGCGAGCGCCAGGTCGGCGCTGAGAAACTCGCCCGCGACCCCGCGGACGCCGTCGGTACCGAACAGCTTGGGCAAGCGGCTAACGCTTGGAGAACTGCGGGCGCTTACGGGCCTTCTTGAGGCCGGCCTTCTTGCGCTCCTTCACGCGCGGGTCACGCGTGAGGAACCCGTGGCGCTTGAGCTCGCCGCGCAGGCTGGGATC
>Ga0136620_10001743_pt1 | contig 10354 bp, 10 predicted proteins | sample AntDrymUQ4162106_2_FD_104806 | JGI IMG/M metagenome (GOLD analysis project Ga0136620, IMG submission 104806) | Polar desert sand microbial communities from Dry Valleys, Antarctica - metaG UQ416 (21.06) | ecosystem: Environmental > Terrestrial > Soil > Desert | place: Antarctica: Dry Valley... | reverse complement strand
CTCGCTCGCCGCTGCGATCTCGGACAAGCAGGTGACCTACGACTTCGCGCGACTGATGGACGACGCGAACGAAGTCTCCTCGTCCGGCTTCGGCCGGGCCATGATCGAGCGGATGTAGCCGATTCCGGCATGCGGGGGCTCAGCCCTGTGGGGCCGGCGTGACTGAGTTGGATTCGACGAACGAGTGGAGAGAGGTGCGGAAGTGAGTACGTCGCTGAGGAGTGTCGGTGCTATCACCTTGTTCGTCGAAGACCTGCAGCGCTCGAAGTTGTTCTACCAAGACGTCTTCGGCCTGCCGGTCACTTATGAAGATGAGGACGCCGCGGCATTCAAGTTCGAGAACACGATCATCAATCTGCTCAAGATTCCTGCGGCACGCGACCTGATCGAGCCCGGAGCTGTCGCCAGTCGCGACGCCGGATCGCGCTTCCAGCTCACTATCTGGGTGGATGATGCGGATGCAGTCTGCGCGGAGCTTGAGACGCGCGGAGTGGCACTGCTCAACGGCCCGAAGAACCGGGAATGGGGAATGCGCACTGCCAGCTTCGCCGATCCTGGCGGTCATATCTGGGAGATCGCGCAGGACCTGCCTCGGGCCGAGGGCGCATAGCTGATAGCGCCGCGTGGCGGCACGCTGAGATTCCTCTCGCGGGAGCCGCCGGCCCCGGCTGACGACTCCGAAGAACACCATCCGAGAATAGGGTGTCACCACGCAACATTCGGCGCCTCTCTTGGCGGCCTACACGCAGAAAGCGCCGCGAGATCAGTCGAGCCGAAGCCGTGCACCGACGCAGAAACCCAACCCGCCCGAAGTCCGGAGGACTTCGGGCGGCCTATGGACCTCAAGGGAGTTCTCTCAAACCCGCCTGGACCTTACGATCTGTGCTGGCGTACGATCACGTCCCCCGAGAGAAGGAGGCGTGATGGTCGCGGCCACAGCTGATGAACAGCGCGAGGCGTTCGTGGGAAGGTTGTTCGAAGCGACGCTCGGAATGTTCGACCTGCTGTGTGTGTACGTCGGCGACCAGCTCGGGCTCTACCGCGCGCTTGCGGATCGTGGCGCGACGACGTCGCAGGAGCTGGCCACGGCTGCAGGGATCCACGAGCGCTACGCCCGCGAGTGGCTGGAGCAGCAGGCGATGAGCGGCATCCTCGAGGTCGACGACGCCGCTACGGCCGCCGGTGAGCGGCGCTATAGGCTTCCCGCCGGCGTCGACGAGGTGCTCCTTGACGAGTCCAGCCTGTACTTCGGCGCCGCGCTCGCGCAGGCCGCCGTTGCCTGCGCCCTGCCGATCCACCAGCTCCTCGACGCGTTCCGCACTGGCGACGGCGTGCCCTACGCGGACTACGGCGCCGACCTGCACGAGGGACAGGCGCGCTTCACTCGCCCCATGTTCGAGCACCTCCTCTCGGGCTGGCTCGGCGGCACGCCGCAGGTGCACGAGCGGCTTCAGGCGGACCCACCTGCTCGCGTTGCCGACGTGGCGTGCGGTCTCGGGCGCTCGTCGCTCGCGATCGCGATCGCGTATCCGAAAGTGCGCGTGGACGGCATCGATCTCGACGAGGCATCGATCGTTCGCGCGAAGGAGTTGCTCGCGGGGAGCGGCGTCGAGGATCGCGTCTCGTTCCGTCACGCCGACGCGGCGGACGTGGGGTTTTCGCAGCGCTACGACGTCGTCACGATCTTCGAAGCGCTGCACGACATGTCGTACCCGGTGCACGTACTGCGCTCGTTGCGCGGCATGCTCGCAGAAGGCGGGTCGCTGATCGTCGGCGACGAGCGGACCGCCGACAAGTTCTCGCTTGACGCTGGACCGGTCGAACGCCTCTACTACGGGTTCAGCGTCATGCACTGTCTCCCTGTCGGGATGGTCGGAAAGGATCCCGCGGGAACCGGCACGGTGATCCGCTCAGACACGGTCGAGCGCTACGCGCGCGAGGCCGGCTTCGCCGAGTTTGAGGTGCTGCCCGTCGAGAACGACTTCTGGCGCTTCTACCGAATGAGCCGATAACACTCTTGGCTCGGGACGGCCGCCCCCGAAGCGGGAGCCGGACTCCGGGTGAAATGGAGGCGGCGGGAATCGAACCCGCGTCCGCGGACGCACCGGACAGAGCGTCTACAAGCTTAGGCTGCGCTTGAAATCTCGCCCGGACGGCCGGTGCGCAACCGACCTACCGCCGGGCCAGCCCTCCTGAGATGTCGCGCCGCGGGCGAGTGGCTCTCCCTTGGCGCCGAGCCCGTTTCTGACGCCGCTACCGGCCCACGGGCCGAGGTCGGAGCGACGCGTCACCTAACTGGGTTAGGCGGCGAGTGCGAGTTCGTTATCCGCACTTGCGTTGTTTCCCGGTTTTTTACGAGGCCTCCGGGACCTCGGCTTGCAGCTCAGCCGGAGAATCGACCACGTCGAAACCAGATCGCCCCCGTATGTCGTTTCAGGCAGTCTAGCGTGGAACGACGAGCGAGCCGACTCGCCGCGCCCGGCCGTCGACCCCGACGAGCTCGAGCGTGTACCGTGCCTGCCCCCGCACGGCGGAGCGATCGAGCCAGCCGTAGCGCGCCCCCCGGGCCTGCCCTCTGGCCGGGATCAGCACGCGGTTCAGGCGGACGCGCTTGCCCTTTTGCGTGCGAAAGAGGTTGAAGCCGAGCGCTCGGCTCTCGCTTGCCGTGTGCCAGATGAGGCGCGTCGCTGCTCCAGTCCGCGCCGCCGAGAACGACGAGACCCCGACCGCGGTCGTTGGGCCGCAGATGGCGGTACCAGAGTCGCTGAACGGCACGGCCGGATCCTCGAAGCCGCTCTCGCGGACAAAGAGCCAGTCGTACGAGGTCGCATGGAGCGTCAGCTTGAGCACTCCGAAGGTCGTACTCGTCCGGATCTCGGTGTTCGGAGCGGTATCTACGAACGGGCGGAGGCCGTACCCACCGGTACCGACGACGAACTGGCGGATCCCATTCGGATCGGCCTGCGCGTTCGAGTTCTGTGGGGCGAAACGCTCATAGTCGTGGTCGTGCCCCGAGAGGACGACATCCGCGCCGGCCGCGTCGAGGACGTTCCAGAAGGGGATGTAGGTTGGGTCGGATTGGTGCAGCCCGGATGAGTAGCGCGGCTTGTGCCAGTAAGCCAGAATGCACTCCTTGCTCGTGGCCGCGAGGTCGGCCTGCAGCCAGATCTCCTGGAGAGAGCCCACATTGCAGCCTCCGATGAAGGTGCACTCGGAGTTGAGCGCGATCAGGTGCCAGGTGCCGAGGTCGTAGCTGTAGTACCCCTTCAGCGGATCGCCCGCGAGCGCGCCGAAGAAGGTGAAGTAGCCGCCTGCGGAGCCCGACGCGTACTCGTGGTTCCCCGGCGCGGGCCGCGAGATCGACTTGTACTGACCCCAGCTCGGGCCGTAGCTCAAGGTGTACGCGGACGCCGCGCCCTCGAAATACTGGGTGTCGCCGAGCGGCAGGACGGCGTCCACACCGGAGAGGAGCGTCGCGGTGTGGCGCTGGCGACAGAACTGCGCGGTTCCCGCCCCGCCGTTGAAGTTCTCGTCACCGGGGTCGCAGGCAATGTCACCCGCAGCCGCGATCACAGGATCGGCGGTGGGTGCCGCAAGCCTGGCCGGCGCGGCGGGCTGACCCGCGGCGGAACCGACACAGCCGAAGACGACGACCAGCGAAAGCGGGAGAATCCGGGACAGCATCACCACCTCCCCTTACCCCCACGTCAAAACTCAAACCAGGAGGAGCCATGTTCCGGAGCGCCTTGATCACCGGCGTGCTCGCCCTCGCCACCGCGGCCACCGCGCTCGCCGTCGGCGAGCCCGCGGTGCTCGCCTCCGCGCAGATCGGCCGCCTGCACGTCGTCTCGAGCGTCCAGGCAAGCCCGAAGGGCGTCGATCTCCTCGGTGTCTGGGTCGACGAGTCCTTTCCGTGCACCCAGACGCGCCTGCTCGACGTCAAGGGCTCGGTCGACTACGTGCCGTTCGGACAGAGCGGTCAGCGGGTGACGCGGAAGAAGACCATGCGCGTGGCCAACTGCGCCGAGGGCGGGCCGAACACCGGCTTCACGCTGACCGCGAAGGGGATCGGCTACGGGTGCCCGAACGGGCGCTGGAAGCCGGGCCAGTACACCTTCGTGACGGTCAGCGTCGACCATCGCAAGCGCCTCAAGGCAGTCGCGAGCGTGGGCTGGGAGAACCGCACGCCGTGCTGAAGCCCGACTCGTTTCAGCGCCTGCTCTTGAGCGCGCGCTCGATCTGGCGATCGGCGTCCCGCTTGGCGATGTCGCGACGCTTGTCGCGCTGCTCCTTGCCGCGGGCGACCGCAAGCTCGACCTTGACGCGGCCGTTCTTGAAGTAGAGCCGGGTCGGGACGATCGTCAGCCCGCGCTCGCGCACGGTGCCGAGCAGAGAGTCGATCTCGCGCCGGTGCAGGAGGAGCTTGCGCGGGCGGTCCGGATCATGGTTCGCGACGTTGCCCTGCTCGTAGGTCTGGATGCTCGCGCCGAGGAGCCACGCCTGCCCGTCGCGAATCTCGGCGTAGGCCTGCCCGAGCGTAGCCCGACCGTCCCGGAGGGACTTGACCTCGGTGCCGCTCAGGACCAGACCCGCCTCGATCCGCTCGAGCAGCTGGTAGTCGTGCCGCGCCCGGCGGTTGTCGGTGATCAGCTTCTCGCCCTGCGGCCGCGCCATGGGTCGATTGTAGGAGCGAGCTCGACCTTGCCCTCCCATTTGCGGATCTCGACTACGCGCACCTCGAGCGCGTCGCCGAGCCTGAACGTCCCTCCGCCGCGCCGACCGACGAGGGCGGTGCCCACGTCGTTCAGCTCGAAATAGTCGCCCGCGAGGCGGCGCGCCGGGACGTAGCCCTCGAACACCTTCTCGAATCGCACGAAGAGGCCCGAGCCGATCACGCCCGTGATCTCTCCCGCGAAGGCGGCCTCCCAGCCGAGCTCGAACAGGCGGGTCTCGAGCAGCCAGGCCAGGCAGAGCGCGTCGGCCTCGTACTCGATCCCGGCCGCCTCGCGCTCCCGTGTCGACGTGAGCTCGGCGAGCGCGCCGAGGTCCTCCGGGCCCGGCTCGTCCGTCGCGCCGAGCTCGCGCAGCAGCGCCCGGTGGACGACCAGGTCGGGGTAGCGTCGGATCGGCGAGGTGAAGTGGCAGTACGCGGGGCTGGCGAGCCCGGAATGGCCGAGGTTCCGCGGGTCGTAGCGGGCCTGCTTGAGTGCGCGGAGGACGAGGGCGGGGAACGCCTCCTTTCCCCGCCCGACCCGCTCCACGTAGCCCGTCACGCGCTCGGCCACGGCCGCCGAGAGCCGGGCCGCCCCGGCCGGGCCGAGCTCACCCGGCCGCGGGGCCGGCGGCGTCGGCACCTCCAGGTCCGCGAGCTTCGCGAGCAGGAGCTCGACGGCGTGCGGATCGGGTCGCTCGTGCACGCGGTAGAGCGCCTCGCGGCGCCGGCTCGAGAGCAGGCCCGCCACGGCCTCGTTCGCGAGGATCATCAGCTCCTCCACGAGCGCGTGGGCCTGCGGCTCGCGCTCGCGCATTGCAGACTCGACCCCGCCGCGCCCGTCGAACGCGAAGACCGTCTCCCCGGTCTCGATGCGCAGCGCACCCCGCGCGAAGCGCCGTCGACGCAGCTCTGTCGCGAGCCGCTCGGCAAGTCGCAGCCCATCGGCGACGGCGGGCGGAGGCGCCTCCCGGCCCGCGAGCATCGTCTCGACCTGGCCGTAGGAGAGCCGCTCGTCGCTTCGGATCACGGAGCGGTAGAAGGTCGGCTTCCCCGGCTCCAGCGCGGCGTCGAAGGGAACCTCAACCGTGACGCAGAGCCTGTCGACGTGCGGCCGCAGGCTGCACGCGTCGTCGGCGAGCTCGGGCGGCAGCATCGGCGCCACGAGACCCGGCACGTACGTGGAGAAGGCACGGGCGGCGGCGCCGCGGTCGAGCGGCGAGCCGGCCGGGACGAAGTACGAGACGTCGGCGATGTGGACCCAGGCGCGCAGCCCGTCGCCCTCGGAGCGGACGGAGATCGCGTCGTCGAAGTCCTTCGCCGTCTCCGGGTCGATCGTGAAGGTCGGCAGGTCGCGCAGGTCGACCCGGCCCTCGTGGCTCGGCTCCGGCGTCGTGTGTGGCTCGAACTCACCGCGCGCTCCCCGCTCGACGAGCAGGCCCTCGAGCACCGCCTCGATCTCGCCCGCCCGGCCGAGCACGCGCTCCAGCCGCGCCCGTCCGCGCCCGGTGGCGACGACGACGAGGTCGCCCGGCCCCGCAGCGCCCGTTCCCCTGCGCTCGACGACGAGCGGCACGCCCGGCGTGAAGAAGGGATCGCCGACGAGGAGCTTGCCGCGGCTCGCCAGCTCGACGACGACGCGGTCGCTCAGAGCCGGGGCGTCAGACCTTCAGGAAGCGCCGCAAAGTCAGGCCCGAGCCGGCCGCAGCCAGCAGAAGGCCCATGCCGACGATGATCAGCGCGTTCAGCTCGAAGGCGATTGCGTGCGCGTCGTCACCGCTGTCCACGTGGCCCAGGATCGGCCCGAGCGCGAACTTCTTGCCGATCACGAGCAGGAGCACGGCGCCGAGCGACCCGGCGAGCCCGCAGAGGAGGCCTTCGAGCATGAAGGGACCGCGTACGAACCAGTTCGACGCGCCGACGAGCTTCATCACCTCGATCTCGCGGCGCCGGGCGAAGATCGCGAGCCGGATCGTGTTCCCGATCAGGAGCGTCGAGGCGACGAGCAGCAGGATCACGCCGACGAGGAAGACCGTCTCGACGATCTTGCCGACCCGGATCACCCGGCTCGCGGTCTCGCCGCCGTCCTTCACCTTCTCCACACCCGGCGGCTTGGCGCTCGTCAGGCGCTCGCGGATCACCTTCGCGTACTCGCCCTTCGTAGGCGTCACCTCGTGAGAGTGCGGGTACGGGTTATAGGGCAGCGAGTCGACGAGCTCGGGGTACTTCTTATGCTCGATCCGGAGGGCCTCCTGCTTCGAGATGAACTCGATGCTCTTGACCTCTGGCATCGCGCGGAGCTTGCGAGCGACGGCGTTGATCTCGGTGGGCTTGACCTCCCGGGTGCACCCCACCCCGGCCGGGGTGCAGTAGTAGACCTTCACGTGGATCTCGCTCTTGACGTGGTTCGAATACGAGAGCACCCAGCTTCCGAGCGCGATCGAGAGGCCGAGCAGGAACATCCCGATCAGGACGGTCATCGTCGCGGCGACCGTCGTCGACATGCTCGCCCGGACGGAGCGAAGCGCCTCGGTGCCGATCATCCGCAACCTCATTCGGTCGCGTACCCCCCACGCCGCTCGTCACGGGCCAGCCGGCCGTCCTCGAGCGCGATCACGCGCTTGCGCATCTTGTCGACCATCTCGCGATCGTGGGTCACCATCAAGATCGTCGTCCCCGCGCGGTTGATCCGGTAGAGCAGCTGCATGATGCCGACGGAGGTATCTGGATCGAGGTTTCCGGTTGGCTCGTCGCAGACCAGGAGCGGCGGGTGGTTGACCACGGCGCGCGCGATCGAGACGCGCTGCTGCTCGCCGCCCGAGAGCTCGTCGGGCAGCGAGCTGCCCTTGTGGCTCAGCCCCACGAGCCCCAGCACCTCGGGCACCTTGCGGCGGATCGAGTCGGAGCTCTCTCCCTGCACCTTGAGCGCGTAGGCGACGTTCTCGGCCGCGGAGCGGTCCTGCAGCAGCTTGAAGTCCTGGAACACGCAGCCGACGTTCCTCCGGAGGAGCGCGACGCGCGAGCGCTTCAACCGGCCGAGGTCCCGCCCTCCGACGAGCACTCGACCCGAGGTCGGCTCGAGCTCCTTCAGCAGGAGGCGGATCACCGTCGACTTGCCCGAGCCGGATGCGCCGACGACGAAGACGAACTCGCCCTTCTCGATCACGAAGGAGACGTCTCGGAGCGCGGCGACGTCGGGCTCGTAGATCTTCGTGACGCTGTCGAAGACGATCATCGCCGTGCCGACCGCGGACGTGGCAGGCACCTCCGGCTCGGCGACGGCGGCGGCGGATCGGGTGTGGAGGTTCGAGTCCTGCACCGGAGTCAAAGGGGCAGCCGAGTCGGCCGGACCGGTCAACGGATTCGCCGCATTCTAGCGCACGCCCCGCTCACGAGACCCGCCCTGAGGCCTTGCCGAGGAGGTAGGCCTGGACGAAGGCGTCGAGGTCGCCATCGAGCACGCCCTGGGCGTTACCCACCTCGTGCTCCGTGCGGTGATCCTTGACGAGCTGGTAGGGGTGAAGGACATAGCTCCTGATCGCGTTGCCCCCGAACCCGGTGTCGGGTGCCTCGCCTCGCTCTTTCGCCAGCTCCGCCTCCCGTTCCTCCTCGGCACGCTCGGCGAGCCGCGAGCGCAGGATCCGCATCGCCGTCTGCTTGTTGGCCGACTGAGAGCGCTCGTTCTGGCACTGAACGACGACACCGGTCGGCAGATGGGTGATCCGGACGGCGGAGTCGGTCTTGTTCACGTGCTGCCCGCCGGCCCCGCTCGCCCGGTACGTGTCGACCCTCAGGTCGGCCTCGTCCACCTCCACGGCCGCGTCGTCCGGCAGGAGCGGGGCGACGATCACGCTCGCGAAGGAGGTGTGCCGGCGGTGCGCCTGGTCGAACGGAGAGAGGCGGACGAGCCGGTGCTTGCCCCGCTCGGCCTTGTAGACGCCGTACGCGTTCTCGCCCCGGACCGTGAAGGTCGCGGACTTGAGGCCCGCCTCCTCGCCGGGGCTCGCCTCGATCAGCTCGGTCTCGTAGCCGCGCCGCTCGCACCAGCGCAGGTACATCCGGAGCATCGTCTCCGCCCAGTCCTGGGCGTCGGTCCCGCCGGTGGCGGCCTGAATCGTGATCACGGCGTCGCCCGCGTCGTACTCGCCCGAGAAGAGCGCGTCCTCCTGGAGGCGCGCGAGCTCGCCGCGCATCGGCCCGAGCGAGGCTGAAATCTCGTCGGCCATGTCGCCGTCGAGCTCGGACAGGTCGGCGGCGTCCTGGTAGTCGCCTTGCAGGCGGCGATAGCGGTCGAGCCGTTTCGTCAGCCGTGCGTGCTCCGACGAAACCGAGGTGGCGCGTTGCTGGTCGTCCCAGAAGCCGGGCTCGCCCAGCTCCGTCTCGAGGACAGCGAGACGATCCGCTACGGCGTCGGGGTCAAAGGTAATCACGGACCCAGGCGAGCTGGGTCCTGATCTCCTCGAGCTGCTGCCCGAGCGTGAGCGTCTGCTCGGTCACGACGGAAAGCCTAGCCGGAGCGCGAGAACGGGACGCTCAACGTCGTCTTGGGCGAGCTCGAACCCGGCTGTGCGGAACAGGCTCTCGGGGCCGGCCAGGATCGTCCGTCCCTCGCGTCGGGAACGCCTCGACCCGACGGACGCCGAGCGCGCGCAGATCCTCGAGCACGGCCCGGAGCACCGCTCTCGCGACGCCCCGGCCTCCTGCGAGGGAGCGCCCAGCAGGCAGCTGATCGCCCACGTCCCGTCGTCCGGCCGCAGGCCGTACTGGCGCACCAGCTTCTCGAGGCGGTCGCGGGGCCCATCTGGCACCAGGCGACCGGATCCCTGCCGTCGCACGGCGACCCTAAACTCGTTTCAGAATGACGACTCGCGGATGGGGTGCGCTGGAGAAGGGCGAGCCACGGCGGCTCAGTGCTTCATTTGAAACGAGTTCTTAGACCCGGGGGCGCTCGTCGACCCGCCGGATCCAGGCCTCGAGGCGCGGGTGGCTGTCCCCGAGCGGCTGGCGCTGGTGGAGGATCCGGTGGAACAGCTCGTCGTCGTCTGACTCCCGCATCGCGGCGTACTTGAGGAACGGGAACGCGGCGCAGTCGGCGGCCGAGAACCCGTCGCCGAAGAGGTAATCGCGACCGTCGAGAAGCTGCTCGAAGCGGTCGAGCGCCCGGGCGAGCCGGCCGGTGAGCGCCGCGATCCGAGCCTGATCGAGGCGGGGCCGTTGGAGCTCGGCCTCGAGTTCGTTCGGGGGACGCTTCCAGACCCGATCGAACCAGTCGAGGAAGAACTCGAGCTCGGCCCGCCGGGCTCGGTCCGGAGGGTACAGAGGCGGTTCGGGCCAGTGCTGCTCGAGCCACGACAGAATCGCCAGCGAGTCGCAAACGACGGTATCGCCCACCTCGAGCACCGGGACTAGCTCCTGGCCGCTCACGCGCACCACCTCGCTTCGATCGGCAGCCTCCACCCAGATCGACTCGACCGCGAGGCGCTTGTGAGCGAGCGCGAGCGCCACGCGCTCGACGTTGGTGGAGTACCGGATCCGGTAGAGGCGCATCACGCGGGCTGGAAAAACTGTTCCATTTCCTGCACCTCCGCGTCACCCGGGCGCGCGTTTCCGGGGATAGGATCGAACGTGGGTGGTGGTTCGGGG
>Ga0136620_10001742_pt1 | contig 10357 bp, 11 predicted proteins | sample AntDrymUQ4162106_2_FD_104806 | JGI IMG/M metagenome (GOLD analysis project Ga0136620, IMG submission 104806) | Polar desert sand microbial communities from Dry Valleys, Antarctica - metaG UQ416 (21.06) | ecosystem: Environmental > Terrestrial > Soil > Desert | place: Antarctica: Dry Valley... | reverse complement strand
CTAGTGGGTCGTCGCGCAAGTAGCGCCTGCACCGAGAGCGTCCCGGCGCGCCGAGGGCAAGGCGCGAGGAGTCGAGCGTACCTGGAGGTACGTGAGCGACGAGAAACGCAGCCCTCGGCGATGCAGGGGCGCTCGAATGCGTCGGTAATTTGCGCGACGAGGCACTAGTCGAGGTCCCCCGAGCTCGTGAGCTGGCGGCCCAGGGCAACTGCTCCCACTCCCGAGGCCACGTAGAACAGGCTTCGGATCTTGGGCAGGCGGCGCATCCCGGAAAGCGCGGTGAAAGTGTCGACCGAGTCGGCCAGCACCCCCGCCTCGAGCCAGCCGCGCGCCGTGCTGCCGCGCTGCATCGCCGTCAGCAATCCGATGCCCAGGGCCAGATCGCGCGAGCCGAGCGCCCGGCCCGCCATCCTCGTGTAGACCGAGTCGACGTTCTGCCCCATCCACAATTTGGACATCTTGGCGGGAGCGAGGGTGAAAGCAAGCCCGACTCCGACTCTAGTCCAGCCGAGCAACGTTGCGAGATCACGATCTTCCATCTGTCAGCGCCTTTCTCAAGAGTTCACGGTCATGGGGCCACGCGAAATCGACGTCTTCGAGCTCTTCCGCGGAGACCCAGCGTACCTCCGCCACATCATCGCTCGGGGTCAGCTCGGCCATCGCCGGGTCGCCGGAAACAGATGACTTGAAGCCCAGCGCGAGCACGAAGTCCCCCTCGACGCCGTAGCGGTGAATTGCCACCGAGATGCAGTCTTCGATGGTTGCGTCGACGTCTATGCCGAGCTCCTCTTTGACCTCGCGGCGGAGGCCGTCGAGGGGGTGTTCGCCGGGCCCCAGAAAGCCCCCAGGCACGTCCAGCCGGCCCTTCTCGGGCTCGCGCCCCCGCACCGTCGCCAGGGCACGCCCGTTGTGCACGATCGCTGCTCCCACCGTCGGAGACGAGTTGCGGTACCAGGAACGCTCACAGTTGAGACAGTGCCCTCCGCCTTCGGAGTCGGGGGTATCGAGCTCGGTCGCGCACGCGGGGCAGTACCGGAAGGGCTTCACCCATGGCCCCCTTCATCCTGGCGCGACGGTTGCGGCCTGAGGCCGCGTTCGGCTTCCTCGTAGCGCGCCAAGACGAACAGCAGGTCCGACGCCCGATTGAGGTAGCGGAGTACCTCGGGATCGGGCATGAGCCCGGCACGGTTCATGCGGGTTGCGGCGCGTTCGGCGCGCCGGATGATCGAGCGGGCGAGGTCCAGTCCGGCTGAACCGGGTGTCTCGCCGGGGAGAATGAACTCCTGGGGGATGGGGTGATCCCCGACGAGGGCGTCGATGTCGGCCTCAGCGCGCTCGGTCATCGAAGCGGACACCTTCGAGACACCCTCCTTCAGCCTGTCCTGGTGCTCTTCGGCGGTCGCCAGTTGTGCGCCGACCACGAACATCTCCTTCTGCAGCCGGATCACGACGTTCTCGACCCGCGTCTCCAGGCCGCCGGAGCGCGCCAGGCCGAGAGCCGACACCGTCTCGTCGAGAGTGCCGTACACCTCCGTACGGATGTCATCTTTGTCCACCCGGCCCCCGTAGAGCAGGCCGGTGGTGCCGGCGTCACCCTTCTTCGTGTAGATCTTCATTCCGTCGAACCCTAACGGTTGGCTGCGGCACCCCCTTATGCTGTCGGAGAGCGGCCCTCAGGCGGTCCATGGAGGCGACCACGGGCCGGATAAAAAGGAGGTCCTTTCACATGCGTTCTGGGAAATGGTTGGCGGGCGTTGTGGTTGCGGGAATGCTGGCTTCCGCCTGTGGAGGCGGCAGTCCGGGCGAGAGCCCGGGCGGCGGAGGCGGCGGAGGCGACGACGGCATCCGGGTCGGCCTCGCCTTCGACGTCGGGGGCGTGGGCGACAAGTCGTTCAACGACGCCGCCAACCGAGGCCTGCAGCAGGCTATCGACGACGGCATCATCGCCGAAGACGACACCGAGTTCATCGAGGCCAACGCGACCGGGTCGGACCGGGATGACAACGTCATCGCGCTCGCCGACGAAGGCTTCGACTTGATAGTTGCAGTCGGCTTTGCCTTCTCGGAGGGCATCAACGAGATCGCGTCCGACTACCCCGACGTGAACTTCGCGGTGGTCGACGGGTTCGCCGAGGAAGCGCCGAACGTATCCAATCTCGTCTTCAAAGAGGAGGAGGGCTCCTTCCTTGTGGGTGCGGCTGCGGCCATGAAGTCGGAAGGCGGAACCATCGGCTTTCTCGGCGGCCAGCAGGGGACCGGGCTGATCGAGAAGTTCGAGGCCGGCTACACCGCAGGAGCCAAGGAGGTCGACCCGAGCATCGAGGTGCTGGTCGAGTACATCGGTGACTCGACGTCGGCCTTCGTAGACCCCACCAAGGGAGAGGCTCTGTCGGCGAAGATGTACGACGGCGGCGCGGACATCATCTACCACGCTGCCGGCGGATCGGGTGCAGGCCTCTTCAAAGCCGCGGTCGAAAAGGATCAGGTGGCAATCGGGGTGGACTCGGACCAGTCCCTCACCGCAAGCCCCGAGCAGAGAAAGCTGATCCTGACCTCGATGCTCAAGCGAGTCGACACAGCGGTATTCGAGGCGATCCAACAGGTGGCCGACGACGACTTCCAGAAGGGCTTTCAGACGTTCGGGCTCGCCGAGGACGGCGTGGATTACGCGGTCAACCAATACAACGACAATCCGCAGTTGCTCAGTCAGGAGATACAGGACGAGCTCGACGGGCTGAAGCAGGAGATCATCGACGGCCAGATAAAAGTCCCGACGGAGCCGGCCGCTTAGCTCCGATCTGATTGATGACGGCAAGCGAGGCCACCACATCAGCGGCGCCCGAACCGCGGGCGCCGCTGGTCGTATTAGAGGCGGTCACCAAGCGTTTTCCCGGCATCGTCGCCAACGACTCGGTCGACCTGAACCTCGAGGCAGGCGAGATCCATGCGCTCATCGGCGAGAACGGCGCCGGCAAATCGACGCTGATGCGGGTCCTGTATGGGATGTACCCGCTCGACGGCGGGCGCATCCTGGTCAAGGACCGGGAGGTCAGGGTGTCATCACCGCGCGTGGCGATCTCGCTCGGCATCGGCATGGTGCACCAGCACTTCGTTCTGGTCGATCGCTTCACGGTCACCGAGAACATCATCTTGGGGGCCGAAGGCGGTCCGGTCCTGGATGCAAGTGCCGCGGAGCACAGGATCGCGGAGCTGGCGGAGAGCTACGGATTCGCCGTCGACCCGCACCGCCGCGTCGAGGATCTTTCGGTCGGCCAGCAACAGCGGGTCGAGATTCTGAAGGCGCTCTATCGAGGCGTGGATCTGCTCATCCTCGACGAACCTACCGCGGTTCTGACTCCTTCGGAGGCGCGCGAACTCTTCGACAATCTGCGCAGACTGAGGGACGACGGAAAAACCATCGTCTTCATCAGCCACAAGCTCGACGAAGTTCTGGAGGTAGCCGAAAGAATCACCGTGCTGCGGCGCGGGCGCGTCGTTGGTGCGACCCGTCCACAAGAAACCTCAAAGAACAAGCTTGCCGAGATGATGGTCGGGCGACCCGTGCTCTTCCAGTTGGACAAACCCAAGGTCCAGGTCGGTGAGCCGGTGCTCGAGGTCCAGGATCTGCGCTTGGGCACTCATCTGAACGGAGTGACCCTCGAGGTGAAGGCGGGCGAGATCCTCGGAATTGCCGGGGTCGAGGGCAACGGTCAGCGAGAGCTGGCCGAATCTCTCATCGGCCTGCGCACGCCCGACTCAGGACGGTTCTCCATAGCCGGCGCAGATGTGACCGGGCGCTCCGTGGGGCAGCTGAGGAAGCTGGGTGTCGGCTTCATCCCTGAGGATCGGCATCACCGCGGTCTCGTCCTCGATATGACCCTGTGGGAGAACTCCTGCCTGGGCCGGCAGTCTCAAACGGAGTTCTCCGGCCGGTGGGGGATCCTGGCCATTCGAAAGATCAAAGATCTCGCCACGCGTCTGATCAAGACGTTCGACATCAGGGCGCGCGGCATCACCGTCCCCGCGGCAACATTGTCCGGAGGCAATCAGCAGAAGCTCATACTTGCGCGTGAGCTCGAGGACGAACCCATACTCCTCATTGCTCATCAACCGACCCGCGGCCTCGATGTCGGCGCCATCGAGTCTGTGTGGGGGCAGCTGCTGGTGCAGAAGGGGCAGGGGCGCGCCGTGTTGTTGATCTCGGCCGAGCTGGATGAGATCTACGAGCTCTCCGACCGGATAGTGACCATGTACGAGGGCAGGATCAGCGGCGAGTACCCGCCCGATACGCCACCGGAGGAGATCGGCGTGGGGATGACCGGAGGCCGCGCCGGAGCTGCCGCCGACGCTGCTGCCGGAGCAACCGTGAAGGAACGCTGATGGCGACGGCGGCTTCGGGCGCGCCGAAACGCGCACGCTCGCCACGGCTCGAGTTCGTCGGGGGGCAGATCCTCGCCTTCGTGGGCGCGGCCCTGTTTGCAGGATTCGTCGGCGGCGTCATCATCGTGCTGTACGGCGAAAATCCTCTCTTCGTGTACGCAACCGTGTTGAACTACGCCACTGCGCGCCCGGAAGACATCGCTCAGGTCGCAGAGAACGCAACTCCGCTGATCTTCTCGGGACTGGCCGTGGCGGTGGCGTTCAAGGCGGGCATGTTCAACATCGGTGTCGAAGGCCAGTACATCGTCGGAATGCTCACCGCTGCGATCGCTGCTCTCTACCTCGACTGGCTCCCCGGCGCCCTGCTGGTTCCCGCCGTAGTCGTCGCTTCGGTTCTCGGTGCGGTCATGTGGGCTGCGATCCCTGCCGTCCTGAAGGTGAAGACTGGTGCGCACGAGGTGGTGACCACGATCATGATGAACGGCATTGCGATCAGCCTCGTGGCATGGGCGATCCTGAACCCGCTCAAGAGCACCGGTGACCAGAGTGTCGACCTACGCACGAATCTGTTTCCCGGTAAGGCCCTAATGCCGAGCATCGCCGAACCACTCGGGCTTCCTTCGTCGGTCCACCTGACGCTGTTGTTCCCCGTCGCCCTGCTGGCCTGCTTGTTCGTGTGGTTCTTTCTGTACCGGACGCGGCTCGGTTACGAGGTCAGGGCAGTGGGCTCCTCGAGCGGTTCGGCGGAGGCAGGCGGGGTCTCGATCGGCGCGGCGCAGATCAAGGTATTCCTGATCTCGGGAGCGCTCGCGGGATTCGTCGGACTCAACCACCTCATCGGAGACAAGGGCTATCTGGGAAACAATTACGAGGTCGGCCTCGGGTTCGCGGGCATCGCCGTGGCCTTTCTGGGACGCAACCACCCGGCGGGCATTGCCCTGTCCGCGCTGTTGATCGGCGTGCTGATCCGGGGTGAGGACGGAATCGCGCTCTCGACCGAGCTTCCGACCGAGGTGTTGATCATTCTGCAGGGCGTGCTGATCCTCTCCGTGGTGGTCGCCTACGAGCTCGTTCGACGCGCCGTGGCGCGCCGCCAGCTCAAAGAGGAAGCGGCGGTCGAAGCCGCTGCTCCGGCGACGGAGCACTGATGCCGCTCATCGACCTCGGCGCCGCCATAGCTCTCGGCCTGCGGTACTTCACCATCCTCTATCTGACTGCGCTCGGTGGGCTGTTCAGCGAGCGCAGCGGGATCGTCAACATCGGGCTCGAGGGCCTGATGATCGTGGGCACCGTCATGGGTGCATGGGGAACTGTCGAATACGGTCCCGTTGCCGGGCTGCTCATCGGTGCTCTTTCAGGCCTTGTCTTCTCGATGGTTCACGCGCTTGCGACTGTGACCTTTCACGTCGACCACATCGTGTCCGGAGTCGTGATCAACCTCGTCGCAGTCGGTCTGGCGCGCTTTCTGTCTGCGCTCTTCTTCGGTCAGGCAACTCAATCCGATCCGGGAATCCCGCACCTGGGCTCCATCGACATTCCGTTGCTCGACAGGCTCCCTTTGGGACTCGGCGCTGCATTCAGCAACATGTCCCCGGTGGTCCCCGTAGCCTTTTTCATGGCCGTACCGACGATCTACATCCTCAATCGCACACGCTTCGGTCTGCGGCTTCGCTCCGCGGGTGAGAACCCAGAAGCGGCCGAGACACTCGGCGTGCGCGTCGCGCCGCTTCGGTATGCGGGCGTGGCAATCTCGGGCGCCCTCGCCGGGTTCGCAGGTGCTTTTTTGGCCATCGAGATCAATCAGCTCTTCCGCGAGGGACAGACACAGGGTCTGGGCTTCATTGCACTGGCGGCCCTTATCCTGGGTAACTGGACCCCCATCAAAGTCATGATCGGGTCGCTGCTCTTCGGGATCGCGCAGGCGATTCCGCTTCGGCTCAGCGACGCTCCGGTGATCTCGCTGCTGCCTGAGGAGTTCATTCGGATGGTTCCCTATGTGGTCACGATCATCGCCATCGCCGGGTTCGTGGGGCGGGTGCACCCACCGGCAGCAGCAGGACGCGCCTACGAGGGAAGCGCCGCATAGCTGCGTGCCGAACGAAGACCCCCGGCTGACCCGTCTCTCAAGAATAGGCCGCCAGGGCGTCGAGCATGAGATCCCAGAACGCGCCGGCGTCGAGCTTCTGCGCTATCCGGGCGTTCGGCTCCCTTTTGGTCACGCCCTGCAGGTCGCAGACCGTCGCCCCGTACGACCATGACCGGGCGGTCTCGACGACGACGTTGACGCGCTTGCATTCGACGATCTCGGGCCGGATGACGCGCGCCACCGCGCACGGGTCGTGCAGCGCCGGCCCCCACAAGGCGTTGGCGGCGGCAATCGCCTGCGAGTAGGAGCCGAGGAGCGCTGCCGCCATTTCGGCCACCGGGTTGCCGACGGCGCGCATCCGCTCGAGGATCTGGGGCGTGACCATGGCCTGATGGGTCAGGTCCAGCGGCACCATGGTGACGGGAAGGCCGCTGGAAAAGACCACGTGCGCCGCCTCGGGGTCTGCGTGGATGTTGAACTCGGCTGCCGGCGTCGTGTTGCCGAGTCCGCTGGAGCCGCCCATGAGCACGATCTCCGTGACCCTTGCCATCGTGCGGGGATGGCGGTGCAGTGCCAGGGCGATGTTCGTCAGGGGCCCGACTGGCACCAACGTCACCTCGTCGTGCGCCCCCACTATCTCGGCTATGAGATCGACCGCATGCCGGGTATCCAGATCGATCTCCGGCTCATCGAACGGCCAGCCATCGAGACCCGACTCGCCGTGAACCTCGGGCGCGGTCAACTGGTCGCGCATCAGTGGCCGCTCCGCACCGGCCGCAACCGGGACATTCCTGATTCCTCCAACCGACATCACGCGCCGCGCGTTGAGAGTCGTCCTGTCCAAGGTCTGATTGCCCGCCACAGTCGTCACCGCCAACAGATCTACTGCGGGGTGGGCATGGGCTAGGAGGAGGGCGAGAGCGTCGTCGTGGCCCGGATCGCAATCCAGGATTATCTTCTGCGTCATCGTGACCACTCCAAAGGGTTCTCGGTTGACTGCGAGTGGTGAGGGATGTGAACCACTCACCCACTCACCGTCCACTCGCTCGACGATCTATATACTCCCCTGCCGAGACTGTCGTGCGCTCAAACGGAGGGGGGCTTGCGCTGAACCGACGAGCTATCTATCGGCGCGCATCTCAGTTCCTGTTGATGTCGCCGTACCTGGTGACCCTGCTGGTTGTAGGCGGGATCGTCGGGCGGGCGCGCCCGCCGGCCGCAGACGGCCAGCCGTATGTAAAGGAGTGACGTCACGGAATCACCCGACTGGCAGGACCTCAGAACCCGGGCGATCGAGGCCAAGGAGCGCGCCTACGCGCCCTATTCGAACTTTCAGGTCGGTGCGGCGGCTGTGGTCGACGACGGCCGGATCGTCACCGGCTGCAACGTCGAGAACGCCTCCTACGGGTTGAGCTTGTGCGCCGAATGCGGGCTGGTCTCGAACCTGTTCGTTACCGGTGGAGGACGTCTGGTGGCGGTCTGCTGCGTGGACGCCCACGGCGCGACGTTGATGCCTTGTGGGCGTTGCCGCCAACTGTTGTTGGAGGTTGGCGGTCCCGGACTGTTGATCGACTCGGCGGCCGGCCCCCGTACTCTTTCGACGCTGCTGCCCGACGCGTTCTCATCCGAAGACCTGGGGCCGGCCTGACATGCACGCCGTGGACGTCATCCGCGCGAAGCGGGACGGGGCGGCCCTGTCCGAAGCGCAGATCAGGTGGTTCATCGACTCATACACCAAGGGTGATGTGGCCGACGAACAAGCCTCGGCGCTGCTCATGGCGATCGTGTGGCGGGGCATGACTGCCGGCGAGCTGGCGACCTGGACCGAGGCCATGGTGACCTCGGGCCGGCAGCTCGACCTGTCCTCGATCGAGCGGCCGACGGTGGACAAGCATTCCACCGGTGGAGTCGGCGATAAAGTCTCGCTGATTCTTGCCCCTCTGGTTGCCGCCTGCGGGCTGGCTGATCCGATGTTGTCGGGCCGGGGACTGGGTCACACCGGCGGGACACTCGACAAGCTCGAGGCGATCACAGGGATGCAGGTCGATCTGGATCTCGACGACGCCGTCAGGATCGTTCGGGACGTCGGTTGTGTCATCTGCTCGACCGGGCCCGATTTAGCACCCGCCGACCGCAAGCTCTACGCCCTGAGAGATGTGACGGGCACGGTCGAATCGATACCTCTCATCGCATCCTCGATCATGTCCAAGAAGATCGCCGAGGGGACCGAGGCCCTGGTGCTCGATGTGAAGGTCGGTTCGGGCGCGTTCTTACCGAATCTCGACCAGGCAAGAGAGCTGGCCGAGACCTTGGTGGGCATAGGCGAAGCCGAGGGCCTCAAGACGTCGGCGTTGTTGACCGCGATGGACACGCCCCTGGGGCGCACGACGGGCAACGGTCTCGAGGTGACCGAATCGGTGGACGCGCTGAAAGGCAATGGACCGGACGACCTGATGGAGGTCACGTTCGAGCTGGCACGCGAGATGTTGTCGCTCACCGGGACCGGTGGCGACCCGGTCCAGGCAATCGAAAACGGGGCCGCGCTCGAGTGCTGGCACGCAATGGTCGAGGCGCAGGGTGGAGACTCCCGTGCGCCGATTCCCGAAGCGCCCGAGCGGCGCACCCTCGCAGCCGAACGATCGGGTTTCGTGACACACCTCGATGCGCGCGCGGTGGGTGAAGCCGCCTGGCGGCTGGGTGCAGGGCGGAGGCGCAAAGAGCACGATGTCAGTGCGAGCGCCGGTGTCGTCTGCCTGGCCAAACCGGGCGACGAGGTCGAGGACGGGCAGCCGGTCCTCGAGCTGCATACCGAGGACCATGGGTTCTTCGAACACGCGCTCGAGGCTCTCGCCGGGGCCATCGAGATCGGCGCGGAGCCGCCCGAGCCCCGCCCCATGGTCCTCGAACGGATCCGCTCATGATCGCCCCCGGCGTCCATCTGCCACACACAGAATGCGGGGCACCCATATGCCGGATCTGACACCTGCCCGGCGCGCCGTCACCGACGCTACCGGGCAGAGTCGTTTCCGGGCTGCGGTGATCCTGGGGTCGGGGCTCAGCTCACTCGCTGCATCGCTCGCCGGAGGGGAGCCGATTCCCTATTCGGGGATCCCCGGAATGCCGGTGTCGACCGTCGAGGGACATGAAGGCGCCCTCTATGCCGCCGATATCGGAGGCACCGCGACCTTGGCCTTCGCCGGACGCGTCCACCTCTATGAAGGGCGAAGCGAGGCTGAGGTCACATTCGCGATCCGGCTGGCCGCCGATCTGGGCTGCGAGGTGGCCGTGCTGACCAATGCGGCCGGTGGGATCAATCCCGCGCTTCCCGTCGGCGCGCCGAGCCTGATAAGCGACCACCTCAACTTGACCGGGACCAATCCCCTGATCGGACCGAACGACGATGTGGTGAGGCCGCGCTTCCTCGATCTCACGGAGGTCTACGACGCGGAACTCCGAAGGTTGGCGAGCTCGGTCGATCCCGAGCTCGGGTCCGGCATCTACGCGGGCCTGACCGGCCCGACCTACGAGACCCCGGCCGAGGTGCGCATGCTGAGGGCCCTGGGAGCCGATCTGGTGGGAATGTCGACCGTGCTCGAGGCGGTGATGGCGCGCTATCTCGGCATGCGCGTGTTGGGTGTCTCGGTGGTCACCAACCCCGCCGCGGGGCTGACCCCCGAACCCCTGAGTCATGACGAGGTCGCCGCCGCGGGCCGGCGCGCTGCGGACCGCCTCGACCGCCTGCTACGCGGGGTTCTCGCCAAGCTCTGAACTAGTGCCTCGTCGCGCAAATTACCGACGCATTCGAGCGCCCCTGCATCGCCGATGGCTGCGTTTCTCGTCGCTCACGTACCTCCAGGTACGCTCGACTCCTCGCGCCTTGCCCTCGGCGCG
>Ga0136620_10001741_pt1 | contig 10362 bp, 10 predicted proteins | sample AntDrymUQ4162106_2_FD_104806 | JGI IMG/M metagenome (GOLD analysis project Ga0136620, IMG submission 104806) | Polar desert sand microbial communities from Dry Valleys, Antarctica - metaG UQ416 (21.06) | ecosystem: Environmental > Terrestrial > Soil > Desert | place: Antarctica: Dry Valley... | reverse complement strand
GCTCGCAAACGAGCCCTCGCGCGGCGCCTCGAGCAACTTGCGGCCGCGGGCACCGCGGTGGTCGTCGCCACCCACGACACCGCTTTCGCCGCCGATCTTGCGGACCGCGTGGTGCTGATGGGCGAGGGCGTCGTCATCGCCGACGGGCACGCGGCCGAGGTCCTCGGCGGCGGTTGGCACTTCGCGACCGATGTGGCGCGCGCCCTCGGCGGCGCCGGCGGAGCGCTGACGCCTGAGCACGGCGCCCGTCTGCTCGAGCGGGAGCTGGTGGCGTGAGCTGGCAGACGGCGGCGTTCGCGGTGCTCGGACTAGCGCTCGTCGCGGGCTTCGCGTGGTACGAGCGCTCGCGCCCGCCCGCCAAGGTGGTGACGCTCGTCGCGGCGTTGGCGGCGCTGGCGATCGTCGGGCGGATCGCGTTCGCGCCGATCCCGAACGTGAAGCCCACCACCGACATCGTGCTGCTCACCGGCTTCGCGCTCGGCGGAGCGCCGGGGTTCTGTGTCGGCGCCGTGACCGCGCTCATCTCGAACTTCTTCTTCCTCCAGGGGCCGTGGACGCCGTGGCAGATGGTGGCGTGGGGCGGCGTCGGGATCGCCGGGGCCGGCCTCGCTCGCCTCACTCGCGGGAGAGAGCTCGGGCGCGTGCCGCTCGCCCTCGCGTGCGGCGCCGCCGGGCTCGCGTTCGGTGCGTTCATGGACCTCTACATCTGGACGCTCGGTGCCGAGCAGACGCCGGTCGCGTACCTGACCGTGTCGGCCTCGTCGCTCCCCTTCAATGTCGCCCACATGGCGGGCAACTTCGTCTTCTGCTTGCTGATCGGCCCGCCGCTCGTACGCGCGCTGCGCCGCTACCGACGGCGGGTCGAGGTGCGCTGGCCGGCCCCGGCTGCCGCCGCCCGCGCGCCGGCGGGCGCCGCGCTCGCCGCGCTGGTCGCGGTCGGCGTCCTCGCCCTCGCCGCCGCTCCGCCTGCGAGCGCCGCCGGCAGCAGCGCCCAGGCGGTGCGCTACCTCGAGCGCGCGCAGAACGGCGACGGCGGCTTCGGCACCGAGGCCGGCTCGTCCTCGAGCCAGCTCTACACCGGCTGGTCGGCGCTCGGGCTTGCCGCCGCCGACGTCAACCCGCGCGACGTCACCAGCGACGGGCGCTCGGTGATCGACTACACGAAGCGCAACGCCGACTCCCTCAACCGCACGGGCGACCTCTCGCGGACGATCCTCGTTGTCGAGGCGGCGGGCATCTCGTCGCGCTCGTTCCGCGGACGCGACCTTGTCGCCGAGCTCCAGGCGCGCCGCGCGGGCGACGGCTCCTACGACGGCTTGGTCAACCAGACGGCGTTCGCGGTCCTCGCGCTGCGCGCCGCCGGGGCCGGCAGCCCGCGCTCCGCGCGCTGGCTCGAGGATCAGCAGAACAAGGACGGCGGCTTCGGCTTCTCCGGGGGCGAGAGCAGCGGTGAGGACACGGGCTACGTGCTGCAAGCGCTGGCGGTGAGTGGCCGCCGCGGCGGCGACGCCGCCCGGACGGCGGTCCGCTACATGAAGCAGGCGCAGGACGGAAGCGGCGGCTACAGCGGAGTGGGCACCCCGGTCAACGCGCAGGCCACCGCGTTTGCGGTCCAGGGGCTGCTGGCGGCCGGCGGCGGGGGCGGCGCGGTGTCCGACGCGATCGGCTACATCCGCTCGCTCCAGTCCGCCGACGGGAGCATCCAGTACGCGAGCGGCAACGGCCAGACGCCGGTGTGGGTCACGGGCGAGGCGCTGCTGGCGCTCGAGCGCGAGCCGTTCCCGATCGCCGCCGTGCCGCGCGCCCCCGGCGGGGCCGGCGGCGCCGACGGTGGCAGCAGCTCGAGCCCGTCGGGCGACGGAGCCTCCTCCAGCGCGCCCGGCGCCGCGGATCTCGGGAGCGGCGCTCCGAACGGGGCGGGCGGGGACGAGGCCGACGGCGGCCGTAAAAAGGACCGTGGCGACGGCGGCCGAGACGGCCGGCAGGCCGGCGCCCCCGGCGGCGGCCAGTCGCTGCTCGGGCGGCGCGACGGACCGGCGAACGCCGCCGGCGAGGAGGGCGCGGCGGGCGAGTCCGCCGGGGGGTCCGTGGTCGGCGGCGTCATCGCCGCTGCCTCGAGCGCGGCCTTCGTCTTCGGCTTCCGGCGGCGGCTGCGAAAGCGCCTCGCCGCCGGCACCGAGGCGCCGCCCGACTCCGCGACCTAAGCGTCGCCCGCCGGATCCGCCGCGCTCGCGCGGCGGACCGATCAGGTGATCGCGCCGGGGACCCTGTTCAAGCGGTCGAGGGTGTCGAACTCCTCCAGCGAAAGGCCCGCTCCCTCTGCCACGCACGTGAGCGGGGACTCCGAGACGCGAGTCTCAATCCCGGTCTCCTCGCTGAGGCGCTCCGCGAAGCCCCGAAGCAGCGATCCTCCGCCGACCAGGACGATGCCGTCTCCCATGATGTCCCCGGCGAGCTCAGGCGGGGTCCGCTCGAGCGTCTCTCGAACCGCGGCGATGATCGCCTGCAGCGGCTCCTCGAGCGCAGAGCGGATCTCCTCGCTTCCGAGGGTGACCGTCTTCGGAAGGCCAGCTACGAGATCCCGCCCCCGAACCTCGGCTCGAAGCTCCTCGTCGAGCGCCCTCGCCGAGCCGATCTCGAGCTTGAGGGCCTCGCCGCGCTCGGTTCCGATAGCAAGACGGTGCCGGCTCTTCAGGTGGCTGAGGATTGCCTCGTCGAGGTCGTAGCCACCGGTCCTGACCGATTCCGACACCGCCATCGAGCCGAGCGTCAGCACCGCCACCTCGCTGGTCCCGCCGCCCACGTCGACGACCATTCGGCCCGTCGGCTCCTCGATCGCAAGGCCCGCCCCGATCGCGCCGGCAAGCGGCTCCTCGATCAGCTGGACCTTGCGCGCTCCAGCCGCGGCGCAAGCTTCCACCACTGCCCGCTTTTCGACCTCCGTGATACCCGTCGGCGCGCACATCACCACCCGAGGCCGTGCCATACGGCTCGGCTCCACCTTGCGGATGAAGTGGCGAAGCATGCGCTCGGTGACCTCGAAGTCCGCGATCACCCCGTGGCGAAGGGGGCGGATCGCGGAGATCGTGGCGGGAGTACGGCCGATCATGCGCTTCGCCTCGAACCCGACCGCGTGAACCGCACCCGTCTCCTCGTTCATTGCGACCACCGAGGGCTCCGACAGCACCACGCCGCGGCCACGCTCGTAAACGAGCGTGTTGGCGGTGCCGAGGTCGATCGCTATATCACGATGGCCTACGCTCAGGCGTCGGGGAAGGAGGCTCATTGGACTGGTCGCTCCTGGAGGCTGCACGATCGCCGGCGGCTTTCGCGACGTGTCCGCGTCTCCCAGAGCGTAGAGAAGGCTCGGGGTCGCTCCCGCTTTCACGCAAAGCAGAAGCGAGTTTCACGGCAGCGGGTCGATTGGGGTTGGGTGGCGGCGTCACCAGACACCACGGCTCCGAGTGCCCTACAGCCCCGCGTCGCCCGGAAACGGGCCTCCGCGCACCGGCTCGCGGGCGACTACGCGCCGCTCGTTGTCGCGCACGCGCGAAAGTCCGCGACCTGGCGCCGACTGCGGTCCCGGCTCAGGCCCTGCTGCGGTACAGGCGTGTGGTCAGCGGGGCGAACACTGCGGTGAGCACCGCCGCCGTGCCCAGCACGATCCCGATGTCCCCGGCGTCCACGTTCCCCTCCATCAGCCCGCGCGACGCGGTCGCCAGGATGGAGATCGGGTTGACGTTCACGAACGCCTCGAGCGCGCTCGGCAGCGTCTCCGGGTCGACGAAGACGTTGCTCAGGAAGGTCAGCGGGAAGATCCCCATGAACCCCGCGTTCATGACGGCGTTGGGCGAGCGCAGCAAGAGGCCGATGGTGGTGAACACCCAGGAGAGGCCGAAGGCGAAGACGATCACGAGCGCCAGCGCCGCGAGGACGCCCGGAACCCCGGCCCCCGGCCGGTAGCCGAGGATCACGCCGAGCACGACGATCACGGTCCCGGCGACCAGGTAGCGGACGCTGTCTCCGACCACCGAGCCGACGAGCGGCGCCGGCCGCCAGATCGGCAGCGAGCGAAAGCGGTCGACGACCCCCTTGGTGAGGTCGGTGTTGAGCGCGACGCCCGAGTAGACGGTGGTGAAGAGCACCGACATCACCAGGATTCCCGGGAGGATGTAGTCGAGGTACTCGCCGGTGGAGCCGGCGATCGCGCCGCCGAACAGGTAGGTGAACATCAGCACGAACATCACCGGCGTGATCGTCACGTCGAGGAGCTGCTCGGGGACGTGCTTGACCTTGAGCATCCCGCGCCAACCGAAGGTCAGGGTCGCCGACAGGGGGCTCGGGAGCGGCGGGCGAGCGCTCGAGGACAGCGCTCTTCGGACGGCCGCCTCGTCGGCCGGCGTCGAGTCTGCGTGCGTCGTCGGGGTGGCGCTCATGCGGCTTGCTCCTCCTGGTCGGCGATGGCTGCGGCGTCGGCGTACTCCTCGGCCGGGTGGCCGGTCAGCGCGAGGAACACCTCGTCGAGGCTCGGCTGGCCGAGCGAGAATCCGGCGACCCTGACATCGGATCGGGACAGTGCGGCCACGGCCTCGGCGGCCCGGTCGGCGTCGGCGCAAGAGGCCGACAGCGCCGCCGGGTCGGCCTCCAGGTGCACCGTGCCCAGCTCGTGGGCGAGCACGCGCTCTGCTTCGGGCCGCTGATCGGAGTCGAGCAGCCGGACGTGCAGGGCACCCCGCCCGACCGAGGCCTTGAGCTGGGCCGGCGTGCCCTCGGCGATCACCTTGCCGCGGTCGATCACTGCGATCCCGTCGGCGAGCTGGTCGGCCTCGTCGAGGTACTGAGTGCAGAGCAGGATCGTCGTGCCCCCGTCGACGAGCGCGCGGATGATGTCCCAGACCTGGTTGCGAGAACGCGGGTCGAGCCCGGTCGTGGGCTCGTCGAGGAACATCAGCTGCGGCGTGACGACGATGCTCGCGGCGACGTCGAGCCGGCGGCGCATGCCGCCGGAGAACTTCTTCACCAGCCGGCCGGCGGCGTCGGCGAGGCCGAACGCCTCGAGCAGCTCGGCTGCCCGCGCGTTGGCCTGGGCTCGCTTGAGCCCGAGCAGCCTGGCGATCAGGACGAGGTTCTCCTGCCCGGTGAGGTCCTCGTCGACCGAGGCGAGCTGTCCGGTCAGGCTGACGACGCTGCGCACCTTGTCGGCTTCGCGCACGATGTCGTACCCGAGCACGCGCGCGGAGCCGGAATCGGGGATGAGCAGCGTCGCGAGCATGCGGATCGCGGTCGTCTTGCCGGCGCCGTTGGGGCCGAGCACGCCGTACACGGAGCCGCTGCGCACGGCCAGGTCGACGCCGTCGACCGCTCGGACCGTGCCGAAGGCCTTGACGAGGCCCGTGGCCTCGATTGCAAAGGGTGACTGCGTCGTCATTTGGCTCCTCGAACGTTTGGTTGATCACGCAAGCGTGGTCCCGGTTTCAACCTGGTCCCGTTGTTAGACCGCGAGTCGCGAAGAAACTCATCGGTCCGTTTAGGGGCGGAGGCGAATCAACCTACAAGTTCAAGTGCCCTTGATGTCAAGGGCTCGCGACCGGCGCATCGACGGCGATCGGCGGCCCCGCCACGACGCCGTCGTCATGCAATCGCCCGATCTCCGTCTGCGACAGGCCGAGGACGTCGGCGAGGAGCTCGTCGGTGTGCTCGCCGAGCAGCGGCGCGCGGCGAACCGGCAGCCGCTCGAAGGCGCCCAGATCGACCGGCGAGCCCGGCATCAGGTAGGTCCCGATCCCGGGCTGCTCGACCTCGTCGAACAGCGGGTTCTCGAGCGAGCAGCGGGGGTCTTCGTCGACCAGCTCCCGGAAGGTCTGGTAGGGGCCCCAGCAGACGTCGTGGCGATCGAAGACCGCGCGGATCTCGGCGAGCGTGCGCGCGACGGTCCAGGGCTTGAGGATCCCCCCGATCACCTCGCGCGCGGCGTAGCGGTCGCCCTCGCGATCGAGGTCGACCTCCAGCAGCTTCTCGAGGGTCTCGAAGGCCTCGTGCAGGCCGGTTGCCTCGACGAGGTTGCGCCACTGGCGCAGCGTCAGCGCGACGATCATCACCCGCCGCTCGTCCCTGGTCAGGAAGTCGCGACCGAACGCACCGTAGAGGTAGTTGCCGTCCTTCTGGCGGTCCCGGCCGGAGATCTGCACCTCCGCGATCTTGCCGAGGTTGCCGACCATCGCGACGGCGACGTCGGAGAGCGCGATGCGCGCGAGCTGGCCCTCGCCGGTGCGGGTACGGTGGCGCTCGGCCGCGAGCAGCGCCGTCGCGGCGAGCGTCCCGGTGACCGCGTCCCAGGCCGGCAGTAGATGGTTGAACGGGACCGACAGGTTGCGCGGGCCGGTGGCCCACGGAAAGCCGGTCGCGGGGTTGATCGTGTAGTCGACGGCCGAGGAGCCGTCGTGGTTGCCGGTGATGGCGACCATCACGAGGTCGCGGCGACGAGCCGCGAGCGAGTCATAGTCGAGCCATCCTCGCGCGGGGAAGTTCGTGAGCAGCAGGCCGCCGTCCGGCGCGGGCTCGGTGACCAGCGCGGCCACGAGCTCCTGGCCCTGCGGCGACTTGAGGTCCACGCAGAACGAGCGCTTGCCCTTGTTCAGCCCCGCCCAGAAGAGGCTCTCGCCGTCGTCGGTAACCGGCCAGCGGGTGCGGTCGAGGCCGCCGCCGATCGGGTCGAAGCGGATCACGTCCGCGCCGAGCTGGGCGAGCGTCATCCCTCCGAGCGGGGCGGCGACGTACGCGGAGCCCTCGACCACGCGCAGCCCGGCGAGGATCGAGTTCACGCCATCACCCCCAGAAAGCGCCAGTCGAGGACGGGAGCCGACCCTTCGGCGCCGCGGTCTGCGGTTGTCTGCGCACGTAGGTCCACGAGGCCGGCGTCCCGCTCCTCGAGCTGGTGCACCGCCTCGACCGTAAGGCGGGTGGCGAGGATGTCACCGTCGAAGACCGGGCCGGAGTGATCGCAGCCGCGCCAGGCGACCACGGTCACCAGGTTCGGCAGCGCCCGAGCGACCTGCGCCGCGGCTACGGCGATCGTGTGGCCGCCGTAGACGAGCCGGCGGCCGTGCGAGGTCGCACCTGCGTCGGTGTGGGCGCTCGCGATGTTGAGCGTTAGCCGCGCGAGCTCGGGAGCTGCGGTCACCGAGTCGCGGCCCTCGATCTCATAGGCGCCGCCCGCCGCGACGTCCGCGAAGTGATCTCCGCGGGTGCGCTCACGGAAGCGGTCGTAGCGCCAGCCGGTCGGCACCGCCGCCTCTACAGCGGCCATGTCGAGCTCTTGCGGGATGCCGTCGAAGCGGTCGGCGTGGCCGGTCTGGACGCTCGGGTCGCCGAGCGGGATCATCGCGCAGCGCCAGAAGTCGAGCACCGGCTCGTTGCGCTGGTTCTCGGTGCTGATCCGCAGTACGACGAGGCCGGTCGCCGATCCGTCGTCGCGCGGGCGGTTCTGCTTGAGCGCGACCACCTCGGTTCGCGTCCGCAGCGTGTCGCCGATGAAGACGGGCGCCAGCAGCACGAGCCCTCGGTAGAAGAGGTTGCCGCGCACGCGCTGGGTGGGCTCGGTCGACTGGCCGATCGCCACGTCGCAGACGAGGCTCGGGTGGGTGAGCGGCTCATCGTGGCCCGTGACGGCACGGCTGAGCGGGGCGTCGAGCGCGAGTTTCAGCCGGTCGCCCACGAGCGCTTGGTGGAGGGCGGCGTGGCCGGGAGTAAGCGTCAGCGTGGGGGACTGGTCGAAGACCTGTCCGAGCTCGAAATCCTCGAAGTACGGACCCCCGACGAGGGCCCTCTCGCCTGTACCGAGCACCGCTTCTCCTCTTTCGCGACTGAACCGGCCGCGCAGAACGCGCCAGGCTTCCACGTTCTCCCTCTATGGTCAACCGATGGCGAGCTCGCGCCGCTCGTGCCTCTCGGTCCCGGGCTCCTCTGACCGCATGCTCGCCAAGGCGCGGGAGCTGCCTGCCGACGAGCTGGTCATCGACCTCGAGGACTCGGTCGTCCCCGACCACAAGGAGGGCGCGCGGGCCACCGCGATCGCGGCGATCCGCGACGGCTCGTGGGGCGAGCGGTCGGTGGCGGTGCGGGTGAACCCTCTCGCCACCGAGTGGGGCCCTCGCGACATCGAGAACGTGGTCGCGGGCGCCGGCAAGGGGCTCGGAGGCCTCGTGGTGCCGAAGGTCGAGGCCCCCGCCGACCTCGAGGAGCTCGACTCCCTGCTCGATGAGACAGAACGGCGAGCGGGACGGGAGCCGGTCGGACTCCAGGCTCTGATCGAGACCGCGGCCGGCCTTGCGCGCGTCGCCGAGATCGCGCGCGCGAGCGCCCGCCTCGAGTCGCTGATCATCGGCTTCGCCGATCTCGCGGCCTCGCTCGGACGTTCGCCGGTCGCCGACTACCCCGGCGACCGCTGGCACTGGGTCCGCGAGACGGTGTTGGTCGCCGCGCGCAGCGCGGGCCTGCAGGCGATCGACGGCCCGCACCTCGACGTCAGCGACCTCGAGGGGTTGGCGGTCGAGGCCGGTCGCGCCCGCGCGCTCGGGCTCGACGGCAAGTGGGCGCTTCACCCCGCGCAGATCGAGCCGATCAACGCGGCGTTCTCCCCGGCCCAGGCGGAGGTCGACAGGGCCGGGGCGATCCTCGACGCGCTCGCCGCCGCCGACGGACGCGGGGCGGTGTCGCTCGACGGGGAGATGATCGACGAGGCGAGCCGCAAGCTCGCCGCCCAGGTCCTGGCGCGGGGGCGGGCGGCGGGGCTCGCGCCGGCTCGCTCGCAGGCCTGACCGATCAGGCGTCCGCCGGGAGCCCGTGCTTGGCCACCGCGCGGTCGTAGTTGACCCGCAGCAGCTCGATCACCTCGCGGATGTCGTCGTCGTCTTCGATCCTGCGCGCGGCGAAGCCCGGCTTGCCGGGGAACACCGGGTGGTAGTCGATGCGCCCCTGCTCGAACAGCTCGGCCCAGACCTCCTTCGGAAAGCCGAGGTGGAGGGCGTGGTCGCCGTGCAGGTGGCCGATCTCGCGCCGGCCGACCTTGAATGAGAACGAGCCGCGGTCGCCCGGGCCCGCCTCGACGCCCGGCCAGGATGTGACCTCCTCGGTTATCCGCTGGCTGGCTGTTTGCGTGGCTGGCATCGTGGCTCCTCGGGGGTCGGGGACGGAATCGATTCAAACTACTAGTTCAAGCGCAGTTGAAGTCAAGTGCCATGCTCGGCCGCTCCCTGTCCCTGCGTCCAGGCCTTGAGGCTCCGCTTGCGGATGAGGAGGGCGTCGGTGTATAGCCCTACGGCAATCGCTCGCCGTCGCTGTTCGACCTGCGCGCCGGCGCCAGGGCTCGAGTCGTTCTTGCCAGAACGGATCGATGAGTTCTGGGCTCGCGCGCACTCTACTTTTCAGTACGCGACAGGGGCGGGCGGAGCAAGCCGCCATCGCCTCGGCGTCGCAACTGCGCAAGCGACCGCGAAAGGTGCGGAAATGGCCATCGAACACGTCCTCGCAGTGGTGCCCGTCGCCGACCTCGACCGGGCGGACGCGTGGTACGAGACGCTCTTAGGGCGCCCCGCGGACAACCGGCCCATGTCGACGCTCGTCGAGTGGCAGGTGACCGATACGGGCTGGGTCCAGGTCACGGTCGATGCCGGCCGTGCAGGGTCCGCTCAACTGAACCTGGCCGTCCACGACCTGACGGCAGCCAAGGAGGAGCTCGCGGGTCGAGGGTTGCCTACCGGCGACACCCAGCCCGTCAACAAGGGCGTAGAGCTGTCCTCGATGAGCGACCCGGACGGGAACGTCGTAACGCTGATCGGCAGCTTTCGCGTGAACTACTAGCTCGACCCTCCTAGTAGTCCGAGCGAGAAGATACGCCCGTGGCGATCTGCGGCCGGGCGATGGAGCACCTGGCCTCGTGTCGCCGGCCATCGGGTCCATACTTCACCGATGGCTCGCAGCGTCACCCTCTTCTCCACGGACTCGTGCACGTTCTGCGTCCACGCGAAGTCGCTGCTCACGAAGCGCGGCGTGCCCTTCGAGGAGGTCAATCTCGGCGAGCATCCGCAGCTCCAGGAGGAGCTCGCTCGCGTCACCGGGCTGACGAGCTTTCCCCAGATCCTCGTCGACCTCGAACCGCTCGGCGGCCTGAACGAGCTCAGGGCCGCGGACAAGGACGGGACGCTGGCCTCGTGGATCGCGGACTGATCGGCTTCAGTCATGGTGTGGAAGCTCCTCGAGGTCGGGACTCGCCGGGGACGGGCCCGACGCTCAAGTTCAAGGAAGCTTGAAGTCAAGGGCGAGATCTGATTTGCTTTCGCCATGGCCGAGCTGCTCACGATCGGG
>Ga0136620_10001740_pt1 | contig 10363 bp, 8 predicted proteins | sample AntDrymUQ4162106_2_FD_104806 | JGI IMG/M metagenome (GOLD analysis project Ga0136620, IMG submission 104806) | Polar desert sand microbial communities from Dry Valleys, Antarctica - metaG UQ416 (21.06) | ecosystem: Environmental > Terrestrial > Soil > Desert | place: Antarctica: Dry Valley... | reverse complement strand
TGCGCGGGGTGGACCTGGCGATCACGCCAGGTGAGATCGTCGGGCTGGTCGGGGAGTCTGGATCCGGTAAGACGGTGCTGGGTCTTTCGACACTGGGGTTGCTGCCCAAGACGGCGCAGATCGAAGGCACCGTGACGGTCGACGGTGTCGAGGTCAACGGCGCCGACGAAGCCACCCGTCGCAGGCTCCGACGACGCTCGCTGGGAGCGGTCTTCCAGGACCCCATGACCTCCCTCGACCCCACGATGCGCATCGGTCGGCAGGTCCATGAAGTAGCCGGAAGCACCTCGGCCGTGCTGCACCTTCTGGACGCGGTGGGCATCCCCGATGCACAGCGGCGACTGCGCGACTTCCCTCATGAGCTGTCAGGGGGCCTGCGTCAACGGGTGATGCTCGCGATCGCGCTCGCTGCCAGACCCAGGCTCGTCATCGCCGACGAGCCGACCACGGCGCTGGACGTGACGGTTCAGGCGCAGGTGCTCACGCTGTTCCGGCAGATGCGTGACGAGTTCGGCTGCGCCATCCTCCTGGTCACTCATGACCTCGGGGTGGCCTCGACCGTCGCCGACCGGATCTGCGTCTTGTACGGCGGCTTGATATCCGAGATCGGTGCGGTACGGCCCGTCCTCGACCATCCGGCGCACCCGTACACCGCCGCTCTGATGGCCTCACGCATCGGGCTGGACGCGGACCGTCATTCCCAGCTGCCGATCATCGCCGGTGAACCCGTCCATCCGTCCAGCGACATCCGGGGGTGCAACTTCGCCCCTCGATGCCCCGCCGCCACTGCCCTGTGCCGAGAGCAGCGTCCGGCGCTTGCAGCGGTGTCGCAGCACGACGGCCTGGCCGCATGTCACTTCGAAGCCGGACAAGAGGTCGCCCGGAGGCTGTCGGCCGTTGCGGGTCCCTGGGGCACAACCACAACGGCGTCCAACGAGGGCGGCGTCAGCGTCCGCCAGCTCAGTGTCCACTTCCCGGGCCGGCGTGGGCTGCGCCGCAGCAAACCGTTCGACGCGCTCAGCGAGGTCGACCTCTCCGTGGCAGCCGGTGAGGCTGTCGCCCTGGTCGGCGAGAGCGGAAGCGGCAAGACGACGCTGCTCCGTGCCATTGCCGGCTTGCAGGAGCCCACGTCAGGCAGCGTGACCCTGGGAGGTCGCGGCCGTCGGCCGCAGATGGTGTTCCAGGACGCCGGATCCTCATTCACGCCGTGGCTGACCGTCGGCCAACACCTCGAGGAGCGAGTGCCGCATCTCCCGACCGCGATGCGGCGGGAGCGGGTGTCCCAGGCTCTCGAGCGGCTCGGTTTGCCAGCCGAGGTCGCCCGGGTACGGGCACAGCAGCTCTCCGGCGGGCAGCGACAGCGAGCCGCACTGGCCCGGGCGGTCATCGAGCCACCCGACCTGCTGCTGTGCGACGAGCCGATCTCCGCCCTGGACGCCTCTCTCGCCGCCACCGTTCTCAACCTGCTCGGCCGCCTGCGCCGGGAGCTCGGATTCGCCATGGTGTTCGTGACCCACGACCTCGCCGCCGCCCGGCTGGTCGCCGATCGGATCATCGTGATGACACGTGGCCGAATCGTCGAGGTCGGCGCCTCCGACACCGTCATCGGTCAGCCGTCGAACCCGTACACGCAGTCGCTGCTCGCCTCCGTTCCGGAGGTGGCGACATGCCGGTGAGGGGCGTGGTCAGCCTCGGCTCCGGAACCGAGGCTGTGACCCGGAGGGGCCAGGCATCTCGAATCCGCGACATCGGTGCGCTGGAACGTGTCGGCCTGGTCGTACTCCTGCTGCTCCTTTCGACCTCGCTGGTGGCGCCGTGGTTCGTCGTGGACCCGGTGATCCCGGTTGCGCCACCCTTCCAGGCCCCCTCGTTGCAACACGTGCTCGGCACCGACGACGTGGGGCAGGACGTCTTCTCGCGGGTGATCTTCGGGCTGCGCACCAGCTGGCTCAGTGCGGCAGCGGTGATCGCGTCGGCCATCGTCATCGGTGGGGCGATCGGCCTGGTCGCCGGGGCACGTGGCGGATGGGTGGACGCGCTGCTGATGCGCCTGACAGACACCTTCCTCGCGCTACCGGGGCCCGTGCTCGCCATCGCGGTGGCGGCCGCGCTCGGTGCCAGCCTGCGCAACACCGTGATCGGCATCGCGGTGGTCTGGTGGCCGTGGTACGCCCGCCTGGTACGAGGCGAGGTTCGAGCGCTCGCTGCCAGACCCCACGTCGACGCGGCCCGGCTGAGCGGTGTGTCCGCACCCCGGCTGGTGCTCCGCCATCTGCTCCCCGGCGCCTTGCCGCCGGTAATCGTCACCGCCAGCCTGGACATCCAGATCCTGGTGCTGACCCTGGCCGGCCTGTCGTTCATCGGGCTTGGCGCACCGCCACCAGCGCCGGAGCTCGGCGCGATGGCCGCTCGCGGTGCGGACTACCTGTTCGCCAGCCCATGGATCCCGTTGGCGCCGGGCTGCGCCGTCTTCATCCTTGCCGTCGCCGCGAATCTCGCCGGCGACGGCGTTCGTGACCTGTTCGACCGGAGTTGACATGCCCACCCAAGGAGGCCTCGTGCCCAGCAAAGTACGATCCAGCGTCGTCGTCTCGTTCGCCGTCGCGCTCTTCCTAGCGGCCTGCGGCGGAGGTGAGCAGACGACGGACCAACCCGTGGCGGTTGATGACACGCTCGAGCTGGCCTTCTTCGCCGACATGACCACTGCCGACCCCGATGTGTTCTACGACATCGAAGGGCTCGCCGTCATGCAATCGGTCTACGAAGGGCTGCTGCGATACGCCGACGGCAGCACCGAGTTCGAGGGTGACCTCGCAGAGTCCTGGGAGGTGTCCGACGACGGGCTCACCTTTACGTTCACCCTGCGCGACGGCCTGACCTTCGCCGACGGGTCACCGCTCGACAGCGAGGCCATCCAGGCCAGCTTCGAGCGGCGAACCGCCGTTGAGCAGGGTCCGTCGTACATGCTCGCCGGGGTCGACAGCTACGAGACTCCCGACCCGCAGACTTTCGTCGTGAACCTGAAGACACCGGATGCCGCGTTCCTGCACTATCTGGCCTCGGCGTGGAGCCCCAAGGCGGTCAACCCGGCCACCCTGACCGAGAATGCTGATGACCTCGCTCAGCAGTTCCTCGAGACGAGCTCAGCGGGAAGTGGCCCCTACGTGATCGAGGAGTTCACCCGCGGGACCGGGTACACGCTGACGCGAAACGACAACTACTGGGGCGAGGAGCCGTACTTCTCGACGGTGGAGATCGCGGTCACACCCGACGTCTCCAGCCAGATCCTGGCGCTGGAGAGCGGTGACCTGGATGTGATACCGCACGGGTTCCCGTTGTCGAACCTCTCGACCGTCGAGGGCAACGAGGACCTCACCATCGACGAGTTCCCCTCGCTCGGTACGACGTCTCTGTACCTCAACCAGAACAGGGCGGCGCTCACCGATGTCGCCACCCGAGAGGCGCTGATGCGGGCCATCGACATCCCGGGCCTGGTAGCGGAGGTCTATGGCGACACAGCCGAGGTCCCCACGAACGCCTACCCCACCGGTCTTCTCGACCCGTCGCTGGCGACCGTGGACTACTCGGCCGGCGACGCAGCCGCTCAGGACGCCTTGTCGGAGCAGGACATCAGTCTCGACATCGTCTACACCCCAGACTCCAGCGGGGTCCAGCGCCGGCTCGCCGACCTGATGCGCCAGCGTCTGGCGGCTGTGGGAGTCGAGGGGCTGCCCCGGCAGGCGCAGCTCGCAGAGGTCTTCGGCTACCGCGAGGACGTCGCGAACGCCGCTGACATCTACGTGTCCACACCGGCTCCGGACGGCGCGCACCCCGATACGTGGGGACGCATCGTCTGGTACACCGAAGGCCCGCTCAACTTCTTCAACTACTCCAACCCGGAGGTGGATGCCGCGCTGGACCGCGGGCTGGCCGCCGTCGACACCGAGGCTGCTGCGGATGCGTACGCTGCGGCGGGCGAGCTGGCGACCGATGACTGGTCGGTCGTCCCGATCGCCTACGTCAGTGATGTTGTTGTCGCTCGCGCCGACCTGACCGATCTGCAACACGTTCCCGCGTACCCGTGGACGGTTGACGTCGCTGCACTGAGCCGCTAGGAGAAGCGATGCTTCGTTTCCTTACGGTTCGGGCCCTAGGAGCTCTAGGCGTACTCGTGGCGCTCGTCACGGCGGTCTTCGTGCTGCAGACTGCCGTGCCGGGCGACCCGGTTCGGGCGAGTGTCGGCTTGAACGCCTCGGACGAGGTAGTCGCCCAGGAGCGTGAGCGCCTGGGGCTCGACAAGCCGTTACCCACTCAGTACGTCGGCTACCTCGGTCAGGCTGTCCAGGGCAGCTTCGGAGAGTCGCTGCGCACCGGACGGGATGTTCGTGACGACATCGGTGCCTTCTTGCCGGCCACCATCGAGCTCGCAGGATTCAGCATCCTGCTGGCCGGGGCGGGCGGCCTGCTGATAGGGGTCCTGGCGGTGGTGTCCTCGCGCTTCGCCGCTCCGGCCCGGGTCCTGTTCGTCGGTGGCGCCTCGGTGCCGTCGTTCCTGCTGGCGTTGATCCTGATCTACGTCTTCTACTTCAAGCTCTCGTGGCTCCCGCTGTCGGGGCGCACCAACCTCGACTCGGCCCCGGAAGGTCCGACCGGCCTGCTGCTCGTGGACTCGTTGCTGCACGTCCGTCTCGACGTCTTCGTCGATGCCCTCCGTCATCTGATCCTGCCAGCGACGGCACTCGCCTTGGTTCCGGCCGTGGCGATCGGTCGGGTGCTCAGGTCGTCCCTCATCGAGGTCTACCGAGCCGACTACATTCGCACGCTGCATGCCAAAGGTCTGACACCTCGTGCTGTCCTCTGGAAGCACGCGTTGCGCAACGCCCTGTCTGCACCGCTGACCATGGCGGGGCTGCAACTCGGCCTGCTGCTCGGCGGGGTGGTGATCGTGGAGGCCATCTTCGCCTGGCCGGGAATCGGCCTCTACTTGAACCAGTCCATCCAGTTCGGCGACCTGCGCGCCATCGCCGGAGTGACACTCGTCGTCGGCGCAGGCTACGTCTTCGTCAACACCCTCGTCGATCTCGCTCAAGCCGCGGCCGATCCTCGGATCCGACTCTAGGGAGCCTCCCATGACCAGAACCCGCGGCCGCGTCCTCCTCGCCGGCGAGACGTGGCTCACGTACGGCATCCACCAGAAAGGCTTCTCCGCTTACACCACGGGCGGGTACGAGGTCGGCAGCAACGAGTTCGTGGCGGCCCTGCAGGACCGCGGCTGGGACGTCGACCACATCCCGAACCATCTCGCGACCGAGGCCTTCCCCACGTCCGTTGCAGAGCTGGACGGTTACGACGTCGTCATCCTCAGCGACATCGGAGCCGACACCCTCCTGCTGCACCCCGACACGTTCGTGCGGGGTGAACGGACACCCAACCGCCTCACGGTGATCGATGAGTGGGTGCGCTCCGGCGGTGGATTCCTCATGATCGGGGGTTACATGTCCTTTGCCGGATTCGAAGGCAAGGGCAGGTACCACGCCACACCGGTGCAGGACTGTCTTCCGGTGGAGATACACGGCTACGACGACCGGGCCGAGAGGCCCGAAGGAGTGCATCCGCAGACCAAGGTCAGCGACCATCCGGTCCTGGGCGGACTGCCGGAGCCGTGGCCATACTTCCTTGGCTACAACAGGCTGACCGCGAAGCCGGGAGTCAGCGTGTTGTTGGCGGTGGAAGGCGACCCCTTCCTCGTCGTAGGGCAACGGGGCAGCGGTCGGTCCGCAGCGTTCGCCTCGGACTGCTCCCCGCACTGGGGCAGCCCGGACTTCATGGCATGGGACGGTTACGCCGCCTTCTGGGATCAGCTGCTGGGCTGGCTCGCCGGGCGAGACGCCTGATGCGGTCGAACCGTGGCCGGTCAGCCTCGTGAGCCGGCGTCCGCGGATCGTCGTCGTTGGTTCGACGATGATGGATCTCGTCACGTACGCCGACGTGCTGCCCGGTCCGGGGCAGACGCTACGCGGAACCGAGTTCCGTCTCGGGTTCGGGGGAAAGGGTGCCAATCAGGCAGTCATGGCCGCTGTGCTGGGTGCTGACGTGGTGTTCGTCAACCGAGTCGGAGACGACTTCTTCGGTGAGCTCACACGCAAGCACCTGGCACAGCAAGGGATCGAGCTCCGGCTCGGAGACCCAATCGGATCTGTCTCCACCGGGGTCGCACCGATCTGGGTCGAACCGTCGGGGGCGAACCGCATCATCATCGTGCCCGGCGCCAATGAGGCCGTGACGCCGGATGTCGTACGCGCCGACTTGGCGGACGTGCCCGGCGCTGACTGCGTGGTGTGCCAGCTCGAAATTCCGCAAGACGCGATCGCCGAAGCCTTTCGGTTCGGGCGGCGTTGGGGTGCTGTGAACGTCCTCAACCCCGCTCCAGCCGGCGCCATCCACGATGACGTCCTGGCGCTCGCGGACTGGATCGTGCCCAACGAGAGCGAGTTCGAGGTGATTTTCGGTGCTCCACCGGAGGACGCGGCGATTCTCCGCGCAGCCGCTGGGCTCGAAGGACGTCTCGTCGTGACGTTAGGTGAGCACGGAGCAGCCGTTGCGGCGGGTGACGCTGTGCGTCATGTCGCTGCCCTGCCCGTCCGACCCACCGACACGACAGGCGCTGGTGATGCCTTCGTCGGCGGTTTCAGCTACGCGCTGGCAATGGGGGCGGACGCTGCAGAGGCAGTCAGGGTCGCCACGGTTTGCGGTTCGCTGAGCACCGAACGCCACGGAACGCAAGCGTCGTTCCCCAGCGCAGAGGAGGTACGACTCAGGTCCGGTCTCCCGGGAGCCGACCTCAGGTCCGGTCTCCCGGGAGCCGACCCGGCCTAGCCGCGCCGGCGCCCGCGGCGGCCCTCGAGCCGCCGGCGGACCCGGCGCCGCACACCAGCCGGAGCCGCCGCGCGGACACCCTCCGGCATCTTGTCCAGCAGCCGCGCCGGATCGCGCTTCACGGCCGCCAGGCGGCGGCGGTTTCGGCGCCGCCAGGTGTCCTCGGCCGCCCGCAGGCGGGCGCGCAGCTCGTCGATGCGCCGCAGGTCTTCGTAGCGCTGTGCGAGCACGGTTGCCAGCGCCTCCACGCCGGCATCGGCGACCGTGGCGTCGGTGACGACGGCGTCGAACTGCTCGGCATCACCGGCCGACTCCCCGAAAATCGTCGGCTCGAGGTCAGCCAGGTCCCCGACCACGTCATAGCCCTGGTCACGGATCTCCGCGATCATCTGCGCCGACAGCAGGCGGGTGCGCTTGGCGTACCGAGCGGGCAGCTTCACTGCCGGCCCGATCTGCTGCGCCAGCACCCCCTTGGCGAAGTAGCGCTTGGCGAGCCGGTTGTAGCCCTCCTGCCGGTGCACCAGCCGGTCGCCGAGCGCGAGGTTGACCCGCCGCATCAGCTCGGCCTGCGGAGCGCTCAACGAGCTGTTGTCCCGGGCCACGTCGGTGTCGAGGCGCTCCGGGTCGACCCCGATCACCGAGCAGAACCGCTCCAGCAGCAGCCCCGGTGGAGCGCCCGACGGCGGCAGCGTCACGATGTGGACCCGGTCCGGTGAGAGCGGCTTACCCCAGCGTCGTGCGACCTCGGCGATGTCCTGGCTGCGCCAGAACGCGTAGGCCATGTCGGGGTCGTCGAGAACGGTTGCGAGGTAGTCGGCGTACGACGTCCCGACCCGGCGCTTCACGCGCTGCTGCCACCCGGACGGGATCTGGCGGGCGAGGTCGCGCGCGGTGATGATGACGTGGACGTCGAAGTCCTCGAACAGGCCGAGGAAGCGATCCACCTGCTCGTAGGTCGACGGCGCCAATAGCTCTTGGGTGAACAGCGCCCGCGGCGTCCTGATGTTCTTCAGCGCGGCCTCGAAGCGCTCGAGGCCGCCGTGTGACCGCGCGGAGTACTGCTTGGCGTCGTGCAACCCCCGAAGGTCCTGCGCAGCGTGGACATGATCCTCGGATCGCCGGCCCGGCAGCGTCAGGCCCTGCTCCTCGCGCAGGTCTCGCTTGGCCTTCCACAGCACGGTCTGCAAGAAGGTCGTGCCGGTCTTGGGGACGCCGACGTGCACGTACATCTCGCGGCGCTCAGTGCTCACGCAGCGCATCATCGCCTACGGCGTGCCGGAGCGTCCAGGCGACGCGGCCGTGCCCCACCGTCGCTCCGCGGGCACAGCCGCTCAGCCGTCGCGGGGTGGCGGCTGGTCGGCCTTGACGGCGCCGCGGGAGCCCATCGGCTCGGCCGGGCCCGTGGTGGTGTCGCGGGCGGTCTGACCCTCCGCCTCGGAGTTGATCTCCGCGCCGAGGAGCACGACGAGTGCGGTGATCCAGAACCACAGCAGCAGCACCACCACGCCGGCGAGGCTGCCGTACGTCTTGTTGTAGCTACCGAAGTTGTTGACGTACAACGAGAAGCCGATCGAGGCGACGATCCACAGCAGCGTGGCGATCACCGCGCCGGGGGTCGCCCAGCGCACCTTCGGGGCATCGCGGTGAGGCCCGATGCGGTAGAGCAGCGCCAGCGCGACCAGCATGATCACGACCAGAGCCAGGAAGCGGCCAATCGCGATGAAGATCGTGGCGACGATGCCCAGCCCCAGCTGGTCGAGCACGATGGGGACCACCGCGACGATGCCCACCGTCACTGCGATGAAGAGCAGGAAGCCAAGGGTCATCAAGATGGCCAGTCCGCGCTTCTTGGCGAAGTTGCGGGTGTCGTTCTCCTCGTAGGCGATGTTGACGGCCTCCACCAGACCGGCGATCCCCGCCGACGCGCTCCACAGCGCCAGCGCGACGCTGAAGATCAGGCCGAAGGACAGGCCCCCACCACCCTTGGCAATGTTCCTCATCTGGGTGGTGAGCAGATCCTGGGCACTGTCGGGCAGCCCTGATGCGAAAGACCCGACCTGCTCCTGCACCTGCGCGGGGTCGGTGACCAGGCCGTAGATCAGCACCGCCGCGATCAGGCCGGGGAACAGCGCCAGGAACCACGCGTACGCGACGCCGCCGGCGATGAGGGTCAGGTGGTCTTTACCCATCTCTTTGTAGGCCCGCTTGCTGACCTGGACCCAGCCCTTGAACGGGATCTCGCGCGGCTTGTCGGCCTGCGCGCCTGGCACCGGTCGGTCGAGCTTGGCGTTGTGGGAGGCCATCGGGCTCCTTGAGGGTGCGACATCAGTAGGGCTTCGGGTACCCCGGCTGCACAGCGCTCACACAACCGTACGCGCCATGCCGTCGCCGACGGTCGTGGCCGCCGCACTCCGGCGTGACCCCGGGTGCACCTGATGCCGGGCTCCTACTACGGTCGGATCATGGCAGCCAAAAAGAGCGCATCGCGCAAGTCCCGGCCGGCGAGACCGGCACGTCCGGCCGAGGGCGGTTACACCGTGCCAGGCATCTCGCGGGCGGACGGGCACCACGTGGCCGAAATCCTCCAGAAGCGGCTCCACTCCCTCAACGACCTCGCCCTGACGCTGAAGCACGTCCATTGGAACGTGGTTGGGCCTCACTTCATCGGGGTGCACGAGATGATCGACCCGCACGTCGTCGAGGTACGGGACATGGTCGACGAGACCGCCGAGCGGATGGCAACGCTCGGCGTCTCACCGGCCGGAACTCCGGGGGCGATCGTCGCCGGCCGGACCTGGGACGACTACCGCCTCGGGCGGGCCACCACCAACGAGCACCTCGGGGCGCTCGACATCGTCTATGAGGGACTGGTCGCCGACCACCGCGAGGCGATGGAGAGCGTCTCCGAGACCGACTCGGTCACCGAGGACATGCTCATCGCCCAGGTCGCCAAGCTCGAGCTGTTCCAGTGGTTCGTGCGCGCCCACCTCGAGAGCACCGCCGGGGACTTGTCGACGTCAGGCGCCCAGGACGAGAAGGGCGCGTCGCAGCGGGCCTCGCGGGCGGCCAAGAAGCGGAGCTGATCAGCCCACGGACCACACGTCGAGCCGGAAGTCCGGCTCCACGCGGCTGACCATGCTGTGCAGACCCGGCAGCGCCGCCAGCTCGGCGTGCACCTCGTCGCCGCTGCTCGGTGCCTCGGCGAAGCCGTGTCGCCAGTGAACCGCGACCAGGTGGCCACCCGACGTGAGGCCCCCGTCCGGCTGCCCGCCACCTCGTTGCGAGTGCGCGACGAGGCGCTGGTACACCCTGCCGCGGTCGGGTATGGCCAGGAAGTACAGCACCTCCGAGAGCACCACAAGGTCGAACGCGCCGTCCGGCCACCGGTCGGGGATGGCGGCCGCAGCGATGTCTACGTGCGCGTCGTCGGGCACCCGCGATCGAGCCTGCTCGACGGCGCGGGCGGCGATGTCCCAGGCGACGAGCC
>Ga0136620_10001739_pt1 | contig 10365 bp, 7 predicted proteins | sample AntDrymUQ4162106_2_FD_104806 | JGI IMG/M metagenome (GOLD analysis project Ga0136620, IMG submission 104806) | Polar desert sand microbial communities from Dry Valleys, Antarctica - metaG UQ416 (21.06) | ecosystem: Environmental > Terrestrial > Soil > Desert | place: Antarctica: Dry Valley... | reverse complement strand
GTGCACAGCAGGATGGTCGCGTCGTGGGTCGCCCGCATCTCGCGGATGAACGCCTGCACCTCACGTTTGGAGCGAGGGTCCAAGCCGGTGGTCGGCTCGTCGAGGAGCAGCAGCACCGGCGCGGTCAGCAGAGCCCTGGCCAGCGCCACCTTTTGCTGCATGCCCCGCGACAAGTTCTCCATCGGCTCGCTGCGGCGGTCGCGGGGGAAGCCGACGCGCTGGAGGATGTCGGGGATGCTGTCGCGGGTCTGACCCGCCGTCAGCCCGTGGAAGCGGGCGGCGTAGCTCAGGTTCTCCGAGGCCGACATTCTCTTGAAGAACGATGCCTCGACCGACACACGGTTGACCAGGCGCCGCACGGCCGCGGCCTCGCCGAGCACGTCGTGACCGAACACGGATGCGCTGCCACCGTCGGGCAGCAGCAGCGTGGACAGCACCCGCACCAGGGTGGACTTGCCGGAGCCGTTCTGGCCGAGCACCGCGACGGTCTCGCCACGCTGGACGGTGAACGACACGCCGTCGAGGGCGGCAACCTGCCGCCGGGCGCTGAATCGGCCGCCGGTCCGCGCTCCTCGGCGGAACACCTTCCGCAGGTCGGCGACGTCCAACGCCGGGACGTCCTCGAAGGGCCCGTCAGGGCTGGGAATGGAGGAAAGCGAAGAAGACACGAGGTTGCTCCCTGGGGCACGCACGAACGACAACAGCGCCGTCAAGCGGCGGTGACCGCGACGGCGCGGCGCTGCGTTGTCAGCAGGCGAGCAACATGCCCGCAGGGTAGCAGCCGGATGTGGCCGGCGTCACGTGCGCGCGGCCCGGCGAGCCTCGACGGCGCGCTCTGCCTCGAGGCGCTCGAGCTCGCCGGTGGAGTGGTCGACGTGCGACATCATCTCGGCGACGGCCTCATGACCGGCCTGCTCGGCGATAAGCCGGTGCATCTGCTGGCAGATGCGCCGGTACGACGGATGCCCCTGTGGGGTGGTGCGCAGCTCCAGCATCTGCATCGCGGCGCGGGCGTTGAGCTGCATGCTGTAGCGCAGGCGCCAGGCGAAACCGACGGCGTACTGCGCCTGACGCGGCAGGTCGACGACCAGACGCTCGTACAGCTGCGCCTGGCGGTCCATGGCCGCGTGCCACTGGTCGCCGACACCGGCCTCGTCGATCTCGACCGGGGTGTCGTACCCGTGGCGGGCTGACAGCTCCTGCCATTCGATGGTGAGCATCCGGTGGCGCTGCAGATCGCGGAAGGCCCCGTAGTCGCTGCAGACGTCGAAGCGGTACCACACCCGTTCCAGCGCCCTGCCGGGCTTGTGCCGCCGGTTGGCACGCTCTCCCACATAGGCCCGCACCACCCTGCGGCGGTCGTCTCCTGACAGCGCCTCGGTCAGCGTGCGCAGCTGGGACTCGGGAAGGTGGCTGTGGGGATACAGCATCCCGCACAGCAGCTCGACCTCGGCGTCCGGTGACCAGGCCACCAGCTCCACCTCGGCCGCCGGCTTGCTGGCGACGCCCTCCAGCAGCTGCGTGGCCACGTCGCGCGTCGAAGCCCGCGTGTCGCGCAGGTAGTCAACCCACACCTCGCCGCGGTCGGGGCGGTCGACCCGCGTGAGGAACGACGGGATGACCGTGCGCAACTCGGACAACATCATCGCGGCGACGTCGCGGGCCTCGGCCAGCTCGGACGCGCGCAGGCGCAGCAACAGCTGCTCGTAGGCCTGCCCGCTGGCGAAGATGCCGACGTTGCTGACGGTGGCGGCGGGCAGCAGGCCGCGCAGCACGTCGCAGGCCTTGGCCTTGATAGCGTTGCGGTAAACCACCGGCGAGGTGGTGTCGTCGCGGGGGAAGCGACGCTCCGCCCACCCCAGCACCACGGGCAGCAGCTCGGCGTAGGTGGTGAAGTTGCTGTCCAGGGCCTCGGTGTAGGCCTGAGCGTGCGGCGAGGTCAGCACGTCGGGATCGCGGTAGTAGCGCCAGCGACCGCCGGGACGGTCGTCGTAGGGCATGTACCGCGTCGACTGCTCCAGGTAGGCCCCGAGCCTGCCCCATTCCAGCTGCTTGGTCAGCAGGTTCGACGCCTGCTCGACCGCCACGTGCGCCCCGCCCAGCTGGGCCACCGAGTCGTCGCCGTACTCCAGGAAGACGCGGCGATACAGCTGGGCAGCCCGGTCGGCATTCAGGGCCGGGGCTGGGCCAGCCGCCTGCGGCGGCGCGACCTGGTTGGACAGGTCCTCGGCGAACTCGTCGAGCAGCAGGCGCCGCAGGCTCTTGGGCGAGCGTGAGTAGCGCGCGTACAGCGCCCCTTTGACCACCTCGGGAAGGTCAAGCAGGGCGAACACGGGGCGGTCGGTGTTGGACACGTACCGGTCCAGCACGGCCTGCTCGTGTGGGGTGAATTCCTCGACGACGTAGGGATGCACTCGCTGCTCCAGTCGCTCCAGCGGCGAGTGTACGCAGGTCGGTTGAGGCCACCTCGCAGCTTCCGCCGATCAGGACCACGGGTGTTGAGCCGCCGGTCAGGGGCATGCTCGGCTCGCTTCCCGACCGCGTGGAGGACCCGTGATCTCATTCGAGCTGGCCCGACGGCTGCTGTCCGCCGGCCTGCAGTGGCGTCCCGGCGACGGCGACCGGTTCTTCATCCCCGATCGCAACCTCGACGAGGCCGTGTTCTCCGTCAGCGAGATGAGCGTCGAGGTGCGGCCGGCTCCCGGCGGGCAACTGATCGCGTTCAACGGCACCGTGGAATGGGCCTTGGACTCGATCATGCAGCAGGAGGCCGTCTGGCTACCCAGCGAGGCACAGCTGCGTGAGCTGTTGGGCGCCGACTTCACCGCACTGCAGCGAACCGCGGACGGTTACCGCTGCGAGATCGAGGATGGGGCCAGCGGCCAGCGGCTCGGCTTCGAGCACGCCGACCCCGCCGAAGCCTACGGTCTGGCGCTGCTGCGGGTGCTGGAGACCACCCAGGCGCAGGCCTAAACCAAGGCGCCAGCAGCGTAGTGTCGTGACCGACGGCTACCGCATCGCGCTGGAGGCGGGCGACCGGCGCTACGACTACCCCACGTCGGACCGCGGCCAGTTGAAGCTGTGCCAGCCGCCGACGATCACCTAGTACGCCTAGCGATTGACTCGAATCAAGCTCGCCTGGCGGCGGCCCGTGTGGTTCTCGGCGTTGACGATCATGAAGCCGCGCACCGGCGTGTCAGCCAACTGCTCGCGGTTGATCCCCGCCCTCCAGCGGATCCGCTCACGCGGTCCGAGCTCGAAGAACGCGCCGGTCTCCACCGGCTGGCTGAAGGCGTCGAAGTGCCCGACGCCATCGACGATCTCATCACCGAAGGCCAGGCCCTCCTGCGAGAACACCCCGGTGATGTAGCTGAAGTCGGAGTCACTATCAGGCGCAAGACCGACGTCAGACAGCTGGAAGGGCAGCAGCACCGTGGAGGTGTTCAAGCCACCGCCGGCGAAGAAGGCGTTGACAATCTCGCCGGTCTCCAGGTTCACCGTGAACGACCCGAGGAACCCCTCGAGCACGCCGAGGACCGGGCCGATGTCGAACCCGATGACGGCGAATTCGTGCTCACCGTCGTCGTCGGTGTCGAGCAGGACATCCCACTCGTTGACCGCCGGGTTGGAGACGTCGCTGTAGGTGTTGAAGGCGAACACGCCGATGTCGTCATCGGGGAACGCCTGGACGCCGACGGCGCGCACGTCGTTGGTGGCCAACCCCTCGCGCCGGTCCTCCAGGCCCCAGGCGTAGACGTCCGCCGTGCCGGGCACCGCCGAGCGGTTGTGGGTACGGAAGTTCGCCTCGGCCTCGTCCGCACCGACGCGGCCCGGCCTGGTCTCGATGTCCGAGATGGCCCGGGGCACCGCCACGTACGGCACCCGCAGGTCGGACAGCTGCGAGCCACCGAACACGGGCCTGATCGGCGAGAACACCACGTTGCCCGTCGCCGGCGTGAAGCCGGTGGGGGCCTCGGACGCGTCGAAGTGGAAGCGAACGCGAACGACGCGCGATCCCTTGGCCGGCACCCGCACCCGCGGTGCATGGACGCGCACGGAAGCCCCACCACCGGCGTCGGCGTCCATGTCGGCCCTGGTGATGTAGGTGTGAGCGGTGTCGGAGTGGTTGCGCAGGGTGATCTGCTGCGTCTTCGTGATCCGCCGCTCGGTCTCGGCGAACCCGAACGACAGGCTGGCGCTTGCCGGCCCGGTCACCGCGACCACCGGAGTGCGGACCGCGTCTTGCGGATCGACCAGGCCCGCGCCGGCGCGGGATACCGAATAGTCGACGATCTGGTCCGGCTCGGCCGTATTGACCAGCGCCGCCTTGGTGTGCACGACGCTCCAGTTCGGATGCGCCTCGCGGTGCAGGGCGGCGACGCCGGCGACGTGCGGTGCGGACATCGACGTGCCCGACAGCCGCGTGCCCTCGGTGCCGCTGCCTACCAGCGCCGAGTTGATGGAGACGCCCGGCCCGGCGATCTCGGGCTTGGCGCCGCTGTCTCCGTTGCGCGGGCCGTTGGACGTGAAGCTGGCCAGCGTGCGGAAGGTCGGGTTCGGGACGGTACCGGCGTCGGTGATCGTGGCCGTCTCGCCGTCGGCCGCGACGAGGAACTCCTCCTGCTCGGCGTTGCGCCCAGGAACGGGATGTCCACGCCGGGGATGGGACCCTCGACCGGTGGCGAGCCGTCTGCGTCGTTGATGAACACGACCGCAGCGAGGTTGAGCTCCTGGCCGATGATGGCCCGGTCGATGCGCGGGCAGACGCCGCGGAAGGTGACGACGATGTCACCCTCCTGCGCGCCCTCGAAGTCCTCGGGCGTACAGCCCAGCGACTCGTCCTCCACAGTCTCCGGATCATCCTGCAGGACGAACACGGGGCCAGTGATCGGCTCGGCGACGTCTGCGCCGTTGGAGTTCTGCAGCGTGATCGTCTCGCCGTTCACCGTGAAGTCGGCCACGTCGATGGTGGCGATGCTGTCCATCGCCGCGACGGACAGCGCCCGGGTCGCCGCTGCGGGGGCGCCGGTGATGTAGTTGGCTTCGCCGCTGTTGCCGGCGGAGGCCACGACCACGACGCCAGCCTTGACGGTGTTGTCGCTGGCGACCGACAGGGGGTCGTCTGGGCGACCGTATGGCGAGCCGAGGCTCATGTTGACCACGTCGAGGTCGTGCTCGACGGCGAAGTCCAGCGCCTGGATGATGACCTCGGTTGACGCCGAGCCGCCGCAGCCGAACACGCGCAACGCGAACAGGTCAGCCTCGGGCGCGACGCCCGGTCCGACGCGAAAGGTGTTGTCGTGGGTGGTCGAGTCGTACGGCCCGTCGAAGGTGCTGCCGTCGGCGAGCACTCCTGGGCCCCCGGCGGTGCCGGCGACGTGGCTGCCATGCCCATTGCAGTCCAGCGGGTCGGGGTCGGGCTGAGCTGTGTTGATGTCGGGGTTCTCGCTGGAGGCGTCGTAGTCGTCACCGACGAAGTCGAAGCCGCCGACGACCTTGTCGGTCGGGAACGTGCCCGGCTCGATGACCGTCCCGTCGTTGTCCGCGAAGGCCTCCTCGGTGCCGGGGCCGCCGAAGTTCGCGTGCGTGTAGTCGATACCCGTGTCGATGATCCCGACCTTGATGTTCTCACCGGTCAGACCAAAGTTCTCCCACACTCCCGGGGTACCCAAGAACGGCACCGAGTCAGCGTTGGTTGGCCGGAACAGCTGCACGTCACGCACCGATTTGACGCTGGGCAGCGCGGCGAGCCTCGGGACGTTCCTGGCCTTGATCTGGACGGCAACGCCGTTGTAGGCGTCCTGGACCTTGGTCAGGACTTCGCCGCCGAGGTCGACGACGTCGGCGGCGACAGTGCGCTGCCGCGCCCGCAGGTCGCGACGGATCGTGGCTCGTTGCCGGTTCGACAGCTCGTCACCCTGCTTGGCCGCACGCGCTTGGCGGACGGCCACGGGCGCCCCCTCGACCTGCACGATGACCGTGAGCAATCGGTCAGCCTCGGCCAGCTTCGGCGTCAGGTGCGGGTCGATGCGCTGACCCTCAGGTCCTCGCAGCGGGATCCGCTCGAAATCGTGGCCGGGCCGCTGGGCGGCAGCGACCGGGGGTACGAGCGACAACAGGACGACGATGCTGAGCAACGCTGCTCGTGCACTTCGGAACACGGGACCTCCACTCGCCAACGACATGGCGAGCGACAAGGATCCCCCGTCACCCCCGAAAACGACTGGGACCCTAGACCGAGCCGACCGCTGTGAACAAGTGCTGGTCGAATCTGGAGCGGTGAACATTGGGCGAACAGCGCTGATAGGTGCGCTACCGCTTCGCTACTTGAGCGCTAGCAGGGACTCCAGGCCGATCGTCAAACCGGGGAGGGCCGCCACGCGTTTGGCGGCGAGCAGCACACCAGGCATGAAACAGCTGCGGTCCAACGAGTCGTGCCGGATCGTCAACGTCTGTCCGGTACCGCCGAAGACGACCTCCTGGCTCGCCACCAGCCCTGGCAGCCGCACGCTGTGGACTGGAACCCCGTCGACGACCTCGCCGCGCGCCGGGTGGCCGGCAGGCCCCGGCGGGGCGCCGTGCTCGCCGCGGGCGGCGGCGACCAGGCGTGCGGTGCGCAGCGCGGTACCGCTGGGTGCGTCGACCTTGCCGTCGTGGTGCAGCTCGGTGATCTCGGCGTCGGGCAGTACGCGGGCCGCCTGCTCGGCGAAGCGCATCAGCAGCACCGCGCCGAGCGCGAAGTTGGGCGCCACCAGGCAGTTCGCCGGACCCGTCAACCCTCGGAGGGTCTCAAGATCGTCGTCGTCCAGGCCGGTGGCTCCCACGACGGTGTGGACCCCGTGCTCCAGCAGCCAGGCGGCGTTGCGCCGAACGCTGGACGGCAAGGTGAACTCGACCGCCACGTCGGCACCGGCGTCCAGCACCAGGTCCAGGCCATCGCCGGATCCGACCTCGGCCACCAGCTCGGTGTCGGGATCGTCGGCCACGGCCTGGCACACCGCCGAGCCCATGCGCCCCGAGGCACCAACCACCGCCACCCGCAGCATGTCAGGCCTCGCGCTCAAGTAGCGAAGCGGTAGCGCTCATGTGACGGCGGGACGGATGAACTGGTCGTAGCTGGCAGGGTCGGCGCCCTCGAGCGGACCGACCATCGCCAGCGTCCACGGGCCGCCCAGAATGGCCCTGGCGACCTCGAGCACGTCGTCGCTACTCACGGCCTCGATGGCGGCCAGCGTCTCGTCAAGGGTCAGGAGCGGACCGCCCGTCGTCAGGGCCTTGCCGAGGCGGCTCATCCGGCTGCCCGTGTCCTCCAGCGACAGGATGGTCGACCCGGCCAGATGCCCCTTGGCGCGGGCTAGCTCCGCTTCGTCCAGCCCGCCGCGCAGCGCCTTGTCCAGCTCCGCGCGCGTCACGGCCAGCACCTCGCAGGCCTTGGAAGGTGCGGTGCCCGCGTACACCGCGAAGGTGCCCGCGTCGGCGTGCATGCCCGTGTAGCTGTAAACGGTGTAGACCAGGCCACGGCGCTCCCGCACCTCCTGGAACAGCCGGCTGGCCATGCCACCGCCCAGTGCCTGGCTGAGCACGCCCGCCGCGAAGCGCCGGTCGTCACCGCGCACCAGCCCGGGACTGCCGAGCACGAGGTGGGTCTGCTCGGTGGGACGGGTCCGCAGCGCTGCACGGGCGTCCCGAGGGGAACGCGGCGCGCTGCGCTTGACGGTCGGCTCGGTTGGACCCGACCACCCGTGGACAGCCTGGGCGACCTGGGCCACGACGGCGTCGTGGTCGACGTTTCCCGCGACGGCCACGACGACGTTGCCGGGCACGTAGTGACGCCGGTAGTAGCGGTGGACCTGGTCGCGGGCCATCGCGGTGATCGTGGCCTCGTCGCCGAGGATCTCCCGGCCCAGCGGGTGGTCGCCGTAGTAGGCCTGGCTGAACACGCTGTGCACGAGGTCGTCGGGGGTGTCCAGATGCATGCGAATCTCTTCGAGCACGACGTCGCGCTCGGCGTCCACGTCGCCGCTGCGCACCACCGAGGCGGTCATCATGTCGGCGAGCACGTCGGTGGCCAGTGGCAGGTCGCGGTCAAGGCAGCGGGCGTAGAAGCAGGTGTACTCCTTGGACGTGAAAGCGTTCATGTCCCCGCCAACGGCGTCCATGACCTCAGCGATCTGCTGCGCGGTGCGCCGCTTGGTGCCCTTGAACAGCAGGTGCTCCAGGAAGTGACTGGCACCGGTGACGGCTCCTCGCTCATCGCGGGAGCCGACACCGATCCAGAATCCGACGGCCGCGGAGCGGACATCCGGCATGGTCTCGGTGATGACCCGTAGGCCCGAGTCGAGCGTGGTGACGCGCACGCCCTCCGTGACGCTGTCTGCGCGCAGCGTGGCAGACCGCGAAGCGGTCAACGCCGGCGACGGCGACGGCGCACGTTGCCGTCGTCCTCGCCGCCGTCGGTGCGGGTGCGCTCACGCGTGCGCTGGACGTCACTGCGGTCGCGGGGGGGCTCAGGCGTGCTGGCGGTCGAGGGATCCGGCGAGGCTGGCACGGCTGCAGCGGGGGCCGCCGTAGGTCCGGTGGTGGGAGCCGCAACTGTCGGAGCCGCAGCTGTCGGAGCCGCAGCGGCCGGAGCCGCAACAGAAGCCGGGGCCGCTGCCGAACTACCGCCGCCATCAGGACCGTCGACCATGGCCAGGCTGAACTTGCGCCCGTCCTTGACCTCGACGACCTCCACCCACAGCTTCTGGCCGACCGTCACGGCCTCGTCGGCGTGGTTCAGCCGGCGACCCTCGGTCTTGGGCAGCTTGGAGATGTGCAACAGCCCGTCGCTGCCCGGCGTCAGTGAGATGAACGCTCCGAAGTCCGCGGTCTTGACCACCGAGCCGTAGTAGCGCTCGCCGGCCTTGGGCACCACCGGGTTGGCGATGGCGCGGATGCGGTCCAGCGCCATCTGCGCCTTGTCGCCGTCGCTGGAGTAGATGTGCACGACCCCGCGACCGTCGACGTCGTCGATGTTGATGTCGGCGCCGGTCTCCTCGGTGATCTCGCGGATGATCTTGCCCTTCGGCCCGATCACCTCGCCGATCTTGTCGCCGGGGATGTACTCGGTCAGCACACGGGGGGCGTGCGGGTTCATCTCCACGCGCGGCTCGGCGATGCAGTCGGTGATGACCTGCAGGATCCGGGTGCGGGCGTCACGCGCCTGGCCAAGGGCCGCCGCCAGCACGTCTGCGGGGATCCCCGACAGCTTCGTGTCCAGCTGCAGGGCGGTGACGAAGTCGGCAGTTCCAGCGACCTTGAAATCCATGTCGCCGAAGGCGTCCTCGGCGCCGAGGATGTCGGTCAGCGTCGTGTACTTGCCGTCCTCGGCGATCAGGCCCATGGCGATGCCGCCGACGGGCGCGGAGATCGGCACACCGGCGTCCATCAGCGCCAGTGTCGAGGCGCACACCGAGCCCATCGACGTGGAGCCGTTGGACGACAGGACCTCGCTGACCAGCCGCAGGGCGTAGGGAAAGTCCTCCGCCGAGGGCACTACTGGAAGCAGCGCCCGCTCTGCCAGGGCACCGTGGCCGATCTCGCGGCGCTTGGGACCGCGCATGAAGCCGGTCTCACCGGTGGAGAACGGCGGGAAGTTGTAGTGGTGGATGTAGCGCTTCTCGGTGCCCGGATCCACGGTGTCCAGGCGCTGGGCGTCGCGCAACATGCCCAGCGTGGTGATGTTGAGCACCTGGGTCTCGCCGCGCTTGAACAGTCCCGAACCGTGGGCCCTCGGCAGCACGCCGACCTCGGCGGACAGCTCGCGGATGTCGGTGGGCCGACGCCCGTCGATACGCACGCCGTCGTTGACGACGCGGCGACGGATCAGCTTCTTCTCCAGCGACTTGAAGGCGTTCTTGGCCTGGCGCTCCAACTCTTCGTCGCTGACCTCGACATCGCCCGCCTGGTCGAAGGCCGCGTCCAGCGCCCGCTCGCGAAGATCGGCGGTGCGCTGGTTGCGCGTCGCCTTGTCGATGCTGTCGTCGGTCAGGACGACCTGCAGGTCAGCACCGACAGCGCCCTCCACGGCCTCGTAAACCTTGGGCGCGTACGAAGGGTAGCGGGGGAACTCGCGCGTGGCGTGGGTGCCGACCTCAGCCAGGAACGACACTTGCAAGTCGCACAGGGCGCGCAGGTGGGACTTGGCCTCCTCCAACGCCGCGCCGAGAACCTCCTCGGTGGGCTTGGTGGCGCCCATCTCGATCTTGGCGACCGCGCCCTCTGTGGCCTCTGCCTCCACCATCAGGATGTCGATGTCGTTGGTGTCGGTGTTCAGCCGGCCGGCCACGACGAGGTCTAAAACGGCGTCGTCCAGCTCGGGGAACG
>Ga0136620_10001735_pt1 | contig 10372 bp, 12 predicted proteins | sample AntDrymUQ4162106_2_FD_104806 | JGI IMG/M metagenome (GOLD analysis project Ga0136620, IMG submission 104806) | Polar desert sand microbial communities from Dry Valleys, Antarctica - metaG UQ416 (21.06) | ecosystem: Environmental > Terrestrial > Soil > Desert | place: Antarctica: Dry Valley... | reverse complement strand
CGTCGCTTCCCGTGCTGGCCGCCATCCCGGTCGCTCTGGGCGGGGTCGTCCTGATCTCCGGCGTCCTCGAGGAGGGCGCGTACGGCGACGATCCTGCGCTCGGCGTCCTCTTCGGGCTGCTGACCGGCGTTGCGTACACCGGGTTCCTCGTTGCGCTGCGCCACGGGGCCAGCCGCGACCGCGTCGCAGGCCCGCTTCTCGATGCGACGCTCGCGTCGGCGCTCCTGACCATCCCCGTCGGCCTGGCCCTCGGCGAGCTCGACTTCGCCCCGCCGCCGTCGGCGGTCGGCTGGCTGCTCGTCCTCGCCTTGTCGTCGCAGGTACTCGGTTGGTTGCTGATCACGGTGTCGCTGCCGCGACTTCCTGCGGTCGTCACCTCTGTCCTCCTGACGCTCCAGCCGGTCATGGCCGTGGCCTTTGCGGCCATCCTGCTCAGCGAGGATCCGTCGCCCCTGCAGCTCGTGGGCGTCGCCGCCATCCTCGGTGGGCTGCTGCTCGCGACCGCGGGCCGGCGCTCCGAACAGGTGCCTGCTTAGAGCGCTGTCGTCGTCAAGGCGGCCTAGGGGCTTCGCACCACCTGCGACCGGTCGACGCCCGCAGGCTCGGAGCATCCGAGCAGAGCCAGTGCCAGCGCGAGCTCGTCCCGGAGCAGCTCGAGCACATGCTGGACGCCGTCGGCGCCGCGGGCCGCCAGCGCCCAGATCACGGGCCGGCCGATCAGGACGGCCCGCGCTCCGAGAGCGAGTGCGATGGCGACGTCGCTTCCACGCCTGATTCCGCCGTCCATCAGCACCTCCGCGCGCCCGTCTACGGCCTCGACGACACCGGGGAGCGCGTCCAGTGACGCAATCGCCCGGTCGAGCTGCCTCCCCCCGTGGTTCGAGACGACCACTGCCGCGCAGCCGTGGTCGCAGGCCAGCGCTGCGTCCTCGGGGGAGAGAATGCCCTTGGCGATCACCGGGATGCCGGCTGCCTCGCGGAGCCATTCCAGGTCGCGCCAGGTCAGCCGCGGGTCGACGAGCTGTGCCGCGGACGCCGGCGTGACCGCGCCGGGGTTCCCCGACGCCGTGGCGTAGAGCTCCAGCCGGTACTCCGGCTTGAGCGTGAATCCTGCCCGCAGGTCTCGCTCCCGGCGTCCCAACACGGGTAGATCGAGGGTCAGGACGACGGCCTCGAAGCCGGCATCCCGGGCCTGGTCGATGATGCCTTTCGTGACACCCCGGTCCGGATGCCAGTACAGCTGGAACCAGCGGCGGCCCTCCGGAGCCGCCTCGGCTACCTGCGCGGGGCTGGCGGTGGCGAACGTCGACAGGCACATGATCGTCTCCGCCGAGGCCGAGGCTCTCGCCACGGCGAGCTCGCCTTCGGGGTGCGCCATCCGCTGGTAGGCGACCGGCGAGACGAGGACCGGCATCGCGACCTCCTTGCCGAGCACGGTCGTCGCGGTCTGAACGGAGGAGACGTCGACGAGCACGCGGGGCACCAGGCGCCACCGGTCGAAGGCCGCCCGGTTGTCGCGAAGCGTGTGCTCGTCCGCGGCTCCGCCCGCGAAGTAGCCGAGCGTCGCCTCGTCGAGCGTCGCCTCGGCGAGTACCTCGTAGTCCCAGACGTTGAGCGGGCCGTCAGCTTCGTACAAGCCCGCAGCTTCGCAGATGGCTCGGCACACATTCGGTTCACGGTCGGCGCTGATCCGTGCGCGAATCGGCAGGCTCGCGTCCGCCGCCGGACCTACACTCGATCGTCCATGGCAGCTCCGGCGATCAGGTACCTCTGCAACGAGTGCGGTCAGTCCACCGGCCGCTGGCTCGGTCGCTGTCCCGGGTGCGGCAGCTTCGGAACCCTGATCGAGGAAGCCCCTGCGGCGGCGGCCGCTTCGAAGGTCGTCACGAGACCCGTCTTGCGGCTCGTGGACGTGCAGGCCGAGGAAACGGACAGGATCCCGACTGGCGTTGCCGAGCTCGACCGCGTGCTTGGCGGCGGGCTCGTCCCGGCTTCACTCGTACTCGTGGGAGGAGAGCCGGGGGTCGGCAAGTCGACGCTGCTGCTGATGGCCCTCGCTGCCATGTCCCGAGACCGCCGCGTGCTGCTCGTGACCGGCGAGGAATCCGCAGCGCAGGTGAAGCTCAGGGCTGCGCGGCTCGGCGGTGCCGAGCGGGTCGAGATTCTCGCCGAGACCGATCTCGACGCGATCTGCGCGACGCTCCAAACCGAGCGGCCGGCGGTCTGCGTGATCGACTCGGTGCAGACGCTCTACTCGGCCGACGTCGGATCGGCGCCTGGATCCGTTTCCCAGGTGCGAGAGGCGGCGGCGCGCCTCCTGCGGGTCGGCAAGGAGTCGGGCGTCGCGCTCTTCCTCGTCGGCCATGTGACGAAGGACGGCGCAGTGGCAGGACCGCGCGTGCTCGAGCACCTCGTCGACTGCGTTCTCCAGTTCGAGGGCGACCGGTACCACGCCCACCGAATCCTTCGCGCTGCCAAGAACCGGTTCGGCTCCACGAACGAATTGGGTGTCTTCGAGATGACGGCCGGGGGTCTCGTCGGAGTTCCGGATCCTTCCGTGATCTTCGGCGGGGCGAGGGAGGAGGAGATCGGCTCTGCCGTCGCGTGCGCGCTCGAGGGCACGCGACCGCTGCTCCTGGAGATTCAGGCGCTCGTGGCACCCACCGATCTGGCGATGCCACGACGGGTTGCCACCGGTGTCGATCCGAAGCGGCTGGCGATGATCGTCGCAGTCCTCTCGCGGCACGCGGGAATCGGGCTCGGGCAGGCGGACGTCTTCGTCAACGTCGCGGGCGGCGTCCGGATCGATGAGCCGGGGGCCGATCTCGGCGTGGCCCTGGCAATCGCATCTGCGGCCCGCAGCGCCGTCGTTCCGGCCGGATTCGCCGCCTTCGGAGAGATCGGGCTGACCGGAAGACTCCGCCCGGCGGCCCAGGCGGATCGTCGGCTCGAGGAGTGCGCGAAGCTCGGTCTGACGACCGTAATCGCCCCGGCCGCGACCAAACGGCGCCGCGGAATCGAGGTTCGTGCACTCGACTCGCTGCGCCAGGCCATCGACGCCGGTCTCGCGAACACTCGAGCGCCGGAACCTGCCTCCTAGCAGGACTTTTCCGGTTCGACGCAAAAATCCCTGGAAAAGATGGCTTTTTCGGCCGTGTTCGGCTATGATATATGTCTCTGCCGGCGGATTCGTCACCCGTCGGCCGTTTGTCGTAATCGTCTCGAAACGGGGAGGTCGGGCTTGTACAAAGTCGGCGATAAGGTGGTGTATCCGCACCACGGGGCTGGCACGGTCGTCAAGAGGGAGTCGCGCGAGGTGTTGGGAGAGAAGCGCGAGTACCTCACGATCCAGATTCTTCACAACGACATGACCGTCAATGTGCCTGCCGACAACGCCGATACGGTCGGCTTGCGGAAGGTCATCAACATGGACACCGTCAAGGAAGTCGTCAAGGCGTTGACGGGGAACGGCACGACCATGCCGAAGAACTGGAATCGCCGGTTCAAGCACAACCGCGACAAGATGAAGACGGGCGACATCTTCGAGCTCGCCGAAGTCGTGCGGAACCTTGCTCTGCGCGATCACGACAAGGGTCTCTCGACCGGCGAGAAGCAGATGTTCGTGAAGGCGAAGAAGATCCTGATCAGTGAGCTGATGTACGCCAAGAGCATGGACGAGGAAGAGACGTCCGAGTGGCTCGACGACGTCCTCGTCACCGGCGACGGCGCGAAGAAGAAGACACGCGCCAAGGCCGGCGCCACCGCCTAGGCGTCGACTTGACGGCGCCGGTTGAGGCTATGCCGGCTTAGCCGGCTTGGCCGAATGCTTGACGCAGCTCGCTTGTCGGTCTGGGCCGTGATCGTCGCGGCGGGCCGCGGGGAAAGACTGGGTCTCGGCCGGCCGAAGGCTTTCGCAAACCTGCGCGGCCGCCCGCTGCTCGCCGAGAGCCTCGAGCGGCTCGAGGCGTCGGGCTGGGTCGACGCGATCGTCGTCGCCGCCCCGCCGGAATGGGAAGAGCCGGTGATCCTGCTCGCCGAGGAGCTCGGCTGCGGAAAAGTCGTTGCGGCCGTGCCGGGTGCGGAGACCCGGGCGGGATCGGTACGCGCCGGCCTCGCGGAGGTCTCCGAGGACGCCGCGGTGGTGCTCGTCCACGACGCGGCGCGGCCCGTGCTGCCGGAGGAGGTGATCGAGCGCGTGCTCAGCGCGCTGAACGAGGGCTGGGACGGAGCCATCCCGGTTGTGCCTCTCACAGACACGGTCAAGCGTGTGGAGGGGGAGCAAGTGGTCGAAACGCTGTCCAGGGACGCGTTGGCGTGCGCCCAGACGCCTCAGGCCTTTGTCGCGTCCGTCCTCCGCGCAGCTGTCGAGGCCGCAGGCGAGGCCACGGATTGCTCGGCTCTCGTCGAAGCGGCCGGTGGCCGGGTCAAGGCCGTGCCGGGTGACGCGCGTCTCGTCAAGGTCACGGACGCCGCGGATCTCGCAAAGGTCTCGGCGCTCCTCGAGTGATCGTCGACTACCACATGCACCTTCGCGCGCCCGACGAGTCTCTCGACCACACGGTCGAGGGTGTCGAGCGCTTCGTCGAGCTCGCAGCCGAGCGCGGGATTCAGGAGGTCGGCTTCACCGAGCACGTCTACTGCTTCGTGGAGACACGCTCGCTCTGGACGGTTCCATATCACCTGGAGCGATGTGCCAGGTCGATCGTGCCGTACGTCGATGCCGTGGTCGAGGGAAAGCGTCGTGGCCTGCCCGTCAAGCTCGGGCTCGAGGTGGACTACGTTCCCGGCCGCGAGGACGAGACCGGGGAGCTCTTGGCTCCCTACCCCTGGGACTATCTGATCGGCTCGGTGCACTTCGTCGGTCAGGCCGGGATCGACGCCGAGCCCAGCCTCGTCGCGGAGGTCGGCGTGGAGGCGGCGTGGCACACGTACTACTCCGTCCTCGGCCAAGCGGCTGCCAGCGGCCTCTTCGAGACGCTCGCTCACCCGGACCTGGTGAAGATGTACGGCCCGGAGATCGAGTGGGACTGGGGGGCGGTCGCGGATTCGCTGCGGGACGTCTGTCTGGAAGTCTCGAGCGCCGGGCTCCACAAGCCGCACGGCAAGCTCTACCCGAGCTGGGATCTGCTCCGAGAGGCTCGTCAGCGCAGAGTCGGGATCACGCTCGCCTCCGACGCGCACATCCCGGAAGACGTCGGCCGTGACCTCGACAAGGCGATCGAGCATGCCCGCGAAGCGGGCTACGACACCGTCACCGTCTTCGACCAGCGCCAGGTGACGCAGGTTCCGCTCGGATGAGGATCGGCATCGGCATCGACGCGCACGCGTTCGAGGACGGGACGCCGCTCGTGCTCGGCGGAGTCGAGTTCCCCGGGGAGCAGGGCCTCGCCGGACACTCGGACGGCGATGTCGTCACGCACGCCTTGATCGATGCGTTGCTCGGCGCCGCAAACCTGGGCGACATCGGCACGTCTTTCCCTTCGGACGACGAGGCGTTCCGGGACATCTCGTCGCTCCTCCTGCTGAGCCGGGCCTACGCGCAGGTTCGTGAAGCCGGCTATCAGCTCGTCAATGCCGACTGCGTCCTGGTCGGCGAGCGCCCGAAGATCGGCAAGCGCCGCGGCGAGATGGCCGAGCGGCTCGCCGAGACGCTCGGGGTCGAGCCGAGCCTGATCGCCGTCCGCGCGACGACGACGGACCGCCTCGGATTCACAGGCCGTGGGGAGGGGCTTGCGGCCCAGGCAGCAGCACTGCTCGACACGCTCTAGGCCGGGAGGCGCACCCGCCGGTCCTCGACCTCGACGAGCCCGTCGGCGAGCAGCGAGTTGACCGCACCCCCGTCGAGCTCCTCGACGTCACGAGCTCGCTCGGCCACCAGTCGGAGCGTCTCGGCACGGCGCTGGCGGAACGAGCCTTCGAATCGCGACTGTTTTCGCAGCGGCTCGTATCGGCGGCCGTGCGAAGGACAGCCCCCGGCAAGGGGGCAGCTGCCGCAGCGCGGCACTCGAGCGAGACAGATCTCGCGCCCGAGGTCCATCAGCGCCTCTGCCGAAGCCGGCCCTACGACGGATGTACGCCGCGCCTACATCCGTGTAGTGACACTTGACAGGCGCTTGTGTCCAACGTATATGATCCCGAAAGCGGTCGCCCCCGACCTTACTGCGGCATCGCCCGAAAGGAGGGCAGGATGCATTACCGGTTCCTCCGTAGAAGGCTCGCTTGCCGTCCTCGCCCACGTCGGAAGGAGGTACGAGCGCGTAGAGCTGCCGTTGTTTTGGCCGCAGTCGCGATCTTTGGCGGGATCGCGAGCGGCGCGGCACGAGCGGACCACCCCGGCTGTCTCAGCGACTGGCACAACGGCTGGTACACCGACAATCAGGAGAGTTTCCTCATCCTCGACTACATCAACTGGGGGTACTGGGACTCGACAGGCGACTACATCGCGCGCCGCTATGACCGCGACTGGAATGTCACTTTCCGCGAGTGGCGTCCTGGCGACGAGGGGATCTTCCAAGCCGTCACGCCGACCGGCGGGAACCTCCTTCGTCGGAGTTCGCAGCAGCGCGCCGGTTACGGCTGGCGGGAACACGGGTTCTCCCAGTACCACCACTGCTGACGATGAGGAGGAGGTAAGCCTGTGAAGCGCAAGACGATCGTCATCATCGTCGGCGTCGCGGTCGCCGCGATGGTCTTTGCCGGAGTAGCTCTGTCGCTCGAAGGAAGCCCTTCGGTCGGCCCCGACCGAGCCGCTGAGGCGCTCAGGAAGGCACCCGGTACGAAGGAGAAGGCACATGCCGCTCCCCGCGTGGATGGGCAGACGTGGGGGCTGAGGAGCTACACGAACGTCCGCGGCGAGCTATGCCTTTCACGAGATGTTCCCGGAGAAGCGGTCGGAACCGGTTGTCTCCCAGCTGCAAAGCTCTTTGCGGACGGTCCGCTGTTCGCGATCCCCGGAGCACGGCAGGAGTCCGCGCCCTACGCGAAGTACGAGTGGGACAATCAATGGGTCTACGGGATCGCTCATCCCGCGATCACGACGCTGACGCTTGTGAATATGGACTGCTCCACGCAAGACCTGACCCTCGATGAAGATGGAGCGTTCAACCACGTCGTCGGTAGCGCCAAGACCAAGCAGGGCGAGCTGCCCTACAAGCTGATCGCCAGGGGCGTCGGCGGCAGGGTCCTAGCTGAGAAGGTCGTCGCGGCTGGCCTCACGGAGAACGCGAAGAAAGCCGGACACCAAGCGCCGCGCCCGAAGCAGGAGTGTAGGTAGCGGCTACGACCAGCGAAGGGGAGCGGGACGAGCGCCTGCTCCCCTCGCTCGTCTTGACGTGCGAGCGGGCACATCGGACACTTCCTCGAAACGGCAAAGCTCGACAAGCTGGTAGAGCAGGCGCGGGAGCACCTTGACGAGGGCGAAGACGTAGTTACCGCCATTCAGGGCTCGTACGAGACGAAGATCGCGGGCCAAGACAGCACGCGCAAGGGCGTGTTCGTCGCGACTGATCGACGACTCGTCTTCTTTGCGAAGAAGCTGACGGGCTACGACCTCGAATCGTTCCCGTACGACCACATCTCCTCGATCGAGATGGGCAAGTCGATGATGGGGCACCACATCACGCTCTTCGCATCCGGAAACAAGGTCGCGATGAAGTGGATCGACAAGAAGCAGGATGTCTCCGGCTTCGTGGCGACCGTACGTGGCCGGATGAAGGGAGGCGCGGGCGCAGGCGACGGTGCCCCGGCCCCGGCCGTCGCCGAGCTGGACGCCGCCGATCAAATCCGCAAGCTCGCCGAACTTCGTGACACAGGCATCCTCACTGAGGAAGAGTTTCAGACCAAGAAGGCACAAATCCTCGGGCTCTGACGTGACGCTCACGCGCAAGCTCACCTACGTCGCCGTCGCGCTCGCCGCGCTTTGGTTGCTGCTCGGCGTCGTGACCTTCGTCCAGAATCTGATCGTCGCCGTCCACGGACGCTCAGAGCACACGCCCGAGCTGGAGCAAGCGAGCTACGGCCGCCCTTTCGACCCCAGGGAAGAAGGGGTTTGGGCTAACGCGGCACAGCAGTAGCCCAACCCCTGCCAGGCGCGGATCACGTCGTCGAGCGCCGCTGCAGCCAGCGCCTCGGCGGTGGGCCAGCGATCGATCCACGCCTCGAACCGCGGAACCACACGTGAGGCCTGCGTCTGTTGGAGCATCACCTCGGAGACGAGGACTGCGTACGGGTCGCGACGCCGCCGCCAGGGAAAGTCCGCGGCGTGCCCGGCGTGCCAGGCGAGCAGGGCGGACTCCACGGAGGGCGAGTGTAGATTCACCGGGGAATGCGCCGCGTCCGCTTCGCGCCCAGCCCGACGGGCTCGCTGCACGTCGGGAACGCCCTGAGCGCCGTGATCAACCGGCGGGAGGGCGACTCGATGCTCCTCCGGATCGACGACACAGACCCGATGCGCAATGTCGAAGGCGGGGAGGAGGCGATCCTTCTGGACCTCGAGTGGCTCGGAATCGAGCCGGACGAGGGGCCGGTGCGCCAGAGCGGGCGGCAGGATCGGTACCGAGCCGCGGCCTCGCGGCTGGGCCGCGACCATTTCGGCCGCACAACGCTTCTCCGCGAGGACGGGACGGCCACGTATCACCTGGCGAGCGTCGTCGACGACGCCGAGCTCGGGATCACGCACGTCTATCGCGGGAACGACCACCGGCCGAACGAGGACCTCCACCGCAGTCTTCACGAAGCGCTGGAGACCCCAGCGCCGGAGTACGTGCATCACGGTCTGATCCTCGGTGGGGACGGTAAGAAGCTGTCGAAGCGGGCCGAAGGCGCAACCGTCGAGTCCCTCCGGGACCTCGGCATCCCCGCCGAGGCGGTTCGGCGCTATCTGGAGGAGCTTCAGATTCCCAGGCACGACGTCCACCTCGATCTCTCGCGGATCCGGCGCCTCGCCGTCGAGGCGATCGAGGAGATGAGCGACGGCGAGCTTGCTCTCCGAGCCGAGATCCCACCTCTTGCAGTGCCGGTCGCCCGCGGCGCACGCGACCTGCAGGAGGCTCGTGACTACGCCACACAGGTCACCGAAGCGCCGGAGCCCGGCCCGACCACGGCGCCGGAGACGCTCGAGCGCTTCAAGCAGCTCGTAGACGAAGAACCGCGTGCCATCGTCCGCGAGCTGAAGGCCGTCGGGGGCAACCTGCGCGCGCTTCGCGTTGCGTTGACGGGGCGTGACAAGGGCCCGGAGCTAGCGGCGATACTGGCCGCGCTGCCCAAGGAGGAAGCGCTGCGACGTGTCGATCAGGCTCTACAGCACACTCAGCCGTAAGCTCGAAGAGCTCCCGCGTCCTCCGGGCCCGATCCGGATGTACTTCTGCGGGCCCACCGTGTACGCGAGAGCGCACGTCGGGAACGCTCGCCCGTTCGTCTTCGGGATGTGGCTTCGCAACTGGCTTCGAGCAAACGCGTACGACACCACCCTCGTCCACAACATCACCGATATCAACGACAAGATCTACGAGGCGGCCCCGAACGCAAGCGCGAAGCTCGCCGAGCGGGCGACGGACTGGTATCTCGAGGACACCGGCGGCCTTGGCCTGGGGATGCCAGACCACCTGCCACGCGCCACCGAGATGGTTCCGCAGATCGTCAGCTTCATCGAGCAACTGATCGCCACCGACCACGCATACGCCGTTGAGGGCGACGTGTACTTCCGGGTTTCGCGCGATCCCGAGTACGGCCGCCTCTCGGGCCAGCGCCCCGATCAGGTGGAAGATCAGGAGCCGAATCCGCTCAAGAAGGATCCGCGGGACTTCGCGCTCTGGAAGGCGAACAAGCCCGACGAGGACACCTCCTGGGACTCGCCCTGGGGCCGGGGTCGTCCGGGCTGGCACATCGAGTGCTCGGTGATGGCGGAGGAGCTTCTCGGCTCCGCGTTCGAGATCCACGGAGGGGGGCTCGACCTCGTCTTCCCGCATCACGAGAACGAGCTCGCGCAATCGAGCGCGCTCGCACACGACTTCGCCCGGATCTGGACGCACAACGGGATGCTGCGTTTCACCGGGGAGAAGATGTCGAAGTCGCTCGGGAATATTGTCACGCTGCGTGAAGCAATAGACGAATGGGGAAGGGAGACGCTTCTCCTCCTCTTTCTCGGCGCCCACTGGCGGAAGCCGATGGACTTCTCGCGGGATACGTTGGAGGGGGCGGCAGCACAGGCAGAGACATTCCGAAACGCGTTTCGACTATCTGGTACCGAGGGCCCCGAGCGAGAGTGGGACCGGCTGTCTCAGGTGCTCGACGACGACTTCAACACGCCTCAAGCGCTGGCGGTCATGCACGAGTGGCGCGCAGCCGGGTATTTGAATCTGCTCTTTCGGGGGCT
>Ga0136620_10001734_pt1 | contig 10378 bp, 12 predicted proteins | sample AntDrymUQ4162106_2_FD_104806 | JGI IMG/M metagenome (GOLD analysis project Ga0136620, IMG submission 104806) | Polar desert sand microbial communities from Dry Valleys, Antarctica - metaG UQ416 (21.06) | ecosystem: Environmental > Terrestrial > Soil > Desert | place: Antarctica: Dry Valley... | reverse complement strand
GCTCGAGGCCGAGCCGGCGGGCGCGCTCCCACAGGTGGGGGTCGTCGAGGTGCCCGTGGTCGGCGTAGATCGAGTCCCAGAGCTCCCAGAAGCCGTCGGCGCGCTGCAGCGCCGCGGCCTCAGCCGCCGCATGCAGAGCGAGCGAGCGCGGGCGCTTGGCGGCGAGCGGGAAGTGGCGGACGCAGATCCGCAGCTCCAGCCGCTTGATCATCGGCCACTCGGCCGCGCATCGCGGACAGCCGAGGTCGAGGTAAAGGATCGCCTCGGGACCGCTGCCGCGCACGTGATCGGCCGATCCGATCGGCGGCACGACGGCGCTGCGCAGGTCAACCAAGGCGCCTCAACGGCGGCGCGGCTCGGCTTCGTCGTCCGGACTCCGCCTCACTCAGAGACCGCGTCCAAGGCGTCGAAGATCAGGTTCGCGCCCGGGATCTCGAGCGGCGTCGGCGACTCGTGGACCCAGCGCACGACTCCCGCCTCGTCGATCAGCACCAGCGAGCGGTTCGGGTGGCCGCGCTCCTCGATGTAGGCGCCGTAGGCGCGCGTCACCTCGCCCTTGGGGTGAAAGTCCGAGAGCAGGGTCATCTGCAGTCCGAGCTGCTTGCGAAAGGCGTTGTGCGCCCAACTGCCGTCGGTCGAGATCCCAACCAGCTCGGCGCCGGCCTCGGCGATCTGCGGCAGCACCTCCTGGTAGACCGAGAGCTGGTCGCCGCACACGGGGCTGAAGTCGTTCGGGTAGAAGCAGAGCACCAGCTTGCCGCCGCGAAAGTCGGCGAGCGCGATCGGCTCGCCCTTCTGGTTGGGGAGCGTGAACTCGGGTGCCTGGGTGCCGGGCTCGATCACGCGCCGGCGGCGGCGTCAGCGGCGCAGGCCGAGGTCGGCGACGAGGCCGCGGTAGCGCTCGACGTCGGAGCGCTCGAGGTAACGCAGCAGGCGCCGGCGCTTGCCGACGATCATCAGCAGGCCGCGCCGCGAGTGATGGTCCTTGCGATGCTCGCGCAGATGTTCGGTGAGCTCGTTGATGCGCTCGGTCAGCAGCGCCACCTGGACCTCGGCGGAGCCGGTGTCGCCGTCGGAGCGACCGTACTTGCCGATCAGCTCGCGCTTCTTCTCGTTGGTCAGACCCATCGGAGTCGGAGAGGTTAGCGAGGCGGCTCGAAGGCGGCGCAGAGCCGGCGCGCGGCCTCGACGTCGAGCTTCATCTGGGCGACCAGCTCGTCGACCCCCGGGAAGCGCTTCTCCCCCCGCAGCCGGGCGATGAAGGCGAGTCGCAGCGGCTGGCCGTAGAGGTCGGCCTCGTGATCGATCAGATACGACTCGATCAGCACCCCGCGCCCGCTCTCGAAGGTCGGGCGAACGCCGACGTTGACCGCCGCCGGCACCCCGTTGGCGAAGGCCGCGTAGACCCCGTGGCCTGGGCAGACGAGCTCGTCGTCGGGCACCAGGTTGGCGGTCGGGAAGCCGAGCGTGCGTCCACGGCGGTCGCCGTGGACCACCGTGCCCTCGAGTAAGAAGGGCGCGCCCAGGCACAGCATCGCGCCCTCGACGTCGCCGGCGGCGATCTGCGCCCGGATCCGGGTCGAGGAGACGGTCTCGCCGGCGACCTCGATCAGCGGCAGCACCCGGGTCTCGAACTCGCCGCGTGCGCGCAGCATCTCGGGATCGCCCTTGGCCCGGGCTCCGAAGCGGAAGTTCTCCCCGACCGAAACCCGCTCGGCGCCCAGGGTCTCGATCAGGATCCGCTCGCAGAACTCCTCCGGGGCGATCGTCGAGAAGCCATGGTCGAAGGGCACCACGACAAGCTCCGAAACGCCGAGGCCCTCGATCACGTCGCGCTTGATCTCGAACGGCATGATCAGCTTCGGCGCCGCCTCGGGATGAATCACCCGCAGTGGGTGCGGCTCGAAAGTGAGCACGGTGTCGGCCCCCTCGATCACCTGGCGGTGGCCGACGTGGACTCCGTCGAAGGTGCCGATCGCGATCCGTCGCGGCCGCGGCTCGGCCTCGGGCAGTGGGGTGACCGTGATCGTCATCTGAGGGCGGACTCTGCCAGCTCTGCGATCGCGGAGCCCAGAGGGCGAAGCGGAGATGCGCCGCCGTTGAGGCGCCTTATTTGGCTCGCGCGAGTGCCTCGGCGAGGGGGATCGGATGCTCCGGGTCCGCCTCCTCGACGGTGAACGGGCCGATCCGGGTGCGACGCAGGCTCTCGCAGTAGGCGTCGCCGAGATCGGCGACCAGGCTGCGCACGTAGGTCCCGGAGGAGCAGTCGATCTCGAGCTCGGCGGTGGTCGCATCACGGCCCAGGAGCTCGAACCTGTAGACGGTCACCAGGCGCTCCGGGACCTCGAAGGACTCGCCTCGCCGGGCGCGCTTGTAGGCGCGCTCGCCGCCGACCTTGATCGCCGAGTAGACGGGCGGGCGCTGACGGATCTCCCCGGTCGGCAGCTCGAGCTCGCCGGCGGGCAGGCGGCCGGTCTCGGTGATCTCGCCGTCGCGATCGCCGGTGGTCGAGACCGCGCCGAAGCGGGCGACCGTGCGATAGGACTTGCGCAGCTCCATGAACCTCCGCTGCTCGCGAGTCGCCGGCCGGCCCAGGAGGACGATCAGCAGGCCGGTCGCGAACGGGTCCAGCGTGCCCGCGTGGCCGGACTTGGCCTGGTAGCGGCGCCGCATCCGCGCGACCACGTCGTGGGAGGTCTCGCCGGCCTCCTTGTCGACCAGCAGGACGGCGCCGGAGTCTGCGAAGTTGCTTGCGCCGGCCGACTTCAGAGCTGCGACTGGACCTCGGCGCGCAGGAACTCGACCAGCTCCGCGTAGGAGAGATCGCTGCCGAAGCCGGCCGCACGGCGATGGCCGCCACCGCCGTGGACGCGGGCGATCGCCGAGACGTCGACGGTTCCGTCGGTCGAGCGCAGGCTGACCTTGCGCGCCGAGCGCCCGCCGTCGGTCTTGTCGCGGATCACGGCCGCGACCGCGGTGTGCTCGAGGCCGCGCAGGAAGTCGATGATCCCCTCGGTCAGCACCTCGCCGGCGCCCGTGGCCTCGTAGTCCTCGGTGCCGATGTAGGTGATCGCCAGGCGCTGATCGTCGAAGCGCTCGATCTTCTCCAGGGCGCGCGCGACCAGGCGCAGCTTCTCTACCGGGACCCGCTCGTAGAGGCGGCGGTAGGTGTCGTTGACGTCGACCCCGGCATCGATCAGCTCGGCGGCCATCCGGTGGGCCCCGGCGCCGGTGTTCTCGTACATGAACCTGCCGGTGTCGGTGACTAGGCCGACGTAGAGAGCCGAGGCGATCTCCGGGGTGATCTGGGCGCCCAGCTGCTTTGCGACCTCGAGCACGATCTCGGCGGTGCAGGAGGCCTCGGTGTCGACCAGGTTGACGGAGCCAAAGCGGGTGTTGTCGTGGTGGTGGTCGATGTTGACGATCCGCGCCCCCTCGCGCTGGAGGAAATCGACCGGCATCCGGTCGATGTTGCCGCAGTCGAGGAACACCAGCGTGCGGTCGACGACATCGGCGGGCGGCTCGTGAAATACCTCCTCGAGCGGCAGGAAGCGGTACTCGACCGCCAGCGGGAACTCCTTTGCGCCCAAGAACATCACCGAGTCCTTGCCGAGCTGCCCGAGCACCTGGTGCACGGCGAGCAGCGAGCCGAGCGCGTCGCCGTCGGGGCCCTCGTGCGTGGTCAGCAGGAAGCGCTCGGAGCTGCGCAGCTCGTCGACGACCCGTTCGAGGTCGGTGGCGGTGATCGAAGCGGTCACCGGTCGGGGTCCTCGAGGTCGAGCAGATGGCCGAGGCGGACCCCGCGCTCGGGTCCCTCGTCGTAGTGGAAGCTGAGCTTCGGCGTGTACTTCATCCGGGCGCCGCGGACGATCGCCCCCTGCAGCACCCCGTGCGACGAGCGCAGCGCCTCGAGCGTCTGCTCGCGCTCGTCCTCGTCGCCGAGCACGCTGACGAAGACCCGCGCGCTACGCAGGTCAGGGCTGGTTTCGACGGCGGTCACGGTCACGAATCCGATCCTCGGGTCCTCGAGTTCGTTGGCGATGGCGGTTCCGATCAGCTCGCGCATGACCCCGTCGATCTTGCGCATCCGATCGCCGGGCATACGCCGGCCAACATAACAGGGGGGTTTTTGCCCAGCTCCGGTCAGGAATCGCTGCGCAAATCGGCGAGCGTTCGCAGATGACGCTCGAAGCGGCACCCGTCGGGACACCGGACATCGACGAAGTGCTCGAGCTCGGCGGCGCGCTCCCCCACCTCGGGGCCGCCGACCAGCGCGCAGAGCAGCGTTGCCCTCCGGCGGTCGTCGTGATCGGCGGTCTCCGCGATCGCGACGACGAAGCGATGGCGAAGCTGGGCCTTCAGCGAGCTCACCACCTTGCGCTTCTCCTTGAGGCTCTGCGAATGTCGCAGGTCCAGGTGGATCTCGGTGATCGAGACGTAGGCGCTCATGGTCGCTGCCAAGCGTAGGCAGCGGCTCGAGGCGGGGCATGCTGGGTGGGGAGGCACCGGCCCGCGCCCGACCACCACATGCACACTCCATCGACCGCGAGCCAACCTTGTGCATCGAACGCTCGCTATCGGCTGTCGTTGCACAGTCGCCCGCGACCGCGGGCCGATTGCGCACTTGCGGTTGGCGATCCCCGCGGCGGTGTCGACGTGGTCCCGGCTGGCGTGGAGCGGCCGAGCTGGCGAATTGTTCTCGCATACCGCGACTAACTCGCCAAATAGCACAGATTCTGCCCCGCCACCCAGCGCCGTAGACGCCGGGCTGCCGGGGACCGCCTACTCCAGGGTCTTCTCGACCTGCCTGGTCTCGAAGGCCTCGAGCACGTCGCCGACCTTGACGTCCTGGAAGCCGTCGAGGACGACACCGCACTCCTGGCCCTCGGTGACCTCACCGACGTCGTCCTTGAAGCGCCGCAGCGAGCCGACCCGGCCGGTCCAGGCGACGGTGCCGTCACGGACGAGACGGACGTCGGCGCCGCGCACGAGCCTGCCATCGGTGACCCGGCAGCCGGCGATCGTGCCGATCTTCGAGGCCTTGAACAGCTCCAGCACCTCGGCCTGGCCGACCGCTTGCTCGACCTCCTCCGGCTGCAGCATGCCCTCCATCGCCGCGCGCAGCTCCTCGGTGACCTTGTAGATCACCGAGTAGGTGCGGATCTCGACCCCCTCCCGGTCGGCGGCGCGCCGGGCGTCGGCCAGCGGGCGCACGTTGAAGCCGATGATCACGGCGTTGGAGGCGGCGGCGAGCATGATGTCGGACTCGTTGATCCCGCCGGCGCCGCTGTGGATCAGGTTGACCGCGATCTGGTCCTGGGGAAGCTTGGCGATCTCGTCCTGAAGCGCCTCGAGCGAGCCCGAGACATCGGCCTTGAGCACGATGTTGAGCTCGTTGAGCTCGCCCTCGCTGGCCTTGGCGAAGACCTCGTCGAGGGTGAGACGGCGCGACTGCCGGCGCGCCAGCTGCTCGGTCTTCAAGCGGTGGGCGCGCTCCTCCGCGAGCTGGCGGGCCTTGCGGTCGTTCTCGACGACCTCGACGCGCTCGCCGGCCTCGCAGACGCCGTCGAAGCCGAGCACCTCGACCGGATCGCCGGGCTCCGCCTTCTCCAGGTGGGTACCGGTGTGGTCCTGCATCGCGCGGACCTTGCCCCACTGTGGCCCGGCGACGACCGAGTCGCCGACGTGCAGGGTTCCGCGCTGGACCAGGACGGTGGCGACGGGGCCGCGCCCGGGATCGAGGTGCGACTCGATCACCGATCCGGAGGCGGCGGCGTTGGGGTTGGCCTTGAGCTCCTCGACCTCGGCCAGCAGCAGGATGCTCTCCAGCAGGTCGTCGAGGTTCTCGTGCGTCTTCGCGGAGACGTTGACGAAGATCGTGTCGCCGCCCCAGTCCTCGGGGTTGAGCCCCTGGGTCGCGAGCTCGCCCTTGACCTTGTCGGGGTTGGCGTCGGGAAGGTCGATCTTGTTGACGGCGACCAGCATCGGCACGTCCGCGGCCTTCGCGTGGTCGATCGCCTCCACCGTCTGCGGCATCACGCCGTCGTCGGCGGCGACCACGATCACCACGATGTCGGTGACGTCGGCGCCGCGGGCGCGCATCGCCGTGAAGGCGGCGTGGCCGGGGGTGTCGATGAAGGAGATCGTGCGCTCGTTTCGGTGCACCTGGTAGGCCCCGATGTGCTGGGTGATCCCGCCGGCCTCACCGGCGACGACCTCGGTCTCGCGGATCGCGTCGAGCAGCGAGGTCTTGCCGTGATCGACGTGGCCCATGATCGTGACCACCGGTGGGCGGTCGACCAGGTCGGCGTCGGCGTCGTCGAAGACCGGAGCCTCGGAGACCTCGTCGGCGGCGCTGACGACCTCGACGCTGCGGTCGAGCGCCTCGGCGAGCACCTCGACCGTCTCGTCGGGCAGCGTCTGCGTGAGCGTCGCCATCTCGCCGAGCGTCATCAGCTGCTTGATCACGTCGGCGCTGCCGACGCCGAAGATCTCGGCGACCTCGCGGACGGTCGCCCCGGAGGGCACCTTCAGCGGCGGTCGTTCGGGCTCGACGTGGGGGCCGAGACGAGGCTCCTCGAGCAGCGGCCGGCGACGGCGTCCGCCGCGGCGGCGCGGCGGGCGGCGCGGGGCCGATTGCGGTCCCGAGTCACGGCGCGCGGCCTGTGAGTCGATGACGACGCGGCGCTTCTTCTTCGCCGCCGCCGCGCCGCCGGCGGCCTGGCCGTCGGGGGGACGGACCGGGCGCACAGGCTTCTCTCCCACCGCAGGCTTGGCGGCGGTGGGCGGTGCCGCGGCAGCCGCGGCGGCGGGTGCCGCTGCGGACGGCGCAGGCGCTGCGGCCCCGTTGCCGGCGCTCGCCGACTTGAGGGCGTCGAGGGCGACCTGCTCCTCGACGCTGGAGGCGGCCGCCTTGACCTCGACCCCGGACTTCTTCAGCGCCGCGATCAGCTCCTTGCTGGGGACGCCCTGATCCTTGGCGATCTCGTGAACTCGCTTGCGGGCCAAGGTCAGCTCTGCGCCTCTGCGGGTTCCTCGGCCTCGGCGGGCGTGGCGGCGTCCAGCTCGGCCTCGGGCTCGGCGTCTGCCTCGGGCGCAGCGTCGGGCACCGTCTCCGCCTCGGCGTCGGGCTCGGACTCCGGTTCAGAGGTGGGCGCGGCGGCAAGGTCCGGCTCGACGTCGGGATCCGTGACTTCCTCCGCCGGCGCCTCCTCGGCATCGGCCTGCTCGCCGTCCTCGTCGGGCTCGGAGAACCCGGCCTCGGCGCGCTCGACCAGCGCCGCGACCTCGTCGTCGGCGGCGTCGGGATCGGCGAGCACGCCGACCTCGGCATCGCTCAGCGAGGAGAGCACGGTGACCTGGTTGGTGGTGAAGCGGGAGAGCGCCTGATGCTGGGGCAGGCCGCAATAGCGCGAGCCGTCGAGCGGCGCGTTCGGGCAACGGCGGCCGGCCGAGAGCACCGCGGCGCAGCGGCCGTCGCCCTCGTCGCTCTCGCCCTCGTACTCCTGCTCATCCGACTGCGAGAACTCGGTCTGCGACTTGATGTCGACCTTCCACCCGGTCAGCTTGGCCGCCAGGCGGGCGTTCTGGCCCTCGCGCCCGATCGCCAGCGAGAGCTGGTCGTCGGGGACGATCACGGTCGCCTCCTTGGTGTCGTCGTCGACGATCACCTCGCGCACGCGCGCCGGTGAGAGCGCCTTGGCGACGAAGCGGGCGGGCTCGTCGTTGTAGGGGATGATGTCGATCTTCTCGCCGCGCAGCTCGGAGACGACCATCCGTACCCGCGAGCCGCGCGGGCCGACGCAGGCGCCGACCGGGTCGACGCCGTCGGCGTGGGAGATCACCGCGATCTTCGAGCGATAGCCGGGCTCGCGAGCGACGCCGACGATCTCGACCAGGTCGTCGGCGATCTCCGGCACCTCGAGCTCGAACAGCTCCTTGATCAGCTCCGGGCTGCGGCGCGAGACGACGATGCTCGGGCCCTTGCCCTCGGCGGAGACGTCGGTGATCACGGCCTTGACCCGCATGCCGTGGTCGTAGCGCTCGTTCCAAACCTGCTCGGAGCGCGGCAGCAGCGCCTCGACCCGCTCACGCAGCTGCACCAGCGTGTAGCGGTTGTCGGACTGCTGGATGATCCCCGTGATCAGCTCGCCGACGCGGTCCTGGTACTCGTCGAACATCATCTGGCGCTCGGCCTCGCGGATCCGCTGCAGGATCACCTGCTTGGCGGTCTGCGCCGCGATCCGGCCGAAGCCGTCGGGGGTGACGTCGCGCGACTTGATCTGGTCCTCGTAAGGGGCGAGCACCTCCGGGTCGAGCTCGGGGTCCTCGGGCTCGCGCAACTCGCCGGTCTCCGGATCGACGGTTGGCTCCTGCTCCTCGGCGACCTCGGCCAGCAGCTTCTCCTCCAGCTCAGGGGGCAGGATCAACTCGAACACCCTGAAGTCGGCGGTCTCGCGGTCGAGGTCGACGCGCGCGTACTTGGCCGAGCCGGGGCTCTTCTTGTAAGCGGAGAGCAGCGCGTCCTCGAGCGCCTCCATCAGGGTCTCAGCGTCGATCCCCTTCTCCTGTTCGAGGCCACGCAGGGCCTCGACGATCTCGCGGCTCAAGCGCTACCTCCAAGGTCTGGGATCAGGTTCGAACGCCGGATGCCGGCCAACGGGATGCGGACGGGGGCACCATCCGCGTCGAGGGCGAGGCTCTCGCCGTCGGCGTCGGTGAGCGTTCCGGTGAAGTTGCGACGTCCGTCGATCGGCTCCTGGGTGCGCACCTTGACCTTGCGGCCGAGGTAGCGGCGGAAGTGCTCGGGCTTGGTCAGCGGCCGGTCGATGCCGGGCGAAGAGACCTCCAGCGACCATGCCTCGAGCAGATCGCGCAGCTCGTTCGTGACCCGCTCGCACATGCCCAGGTCGACCCGGTTCGGGTGGTCGATGTAGAGCCGCAGCGTCTCCGCTGAGGGCTGCTCGAGCGCGATCAGCTCAAGCTCGGGATCGAGCTGCTCGATCCGCCGTTCGATCGTCTGTTGAAGCTCTGGAAGGTCGTTCATGGGTCCTCAGATGGTGTCTCTCCGCTGCTCGCACACCCGGAAACTGCCGAAAAAAAAAGGCGGGCCCGGGCCCACCATCGTTCAGGGTTCGGGTACGCGAGAAGCCCGGCGAAGTATAGCTTCGCGCCCGTCAGCGACCGACTGGCGGTCGTGCCCGCTCAGACCTCGACCATCAGGGTCACCGGGCCGTCGCCGGTCAGCTCCACCTGCATCCTCGCCCCGAAGTCGCCCTGGGCGGCACCCAGGCGCCGGCAGAAGCGCTGGTAGAGGGGCTCGGCTAGCTCCGGCCGTGCGGCTGCGGCCCAGCTCGGCCGGTTGCCCCGGCTGACCTCGCCGTAGAGGGTGAACTGGCTCACGCAGAGCAGCTCGCGGTCGCCCAGCGGCTCGTTCATGCGGCCGTCGACGTCGTCGAAGAGGCGCAGCGCCCGCACCTTGTCGGCGAGCCGGTCGGCCTCATCCTCCCCGTCTCCCCCACCGACTCCGAGCAAGACCAGGAGCCCGGGTCCGATCGCCGCGACCTCGACGCCGTCAATGCGAACCGCCGCCCGGGTCACCCGCTGGACCAGCGCCCTCATCGCCCGCAGCGCTCAGGAGGCGCGACGTAGGCGGTCGCGGTAGAGGCGGTAGTCGCGACGCTCGGGCCGCAGGTTCGCCGCCAGCGCCAGATGGTGGCGCGCCCGCTCGCGATCACCGGTGAAGCTGAGCGCGCGGCCGAGGCAGAAGTGGGCGTAGTCATCGACCGGGTGGCTCTCGACCACGGCCTCGAACTCGGCCGCCGCCGCCGCGTACTTGTGGCTGCGGAAATAGGCGCGGCCGAGCGCCTCGCGCACCGATGCCTTCTCCGGAGCCCGGCGCGCGACCTCGGCGAGCGGCACCGCGGCCTCGTCGAAGCTGCCGTCGGCGAGCAGCTCCACCCCACGCCGGTACAGCGTGTAGAGCTCTGGCTCCTGGGGCTGGTCGTCGCTTACGCCCACCGATCCCAGTGTAGGCCGGGCCTCAAGCGGCGCGGACGTTGCCGGCGCGAAGCGCCTCGACCCGGTCGAGGATCGCCTCGGCGACCGCCTGCTTCGACGCCAGCGGGACGTGGTGCTCGGCGTCGCGCTCGACGATCGTCACCTCGTTCTCGGCCGAGTCGAAGCCGATCTCCGAGCGCGAGACGTCGTTGAAGACGATCGCGTCGACGGCCTTGCGCTCGAGCTTCTCGCGGGCCCGCTCGATCGCCCCGGCGCCGGCCTCCGCGGCGAACCCGACCAGGGTCTGACCGGGGCGGCGACCGCGCGCGACCCCGGCGAGGATGTCCTCGGTCGGCGCCAGGCGCAGCTCGAGCCCGGG
>Ga0136620_10001731_pt1 | contig 10388 bp, 13 predicted proteins | sample AntDrymUQ4162106_2_FD_104806 | JGI IMG/M metagenome (GOLD analysis project Ga0136620, IMG submission 104806) | Polar desert sand microbial communities from Dry Valleys, Antarctica - metaG UQ416 (21.06) | ecosystem: Environmental > Terrestrial > Soil > Desert | place: Antarctica: Dry Valley... | reverse complement strand
CGTTGAGCAGCTCGACCATCTGCCGGTCGCGCGTGCGCTCCTCCTTGCTCCGGTCGTCAGGCCCCTCCTCGACGTGCTGTGTCTGGTCCGAGCTGGTCATAGCAACAAGAGCCAGATGTAGTACCCGGCGACCAGCGAGAACAGCGCCGCATCGAGACGGTCGAGCGCGCCGCCGTGGGCCCCGAACAGCGCGCCGGCGTCCTTGTATCCCGCGTCGCGTTTGATCTTCGACTCGAACAGGTCGCCGAGCGGCGCAGCCAGGCCCACCACCACGCCGAGCAGGAGCGCGTTCCAGCCGCCGAGCCAGTCCTGGTAGAGCCCCGCGCACCAGACGGCGGCGGCCGCCCCGACGATGCCGAACGCGAGCCCTTCGAGCGTCTTGCTCGGCGAGACCCGCAGCGCCAGGGGACGCGTGCCGACCGTGCGCCCGCCGAGGTAGGCCGCGGTGTCGCCAAGAAACGTCCCGACCAGGATGTCGATCACGATGCCGTCGCCGTGCGGCAGCTCGCGCAGCAGGATCGCGTGCGCGATCGCCAATCCGACCCAGAGCGTCCCGAGCAGCGTCAGCGCCATCGCGTCGGTCAGCGGGACGTCGGTGCGCTCGGGCATCGCCAGCGCGATCACGAACAGCAGCGGGAAGAACGCGACGGTCGCGAGCAGCACGTGGTGCTCGCCGCCGAAGTGCGCCGCAGCCGCGAGCCCGATCAGGCCGAGGAAGCCGGCGAGGCGGACCGGGCGCAGCGAGTCGTACATCCGGAACAGCTCGTGCAGGCAGATCAGGCCCAGCAGCACGATGCCCGCGGCGAACACCGGGCCGCCGGCGGCGACGATCAGGATCGCGTAGGCGACGGCCGGGACCGCGACCCAGAGCCGGGCTCCGAGGTCCGACAGCGAGTTGCGCCGGCGCGAGCGCTGTGCGCGGCGCCGCGACGAGGACGCCATCAGCGGCCGCCGAAGCGCCGCCGGCGCGCGTTCAGCTCGGCGAGCGCGAACTCGAGCTCGGCGCGGCCGAAGTCGGGCCAGAGCACATCGCTGAAGTGCAGCTCGGAGTACGCCGACTGCCAGAGCAGGTAGTTCGAGAGCCGCTGCTCGCCGCTCGTGCGGATGATCAGGTCGGGGTCGTGCATGTCGGGCGCGTAGAGGTGCGCGCGGAACTCCTCCTCCGTGCTGCCGCTGAAGGCCCGCGCGGCGTCGACGATCTCCGCCCGGCCGCCGTAGTTGAAGGCGACGAACAGCGTGATGCGGTCGTTCGCCGCCGTCCGCTCCTCGGCCCAGCGCATCTGCTCGAGCAGCTCCGGGGCGACGCCAGTGCGGCGGCCGATGAAGCGCATCCGGACGCCTTCGGCGTCCAGCTCGGGCGTCTCGGCGAGGATCCGCTCGGAGAACATCTCCATCAGCGCGGCGACCTCCTCGATCGGGCGCGCCCAATTCTCTGTCGAGAAGGAGTAGACCGTCAGCTCGCGGATGCCGAGCTCGGCCGCGTCGCGCAGGCGCGCCTTGACCGCGTCGGCGCCCGCGCGGTGGCCCTCTTCCACGGGCAGGCCGCGTTGCTTGGCCCAGCGTCCGTTGCCGTCGGTGATGATCGCGACGTAGGTGGCGCCGTCGGCGCTCACACCTCGAGGATCTCTTCTTCCTTGGCCTTCACGAGCGCATCAAGCTCCGCGACCCGCTCGTCGGTGAGCTTCTGGAGCGCGTCCTCGGCGCGATGCTCGTCGTCGGCGCCCGCGTCGCCCGCATCGCGCAGCTCGCGCAGGTCGTGCATCGTGTCGCGGCGGATGTTGCGCAGCGCGACCTTGCCCTCCTCGGCCAGGCTGCGCACGACCTTGACGAGGTCCTTGCGACGCTCCTCGGTGAGCTCGGGCACCGTCAGCCGGATGAGCTGCCCGTCGCTGGACGGGGTGATGCCGACGTCGGATTCCATGATCGCCCGCTCGATCGACTTGATCGAGTTCTTGTCGTAGGGCTGCACGGTCAGCAGCCGCGCCTCGGCTGTGTGGATCGTTGCCAGCTGGCGCAGCGGCGTCTGCGTGCCGTAGTAGTCGACCATGATGCGGTCGAGCAGGCTCGGGCTCGCGCGGCCGGTGCGAACGGAGCCGAACTTGGCGCGCGTCGCCTCCACGGATTTGCCCATGTGCTCGCGTGCGTCTGCCAGGAAGTCGTCGATGATGCTCATGCCGTCGTCACCAGGGTGCCCACGCGCTCGCCGGAAACTATCCGATCGATGTTCGACTCGTCGTTCATGTTGAAGACGTAGATCGGGAGGTTGTTGTCCATGCACAGCGAGAAGGCGGTCGAGTCCATCACCTTGAGGCCTCGCTCGAGCGCCTCGCGATGGGTGATCTCCGGGATGAACGCCGCCGTCTTGTCGAGTTGAGGGTCCGCCGTGTAGACCCCCTCCACTCCGTTCTTGCCCATCAGGATCGCCTCCGCGTGGATCTCGAGTGCCCGCAGCGCCGCCGCCGTGTCCGTCGTGAAGAACGGGTTGCCCGTGCCGGCCGCGAAGATCACGACGCGCGCCTTCTCGAGGTGGCGCATCGCGCGGCGGCGGATGTAGGGCTCGGCGACCTCGGAGATCGTGATCGCGCTCTGCACGCGCGTGTGCACGCCCTGGCGCTCGAGCGCGTCCTGCAGCGTGAGCGCGTTGAGCACCGTCGCCAGCATGCCCATGTAGTCGCCGGTCGCACGGTCCATCCCCTGCTGGGTCGCGGCGGTCAGGCCGCGGAAGATGTTGCCGGCGCCCTGTACGACGGCGACCTCGACACCGCGGTCGTGCACGCCCTTGATCTGCGCCGCGATCGCCTCTACGCGCGCCGGATCGGTGCCGTAGGCCAGCTCGCCCATCAGCGCCTCCCCCGACAGCTTGAGGAGGATGCGCTCGAACGCTGGTGCGCTCACGGGCGCTAGGCCCCGATCGCGAAGCGCGCGAACCGGCGGATGACGACATTCTCGCCCGTTGTGCCCGAGAGCTCGGCGCGCAGCTGCTCGATCGTCTTGCCGTCGTGCTTGTCCGGGTTGATGTGCTGCTGGCGCAGCAGCACGACCTCGTCGGCCCACTTGCGCAACTTGCCCTCCGCGATCTTGGAGCGCACGTTCTCGGGCTTGTCGGCCGCCTGTTGCTCGAACACGCGCAGCTCGGCCTCTCTGTCTGCGGGCGGGATCTCGTCCTCGGCGACGTAGCGGACACCGGGCGTCGCAGCGATGTGCATCGCGACCTCGCGTGCGAAGGCGAGGAAGTCCTCGTTACGCGCCACGAAATCCGTGTTGCAGTCGACCTCGACGAGCACGCCGACCTTGCCGTTGCCGTGGATGTAGGACTGCACCGTGCCCTCGGTCGCCTCGCGGCCGCCCATCTTCAGCGCCTTGTCGCCGAGCCGGACGCGCAGCAGCTCGACCGCCTTGTCGATGTCGCCGGCGGTCTCGCTCAGGGCGTTCTTGCAGTCCATCATCCCTGCGCCGGTGCGGTCGCGCAGCTCCTTGACCTGCGCAGCGGTGATCGTGGGGGAGCTCACTTGGGGTCGTCCTTTTCCTTGTCCGCATCGTCGTCTTCGTCTGCGACGACGTCCTTGAGCACGCCGGCGGCTCCGGCCGCCGCGCCGACGACGGCGCCGAGCGGGCCTGGGGTGCGCTCGGCGACGGCCTCGGCCGCCGACTGGGCGGCTCCGGCCGCACCGGCGGCGACTTCCTGGACCACGTCGACCGCCACTTCGACGGCGCCCTTGTCGTCCTGTTCTCCGCCCGCGGCGGGGGCGGGTGCGGCCTCCGCGTCCGCCGTGGCCGGTGCGGCGTCCGTGGCCGAAGCATCCGCCGTTGCGGGTGCGGCATCGGCTGCCGTGGCGTCCGCTGCCGCGGGTGCGGGCGCCGCCTTTGCAGCTTTGGCCTTGGCCGGCTTCCGTGTGGGCTTCGCGGCGGCGTCGGCCGGCGGCGCCTGCGCCTTGCCCGCATCGGGGTCGGCCGGCGGCGCCTGCGCCTTGGCCGCTTCGGCCGCGGGGGTCGGACCCGCCTCGGGCGCGGGGGCGACGGCTTCCTGCTTCGGCTTCCTCGGCCGGCTGCGCGGCTTCTTTGCGGGGGCCTCCTCGGCCGGCGCCGCGGCGGCCTCCGACGACGGGGCTCCGGCCGCCGCGGGGGCGCCGGCCTCCTGTGGGATGCGCTCGCCCGCGCTCGGGTTCACGTGCTCGCGCGCGGTCAGTCCCGCACCTGCGCCACCTGCCGGCATGGCCGGCTCGTCAGCGGCCTGCGCAGCCGCTCCGGCCTCGGCCGACGCGCGCCCCTCGGCACGCGGGAGACCGAGATCCTGCACGGCCTCGGCGACGGTCGCCTCGGCAGCGTCGCGGGTCTGGCCCGCTGTGCCCTGTGTGAGCGCCTCGGCGGCAGCTGCAGCCTCGGCGTCCTTGCGCGCCTGCTCTTCGGCCTCGCGGCGGGCCTTCTCCTCGGCCTCGCGGCGCGCCTGCTCGGCTGCCTCCTGGCGCGCGCGCTCCTCTTCGGCGCGGAACATCTGGTTGCCGGCGGCGATCACGTCGCCGATCGCGCGCGTGACGACGTTGCAGGCGCGGATCCCGTCGTCGTTGCCCGGGATCACGTAGTCGATCCCGTCCGGATCGCAGTTCGTGTCGACGAGGCCGATGATCGGGATCCTCAGCCGCTGGGCCTCGCGCACAGCGATCGCCTCGGTCTTGAGGTCGATCACGAACAGCGCATCGGGCACGCGCTGCATGTTCTTGACCCCGCCGAGATTGGCGCGCAGCTTCTCGAGATCGGCCTGGGCAGCCATGCGCTCGCGGGTCGGCAGCAGGCCGAGCTGGCCCTCCGTCTCGTAGCGCTCGAGATCGTGCAGGCGCTTGATCCGCGCCGAGATCGTCTGGAAGTTGGTGAGTAGCCCGCCCAGCCAGCGGTGGTTCACGTAAGGCTGGCCGGCCGACTCGGCGATCTCCTTGATGCCGTCGCGTGCCTGCTTCTTGGTGCCGACGAAGAGCACCGTGCCGCCACGCCGCGCGAGCCCGTCGGCGAAGCGCTGGGCCTGGCCCAGCAGCGCCTCGGTGCGCAGCAGGTCGATGATGTAGATGCCGCCGCGCTCGCCATGGATGAAGCGGCGCATCTTCGGATTCCAGCGGCGGGTCTGGTGGCCGAAGTGCACACCGGCCTCCAGCAACTCCCTGATGCCGACTTCCTGAGCCACGGGTGATTCTCCCTTGCGGTCGTGTGATGCGATTCCCGGGCGAGAGAGAGCTGCGAACCCGGCGCCATCAGCGCCGGGCAGGGGCCGCAGCCTCAAGTTGGGTTGGGCCGCCCGGGGTAGGGGTTCATGCCTCGGATGAGGCGGGAAGCGTCCAGTCTAGCCGCAGTCCGGGACCGCCGCTGCGTTGGCGTCGCTGCGGGCCGGCCCTCCCATCCCCCTTAGTTCGGCTGAGTCGGCGCGCACCCACGTCGATGGTTTCTGAACATCAAACTGCGGCATTGAAGCGGGAGGGTCCGGAGCGGGGCGGCGCTTCCGCGGGCGACGCCGGGAGGGCTGGGGAAGGCCATCGGAACGACCGTCGCTGAGTACGCCCCATAGGGTGCACTGAGCGACGTTCGGCAGGAGCGGGCGCCCTCGTTCCCCTTACGCGGCGCGTTCCAACGCCGCTGCCAGCTCAGCCGGCAGCGGCGACCGCACGTCGACCGGCACGCCCGTCACGGGGTGTGGGAACGCTAGTCGGGCGGCGTGCAGGAACTGGCGTCGCAACCCATGGCGCCCCGGCTCGCCGTACTCGCGGTCACCCGCGACCGGATACCCGATCGCGAGCATGTGCGCGCGGATCTGATGCGTGCGGCCCGTGTCGAGGCGCACCCGCAGCAGCGTGTCGTCCGGCAGCGCGCGCTCCACCTCGAAGTGCGTGATCGCGTCGCGCGGCTCATCTGTGTCCGTCGAGACCCGCGTGCGCACGCGGCGGTCGCGGCCGAGCGGCGCCTCGATCGTCCCGCGCCGCGCCGGCGGCCGGCCGACGACCAGCGCTAGGTACTCGCGCACCAGCCGCCGCGCTGCGAGCAGCTCCTTGAGCGCCGCGTGCACGGCTTCGGAACGGGCGAGCACGAGCAGCCCGGAGGTGTCGCGGTCGAGGCGGTGGACGATGCCTGCGCGCTCGGGATCCTGCCCGCCACTCACCGAGCCGGCCAGCGCTTGGGCGAGCGTGCCTGCGCGGTTCCCGCGGCCCGGATGCACGACCACCCCGGCCGGCTTCTCGACCACGATCAGGTGCTCGTCCTCCCACGCGACGGCGAATTGCGCGTCGGGGACCGGAACGGCCGGCGGGGCCGCTTCTGGCTCCCGCACCGACACGAGCTCTCCGCCCGAGAGCACGCGCCGTTTGGCCACGAGCGCGCCGTCGACGGTCACCAGCCCGCCTTCGATGAGCCGCTGCGCGGCCGCGCGCGAACCGGCCTGGGCAGCGAGGAACACGTCCAGGCGCTGGCCCGCCGCCTGCGCCGGGACGGTCAGCTCACGCGGCATCGAGCCCGCCGCGCCGGCTCGGCGGGCCCTCGAGCACGTAGATCAGCGCCACGACGCCGACGGTGATCGCCATGTCGGCGACGTTGAACGCGGGAAAATGCGGGAACTTGACGAAGTCGGTCACGGAGCCCTCCCGCGCGCGGTCGATCAGGTTGCCGATCGCGCCGCCGATCATCAGTCCCGTCGGGAGCCAGACGAGCGGCCGGCCGGTGTGGGTGACGAAGAAGAACACGAGTGCCAGCAGCGCGATCGCCGTGCCGACCACCAGCAGCGCGCCGCCACCTGAGAGGAAGCCGAACGCGATCCCCGAGTTGCGCACGTTGACCAGCCGCACGCCGGCCACCAGCTCATGGCGCTCGCCGAGCTCCAGCGCGTCGCGCACGAGCCCCTTGGAGACCTGGTCGAGCGCAACGACCACGACCGCCGCGCCGGCGGCGGCCAGCGACGTCCGGCTGGGGCTCACGCCGGGTCGATCGCGGCGACGAGGATCGAGCCCAGCAGCTGCAGGGCGATGATCGCGACGATCGGGGTGAGGTCGAGCGGCCCGATCCGCAACGGGAGGCGCCGGAAGAGGTTCAGCCAGGGCGAGGCCGTATCACGCAGGAAGTCCATGGCCGCGCTCGACCAGCGTGTGTAGGGAACGCGCACGCCCATGCTGAAGATGAACGAGAGCACGATCCACGCGATGATCACGATCACGTAGACGGTGACGAACGCGCCGACGAAGTCGGCGATCTCGCCGCGCACGGAGGCGAACACCGTCACGCGAAGTCCACGACGTCGTCCATCGCCTGTGCCATTGCTGCGCGCACGCCGCCGCGCTCGAGCGCGGCCAGCCCGCGCGCGGTCGTCCCGCCCGGCGAGGCGACTGCGCGCCGCAGTGCGAGCGTGTCGTACCCGCGCGACCGGAGCAGCTCGGCAGAGCCCGCCATCGTCTCGGCAACCAGCCTCGATGCCATCTCAGGTGGCATCCCGCGGCGGATGGCGGAGTCGACCTGGGCCTCGACGAGCAGAGCCCAGTAAGCAGGCCCGACGCCGCCCGTGGCGCCGGCGATGCGCATCAGCGACTCGGGCACGTCGAGGATCGTTCCGAGGCGGCCGAAGAGCTCGCGCACATGCGCGCTCGTCCGCTCGTCGGTCGGGGCGTCCGGAACGGCGAAGGCGAGCACGCCGCGGCGGACCTCGACCGGCGTGTTGGGCTCGATCCGGAAGACCGGCGTCTCGGGGTAGGCAGCGCGGACCTCCGCCTGGGTCGTGCGGGCGAGGATCGACACGACCACCTTGGCGGCGCCGGCGATCTCACGCGACACTGCGTCGAGCTGCGCCGGCTTGTGCGCGAGGACGACCAGATCGGCGCGCTCGGCCAGCTCGCGGTTGGAGCCGACCGCTTCGCCGCCGACGAGCGCCGCGAGCTCCTTCGCGCGGCCGGAACCGGAGTCCGTGCACAGCACGGGCTCGCCCCAGCCGAGGGCGAGCGCGCGCGACATGTTGCCGGATCCGACGAGGCCGATCATGAAGCAGGGAGCTTACGAGGCCCGGCGCCGGTGACCGAGATGCTGAGCACCGGGAAAGCCCTCCGGGCCGCCGCGGCTAGCTCTGGTTGAAGAAGCCCTTCTCGACCAGCCGCGCGCGCTCCTCGGAGCTCAGCTCGACATTGCGCGGCGTGAGCAGGAACACCTTGTCGGCGATCCGCTGCATGCCGCCGTCGAGGGCGTATGTGAGTCCCGAGGCGAAGTCGATCAGTCGCTTGGCGAGGTCCGTCTCAGACCCCTGCAGGTTGATGATCACCGGGATCGAGTCCTTGAACTTGTCCGCCACGTCCTGGGCGTCGTTGAAGGACTTCGGGATCACGAGGTGCACGCGGACCTCCCCGCCGTTGCCGTTGGCGGGACGGCCGCCGACCTGGCGCAGCACGCCAGTGCGACGCTCTGAGGGCGAGTCGTCGGCGAAGATGTCGTCGATCTCGTCGCGGCGGCGGCGCGTGCTCAACCGCCTGACGTTGGGACGCTCGCGATAGCGGTCCTCGAGCTCGGCCTCCGGGGCGCGGATCGCAGCGGGCTGCCCTTCCTCGTCGTCGTACGCGTCACGATCCTCGGCGAGGCCGAAGTAGACGAGGGTGCGGTGCCAGGAGTCTGAGAAGCCCATCGCGGTGCGATCTTCGTTGCCAGCAGGACATTCCCTTCTCCCACCAGCCTCATTCGAAGAGTACCGAGCCGATCCTGACGATCGTCGCGCCCTCCTCGACCGCCACGGCGAAGTCCTGTGACGTGCCCATCGAGAGCTGGCTCAGGCCGTGCTCGGAGGCGAACTCGCGCAAGGCGGCGAAGTGCGGCCGGCTTGCCTCCGGATCCTCGGTGAACGGGGGCATCGCCATCAGCCCGACCACGCGCACCGAAGCGCGTGCGAGGAACTCTCCGAGCGCGGCGGGCGCGATCCCGGCCTTGCCCTCCTCCTCCGCGACGTCGACCTCGACGAGGATCTCGGTGTTCGCCGTTCCATGGCGCTCGAGCTGTGCGAGCGACGAATCGGATGCGACGGAGTGCGTGAGCTCGACCAGCGGCAGGATCTGGCGGACCTTGCGGCTCTGCAGCTGGCCGATGAAATGCCAGCGCAGGGCGGGATCGGGCCACGCCGCCACCTTGGCCGCGAGCGCCTGCGCGCGGTTCTCTCCGAGCAGGGTCAGCCCGGCCTCGGCCAGCACCCCGACGTCCTCTACGTCCACGTACTTGACCGCCGTGAGCAGCTCGACCGCGGCGGGATCGCGACCCGCCCTGCGCGCCGCAGCCGCGATCTCCTCGCGCACGCGGGCCGCGTTCTCGCTCACACGTGCGGCGTCGAGGTGTGTCATGAGCGCCACACGATCCCGGCCTGGCGGCCCGTCACGCCCTTGTCGCGGCGATGCGAGAAGAAGAGCTCGGCGCCCGCACAGATCGTGCACAAGCCGGTGTCGTGGACTGTCCCGACTCCGGCATCGGCCAGCCGCCGGCGCGCGATCGCGGGCAGGTCGAGGTTGCGCTCGCCCACGCGTGCACCCGGCACACCGGCGAACTGCGCCTGAACCTCCTCGCCGACCTCGTAACAGCAGCTGCGCGCGCTCGGGCCGAGCGCCGCGGCCAGCGTGCCGGTCGCCCCGAGCTCGCGCAGGGCGGCGACGCCCTCGTCCACGATCCCGGCCGCGAGCCCGCGCCAACCGCCGTGCAGCGCGGCCACGGCACCTTCGCCGGCGAGCATCACGGGCAGGCAGTCGGCGACGAACACGAGCGCCGCGGCGTTCTCCAGCGCGGTCGCCTGCCCGTCCTCGGCGACGGCGGGCCGCGTCGCGCCCGGCGGCTCGGTCGCGCGGCGCACCGTGGCGCCGTGGACCTGGCGGCCGTAGATGAAGCGCTCGCGCGGGAAGCCGGTGGCCGCGGCGAGCCGGACGCGGTTCTCGTCGACGTTCGTTCCCTCGTCGTCGGTGAGCCGACCGAGGTTGAGCGATGCGAACGGGCCCGCGGAGACGCCGCCACGCCGCGTCGAGAACAGCACGCTGCCGCCGGGCAGGTCCGCGGCGACGTGCTCGCCGTGCCACCGGAACGGGTCGGGCAGGGCGGGATCGGCCACGACGAGCAGGCTACGCGACCGCCGCGCCGCGTCCCGGGACGGGCGAGGACTGGACGATCGACGTGGTCGTCTGGCCGTAGAGCACGAAGCGGTCGATCAGCTCCTCGAGGTGCAGCACGTCGCGTACGTGCAGGCGCATGACGAAGCAGTCCTCGCCGGTGACGCGATGGCATTCGGTGACCTCGGGCGTGGCACAGGCCAGCTCGGCGACCTTGGCGATCATGCGCGCCGCGGGCCGGATGCGCAGCACGACGCTCAGCTCGAGGCCCAGCGCGCGCGGATCGACATCGGCGTGATAGCCGCG
>Ga0136620_10001730_pt1 | contig 10388 bp, 7 predicted proteins | sample AntDrymUQ4162106_2_FD_104806 | JGI IMG/M metagenome (GOLD analysis project Ga0136620, IMG submission 104806) | Polar desert sand microbial communities from Dry Valleys, Antarctica - metaG UQ416 (21.06) | ecosystem: Environmental > Terrestrial > Soil > Desert | place: Antarctica: Dry Valley... | reverse complement strand
CGGATACTGTTCCTCATCCTGCTGGTGGGGACCACCGTCGAGTTCCTCGCCGAGGACGCGCGTGAACGGCTCCGGATTCGGCGCTGGAGGGCGTCCTTGAACGATCACACCATCGTCTGTGGCTTCGGGACGAAGGGCAGGAGCGCGATCGACGCCCTGGTGGCCGGCGGCACCAAGACCGACGACATCGTGGTGATCGACAACTCGGCGGTCGCACTCGCGGCCGCGCGCGCCGCCGGACTGGCGGCGGTCAGCGGCAATGGCGAAGAGACCGCCGTGCTCGAGCAGGCCGGCATCCGCAGGGCCACGGCCGTGGTGGTGGCACCCGATCGCGACGACACGGCGGTGCTGATCACCCTCACCGCCCGCGAGCTCAACCGGGGCGTGACGATCGTCTCCGCCGTGCGGGAAGCCGAGAACGCCCACCTGCTGCGCGAGAGCGGCGCCGACTCGGTGATCACGTCTTCCGGGGCCGCTGGGCGGCTTCTTGGCCTGGCCACGAGAACCCCGCGTCTGGTCGAGGTGGTCGAGGATCTGCTGACTGTGGGGGAGGGCCTCGACCTGATCGAGCGCGACGCGGCCGCGGACGAGCTCGGCGGTCGGGGCTCCGCGCCCGGAGAGCTCGTGGTCGCCGTGATCCGCGACGACGAGTTGATCCGCTTCGACGACCCCCGGGCCGCGGAGCTGCGGTCAGGCGACCGGCTGGTCTGTCTGTGCAGCCGGGACGACTGATCGCACCCGAACATTGGCGGTCACCGTCACTCCGTTCGCCTGTTGCGCCCCGAGAAGTTGTCCGTCTGGCTGTGGCAATTCCCGCAAAGGAACTGCAGGTTCTCGAGTCGGTGGTCGTTTCGGTCTCCGTTGATGTGGTGCAGGGAGAGAGGCAACGGGCCTCCGCGCCACTCTGCGAGGCCGCAGCTCTCGCAGCGGCTCTCTTTCAGACCTGACCCAAGAAGCCTGAGCTTGACGTTGTGGCGGCTGCGATATCTGTCCGCCACCAGCAGCTCGTGCAGAGGAAGGGCCTTGGGCCGCGGCTTGAGGGCACCGCGCGCGGTGGCTGCGTGCCAGGTGTGCCTTGAGAAGCCGAAACGAGCCTGGCATTCGCGGACGGTATGGCCCTCATCGTAGAACCGCTGGATTACGTCCCAGTCGTATCTGCGGGCGCACCGCTCGTCTATCGGAGCCCCCAGCCGCCGCGCGTGGTAGGCGACCGTTCCTTTGGTGACCCCGATCTGCTTGGCGATCGCGGTGCGCGAGAGCCCTTCGCCGAGCAGCCGCTCGACTTGGTCTCTCGTGCGCACGTAGGACAACGCCGAGAGCTGATCGTCCGGCTCAGCTTCCTGACCGCTGATTGAAGCGCAGGTGCCCTCGAGTGCCACCAAGCGCCTGAGGTGGTAGGCCACTGTCGGTCCCGCCACGCCGAGACGACGAGCGATGTCGTTAGGTCGGAGTCCGTCCTGGCTGAGACGCTCCACCTCTGATCGAATCTCTTGCACGAACGTACGTTCGCACCCGGTCCGGACAGATCTTGACCCTATAATCGTGCGCTCCAGTGGGGACTGGTGTAACGGCAGCACGCCACTCTCTGGAAGTGGAAGTTGGGGTTCAAATCCCTGGTCCCCAGTATTTGCCTGCGGCCTTTCATCTTCATGACTCCTGCTCCGAGGAGCCCAAGGGCGCGACCCCGACGGCCAGGTGGTGGCTGGGAGTGGTGCCCGCCGCGACGAGGTCCTCGGACGATGACGCCACCGGCGGCTACTGAGTAGGGAGGGCGGGGATGCCGGCGGTGGCCATCACCGTGTGCCAGAAGTGCGGGGAGTCGCGCCGGCGGGTGCTGGCGGACTTTCACGCATCGACGACGATGCCGCCGTGCGACTCCTGCGGGGGCTACCGGCAGGTGCTGCGGATCTTCTACGACCGCAGGCTCAGGGACGAGCCGGTGGCCGACGAGCGCCGCTCACCCTAAGCGGTCGACCATCCTCAGGCCGCGCCCTGGCGCGCCCAGTCGCGATAGAGCCGGGCGTAGGCCCCACCGACCTCCAGCAACTCGTCGTGGGTCCCCTGCTCAACTACCTCTCCGCCGTCGAGCACCACGATGCGGCCGGCGTCGCGGATCGTGGACAGGCGGTGGGCGATCACGATCGCGGTGCGCCCGGCCAGCAGCCGCCGCAGGCCGTGCTCGATCCGCGCCTCTGTGTGCACGTCCACGTTGGAGGTGGCCTCGTCGAGGATCAGCAGCCCGGGATCGGCCGCGGCTGCCCGGGCGAAGGCCACGAGCTGGCGCTGCCCCGCAGAGAGATGACCGCCCCGCTCGCCCACCTGCGTCTCGTATCCCTCGGGCATCCGCTCGATGAACTCGTGCGCTCCCACCGCCCGGGCAGCGGTCTCGATCTCGTCCGGGCCGGCCCCCGCCCGGCCGAAGGCGATGTTGTCGGCCACCGTGCCGGAGAACAGGAAGCCCTCCTGGGGCACCACGCCGAGCTGTGAACGCAGCGAGTGCTCGGTCACGTGGCGCAGGTCGTGGCCGTCGATGAGCACCCGCCCGCTGTCGGGATCGTGGAAGCGGGCGACGAGCTTGGCCAGTGTCGACTTGCCGGCCCCGGTGGCGCCCACCAGCGCCACCGTCTGGCCCGGGGGCACGGTGAGGGTCACGTCCCGCAGGGCCTGCACCCCGTCACTGCGCGGAGTGCCCCCGGCTGGGGTCACCCCGCCGGCAGCGTAGGAGAAGCTGACCCGGTCGAAGCGCACCTCACCGCGCACCCGGGGCAGCTCCACCGCGTCGTCGGCGTCGCGCAGGTCGGGCTCCTCGTCGAGCAGCTGGAAGATCTTGTCGAGAGCGGCCATGCCCGACTGATAGGTCGTGTAGAGCTGTGACAGCTGCTGGATCGGGTCGAAGAAGGTCTGCACGTAGAAGACGAACGACACGAGCACGCCGATCTCGATCGCCCCGGCGGACACCTGGCTGCCGCCGTAGAGCAGGATCGCCGCGGTGGCCACCGCCGACAGCAGCTCGACCCCCGGGAAGTAGGCGGCGTTGAGCTGCACGGTGCGCATGTTCACCGCGCGGTGCTCGTCGTTGAGCTCGCGGAAGCGGCTCATGTGGCGGGGCTCCTGGCCGAACGCACGCACGATCCGCACGCCCGAGATGGTCTCCTGCAGGTAGGCCGTGACGGTCGCGATCTTCTCCCGCGTGAGGCGGTAGGCGTCAGCGGAGGCGATGCGAAACAGCACGCTTCCCACCGCGAGCACCGGAAACACGGTGAAGGTGACCAGGGCCAGCTCGGGGTCGAGGAAGATCAGGATCCCGGCTGTGCCGACCAGCGTGAGCGAGGCGGAGAAGAGCGTGACGACGCCGTCGCTGATCAGGTGGTCGAGCGCCTGCACGTCGTTGGTCAGCCGCGAGATCAGCACACCGGTCTTGTTACGCGAGTAGAAGCCGATCGAAAGCGACTGAAGGTGTGAGAAAACCCGTGTGCGCAGGTCCGCCAGCGCCCGCTGGCCCACCCAGCTGACGAGGTAGGTCTGGGCGTAGGTGGCCGCCCAGTTGAGCACGGCGGCCACCAGGAAGGCGATCAGCACCACCGTCAGGGCACCCGTGTCCTGGTCTCGAATGCCGTCGTCGATTGCGCGGCCGGCCAGGTACGGCGGGGCCAGGGACGCCGCCGTGGCGATGGTCAGTGCGAGCAGCAGCAGCACCACCCGGCCGCGGTAGGGGCGCAGCAGCGCGACCAGCTGGCCCAGCTTGCGCGAGCGGCCGCGCTCGCCGCGCACGATCGCCCACAGTCCGCGCGCGCGGCTCACAGGCCCGCCACCTCCCGCTCGGGCGGCTTCTCGTTGAGGAACACCTGGTCGGGCAGGCCGCGCTCCACGATCTCGCGGTAGAGGCCGGAGGTCTCGAGCAGTTCCTCGTGAGTCCCTCGGGCGGCGATCGCGCCGTCCTCGAGTACGGCTATCTCGTCGGCCAGCGCGAGGGTCGACAGGCGGTGGGCGATCACGAAGGTGGTGCGGCCCTCCATCACCTCCCGAAGGGCGTCGTTGATCCGGCCCTCGGTGGTGGCGTCGACGCTCGAGGTGGCGTCGTCGAGGATGAGGATGCGCGGCTCGGCGAGCAGCGCCCGGGCGATCGCCACCCTCTGGCGCTGGCCCCCCGAGAGAGCCAGCCCGCGTTCGCCCACCATCGTCTCGAAGCCCGCGGGCAGCGCCTTGGCGAAGCCCTCGACCCCAGCCCGCCGCGCCGCCCGGCGGACCTGGTCGTCGCTCGCCTCAGGGCGCGCGTAGGCGATGTTCTCGCGCAGGCTGGCGGAGAACAGGAAGGCGTCGTCGGAGCACAGGGCGATCTCGCCCCGCAGCGACGTCACGTCGATGCCGCGCACGTCGGCTCCGTCGATCAGCACCGCCCCTTCGTCCACGTCGTACAGGCGTGCGATCAGTGAGAGGAGCGTGGTCTTGCCCGAGCCCGTGCCACCCACCAGCGCCAGCGTCTTGCCGGCCTCGACCTCCAGGTCGAGGTCCCTCAGCACGGGTGGCCCGCCTTCGTAGGCGAAGGTCACGCCGCGCATCTCCACGCGGCCGCCGCCGCCGGGGAGGGCGGGGGCTCCGGGGGGTGAGGTGAGCTGCGGGTGGCGGTCGAGGATCTCGAACACGCGCGCGCCGGAGGCAACCGCGCGCTGGGCCATCCCGAGCGAGACGCCGAGCGTGCGCATCGGCGCGGTGAGCATCATCACGTAGCCATAGAAGGCCACGAACTCTCCGACCGAGATCGTTTCATCGATGACCTGGCGCCCGCCCACCAGCACGATCGCCGTCAGGCCGAGCTGGGGCAGGAAGCCGAGGAACGGGTTGTAGAAGGCTCGCAGCCGGGTCGACACCATCGACTGGTCGAACACCCGCGCCACCGTCTGGTTGAACCGGCGCAGCTGGCGCTCCTCCTGCGCGAAGGCCTTCACCACACGCACCCCGGAGACGTTCTCCTCGACCTCGGCGGTCAGCTCCGCGATCCGCTGCTGCACCTCCTGCAGGGCGGGGCGGTTCCTGCGCCCGTACCGGAAGGCGATCCAGATGACCCAGGGCATGGGCGCCAGCGCCACCAGCGCGAGCAACGGGTTGACGGCGATCATCACGGCGGCGGCGATCAGGATCGTGACTACCGACTGGAGCATGAAGATCAGCCCGTAGCCCAAGAAGAAGCGCACCGACTGCAGGTCGACGGTGGCGCGCGACATCAGCTGGCCGGTCTGCTGGGAGTCGAAGAAGCCGAGCTCGAGGGACTGCAGGTGGCCGTACATGAGGTTGCGCAGATCCATCTCGACGCCCAGCGACACGCGCCCGGCCACGAGACGCCGAACGATCGAGAAGCACATGCGCCCCAGGGCGGCCGCGGCGATCACGAGCGCCAGCGGGGTGAGGTTGGCGCCACCGTCGCGGATGTCGTCGACGGCGCGCCCGACGAGGTAGGGGATCAGCGCTCCCATGCCCATCGCGACGGCCGCCAGGGCAAAGGACGCAAGGACTCCGGATCGGTAGGGGCGAAGGAACCCCAGGAGGCGGCGAAACGTCTGCACTCCCAATACTTTACTTTATGAAGCTAGGAGTTCGGCGACCGCGTCGCGGCGGTAGCCGAAGATCTGGTCGAGGTCGCGGCGCACGAGCGGGCGGGCCAGTTCCCCGAACGGCCACCAAGGCAGCGCATAGAGCACGGTGTCCGTCATCAGGGTTCCCGAGGGCATGTCGAGGGGAGGCGCGCAGCCGGAACGTTGTTCTGGCGAGCACCGCACCACCTCCTCAAAGGCGTGGGTGTGGTGCCACAGCCGGTAGGGGCCGGCCAGCTGCATGTCCACGAAGCGCACGCCGGGCTCCCACTCCTCGATGCGGGTCAGCCAGTCGACCGCCACGCCGTGCAGGCGCAGCCGGTACTCGATCAGCGTCCCCGCGCGCATCTCGATCGCCCCGGGGGTGAGCACCTCGAAGCGCAGAAGGGGAGGGGTCAGGCGCTCCAGGTTGCGCGCGTCGGCGAAGAAGGCAAAGACCTCCTCGACGGGGTGAGGCAGGACCTGACGGCGCTCCAGGCGGTGGATTCGCATGTTCTCTTGAGGTACGGCCGCGCGCGGCTCTCGGCCCACCGCCGTGCAGGCATGACGCGGTCCAACCGGAGGAATGCCGCGGCGTCCGGTCGCGCGGGGGTCGCCCGGCGGCTCGCCCGGACCAGAGTAGATTCCCGCGCATGATGCGCTCCACCAAGATCGTGGCCACGATCGGCCCCGCCTCGAGCGAGCCCGCGGTGCTCGAGCGCATGGTCGAGGAGGGCATGGACGTGGCCCGGCTCAACTTCGCGCACGGGGACGTCGAGTCGCACGCGGAGACCGCGCGGCGCCTCCGGGCCGCCGCGGAGAAGGTGGGCAGGCGGGTGGCGATCCTCGGCGACGTGCCCGGGCCGAAGCTCCGCCTCGGCCCGATCGCCGACGGGGTGACCGAGGTGCCCACCGGCTCCAGCCTCGTCCTGACAACGCGCGACGTGCTGGGCGACTCGGAATGCCTGCCGGTGGCGTGGGACGGTCTGTCGGACCTGGTGCAGGCCGGCGACGTGGTCTACCTGGCCGACGGAGCGATCCGCCTGCGGGTGATGTCGACGAGCCCCGGGGAGGTGGTGACCGAGGTCGAAGCCGGAGGCAGCGTGGCCTCGCGCCAAGGGCTCAACCTGCCCAACGTGACCACCACCCTGCCCACGACCAGCGCGGACGACCTCGCTCTGATCGACACCGGACTCGAGATGGGCGTCGACATGCTCGCGCTTTCGTTCGTACGCACCGCGGACGACCTCCAGCCGGTGCGCGAGCATCTGCTGTCGCGGGGCAGCGACGTCCCCCTGATCGCCAAGATCGAGAAGCCGCAGGCGGCCGCCTCGGCGGAGGCCATCATCGACTCGGCCGACGCGATCATGGTCGCTCGCGGCGACCTCGGCATCGAGCTGCCGATCGAGCAGGTGCCGCTCGTGCAGAAGCGGCTGCTGGTACTGGCCGGGCGCAAGGCCGTACCGGCCATCACCGCCACCCAGATGCTCGAGTCGATGGTCAACGCCACACGTCCCACCCGAGCGGAGGTGGCCGACGTGGCCAACGCGATCTTCGACGGCACCGACGCGGTGATGCTGTCGCAGGAGACGGCGGTGGGCAACCATCCGATCGAGGCGGTGCACATGATGTCCCAAATCGCCAAGTCCACCGAGCGCGAGCTGCCCTACGGCCGCTGGCTGGCCGAGCGGGGCCCTCAGGCCAACAACCAGCACCATGCGATCGCCTTCGGGGCCGTGGGCGCCGTGTACCAGCTGGGGCTGAAGGCGATCGTCTGCCCCACGCGGTCCGGCGCGACCGCGAGGCTGGTGTCCTCTTACCGGCCCAGGGCGCCCGTGCTTGCGCTCTGTACCGATCCCGCGGTCATGCGCCGCTGCACGCTGCTCTGGGGAGTCAGGGCCACCATGCGCGAGGAGGCCACCGACACCCTCGATCTGCTCGAGCAGTGCGCGGCCGCGGCGGTGGAGGAGGGGCTCGCCGAGAAGGGCGACAAGATCGGCATCACCGCGGGACTGCCGCCGGGACGCAGCGGGGGAACCAACCTCTTCAAGGTCCACGACGTGGAGTAGAGCCCCGGCGGCCCGGCGGCACGGCCGCACGGAGTCCGCTGGCCGCCCTGAGTTGTCTCCCGACGTCGGCCCGGCGAGTCGCCTGGTATCGGTTTGGTGACGCGCTGGAGGCGATCCTGTGACCCACTGGAGGCGATCTCGTGACTCTTCCGTGAAGCGTATTGCGAGGTCGGGATGTGGCTGTCACTTTCGCCACCGTTCCGTCCCGCAGGGTGGACGGCTCCCCACCTCATGGAGGCTCCCCAGATGCGCCGTGTGCTCTTCGCGATGACCGTTGCCGTTGCGCTGGCCTTGGCCGGGTTCACAGCGCCCTCCCAGGGGTCGTTCAGTCGTTCGACGGAGCAAGAGCACCTGTCCGGGCTCCACAACGCCCCGTCCGAGCGCGCAGCGGTCAACCACCACCGATCCGGCGCGCAGCAGGGCCCTGGTGCACGCCGCCGACTCGCCGCGCGCCGCCGCGCGACCGCACGTCGGCGAGCTGTGGCCCGGCGCAGGGCGGCGAAGCGACGGGCGGACAGGCGCGGGCGCCGCGGCAAGCGCGGTCCGGCCGGGCCGCGCGGCCAGCAGGGGCCGCAGGGACTCCCAGGCCAGCAGGGGCCTCCAGGCCAGCAGGGACCTCCAGGGCAGGGACCCCCAGGGCAGCAGGGACCCCCAGGGCAGCAGGGACCGCCCGGCGCCCCGGCCCCCGGGCCGCAGGACCAGCAGCTACGCGTGCTCGGGATCAACGACTTCCACGGCAATCTCGAGCCGCCCTCCGGCTCATCGGGCACCACCCCGACCGGTCCCCCCGCCCCCGGCCAGACGGCCCCCCAGACAACCCCTTCAGGCGGCGCGGCCTTCCTCGCCACCCACGCAAAGAGCCTGATGGCGGCAAAGCCCAACTCGGTGATGGTCGGTTCTGGCGACCTGATCGGCGCGAGCCCGCTGATTTCGGGCCTGTTCCATGACGAGCCCGCAATCGAAGTGCTCGGCTCGATGGGTATGCGCTACGCCGGCGTGGGCAACCATGAGTTCGACGAGGGCCTCGCCGAGCTGCAGCGCATGCAGTTCGGAGGCTGCCACCCCGAGGACGGGTGCCAGGACGGCGATCCGTTCTCGGGTGCGCTGTTCAGCTACTCGGCCGCCAACGTGCGCTACGAGAACACCGACCGCACGATCTTCCCGCCTTACCTGATCAAGCGCGTGGGCGACATCCCGGTCGCCTTCATCGGCATGACCTTGGAGGACACGCCCAAGATCGTGACGCCCTCGGGCGTGGCGGGCCTGAAGTTCGACGATGAGGCCGACACCGTGAACCGGCTGGTGCGCCGCCTGTCCGACAGCGAGCGCATCGAGGCCTACGTGGTGATGGTGCACGAGGGCGGCCAGCAGAATGCGCCGTATCCCGGCGGCTTCCAGGACGTCGACCGCTGCGACAACCCCAGCGGCGACATCTTCCCGATCGTAGATCGGATGGACGCCAAGGTGGACGTGGTGATGAGCGCCCACACCCATCAGGCCTACATTTGCCAGCGCAACGGCAAGGTGGTGACCGGCGCGTCCGCGTTCGGACGGCTGATAACCACCATCGACCTGACCTTGAGCGGCGCTACCCGCGACGTGACGGCGGTCGCCGCCGACAACCAGATCGTGACCCGGGACGTCACGCCCGATGCCCAGGTGCAGTCGATCATCGACAAGTACAAGGCACTCGCGGCCCCGATCGCCAACCGGGTCGTCGGACGGATCACCGCGACGATTACGCGCAACCAGAACGCCGATGGTGAGTCGGCGCTGGGCGACGTGATCGCCGACGCCCAGCTGGCTGCCACCGACGATGCCGGCAACGGCCAGTCGAAGGTGGCGTTCATGAACCCCGGTGGCATCCGCGCCGACCTGACCTACCGGGCGCCCAACGGGGACGTGACCTACAACGACCTCTACACGGTGCAGCCGTTTGCCAACACGCTTGTGGTCAAGACGCTCACCGGAGCTCAGCTCGACGCATTGCTCGAGCAGCAGTTCAACAACCCCTCACCGGGTGCGAACCGCATTCTGCAGGTGTCCAAGGGATTCAGCTACAGCTACAGCGCATCGGCACCGGTCGGCAACCGGGTCGACCCGGCCACGATCAAGATCGACGGCACGCCGGTCAGCCCTTCCACGGGCTACCGGGTGACCATGAACTCGTTCCTGGCCACCGGCGGTGACGGGTTCACCGTGTTCAACCAAGGAACCGACCAGCTCGGCGGCGAGGTCGACATCGACGCCCTGGAGGACTATGTAGCCGCCAACTCCCCCGTGCCGCCCGGGCCGCAGAACCGCATCACGCGGCTGCCCTGACGGAAGCTTGGCGGGGGACAGTAGGAGCGGGAGACCAACCTGTCTAGGGTCCACGACGTGGCGTAGGGCGCATCACTCCGACCCTGAGGCGGCACCGCCGGTGAGCACGTCCTTGGCCTTCTCCAGCGGTCCGCGCGACGCATCGGGCATTCGCTCGGTGACGCTCTGGACGTCGTCCTGCAGCCCGCGGAGGGTCTTGTGCATGGCGGTGACCTCGCGGTTGAGGTCGGCGACCGTTGAATTGAGGTAGGAGTCCTCGCTCTCCAGTTCCACGACAACCTCGTGGACGGAGTCCAGCCGTGTCCCGAGCCTTTCCTCGAGGTGCTCCAGGGCGGGGAGCAGCTCGCCCAGGGGCTCGGTCTGCTTGTGGAGGGAGTCGAGCTGGGTCGAGAGCCTTTCTTCGAGGTGCTGGAGGGCGGGGAGCAGCTCG
>Ga0136620_10001726_pt1 | contig 10400 bp, 12 predicted proteins | sample AntDrymUQ4162106_2_FD_104806 | JGI IMG/M metagenome (GOLD analysis project Ga0136620, IMG submission 104806) | Polar desert sand microbial communities from Dry Valleys, Antarctica - metaG UQ416 (21.06) | ecosystem: Environmental > Terrestrial > Soil > Desert | place: Antarctica: Dry Valley... | reverse complement strand
CGAAGAGGAGACGATGGACCTCGAGCAGATGCTCGCACGTGAGGTCGTCGACCTCGCTCGCAAGAGCGATGGCGCGTTCGAGCGCCGCGATGTTGGCCAGCACAGCCTGCGCCGTCAGATCGCGGGCATCCGCCGAGAAGGCCGCTTTCGCAAGGCGCCGATGCGAGAGCACGAGGCCCTCGATGCGCGACGAGGCGACCGACTCGGCGCGGAGAAGCTGTCGGGCGAGCGCCTCGAGGTTGGCGAGCGCGGGCGGGTCGCCGTTCAGCTCCCGGCAGGCCTGCTCCGCGTTCGCGGCTGCGGCGGCGACGTGCGAGCCGAGCGGGAAGTCGTCGGCCTCGATCGCAGCCGGCACGTACGCCTGGTATGTGAAGCCGCGCCTGGCGCTGCGGCCACCGAGAACTCCTGGGCGTGCGTCCCAGCGGCGGTCGACCAGTTGGCCTCGGTGTGATTGCTGTTTAAGTTTGGGCGCCATTCTCTATATCCAACTTTACCATAATAAGTTTGGGTACTGAGATGGGCTGCAAAACTTTGGTCGTGCCGTAAACCGCGTGGTAGACCTCGCTGGAGGATGATGGGATACATCGGCCACACGGATTCGCGGAGCTCCACGTGCGCCTCGCCCAGCGCCGCCTTCAGCTCCTCGTTCTCGTCGGCGAGCGCCCGCTCCCGCTGGCTCGGCTCAAGCCTGCCGCTGTCGGCGAGGCCCTGCTTGCCGCCCTCGAGAAACCGCCGCTTCCAGGTCGAGATCGACTGCTCGCTCGCCTTGCCACGGCGAGCGGCCTCCGCCGTTGTCATCTCGCCACTGATGACTGCGAGGACGAGCCTGAACTTGTCTTCAACAGAGAAAACAGAAGGACGTGCCACGTGCAGCTCCCTTCACAAGGAGCCCGACACTAACCCCCATGCCAGATTTCGTGACGCGGGACACTCCATCTCTCGCCACACGCTCCAGGATCACCTAAGTCCGTCCTCGCGAAGATCGGCGTCAACAGCCGACGCGAACTCATCACGACGTTCGGTACATCACTGGTGCATCACGCTCCCTTGCACAACCGCGCCTCACCTCTCCCTAGCCAGGCTCACGGAGGTGGCGAACGGATGGTTGAGCCAGGGCGTGGTCCCTCCTCGCGCGAGCAAGACATAGGCGGGTCCGTGGGCCTACCGAATTGCCGTCGACTTGTGCATGACCCAGCCGAGACTCGCATTCGGCTGGCTCGGGAGCGAACGGAGATCGTCGAGCCCCCGGCGGAGCTCTGCCCGGGACGTCCCAGGTAGCTGCGCGAGGCTGTCGAGAGCGCTTTCCATCACGTCGGCTGCGTACGTGGCCTGGCCGGCCAGATCTTCCCCCTGCCACGAGAATGGCCGCTCACCGTCGTTCACGTCTCGGAAGCCCACTTCGTGGAGCCAGTCGGGTAGCCGTGTACCGGCGTCGCTCCAGCCCGACGCCGCCATGCCCTGCACCATCGCGCGGAACAGGGCCTCGAGCGCGGGCGTGGTCGGGTCGGCACGGCAGGTTGCGTAGTCGACCTCGATCGCCGTGATCGCACCGTCGGAGACGAGAACGCGCCTTGCTTCGCGCAGGATCTCGGGAGGGTCGCCCACGTGCTCGAGCAACCACATCATCCATACGTGGTCGAACGTCTCGTCAGCGAAGGGGAGCTCGCGCGCGTCAGCTTCGACCAACGTGGCCTCGACTCCGGCTCGCTCGAGGTGCGCGCGCGCGAAGGCGAGCTGCTTCGGCTCGATGTCGACGCCGTGCAGGATGATCCCGGGGAACTCCTGGCCGAGAACGGCCAGCACCGCGCCGACGCCGCAGCCGACCTCGAGCAACCGCGTCCCCGGTGCGAGTGCGGTGTCGTTCGCGATCAGTCGGTGGCGCCAGTGCTCCGCCTGCTCGACGAGGCGCTCCTGCTCACGGGTGCCGTAGCCGTGCACGTAGTCGCTCATGGATGCCTGCCGTCCAGGTAAGGAGACGGTTGCTCGAGCATTCGTTCGCGCGCCGTCGGGTCGACCACGTGACTGATCTTGACGGATGAGTCTCCCCGCCTGCTCGCCTCGCTAGGATGAGCGAAGTGAGGCGGAAAGCTTTGGGACGCGACGTGGGGCTCTCCGCTCGAATGCTCCTTACCGGCGGGTTGCTCGGCCTGCTCTATGTCGTCTTCGCCGTCGTCCTGTTCAGCATTCTGGATGTCGGTCTCTTCGCGATGGTCCTGCTCGTGGGCGGGCTTGCGCTCTTCCAGTACTTCACCTCGGACAAACTGGCGCTGGCCGCGTCGGGCGCGAGGGTGGTTGGACCCGACGAGGCGCCGGCGCTCCACGCCATGGTCGAGCGCCTGTGTGCGCTCGCCGATCTGCCCAAGCCAAAGCTCGCGATCATCGACAGCGACGTTCCGAATGCCTTCGCGACCGGCCGGAGTCCGAAGCATGCTGCCGTCGCCGTGACGAGGGGGCTCTGGGAGCGGCTGGAAGCGCGCGAGGTCGAGGGCGTGCTCGCGCACGAGCTCGCGCACGTCGGGAACCGCGACGTGCTCGTGATGACGCTGGCCAGCTTCTTCGCCATGCTGGCGGGAGTGCTGACGCGCTTCGCGATGTACAGCGGCATGTTCGGCGGCGGGCGCGGCCGCGACAATGGGCCGCCGATCTGGCTGATCGTGCTTGCGGTCTCGGTGCTCACGTACGCGATCAGCTTTGTCCTGATCCGGGCGCTCTCGCGCTACCGCGAGTACGCCGCCGACCGCGGCGCGGCGGTCATCACGGGGGCGCCGGAGAACCTGATGAGTGCACTGCAGAAGATCACCGGTGAGATGGCTCGGATTCCGCAGCGCGACCTGCGGCAAGTTCAGGCGATGAACGCCTTCTTCATCATTCCCACGAACATCGGCGCCCGCGCGTTGGCACTCCTCCAGACCCACCCGCCGACCGAGAAGCGACTTGCGGCGCTCGCCGAGATCGCGCGAGACATGGGCCGTCCGGTCTAGGTGGGCATTCGCGACCTGCTCTTCGGCCGCAGCAGATTGAAGGAGGCGTCGCCGGAGCAATTGTTCGCTCTGTCGACGGCTCGGGTCACGCTCGAGGCGGAGCTCGGGTTGCGCTCGGCAGGCCGCGCCGGGATCTGCTTCAAGCCGCTTTCCGCAGGTGAGTTCGCGCGAGCAGAGCGCGAACTCGCCGAGCTCCTCGAGATCGCTGCGCGGGATCTCGGCTCGCACGTCTCGCAGAGTAGGGATGAACACGGCTTCCAATGGATCGTGATCGAAGATCCCGAGTTCGAGGATCTCGTCACCACGGTTCACCTCGTCGGCACCGACCTGGCCGCCCGCGGCTTCGGCGGGCAGCTCCTCGCCGCAATCTTTCGGTTCGAGGGCCGCGGGCGGCCGGTCTTCTGGATCTACGGGTACAAGCGAGCTGCGTTCTGGCCCTTCGTGCCGACCGGCAACGGGCAGGAACGGGACAATGCGGAAGAGCTCGCGCTCAAGGCGCAGCTCGAGGGCGAGCTGCCCGTGGAGCAGGATCTCTCGCGCTGGCTTGGCCTGTTCGGCGCTCCGGTCTAGGCCAGCCCCTAACTCGGTAGATCCGGAATCAAGCCCTGCTCGGAGAAGAGCGCACGGGTCTCCTCGAGCGTCAGGTCGCTGGGCGGGATGATCAGGTCACTCGGTGTCAGATCGGCATCATCCAGCCGCTCGCCCTGCTCGGTGACGACACCCCACATCTCGTCGAGCCGCGCATCCAGCTCGGACTCGTCGTCTCGCTCGAGCGCTGCCACCGCACGGTCGTCGAGCTCGCCCAGGCGCGCCAGGCAGGCGTCGTCGACGCGGTACTGCCCCTCACCCATCAGCCGCACGATCATGCCTCGAGCTCCTTCCGCTCGGCACCCGCGCCAAGCTCGCCCTTCAACCGCGCCAGCTCGGAGTCGACCTCCGACTGCGAGGAGATCTGCTCGAGCTCACGGTCGAGCTGTGTGCCGCCGGAGGTGAAGTCCTCGAGCGTGCCGGAGGCAATCAGCTCGTCCATCGCTCCGGCGCGCGCCTGCATGTCCTCGGTCTTGTCCTTGGCCCGCTGGATGGCGAGACCCGTATCGGCCATCTGCTCGCCGATCCCTGTCGCCGCCTCGCCGATCCGCACCTGCGCTTCGGCCGCTGAGTACTGCGCCTTGATCACTTCCTTCTGCGAGCGAAACGCCTCGATCTTCGCCGAGAGCTGCCGCTCGCTCGCGATCAGCTTCTCCTGCTGTGCTTCGAGTCCCTTCACCTGCTCGTCGAGGCCCCGCAGTTGCGCCTGCGTCGTGGACTTGCGCTCGAGCGCGGCGCGAGCGAGATCCTCACGCCCGGCGGCGAGTGCATCGCGAGCTTGCGTCTCGAGCTTGACGAGCGCCTGCTCGAGCTGCCCAGTCTGGAGTTGGAGCCGCTTCTTCGAGGTGACGACGTCGGCGACACCTCGCTTCACGTTCTGCAACAGGGTCAGCTGCTGCTCGTACGAGTAGTCGAGCGTCTCGTTCGGGTCTTCGGCATTGTCGAGCAGCCTCGAGAGCTTCGCCTTGACCACGGTTGTCGCGCGTCCCATCAAACCCGCCATCCGTCCTCCTTCGTCGGTGCCGGATGAGACTATCGGGAGGAGGGTTGCTACGCGTTGCAGCGACGCGGCGCGCCCAGTTACCGCCGGAGCGCGAGCGCAGGAATGTCCCGAGGCTCAGTTCGTCGGCGCGGGGGTGGGGTCGGGAAGCGGCGCTCTCCTCGGTGCGAGCACGGCCAGGACGAAGATGCCGGCAACGACGTAGGCGCCGCCCTGGAAGTTGAGCAGCGCGATCGGGCCCAGTAGGTCGCCGGTAGCGCCGGCAGCCAGCGTGCCGACGAACATCAGGAGCGACGAGCTCGTCGAGAGGGAGCCGAAGACGCGGCCGCGGTAGGCGTCCTCGACGTTCGTCTGCAGGATCGTGGCGCGCGCGGCCTGTGAGGAGACTCCCGGGATCCCGACGAGGATCATCAGTGCGCTCCCGATCCAGAGCCCGTCGAGGAGCAGCGGGAAGTTGAAGAGCGCGAGGTCGAAGATGCCGAAGGTGAGGAGGCCGACGCCGTAGAGCCGCTCGGGCACGAGCTTTCGTGCAGCGTAGGCGCCGACGACGCCGCCGATCAGCCCGCCGATCGCCTGCGAGGTCTGGAGGAGCCCGAGCGCCGGCACCCCGCCCTCGAGCACGTCCCGCACCCAGACGGCGAACATCACCGCGAACACGCCCTCACCGAACGCCGTGATCGAGGTGACGCCGAAGACCACCGCCACCGGGCGGCTCCGCCGGACGACCGCGAGCCCGGCGCGCAACTCGACCCACACCTGCCGCCAGCGCCTGCCCGCTGCCACAGCGATGTCGCCAACCGCCACCACGGCTCCGGACGCGCCGATCGCCGCCAGGAGCCCCGCCGCCGCGAGAAAGGAGACGGAGTTCGCCAGCACGACACCGGTCAGGCCGACCGAGGCGTACAGCGCTCCCCCGAGCGCAGGCCCGCCGAGCCGCGCGAGGCTGTTGTTGAGGGCGTTGAGAGAGTTCGCGGCGACGAGCTCCTCCTCGCGCACGAGCCGCGGCAGGAACGCGTTCTCCGCCGGCCCCGTGAACTGCTCGATCACCTCGAGCAGGAAGACGATCGGATAGACGATCCAGAGCTGCGACTCATCGACAGCGAGCAGAGGCAGGGTCGCCGCCGCGAGCAGCAGGTTGCCGACAACGAGCGTCGTCTTCCGATTCCAGCGGTCGACGAAGACACCGGCGACCGAGCCGAGGAGGATCCCCGGCGCGACGAGCGCCGCGACGACGCCGCTCGTCGCGAGCGCGGAGCCGGAGAGCCCGTAGACGTGGAGCGGGAGCGCGATCCAGAGCGCCCACCCGCCGAGCATCGAGACGAGCCCTCCCGACCAGGCGAGGAGGAAGTCGCGCCGTCTGAGAACCGTCACCATTTCGTCATTATGACATCATTATGATGTCATAATCAAGTCACATGGCCTTGATCGCCGGGAACCCGCCGTAGCGACAGGTGCTCGGCTTGACAGCCGCCGCGTCAGGAGCGACCGTCCCGGAGATGAAGCTCTGGGCCCTCGGCCTCGTTCTGCTCGTGCTGCCCGGCGCGGCGCCCGCGGCAGACCAGCCGGGCACATTCGGGATGGCGCAGCGCGGAAGCTTCAAGCTCGTTGCCGGCGTGCTCCTGAACGAGCGCGGCGGCGAGATGAAGGGCGTCTGGCTGGACGCCAGGCAGGGGTGCAACATCCGGCGAACGCTGCGCGTCGCGATCGAGATCGACCTGGTCAACCCGAACGGCACCACGACCCGCGTGAAGCGGTCCCGCCGCGGTCCCGTCGACAACTGCGCCGAGGGCGGGCCCAACTTCGGCTTCGACCTCGCTCCGCGCAGGCTCGGGCTCGGGTGCGCGGCCGGTCGCTGGAAGCCGGGGCGCTACGCGATGACCAATCGTGTCACCGACCTGCGCAGCGGCCTCGTTGCCCAGGCCAGCCTCTACCGTCAGGTCACGAGACGCTGCTGATCACGCTCGGAGCGTGACCTCGACCGCGGTGCCGCGGCCGGGCTGGGAGCGCACAGCGAAGCCGCCGTCGATCGAGGCAGCGCGTCTGCGCATGTTCTTCAGGCCCTGCCCTGCGGAGGCCTCGTCCGCGCCGTCGAAGCCGACGCCGTCGTCGCGGACGCTCACGATCCGATGGGCGCCACGCTGGCCGATCTGGACGGTGGCGCGGGGCGCCCGCGCATGCTTGCGCACGTTGGCGAGCCCCTCTTGCACGATCCGGAAGACCTCGATCTGCTCGTCCGGCGCCAGCTGCATCTCGCTGTCGATCTCCAGGTCCACGTCGAGCGCGCCGTCGGCCGTGAGGAACTCGACGTAGCGACGCAACGCTGCGTCGAACGGCGCGTTCCCGCTCGCGGACGAAAGAGCCAGCACGGCGAAGCGCGCCTCCTGCTGCGCCGCCGCAGCGGCTTCCTTTAGCTTTGGCAGCGTCGTGTGGAGCGGCGCGCCGGACTCGAGCAGGCTCGCGTGGGTGGAGACTGCGAAGAGGTACTGCGCCAGCCCGTCGTGGATCTCGCGCGCCACCCGCGCGCGCTCCTCGGCCACCGCCCGCCCGAACTCGGCGAACCTGATCGCGCGCCACACGCCCACGAGCAGGACGCCGTACGAGAGCAGCCGCAGGAAGTCGCCCTGCGAGACGAACTCGGTCGAGAGCCGCGGCGTCAGCACGTAGTGCAGCTCCGCGAAGAGCGTCAGGGTTGCGCCGAGAGCCAACCAGCTGTCGAGATCCTCGCCGTGTCCGCGGTACCGGAGAGCGAAGCCGATCACCGCCAGGGTCGCAAGCAGCACGAGCACCGAGAGCGTGACCGTCAGCGCGACCTCTTCTGGCCCGCCGCGGAGGCCCGGATCGGGGAGGGTCGGCCCGACTCCGAGGCTGCGCAGCGACAGCCAGAGCGCGAGCAGCACGATCGCCACGGTGGTCAGACCCACGAGCAGGGCCTGTACGCGGTCGGCGACCCGGCGACCGGGAATGATCGGAGCGAGCGCGATCAGCGTTCCCGCCAGGACGCGCGAGCCGAGCGCAGCCCACGCCTCGACCGCCTCCTGCGGGGTTCCGTCGAGAGCGGGGACGACCCCGAACGCCAGGGTGCCGATGCCGGCGACGCAGAATCCTGCCGCGAGCAGGAGGTCGAGCACCCTGCCCTCGACGGTGAAGCGAACCGCGGCGAGGATCGCGACGATCGTCGCCGCGAGCACGACCGCGGTGTCGAGCACGAGCCTTCCTTCGGGCAGCTCGTAGGTGCTGCGCAGCGCAGGATTCGTCAGGAAGAGCGCGGTTGCCGAGCCCAGCAGCGCGACGAGCAGCAGCTCCCCGAGGAGCCAGGATTCGAACGTGTCCTTTGAGTTTCTCTGCACTGGGCCCTAATCGGCGGTCGCGTGCGTGCCGAATAGAGTGATCGACATGGCGCTCCGCATTCTCCTCGTCGACGACCACCCGCTGACCCGCGACGCCCTCGCGTCGCTGCTCGGGAGCGGCGGCTTCGAAGTCGTCGGTGAGGCAGCTGACGGGGCAGAGGCGCTCGAGCTCGCCGAGCGACTGCAGCCGGATCTCGTCCTGCTCGACCTCTCGATGCCGGGCCTCGACGGGCTGTCGGCGCTTCCGGGTCTGCGCACCGCTGCTCCGCGCTGCGAGGTCGTCGTCCTGACGGCGTCCGGTACCGAGGAGAACCTGCTCTCCGCGATCCGCGCAGGCGCCGCCGGGTACCTGCTGAAGAGCGAGCCACCCGAGCGGATCGTCGCCTTCCTACACGGCGTCGCGAACGGCGAGGCGGCGCTCTCGGGCGAGGTTGCGCGCCGGCTGCTCGAGCAGGTGCGCGCCGGCGGTCGCCTCGGCGGCGTACCCGACAGGATCGCGAACGCGCTGTCGGCGCGCGAGGTCGAGGTGCTGCTGCTCCTCGACGACCACCTCTCGACCGACGACATCGCGAAGCGTCTCTTCATCTCCGAGCACACCGTTCGCTCGCACGTGAAGAGCCTCCTGCGCAAGCTCGGCGTCTCGTCTCGGCGCGAGGCACTCGAGCAGCTCTCCGTCGCGCGCACCTAGAGCCTCCCGGCCGTAAAGCCCTCGTGGGTTCTCTCGACGAGCCGCGGCAGGGTCGCGAGGTTGTAGCCGCCTTCGAGCACGGCCGCCAGCCGCGGCGCCAGCGCGGCGCAGCGCTCTCCGAGCTCGCGAAAGCACCCGTCGCTCAGCGCGAGCCCGCCGAGGGGGTCCTCCGCATGGGCGTCGAACCCGGCCGACACGAGCAGGAGGTCGGGAGTGAACGAACGAACCGCAGGCTCGACGAGCTGCTCGAAGGCGTCGAGGAACGCCGCGTCGCCGGTTCCGGAGGGCAGCGGCACGTTCAGCGTCGTCGCGTCGCCAGTACCGGGGCCGCCGGTTCCGGGATAGAAAGGCCACTGGTGCAGCGAGCAGAAGAGCACCGAGTCGTCGCCGCGGAAGACCGCCTCAGTGCCGTTCCCGTGGTGGACGTCGAAGTCGACGATCGCGACCTGTGCCAGGCCGAGCTCGACCTGCGCATACCGCGCAGCGATTGCGACGTTGTTCAGGAGGCAAAAGCCCATCGCGCGATCGGCGAGCGCATGGTGGCCGGGAGGACGCACGAGCGCGAACGCGCCCCGATCGACGGCCTCGAGCACGATTCCCGCCGCGAGGAGTGCGGCGGCCCACGAGGTCTCCGAGGCGACCGTGTCGGCTTCGAGCATCGTCGGGCCGCGGACCTCGCGCAGGAGGTCGAGATAGGTCGCGTCGTGAACACGAGCGGCCTGCTCCTCAGTCGCTCTCCGCTCGACGGTGGTCCCGCCGAGCACCGCGATCCGCTCCTGTCGCTCCGGGTGCGAGCCGGTGGGGTGGGCACGGGCGAGCGTCGGGTTGGTCAGGAGCTCGATGCGGCCTCCAGCGCCTCGAGCCGCCCGGCGAACCGGCCCAGCCCCCACTGCCCCGCGAGCGCGGCGCCCCGACCCCAGGTCGGCTGCCGATCCTCGAGCGGCGGAAGCGGCGCCGCCGCGTCCATCGTCGCGATGCGGAGGTAGAGCCGCAGCGCCTCGGCCTCTGCGGCGAAGCGCCCGGCGGCAAGGGCTCCTTCGAGGCTGCCGTGCTGACGCAGGACCTCGGCCGCGGTCTTCTCGCCGACCCCGCGCGCCCCCGGGATCTTGTCGGACGGATCGCCGCGGAGCGCGATGAAGTCGGGTACCTGCGCCGGCTCGACGCCGTAACGCGCCCGCACCTCGTCGGGGCCGATCCGCGCGAACGCGCCTCCGCCGCGCTGCGGCTGGAGGACGATGGTGCGCTCGCTCACGAGCTGGAACATGTCGCGGTCGCCGCTGGCCACGAGCGCCCGGCCGCTGCGCGCCTCCTCGTGTGAGACGGCCGCAGCGACGAAATCGTCGGCCTCGTACCCGTCGCCCTTCGCGACCGCGAAGCCGAGGGCCTCCATCAGCGTCGGCGCCAGGTCGAGCTGCTCGAGCAAGTCGGCGTCGAACTCGCGACCGCCCTGGTATGCGGGCAGCTCGACATGGCGGTAGGTCGGCACGGTCAGCGTGTCCCAGCAGACGACGACGGCGCGAGGCTGCTCCTCTTCCCAGAGGCGCACGACCGCATTGCCCACGCCTGTGAGCAGCCCGGCCGGCCCCCCATCGGCCCGTCGAATCGACTTCGGCAGGGCGTGGTACGCCCGGTGTGCGAACGAGTCGCCGTCGACGATGAGGAGCGGACTGCTCATCCCCGCTCCGGCGCCGGCAAAGCCGGCACCTCCGCTCCCTGGAGCGGCTCCGTCGAGCCTACGCCGCTCGATCCCCGCTCCGGCGCCGGCAAAGCCGGCACCTCCGCTCCCTGGAGCGGCT
>Ga0136620_10001723_pt1 | contig 10414 bp, 9 predicted proteins | sample AntDrymUQ4162106_2_FD_104806 | JGI IMG/M metagenome (GOLD analysis project Ga0136620, IMG submission 104806) | Polar desert sand microbial communities from Dry Valleys, Antarctica - metaG UQ416 (21.06) | ecosystem: Environmental > Terrestrial > Soil > Desert | place: Antarctica: Dry Valley... | reverse complement strand
TGATGAACGGCTTCGGGGGCCGTCCCCACTGGGGCAAGCGCCATTTCCAGACGGCAGCGACCCTGGCGCCGCGGTATCCGGAGTGGGATCGCTTCGCTGCCGTGCGCGCGCGGCTGGATCCCGAGGGACGCTTCGCCAACCGCTACGTGGAACGAGTGCTCGGCGCGGTGGACGACCGCCAGCCGGCGTGATGGTCTAGGCGCGGCGCCCCTCGTCCAGGCGGTCCATTACGCCAGGATCGTCGACCTTGCGGCCCAGGTAGGCACCCGACGCGAGCAGCTCGCCCACGTCCTCCTCGCCCCAGGTGTCGGGGTGCGGAGCGCCGGGCTGGAAACGGATCGCCCTCGGTGCCGGACCGACCGAGATCTCCGGGTCAGCCGCCAGGGCGGTGGCGAAGAACGACTCACTCGGCATCGCGGCGCGCGCGTAGTGGCGCATGACTGCCGTGTCGTCGCGAGCGAAGCGGGCCATGCTCTCGATCGCGCGGCGGTGGACCATCAGCCAGTCAGTGGAGACGTGGCAGCGCAGGCCGGCGCCAAAGGGATGCCGGGGTGGGCGGACCCCGAGCAGGTCCGGCGTGCCCGCCGGCATCGACCGCTGATAGGCGAGCGGGCCGAGCGCACGACCGATCAGGCGCGCCGGTCCGGGTGGCATCGCGTAGTGGCGGTAGCGGTAGCGGCGATAGAACTCGTCCTTCGGTGGCTCGGGCGGAGCGTCGAGGTCGAGTGGCCAGCTGTCGTGAAGCAGTGCCTGGTGGCCGCTCGCGGCGAGGTGCGCCTTCAACTCTCCGGCCGGGCGCAGGGGGTAGTCCTGACCCGACGCCGTGACCACCCATTGCGCGCCGGTGGTCCGGAGGGTGGTCTGGAGGGCGTCGAGGATCATCTGTAGGTAGGCAGCGTCGCCCCACCCGACCTCGTGGGCGTCGGTGATCAGCGAACCCCCTGCCGCCTCAACGTCATGGGCTTCGAGCGTGCTGCGGCGCTGGTCGTGGCGCACTGCCACGGCGGCTTGGTGTCCTTCGCGCAGCGCCCGGATGAGCCGGAGCACCTGGCCGGGGTTGCGGTGGGACAGGACGAGGAAGGCGAGCACGCCGCGCAGGGTAGGCGTAGTGCTCTGGCGCCAAGGCGCTTACGACGGCCTACGCTCTCCCCGTGGCCGAGCCGCGAATCGGAATCCTGATCGTCGCGTACAACGCGGCATCGACACTCGTGCGTGTGCTCGACCGCATCCCGGAGGACTTCCGCGAGCGCGTGACCGAGGTGCTTCTCTCCGATGACAATTCCTCTGACGACACCTATCTGATCGGATTGGGCTACCAGCAGGCGCGCGCCGGTCTTCCGATCAACGTCATCCGCCAGCCGCACAACCTCGGCTACGGCGGCAACCAGAAAGCCGGCTACCGGTGGGCGGTGCAGGAGGGACTTGACATCGTCGTCCTGCTGCACGGGGATGGCCAGTACGCCCCGGAGTCGCTTCCCCACCTGGTCGACCCGCTGGTCGCGGGCGAGTGCGATGCCGTGCTCGGCTCGCGCATGATCGTGCCCGGCGCTGCGCGGCGGGGCGGCATGCCTCTCTACAAGCACCTGGGTAACCGAATTCTCTCCCGGATCGAGAACGCGGTGGTGGGCGCCCACCTGTCGGAGTGGCACAGCGGTTATCGCGCCTACCGGGTCGACGCTCTGCGCGACATTCCCTTCGAGCGCAACGACGACGGGTTCAACTTCGACACCCAGGTGACCGTGCAGCTGTTCGAGGCCGGCAAGCGGGTGAAGGAGGTGCCGATCCCGACGTACTACGGCGACGAGGTCTGCCATGTGAACGGCATTGCCTACGCCCGCGACGTGCTGCGCGACGTCCTGCGCTACCGGGCGCACAAGATGGGCTTCGGCACTGGAGAGATGGCGTTCGCCTCTCAGGTATACGAGCTCAAGCACGCCGAGGATAGCTCGCACGCCCGCCTAGCTGCCTGGCTGGCGGATCGCCCCCCAGCGCGGATCCTCGACTTGGGCTGCTCCGCCGGTGAGCTCGGTGACCGTCTCGCCGAGGCCGGGCACGAGGTGACCGGAGTGGATCTGGTGGCTCACGAGGGGGCGCGGGCGCGGCTGCACGCCTTCGTGGGCGGCGACCTCGAGCAAGGTATCCCGGACGGGGTCGGCGGGGGCTACGACATCGTCCTGTGCGCGGACGTCCTGGAGCACGTCTCGGCACCGGGGAGGCTGCTGGCCGGAGCCCGGGACCGGCTGGCGGCCGGCGGCACGGTGGTGGCCAGCGTGCCCAATTTCTCCCATTGGTACCCCCGCACGCGGGTCGCCCTGGGGCGCTTCGACTACGACCGCCGCGGGATTCTCGACTCCACCCATTTGCGGTTCTTCACGCGCCGCAGTTTCGAGCGCCTGGCCGGTGAGGCGGGGTTCACGGTCAACCGGCGCGAGGTGACCGGCCTTCCCCTGGAGGTGCTGGATCGCAGCGCCTCCGACGGCGAGCACGGGACGGCGGCCGGCTCGACCCTCGGCAAGGCGGCGCGGGCGGTCGACGCCGCCGGCCAGGCGCTGCGCCCCACGCTGTTCGGCTATCAGCTGCTCTACGAGCTCTCGCCACAGCCGCAGGCCGGGCCCGTCACACCCGGCGCCGCTGAAGGCGGCGGCACACAGCCGGCCGCGGCGACTCCCGCGGTCTGACCTTTCCCGCAAACCTCCGCAGTTCAGGATCCGCCGCATCGGGTGCCCCGGCCCTGAGACGGGCCCGGCGGTCGTAGGGCGCGGGCGCGGTTACCACGCGCAGCCCGTCCACGGTGACCGTGACGAAGTACGACCCGGCGGTCAGGGGGTCGAAGGACAGGCGAAGGTGGGCCGCGCGGCCGGAGTCCGACGAAGGGAGGTCGCCGCGGCCAACCGTCCCATCCCCGGTCCGCACGACGACCGCCCGGCCGGGGCCCACCACGACGGTGACCCGGTCGCGACCCACGCCGACAGTGGCGAGCGCCTGCGGGCGCCCGATCCGCTCGTGCGGGAAGCGCACCGCCAGGTCGCGGACCCCGGAGCGCGACGTCCGCTCCACCGGTAGCCACTCGAACGCGCCAGCCACGTAGAGGCCGTCACAGTCGCCCAGCACGAAGAGGTCGCCGGGCGTGGCCGGCGCGGGCAGCTCGGCGCCGGACGCGATCCCGCCGGCCCCGCGCCCGAGCAGCTCGTCGATCCGGTCCTGGGTCTCCACGAAGGCGGCGCGGTCCGCCTCCGCGGTCTCGGCACTGAGCAGCCGCTGGGTCACCAGGCCGGCCGAACCGTTCACAGCCACCCCGGCGAGCACCAGGACCACAGCTCCGGCCAGGAGCGCACGCCGGGCCCGGCCGCGACCGCCGCCCCGCTCGGGAACAAGCGCCCGCAGTAGCACCTGTAGGCCGATCAGCGCGCTCAGAAGGAGAAAGGGCAGAAAGTCGGCCAGGTAGCGCGTGGTCACGTACGCGATCGTCAGGGTGACCCCTGCACCGGCCGCGGAGGCGGCAGCCACGGCCAGCAGCGGGCGCAGCGGGCCGCGCGCTGCCGCGGCAACGAGCCCCACCAGCGCCAGCACACTGAGCAGGGGCATCGAGGTCGGGGCGGAGAGGCTGCGCTCCAAGGTGTCGAAGCGGGGCCGGCCCACGACCGCCGGCTGGTCGCGGGGCAGGCCGAGGTACGGGAACGAGCGCGTGGTCCCCACCGCGTCGGGGCGGACGACCTGAAGGATCGTGGTGGGCACGTACCGCGCGCCGAACAGGCTGCCGTCGTTGTCCTCGAGCGCCGCCTTGCGGTTGGCGTCGATGCCGGAGAACACCTGCTTGTCCAATGGGATCCCGTACGGCTCACCGAACTTGGCCACATTTACGACAGCCGAGGAGCCGAGGGCCACCAGCGCGGCGGCGACCAGCGCCGCAGCGGTGCGCAACCGCCCGTCACGCCGCGCTGCCAGGCCTGCAGCGGCCAGTGCGGCCAGGGCGAGGAGGGCCAGCACCCCCCCGAGGCCCGCAGGCACGCGCGTGTTGATGGCCAGCGTGACGAGCAGGCCGGCAAGGGCGATGCGGCCGATCGACGCACGCCTGAGCACCATCACGATGGCGGCAAGGGAGGCCACCGCGAACGCCGCGCCCCAGAGCTCTGTCTCGTGGTAGACCACGGCTCGCCCCGCGAGGAAGAGCGGCACGGCCCCTGCTCCCAGCGCCACCTGCATCAGGAAGGCCGAGAAGGTGTCGGCGCGATCGTGCTCGGCGCCCGGTCGCAGCACGCAGCGGACCTGCCAGTGCAGCCACCCCCCGGCTGCCAGCAGCGCGGCGAAGCCGATGGCCATCGATGCCACGGTCAACCGGCCGTCCAGGCTGTGCGTCGCGAGCAGGACGGGCATGCGCAGCAGCGACAGCACCGGCCCGAAGTAGAGGTAGGTGCTGCCCCCCACCTCGAAGCCCTCGAAGCCGGCGGCCGACGGGTCCACGGAGAACCGGCCGTCGAGCATCGCCCGCCCTTGGGCGTCGTAGAAGCCGCCGAGCAGGCTCGGTTCGGGAAGAAGGTCGACCTTCCCCGCGCTGAGCATCAGCAAGTCCAGCACCAGGGCCACCAGCAATCCGGCAACGACGGCGCGTGCGAAGGGGCGAAGGTCCCGCACAGCCGCCACTCTACGGTGCCGGGTTCCTCACGAGAGCCCTCGTCCGGACTCGAACCGGAGACCCCTTCCTTACCATGGGGGCGCGCCTGACGGTGTCCCTTGATCGCATGGAGGCGGTTAGGGGATTGGCACCACTTTGCCGGCCTCGTTGACGATGTCTGCGGGTGGGTTGGCGGCGCTTGCCGCTTCCAGCGCGCTTCCATACTCAGCCACCATGCGAGAGCGCCTCATGGCGGCGCGGCGCGTGTCAGCTATTGCAGCGCGCTCTCTTGAATGCGGGCGCCGTGGGTCCCTATTCGGAGTGGGCGCTCCGTGGGGTGCGACCCCTGTAGCGCCAGACAGCGCCGCCGCCACACGGCCCTCGTCGCAGATGCTCTCGGGAGGCCGAGCAACGCGGTCAGCTCGGCCCGGTCGCCGGCTACCTCGCACGAGAATGACCCCTTGCTCGACCCTCAAGGGGTCGTGCCACTGCCGACGCGGCGCGGGGCGACGACGCAGCTATGCAAGCGCTAGGCGAGGAGTAGGTACGGAGACCTCCTCGTTGCCCCCCGCTGCCACAGGCCCGCCACACATTCCGTCACAGTCCGTCACGGTTTGCGGCCTAAAGAGGCCTTCCTACAGGACTCCTCCGGCCTGCCTGCGAGTGAGCGCATCGCGCTAACCGTCGCGCGATGACAGGGACGTGCGGAACCGAGCGTGCCAACCCTGGTTGGTGCTCATAGCGGCATCGCGGGTCCCCGGGGGTCACGCGTCGGCCGCCACCCCCACCTCGAGCGAGGTTGTCGGTCAGGTCAGCCGGGGTGGCGGGCGACCTCCCAAACGAAGTGTCGCGTGTCGGCCTCGAACTGTAGGCCGACGCGCGACATCTCCACCTTCACGCGCGTGAGCTCACGCGGATAGCGGAGCCTGGCCAAATAGTTGCGCGCTTGCTGCTCACGCTCGGCCGGCGAGCCTTTCCATACCATGAAGAACAGGACGGTGGGCTCCATGAGCGCGACTGTGCTCGCCCCCGTTTCCAGCACGCGAATCCACAGATCGCGGTCGCCCCAGCGGTCAACCGTGCGCCAGCCCCCCGCGGCCTCTGCGACGCCACGGCGGTGGCTGACCGCCGACGAAGGCGTGCGGTTCTCAATCCTCGCCCGGAGAGCGCCGCTGGTACTCCTCAATACTCCAGTCGAGCCCCATCAGCTCAAGTCGGTTGTCGGGGTGGACAATGCAAGCATTGGCCTGGACCACATCGGCAACGTCAGCATCGAACAGGTCGCCGACGCGTTGCAGGTGCTCCGGCAGCCACAGGTCGTCGTCGGACAGGTAGGAGATTGCGTCGCCACGCGCGATGCGCAGCGCCTCGCCGCGATTTACCCAGCCGAGCCCCGGGGCTTTGGGCAGGTCAAGAACGATGATGCGCTCGTCGTCGAGCGCCTGCACCGCTTCGACGGTGTCGTCGGTACCGTGCCCTGTCGACGCGTAGGGCGACCGAGGCGAGATCGGGTCGGAACAGGACGATGATCTGTCGAGATCCCCTCCCTATGTGGCACTCCACGACCCGCTCGACGAAGCCACTGGTTGAGTGCGAGCTTGGCGACTGGACCCGAGTGGTCGACGAGGGCCTAACAACTTTCGTTGCTCCTAGGCGGAATCTCATGTCGATTGAGGGCGTCGCGCGAGTGCCAGCAGGGAGACACCGAACGGGATCCGCCACCTGGTCACGAGAGGTGCCTCCGCCGCGAACGCCCTGCCAAGCGCGCTGTTCAGGCGCGCGCTTCCTATGTCGAAGTCTGTCTTCTCCGCCGACGGGCGACGGGCGAGTCGCCGAAGAAGCCGCACGACCGCGATCGGCGAAAATAGGAGCGTGTTGAAGTAGCTCAGGTGTTCGAGCCGCAAACCGGCAGCGGCGAGCCGAGCAGCCAGATCCGGCGCTCGGTAGCGGCGGTAATGGTGCGAGATCTCGTCCTGGTCGCCCCAGAGAAAGGCAAAAGCTGGGACCGTGACCGGCAGGAGCCCCCCGGGGCGAAGGACGCGGCGTAGGTCGACGAGCGCCGCAGCGTCGTTATCGATGTGTTCGAGCACGTCCAGCGCCGTCACGATGTCGAATGTTGCTTCCGGGAAGGGCAACGCTTCGCCTACCGGGACATGTCTGACCCCCTCGCGCCTTCGCGCCTCGCAGAAGCGGACTGCCTGCTCCTCCCCGTCGACCGCTCGACCGTGTCCAAAGCGATCGAGATCCCCAAGGAGCCCGCCTGTTCCACAACCAAAGTCGAGGATCTCATTTGCCTCGGACCCGACGAACAAGGATCTCACCCGTGGATCATCCTCCGCGATCCGCGCGATCACTGCGTCCGTCCCGTCAGTGGAACCATCGTTGACAACGACGATCTCGAAGGCTTCACCATCCAAGGCTGCTGCGACGCGACTGCAAAATGTCGGCAGCGTCTCCGCCTCGTTGAACGCCGGCGCGACGACGGAGATCATGTGAGGGGCCGGCGCAGCACGGGCTCGAGCGACCCCGAGTGCGAGGGCCCGGCAGCCAACACCTCTTCGACGACGGTGAATGTCTCGCAGCAGACTACGGAACGCACCCTGCCCCTTCCTGCCCGGATTCAAACGACGAACCCATCATACGTCTTGGAACACCGTCGCCCAGAAGGCGCCGACTGAATACACGTCCCCACCGCCCCGAGGCCATCGACCTCATCAAGACCGGCAAGGTCGTCGAGCTGTCCTCGATCACCACCCGGCCCAGAGGAGGCAGAACCGCTGCGACAACAACGTCGGCAGCAGTCGCCAAAGTGACGGTGAGGGAGGTGGTTGACGAAACACGTATGACGCTGTCAGGATGGGAAGAGACGATCTGGGGCTCGATGGAGGCGCGGCGCTGGGACGCATCGATTTGGGGTTGCGGACACCGAGGGTCCGACCTTTGGACCCGCCATGCCTCACCCTGAGTGATGGAGACCGAACGCAACACGCTGAAGCCGGGCGCGGGGATGAAGGAGCTCGCGCTCGTCGGTGGGCTCCTCCTAGTCGTCGCGGCCGTTGTCTTCGGTCCACACGCGCGTGACGGCGGCTTTTTGTCCGACGATTGGGCGATCTACTCGCTGCTGAAGTTTTCCGACCACCAGGGCTTTTTCGGGGCGATCGAGACCCTGCTTGGCCAGCCGAACATCTCCCAGCGGCCAGGCCTGGCGATCTATTTGGCGGCGGTCGACGGAGTCTTCGGCTTGCACATGGGCTACTACCTGGCCTTGGCGGCGGCAATGGGCGTTGTCCTTGCTTTGAGCGTGTACTGGGTCCTGCGGCTGATGGAGTTGCCGGTCGGCGTGGCCGGATCAGTCAGCCTGCTAATCCTGCTGTTCCCGGGCGCGGATGCGATGCGGCTCTGGATCGTCGCGAACGGCGGTCAGGTAGCGCTGACGCTCGCAGTGCTTGGCTTCGGCCTAGCGATCCTCGCGTTTCGTGCCGACGGAGCAGCCCGCATCGCCAGGCACGTCGGGTCGGTCGGGCTCTTTGCGGCAAGCGTCCTCGTCCAGGAGGTTGCGCTGGCGGTCATATGCGGGGGTTTGCTCCTGTACCTGCTCATTACTCCCCGCCGCGAGGCGGTGATGCGTTGGGCGGCCGACCTGGTTGTGCTCGTACCGATCGCCGTCTTCGTGACCAGCCGGTCGTCGTTCGAGCGCCAGGACGGGGCGGGTATGGTCGAGCATGCGCAGGCCATCTTCAGTGGTGCCTCCACGCTGTTCACGTCGGCTGTGCTTCCGATCGGTGTGGACGGGTGGTTCGTCCTCGGCGCGGTCCTGCTGGTGCTCGGGGCTGCGATAACCGTGGCACGATCGCTCCGACCAGAGGACGCCGACCGTGCCCAGCTGCGCGTGTATCTCACGGCCACCGTCGCGGGACTGGTCGTGGTCGTGGCCGGATACGCCATGTACGTACCTGCCATTGATTACTACACCCCGGCCGCGTATGGCATAGGCAACCGCGTGAACAACGTCGCCTCGATCGGGTGGGCCCTTCTGCTGGTCTCGATCGTAATGATCGTCACGACGCTCGTGGGTCGGGTGAGTCTGCAGTCGCGGCGTTTTGCACAGGCGATCGCTCTCGTCGCGTTGCTCCTCGTGGCGCTGCAGTACGTCGACCAACTACGCACCGACGCCAAGCGCTACCAGCGGGCATACACGACCGGAGCCGCGGCGCTCGCGACCATGCAGGAAAGCGTGCCGAAGCCCCCGGCAGGCGCGATGGTCTGGACGTTTGGTCAGCCGATCGAGCAGGTGCCCGGCATCCCCGTCTTTGGCAATACGTGGGACATGACGTCGAGCGTGCAGCTGATGTGGCGCGACTCCACGATCTACTCAGTCCCGGCGTATCCCGATCTGCAGTTCGACTGTGGGAGCGGCATGGTCGGACCTGCGGGCGACCTGCTCGAGGAGGGCCCTTACCGCGTTCGCTACGGAAAGGCCTACTTCGTGAATACGGTGACCGGCGCTTACGCTGTTCCTCGCAACCGACCGGAGTGCCTCCGCATCACCCGGAAGTGGGCGCGTTCCGCCGCTGCCGCCGAGCCTGGCGGCTATGGCACGTGAGCAAGCCAACGCACGGACTCGCACCGGGGACCTTCTTGCGGATCATCTGACCTACCAACTGAGCGGCGACGGCGCGAGCATCACCGTGGGTCGTTTCGACTGAAAAAAGCCGGCTCGATAAGGATCTTTCGCGTCGGTGCTGATCGGTCCATCGACGACGATGCGGGAGCTGTCATCGGCCGCCAGCCAAGATCTGTGCTGGAACGGCTGAGCAAGGGCTTTACGTCTCCAGTGCAGTGTCTAATCGGCGCGGACGATCTAGTTCGATGCTCCGGTGACGCGGCCCTCCGAGGAGCTCTTGCGATATTAGTTAGGCAGCATGGAGGCAAGTCAGAGCACCGACCAGCGGGTCGACCCCGAAGGCGACCGCGATCAACCCCACCGTCACGCTGACGGCCGTCTGCGCTCTGTCGCCATAGAGGGCGTTGAGTACGAGCCGGTAGCGCGCCTTTCCGACCATCGCGGCTCGCTCATGGAGATCTTGAATCTCCAGCACCCGTTCTGGCGCGAACCGATCGTGCACGGTGAGTTCGTCACGACGCGGCCCGGCCGGATCAAGGGCTGGGGAATACATAAGCACTCGACTGACCGCTACTTCGTAGCCGCCGGCAAGATGCGCGTCGTTCTGTTCGAGGGCCGCGTCGACTCGTCAACACACCGCCATTTCGGGCAGTATCAATTCACCGAGGAGTCACCCGGCATGCTGCGGATTCCAGCTGGCGTCTGGCATGCCAACCAAAACTGGGGCGATGTCGACGCCGTCTTCGTGAACTTTCCGACCGAGCCTTATTCGTACGATGCGCCGGACAAGTACAGGATCGACCCCCGCTCAGACACTACGAGACACCATTAGAGGCCAATCACCGGCGGCCCCTGAGCTGGCCCGGCTGACTCTTTGAAGGACCGCCGTGGCGAGGCCGTTCAGTGGCGATTCCTAAGTGCTTGGGCGCGCCGCTCTGCCGCTTCTGCTCGCGCGTGTGCTTGGTCTGCTCGCCGGCGAGCGTTCTCAACGCGAACGTGTTGGGAAAGACCGACCTCCGACGTCTCCCCGAACTCCCCGAAAAGGGGGCGCTGGCGCGGCAGCGATTCCGTCCGGGCGCGCGGAATCCCTGCACACCGCCATTCCGGCGGCCCAGCAAGCGGAGGGGGTGGGATTCGAACCCACGAACGACCGAAAGGCCGTCAACGGTTTTCGAGAT
>Ga0136620_10001721_pt1 | contig 10417 bp, 13 predicted proteins | sample AntDrymUQ4162106_2_FD_104806 | JGI IMG/M metagenome (GOLD analysis project Ga0136620, IMG submission 104806) | Polar desert sand microbial communities from Dry Valleys, Antarctica - metaG UQ416 (21.06) | ecosystem: Environmental > Terrestrial > Soil > Desert | place: Antarctica: Dry Valley... | reverse complement strand
GCCGTCGCGACGGTCGCCTGCTTCGCGCCGCCGGGCGGCACGGCCAAGTTCATGGCCGACTGCGAGCAGGCGGCCAAGACACTCGAGCTCGACGGGTTGCGCGCGGCGCCACTAGGCACCAGCGAGGCGTACTCGGGTGCGCTCGACAAGGCGATGCGGCGTCTGAACGCACGCCGCGAAGCGCTGCGCGGGCGCCTCGCGGCCGCGCGCACGGCCGATGGCCAGGGTGCCGTCTGCGCCGAGCTCGCGAGCGTCTATGAGACCGCGGTTGACGCGCTTGTGTCGCGCTCGCTGAGCGGCTCGGAGCGCCAGGCCAACTCGGGCGTCGTCGCCCTGCTCGAGCGCACCTCAGATGCCTACGGGCGCATGGCATCGGCGGCGGTGGTCGGCGACCGCGGCGAGTTCGCCCGGATCGGTCGCGAGGTCGAGCGGCTAGAGGGCTCGGTGCGCACGGAGGTCGAGGGGCTGCGGGCGCGCGGCTACTCGGTGCCGGACCCGAGCGCGGACGAGAGCCCGCCCGCTTAGCTCGTCGCCGGCCCGATCTCCTCGGCGACGATCTTCGCGCTGAGGGCGACCAGCGGCAGTCCGCCGCCCGGATGCGTGGTGCCACCCACGAGGTAGAGCCCGTGCGCGGCGGGCGAGCGGTTGCCGGGCCGCCGCAGCGTGCCAAGTCGCCCGTGGGGCGCCGCGCCGTAGATGGCGCCGCCCGCCGCCCCCGTCTGGCGCTCGAGGTCTGCGGGCGTGCGCCGAGCCCGCACCGCGACCCGCGCCCGCACGTCGAGCCCGCGTGCGGCGAGGCGATCGAGCAGCGCCTGCTCGTAGGCGTCCGCGGCGGCGTCCCAGTCGAGGCCGTCCCCCTGGGTCGGGGCGTTCACGAGCACGAACCAGTTCTCGCAGCCCGGCGGCGCCTCGCCGGCGTCGCTGATGCTCGACGCGGCGACGTAGATCGTCGGGTCGCGCACCGGCCGGCGATGTACGAACACGTCGTCGAACTCGGCGTCGTAGTCGGCCGGGAAGAGGATGTTGTGATGAGCGAGCCCGGGAGTGTGCCCGCGCAGCCCGAGCATCAAGGCGAAGCCCGACAACGAGCGCTCGCGCCGCGGGCCGTCGGCCTGCCCGAGCAGCTCGCCCTCGAGGCGCTCGGCGTCGGCGCTCGAGACGACGACCTCGCAGGCGATCCTGTCGCCGGCGCACTCGACCGCCTCGACCCGCCCCCCCGACACGGAGATCCGCTCGACCGTCGTCTCCAGCTGCAACTCCCCCCCGAGGAGGGCGAGCCGGCGCGCGAGCGCCTCGACGAGCGCGTAGATCCCGCCGCGCAGATGCCAGGCGCCGAAGGCGTGCTCCACGTAGCCCGCGAGCGCGAGCGCGGCCGGGGCGCGGCGCGGATCGGCGCCGGCGTAGGTCGCGAAGCGCTCGATCACAAGCCGCAGGCGGCGGTCGCGGGCGTGGCTGCGCGCGAGTCCGCGCAGCGTGCTCCAAGGGCGCACGCGCAGCAGGTCGCGTGGGTCGGGCGTGCCCTCGCCGGGTTGAGGGCGGCGCGGAGGCCAGGGTGGCGGGCCGTTCAGGAAGGGCCGCGAGGCGCGCCACATGCTCGCCGCCGTGCCGAGGAAGCGCACCCAGTCCTCGGCCGATCCCGCGGACCAGCGATCGAGCGCGGCGAGCGTAGGGGCGAGGTCGGCGCCGAGCCGCAGCTCGGACCCGTCCGCGAAGCGATAGCTCGTGCCGGGCTCGACGCGCATCAGCTCGAGCTCCTGCTCGAGCGCTGCGCCCGTCGCGGCGAAGAGCTCCGCGAAGACCCAGGGCATGGTCAGCAGCGAGGGACCCGAGTCGAAGCGATAGCCGTCGAGCTCCACGCGCCCGCACTTCCCTCCCGGCACGGCGCCCTGCTCGAGCACCGTCACCGCGTGCCCGAGCGCGGCCAGGCGCACGGCGGCCGCGAGGCCCGCGACCCCGGCGCCGATCACGACGACCCTCACGAAAGGCGCAGCCGGCGCACGAGCGCGGGCACGCCCATGGCACCCATCGCCGCACATCCCGCCACGGCCACGCGCGGGCGCCGCCAGATCACGGCGTTCGCGAACGTCTCCCCGGCGAGCGTCCAGGCATAGAGCAGTAGCGCCCCGTCGTCGCGGCGTCCGGGGCGCTCGCGGTCGAACGCCGCCCAGACCGCGAACACGCCGGCTCCGGTCGCGAGCCAGCCGAGGAAGTTCGACGCCGGGATGCCCTCGTAGCGCCCGCCGTCGGGCCAGCTCCAGTAGCCCTCACGCGCCATCCGTGGGTCGAGGAACACGTCCCAGGCCGTCAGCGCCGCGGCGGCGAGCGGCACGCGCAGCGCCGGGCGCGCGGCGAGCGTCCCGGCGACGATCCAGGCGGGGCGCGCCATCATCGCCCACGCCGCCGCCGCGAGCAGCGGCACGCCGCCGGCCCTGGGCCCGAGCCCCGCACCATAGGTGTAGTGGCCGAAGGGGCGCCCGCTTGCCACGCCGACGAGCTCGGTGGCGAAGCCAAGCCCGCCGGCGAGGGTCACGAGGCCGGCGCCTCGCCGCCCGCGCGCCGCCGTCGCCTCCGCGAGCGCCGTCGCCAGCATCACCAGGACGATCGCGCGCGTCGCCGCCGGCCGGCGGCGCTCCGGCAGCAACGAGTAGCCGACCTGGCCGGCCGCGAGCGCGCCGAAGAGCATGCGAAAGAGCCTCATCGCCGTGCCGAGTCTAGGAGTGGCGCGCGAGCCGGCGTTCGGCCGCCACAGGCTCTACCGTGCCGGGTGCGCACGAGTCCGATCGCGCCAGTTCCTTCGTGAACCGCCTCCTCCGACTGATCCCGCTCGCGGCAGCGAGCCTCCTGCTCGCCGTCGTGGCGACGCCGGCGGCGGCGCTCGAGGTCGGCATGGGCGACCAGCGGTCGAGGATGTTCGCCGACCCGCGCTTCCAGCAGCTCGACATAACGCGCGTGCGAATAGTGGTGGATTGGGACGTGGCGCTGGTAGACGGGCCCGAGCGCGCGCGCCTGGACGAGTGGCTGGCGACCGCGCGCACGACTGGACGCGAGCCGCTGATCGCTTTCACCGACTCGCGCGGGCGACCGCGCTACCTGCCCGCGGTCAGCGAATACGAGCAGGCGTTTGTCGCGTTTGCCGAGCGCTATCCATGGGTGCGCCTCTACACGACCTGGAACGAGGCCAACCTCGCGAGCCAGCCGACGGCGAAGTCCCCCGAGCGAGTGGCGGGCTACTACGACCTGATCCGATCGCGCTGCGCCGACTGCACCGTCGTGGCCGGAGACGTGCTCGACCAGGGGGGCATGATCGCCTGGATCGAGCGCGTGCGGCAGGCAGCCGCCTCGGAGCCCACCCTGTGGGGCGTACACAACTACGTCGAAGTCCACAGGCCGGAGCGCGCGGGGACGACGGCTCGCCTGCTGGCGAGCGTGCCCGGCAGGGTCTGGTTGACGGAGACCGGTGGCATCGTCTCGCACGTGCTCGCAAACGGCCGGGTCGGCTGGGCCTACGACGAGCGGCGGGCGGCGACGGCGGTCGCCAGGGCCTTCAAGGTCGCTCGCAGCGATCCGCGCATCGAGCGGATCTATCTCTACCAATGGTCGGTCGACTCATACGAGCGCTGGGACTCCGCCTTCATCGGCCCACGGGGCGACGAGCGACCGGCGCTCGGGGTCCTGCGCGCCGAGCTTGGCGGGACGGCCGCGCGGCTACACTGCATGCGGTGGCGCCCGAGAGGCGCCCTTTCAATGCCATGTACGCGATAGTCAAAGTAGGCGGGAAGCAGTACCGCGTCGAGAAGGGCGATTCGCTCGTGGTCGATCGCATGCCCGACGACGAGGGCGCGACCGTCGCGCTTCAGCCGCTCCTCTTTCGCTCCGACGACACGGCATTCGGGGCCGACGACCTGGCGAAGGTGAAGGTCGAGGCCGTCGTTCGCGGGCACGAGCGCGGCAAGAAGATCCGCGTCTTCAAGTTCAAGCCCAAGCGCGGCTACAAGAAGACGATGGGCCACCGCTCGGAGCTCACCCGCCTCGAGATCTCCGAGATCAAGATGCTGTCGCGCAAGCCCGCCGCGAGGAAGCCGAAGGAGGATCAGGATGGCTCATAAGAAGGGGCTCGGCTCAAGCCGCAACGGACGCGACTCGAACGCCCAGCGCCTGGGCGTCAAGGTCTTCGCCGGCCAGGCGGTGACCGGCGGCGAGATCATCGTCCGCCAGCGCGGCACGCGCTTCAAGCCGGGTGTGGGCGTCGGCATCGGCAAGGACGACACGATCTTCGCGGCGCGGCCCGGCACGGTCGCCTTCACGAGCGGCTGGCGCGGTCGCGTCATCTCCGTCCAGCCCGACTAGGCCTGCGGGCCGGGTGCCCGCGTCTTGCTCTACGACCGCGCCAAGATCTTCGTCCAGGCCGGGACCGGCGGCGACGGCGTCGTCTCCTTCCGGCGCGAGGCCCACGTGCCGAAGGGAGGGCCCGACGGCGGCGACGGCGGGCGCGGCGCGGACGTGGTCCTCGTCTGCGACCCGTCGCTGCGCGACCTCCAGGAGCATCGTCGCCGCGTGCACCACAAGGGCTCGCGCGGTGGCAACGGCGAGGGTGGAAACCGCCATGGCGCGAGCGCGCAGCCGCTCGTCGTCGCCGTGCCGCCGGGCACCGTCGTCGAGGACGCCGAACGCGGCACCCGCTACGACCTGACGCTGGCCGAACAGCGCGTGACGGTCGCCGAGGGTGGATCGGGCGGTCACGGCAATCGTCGCTTCACGACGGCCACGCGACAGGCGCCGCGCTTCGCCGAGCGCGGCCTGCCCGGCGAGGAGGGGTGGCTCGAGCTGCGGCTCAAGCTGCTCGCCGACGCCGGTCTCGTCGGCCTGCCGAACGCGGGCAAGTCGTCGTTGCTCGCACGGCTGACGCGCGCGCACCCGAAGGTCGGCGACTATCCCTTCACCACGCTCGAGCCGGTGCTCGGCACGCTTGATGTGGACGAGCGCCAGGTCGTCGTCGCGGACATCCCCGGGCTGATCGAGGGTGCCGGCGAGGGCGCCGGGCTCGGCCACGAGTTCCTCGCTCATGTCGAGCGCACGCGGCTGCTCGTGCACGTGCTCGACCTCGCGCCGCTCGACGGCTCGGACCCGCAGGCCAACCACGCCACCGTCGAAGCCGAGCTCGAGGACTACGGCGCCGGGCTCGAGCGGCTGCCGCGAGTCGTCTGCCTGTCGAAGGCCGACCTCGTGCCCGCGGAGCGCGCCGCGGCGGCCGCGCGAGCGTGGCGCGAGCGCCTCGGCGAGCGAGCGCTCGCGGTGGTCGTCACATCGGCTGCGACCGGGCTGGGGATGGACGAGCTGGGCCGCGTGATCGTCCGCGGCGTTCCACTCGAGCAGGCCGTGCTCGCTCCGGAGCAGGACGACGACGACGCTCCGCTCGCCGAGCACCGCCTTTACCGGCCGGGGGCCGATGAGAACTTCCGCGTCGAGCGCACGGGGCCAGGGGCCTTTCGCGTCAGCGGCGCTCCGGTCGAGCGGCTGCTCGGTCGCCACGACATCGGCAACGACGAGGCGCTGCGCCACGTCGAGGCCCGGCTGCGGGCGATGGGGGTCATCCGCGCGCTCGGCGCGGAGGGGTTCGAGCCGGGCGACGACGTCGAGATCGACGGGATCGTGTTCGAGCTCGACCCGGGGGCCGGGCTCGCTTGAGCATCATCGTCGTGAAGCTCGGCTCGAGCATCGTCGCCGGCGACTCCGGCGAGGTGCGCGTCGACGTGATCCGCGGCATCTGCGAGCAGGCTGCGCAGCTGCACCGAGACGGGCATTCGCCGGTGCTCGTGACTTCGGGGGCGATCGCGCTCGGCATGCGGCTGATGGAGCTGCCGGTCCGGCCCTCCGGGATGGACGAGCTCCAGGGCGCCTCGGCCGTCGGTCAGGGAAAGCTCTATCGCGTCTACGACGAGCTGCTGGCGGAGAACGCGGTGCCGAGTGCGCAGGTGCTGCTGACGTTCTTCGACATGTCGGCACGCACGCACTACCTCAATGCGCGCCAGACGCTGCGGCGGCTGCTCGAGTGGCGTGTGCTGCCCGTGATCAACGAGAACGACACGACCGCCACCGACGAGATCTCCTTCGGCGACAACGACTTCCTGGCCGCGCAGGTGGCGATCCTGCTCGGGGCCGACCTGCTGGTGCTGCTGACGGACACCGACGGCCTGCACACGGCCGATCCGCGCCTCGACAGCTCGGCGACGCTGATTCCGGAGGTGCGTGACTTCGCCGACATCGAGCAGCTTCAGATCGGGGTCTCGAGCTCGCCGCTCGGGTCGGGCGGGATGCGCTCGAAGGTGCTTGCCGCGGAGATGGCTACGGCCGCGGGCATCCCGGCCGCGATCGCCAACGGCACGCGGCCGCGGTCGATCGCCGGCCTGGTGCGCGGCGAGGCCGTCGGCACGCGCTTCCCCGCTCGCGAGTCGCGCGTGTCGAGCTTCAAGCTGTGGCTCAAGTACGCAAAGCCGAGCCATGGCCGCCTGCTCGTGGACGGCGGCGCGGAGCGCGCGCTGCGTGAGCGCGGCACGAGCCTGCTGCCTGTCGGGGTCGTGGGCGTCGAGGGGTCCTTTCACGCCGGTGACGCGGTGGAGGTCGCCTCGCAGGGCGACGGCCCGATCGGCAAGGGGATCGTCAACTACTCGGCCGACGAGCTCCGCCGGATCAAGGGGCTGAAGACGCCTGAGGTGCGTGCGCTGCTCTCACGTGCGAGCGAGGAGGCCGTGCACCGCGACTACTTCGTGCTCGATTGAGCCCGGGGACGGACGGGTGCGGGGCACCGCGAGACCGCGCGCGGGCTACGCTCTCGTGATCGCCACGACCACCGCTTCCGTAGCCGACATCTGCGCCGCCGCGAAGGACGCCTCGCGCACGCTCGGGCGCGTCGACTCCGGGGCGCGCGAGGCCGCGCTCGAGGCGATGGCGGCGGCGCTCGAGGACCGCACCGGCGAGATCCTCGAGGCCAATGCCCGCGACACGGAGGCAGGGGTCGAGGGCGGTCTCGACGCCGCGCTGCTCGACCGGCTCGAGCTCACGCCCGCGCGGATCGCGTCGATCGCCGCCGACGTCCGCCGCGTGGCCGCGCTGCCCGATCCCGTCGGCGAGGTGATCGAGGGCCGCCGGCTGGCGAACGGGCTCGAGCTGCGCAAGCTGCGCGTGCCGCTCGGCGTCGTCGCCGTGATCTACGAGGCGCGACCGAACGTGACCGTCGACTCCGCCGCGCTGTGCCTCAAGTCCGGCAACGCGGTCGTCCTGCGCGGCTCGTCGAGCGCGGAGCACTCGAACGCGGTCCTGACCGCCGTCGCCGCCGAGGCGGTCGCCTCCGCCGGCCTGCCCGCGGCGTCCGTGTCGCTTGTCGCCGGCGGCGGGCGCGAGGAGCTGCGCGACCTCGCCACCCAGGCGGGCGTCGTCGACCTGATCATCCCGCGCGGCGGGGAGGGCCTCAAGACGACGCTGTCGAGGTACGCGACCGTCCCCGTCATCTACGCGGCGTCCGGCAACTGCCACGTGTTCGTCGACGCCTCAGCCGACCTCGGCGACGCCATCGCGATCGCCTACAACTCGAAGGTCCAGCGCCCGGGAGTGTGCAACGCGGCAGAGACCCTGCTCGTGCACGAGGGTATCGCCGCCGACTTCCTGCCCGTCGCGCTCAGGGAGCTCCACGAGGCGGGGATCGAGCTGCGGGTCGACGCGCGCGGACGGACCCTCGCCGGCGCCGCGCTCGCGCCGGTGCTCGGCGCCGCCACCGAGGACGATTGGGACACCGAGTTCCTGGCCCGCATCCTGGCGGTCCGGGTGGTCGACTCCGTCGAGCAGGCGATCGAGCACGTGAACCGCCACGGCAGCGGCCATTCGGAGGCGATCGTCACGGGCTCCACGGAGTCGGCGCGCGCGTTCACCGACGCCGTCGATGCCGCCTGCGTGTACGTCAACGCATCGACCCGCTTCACCGACGGCGGTCAGTTCGGCATGGGCGCTGAGATCGGCAACTCCACCCAGAAGCTCCACGCCCGCGGGCCGATCGGACTGCGCGAGCTGTGCACGTTCAAGTACGTGGTCGAGGGCAGCGGCCAGGTGAGGGCGTAGCGGGCTTGCGTCTGGGCGTGTTCGGCGGGGTCTTCAACCCGCCCCACATCGGGCACATGGTGTGCGCTCAGGAGGCGTTCGTGGCGCTCGAGCTCGACGTCGTCGTGTTCGTCCCGGTGAGCCAGGCGCCGCACCGCGAGATCGAGGAGGACCCGGGCGCCGGGACGCGCCTGCGGATGTGCGGCGTCGCGATCACGGGCGACGGTCGCTTCGAGCTCTCGGAGATCGAGCTGGAGCGGCCCGGCCCCTCCTACACGGCGGACACCCTGCGCGAGCTTGCCCGCCGCCGCCCGGGAGACGAGCTGTTCCTGATCCTCGGCGGCGACGAGGCAGCAACGCTCGCGACCGCCTGGCGCGAGCCCGAGGAGGTCCTGCGGCTCGCCACGGTCGCCGTGGCGGAGCGCGATGGTCGCCGGCGCGAGGAGATCGCGGAGGCCGTCTCGTCGCTCGAGGGTGGGGAACGCCTGGCCTTCTTCGAGATGCCCCGCATCGACGTCTCGGCGACGCTCGTGCGCCGACGGGCGGCGGCGGGACTGCCGATCCGCTACCTCGTGCCCGACAAGGTGGCCGACTTCATCGGCGCGAAGAGCCTGTACGGGGCGTCCGCCGCGGTGGGAGCGGGCTGATCGCCGGCGAAGGGGTAGCTCAAAGCGGCGCCTTGCTGGCGCCCGAGGCGCTCGCCGATCGCATCGCCGAGCTCGCGTCGGATCGCAAGGCGGCCGACATCGTCGTGATCGACCTGCGCGAGATCGTCGGCTACACCGACTACTTCGTGATCTGCACGGGCAACACCGAGCGCCAGACCAAGGCGATCCACGACGCGATCCACCAGGACCTAAAAGACAGCAACCGCATCCTGCCGCGGCGTGTCGAGGGCCAAGGCCAGGCTCGCTGGATCCTGATGGACTACCTCGACTGCGTCGCGCACATCTTCACGCCGGAGGCGCGCTCCTTCTACAGGCTCGAGCAGCTCTGGGGCGAGGCGCCGGCGCGTTCGGTCGGTTAGGCGTCCGAGCCCTCGTCGGTCGCCCACAGCGGGCTGCGCTTGTCCTCGGCGAACGGCGCCTTCTTGTCGCCGTGGCGGTTGCTGCGCTTGCTGAACACGGTCAGCGCGAGCACCGCGACGACGAGAATCACGGCGAACAGCGCGATCGGTATGGCGTACATGGACACGGTCTTCCTCTCGGCGGGGGTGGCCTCGGAGCTCAGGCCTCGAGGGGTTACGGATGCCGGCCGGGCGCCGGGTCATGGCCGCGTGGCAATCGGCGCTCGCTCGTCGGTCAACCAGCTGAGGAGGACGCATGCTGAAGGACTTCAGGCAGTTCCTGTTGCGAGGGAATCTGGTCGAGCTGGCCGTGGCGGTCGTGATCGGCACGGCGTTCAGCGCACTGGTGGCGGCCCTCGTGGCCGACCTGATCACCCCCCTGATCGCCGCGGTCGGCGGACAGCCCGACTTCTCGCGGCTGTCGTTCACGATCAACGGCAGCCGCTTCCGCTACGGCGACTTCCTCAACGCCCTGGTCGCCTTCCTGATCATCGCGGCGGTCGTCTTCTTCCTCGTCATGAAGCCGGTCAACGCGCTGATCGAGCGCGAGCGAAACCGCGAGCCGGAGGACCCCACGACACGTCAGTGCCCAGAGTGCCTGAGCGAGATCCCGGTCGAGGCGAGGCGCTGTGCGTTCTGCGCTTCGGAGGTGTGACGAGCCCGGTATTCCGAGGGCACCGCGGAGGCGAAGATCGCTGCCGCCGCCCTGGACCTCTGAGCCGAGGTCTACCTGCTGCCGGTCGCGCTCGTGCATGGGCGCTGCCTCGTGCACCTTCACGTCGGGCCGTGCCGGAACGACCAGGTTGCCGGTGTAAACTCCGCCGAGCACTACTTGATGACCCTTGGGGCTATAGCTCAGTTGGGAGAGCGTCCGGCTGGCAGCCGGGAGGTCGTCGGTTCGAGCCCGACTAGCTCCACTTCTGAGTCGCCTCGCGGGCCCGCCATCGCTGACGCCGCCTCCGCCTTCGTCAACGCCGGCGACGCGCCTACTCTCGCTCCGAACGTCCAAGCGAAGGAGGAGTCGATGAGGATCAGCGCGCGCAACCAACTGCGCGGCAGAGTCACGGGGATCTCACGCGGTGAGGCGATCGCGAACGTCCAGCTCGAGGTGGCCGGTCAGCGGCTCGTGGCCTCGATCACGGTCGAGGCGGTAGAGGAGCTCGGGATCGCCGAGGGGTCGGACATCGTCGCCGTCGTCAAGGCGAGCGACGTGATGCTGGCCGTTGAGTAGCAAGGGCGAGGGTGCCGAGGCGGGCGGCCGGG